>JAABUP010006166.1_pt1 | contig 17365 bp, 22 predicted proteins | sample 5559201 | NCBI WGS metagenome assembly JAABUP01 (sample SAMN10711887, study PRJNA513373) | rock metagenome | isolation source: Antarctica rocks | place: Antarctica
TTGTCTATCACTAATCACCTGGTTGTCCGCTCAGTCACGTACACGTGCTGAAGTCTGCACTATGTCTAGATTGTCAGACTGTGGCTGTGTATGTTGTGGCAGAGCTGCATTTGCCATCTGCTTGTTTTAGTCAGCATGCCGGCTTGAAGCAATCTAGTTTCTAGACTGTGACATTGCCTTTGTGCATGTCTTGTATCTCAGGTGCATTATGACATATGCAAGAATTCTGTATGTGTCAGTGAATTGCACATGCTCGCAAGCAGCCAGTCCAAGATGGCATGACAGCTGCTAGGCTCATACCCTGCATGTTATGCCTGCAAATCAGCTTGTACACAGGCACTGTACCTCAGGGATTAAGCGACAGCTGTATTTCAGGGACTAAGTGATATATGCCCTCAGGCAAGCAACAAACATGACCAGCTGCTGCTATACGAGCTTTCAGCAGTAGTCTGTTAATTTGCAGGAGCTGTATCTGTGGGACTCGGTGGCAGAGGCAGGCAGGCGTGCCATCAAGATGAGGTACCAGCTGCTGCCCCACCTCTACACAGCCTTCCACCAAGCCAACAAGCAGGGCACCCCTGTGGCTAGACCCCTGTGGTTTGCCTACCCCCAGGACCCCGCCACCCATGCCATTGATGATCAGTGGGTCTTTGGAGATGTTCTTGTGACCCCCATTCTGGATGAGGTCAGCACAGCTGTTGCCCTTGCTACATACATGTACAGGCAAAGTTCTAGGGACATGTGCTGCACAGCAACCAAGACACACCAACACCAAAACTTGTACAAGGTGTTGTGGCAATTCAATCAGCAGAGGTGCTTATCTTCTCAGCTGCATTTGCTGTCACCGAAGCTGTTTCCTTGTACCATTTGCAGCTGCTGACCGCATGTGCTGATTATTTACAAAATTGCAATATGCAACACCGTTATAGGTTTGTAGGCAAAAGGGCTGCAGCGGTGACAGACAGCAGTGGCAATGCAGCAACCACAACCAATGCTGCTGACGGTGAAAACGCCAGCTCCAACAGAGAAGCTGATTGGTCAGCAGCTCTGTTAGGGTTGGTGTTCTCACTTTCGGCACCTGCAGCAGCAATACTTGTGATTGCAACATTGCCACTGCTATCTGTCACTGCTGCAGGCCCCTTGCCTGCAGATTCATGTGCAATCACTGGCATGCATCTTCATTGGCTTCAATGGCTTGTCATGAAAATTGCAGGGCCAGACAAAGCGTGAGGGCTATTTCCCCAAGGGCAAGTGGTACAACCTATTTGACAACACCACAATTGACGCACATGATGAGGGCAAATCAGTCACCCTGGATCTGCCCATGGGACATGTGGGAGTGCACATGCCTGGTGGCACCATCCTTCCGCTTCAGCAAGCAGCATTAGTCACTGCAGATGTCAGGACAAGTGCCCTCACACTGCTGGTAGCCCTGCCCCACCTGGAGTCTCTGCCAGCCTTTGCTGATACATCAGAGACACCACTTTACAATCAGCAAACAGGTGTCAGGGCAGACAGCAGCATGAGTGAGCAAAGCAATACAGAAGAGGTATCAGTGCAACCACAGCTGACATTGCCAGGTGCTGGACGCAAGCTCCTGACCAAGTCAGATAGTCAGGCTGCGATGCGGCAAGGGTGGGATGTAGAGGGTGCAAGCCCAGTGCAGGAATGTGCGGTGTTAGAGGCCGGCAGGGTGACTGCCTGTGGTCACATTTACATGGATGATGGTCACCAGCTGCAGGTCATCCTTGCTCTGCAATGACTTGCACAATATGCAGTGCTATGCTTAAATTAGTATGCTGCGGCATAGCATGCTGCTACTTGTGTATGTCTGACTATTCTGTGCTCAATTATAAAAGAAGTTGTGATTTGAAGCTGAACTGTGCCAGACACGACGCAGCACAGCAGGTCATAGCATAGCCTTGCTGCCAGGCTAACAACTGTCAGCAGCCGTCATACATCATCTGGCATTGCACTGCAAACCAGGTGATGCTGTCAGCTTCTAGCTGGAAGCTTGTCAGCAATTACCCTTGTCTGCGCAACACAAAGTTTATCCTGCTGCTTATGCCAAGGAAGTGATAGGTGGCGTTTGCTGCAGGTTGGACAGGCTGAAGACAATGTGGTAGACATGTCTGCAGAAGTGGTGCAAGATGCAGTGAGTGGCACTTGGCATGGACGGCTTCATGTCAGCTTCCAACAAACGCATGCAGGTCAACACGCTTGTCATAACTTCCAGCAACCACATCTTCAGTTTCTCTGTGTCAAGGCACATGCAGGTCTGAGGTCAAGGAAACAATGCATTTGTCAGAAGCCTGCATGCCTACGAGCAAGCTCATCAAGCTTTCTTGCTTCACAGGAACTCTGTTGATGTGCAGGAAACAATGATTGTGGCAGTGTGAGCTGGCCAAACATTGACAGTGTCGTGGTCAAGGGTCTGCCTCTGCATGCGGAGGTGGTGCATGTGCAAGCTGGACCCACCAGCATGATTTCAGTTGTGGCAACAGAACAGGCAAGCTTTGGCTGTTGCGTGCTGCTTGTTTGCATGCAGACACTTGAACAGTGGAAAAGGCATGGCCTCAGTTCCTGCCTGTTTTGCACATTGCATTTGCACTTGTGCTTAGCAGCTTGGCATTGAAAGTGAGTATCAGGCTACATTGAGGCATGGATGCACTCACTGCCGCAATCAAGTGCACACTGTGTTGCTGTGCTGTAGACCTGACACGCTGCTGCAGGTCATGGTTGACAGACAGCAGGACCAGCTTGTTGTGACTGGAATACGACATGAGATGCAGTGTGACCAGGCCTTTGCCATGACATGGACCCTGGCTGCCAACACTGCATTGGTGTGAAAGGCTGACAACAGTTTTGCCATGTGATGGACGGCTGCCTCAGTGCAATACTTTTGCAATTTGATATCAGCTTGCAGTGGTGAGGAGAAGTCAGCGTGGCTATGGACATACTTGTGGTACCTACTGCAGCGCGTATTGGGTAAACGCAAATTGCTTTTTTAGTTGTCAGTCAGCATGCAAGTGTAAGTCTGTCTTGCTTTTAGCACTTCTTTTTGCATTTGATGCTCCAAGTCTCGTTAACAATACCTGGATTCGCAGCAGCACTCAGGAGCTGGCAAGCTGTTGTCATCTCTCTCAATTCATCAAAGTCAGGATCCGGATTGCTTTACCCCTAGGCGCTCGAGCTTTTCCTTCTTGTGTATGTGTCGTGCACAGGTCTGGGCTGGCAAACATGCACAACTTATAGCCAACGCATCAGATTGTGCAAATCTAGGGTTTAGGAGGCAGCTGTGCTCAATAGGGCAACCCAATACTATTTGCATGAAATCTGGCGAACATTTGCCTAGGTTAGCCTACCTAAGTTAGCAAAAACAAATCAAGACAAACTGCATCACGACTCTTTTGCATTGGCACTAACTGCTTAATTTGCAGAACAGTAAGTAATTGACAAAGTTCATACAGATGACAGGAAGCGTCAAAAGTTAGCAATGTCAGGACATCATTGCATTTATGCAACAAAACAGCAGCATCAGGCATCAGGAACGCCTGAAACCTAAAAGTAGCACAGCAGCTAACATGGCTTCTGCAAGTGTCAGCAGAGCAGCTGTCACAAAAGTCTTTGAAGAATGGAAGACAAGTCATCAGGTCTACCACTATCAGCGCCGGAGGCTTGAGCTGCGCTCAAGCTGCCCACCCCCTCAACCTGCAGTAATGCTATGTGTTGGGACAGCAGTTGCCAAGCCAACAGTCAGCATGACAAAGGCGACAATGCTGCAAGTACATGGCATGAGCTGCAAATGGAGAAAGCCCATGATGTCGCGATACCAATCATGCTTACCTGGATGTCAGGCATGACCGCCATGGTTGCCCCATTTGACGTGACACCATTCTGAAAGGCACCCTTCTGCAGCTGCCCAGCTAACAGCATGCTTGCTAGGTTGTGCAAGCTGCTCTGCTCCCCTGTGGCCACACAAGGGCAGACAACAGCCCAAATGGACTGGACTTAGCTTTTGATACCTCCAGCAGCCGTACCTTCTTGTTCTGGCCTGCAGCACAAGCCCACGATATTTGACTGCAAACCGCTGAAAACTGGTCATAGCAGCATTCGTCACATCAGCGCATGGCACAGCACTCAATGCAGCAAGACTCAAGGTGTGCTTCACAAGAGCTTCATTAGACCATGGATCGCTTGTGTGTCAGCGCTTCCAAACATGACATGCAGGCTGTGCTCGACATGCAGAATTGATGCGCCTACCAATGCCTGCTGCTTGCTTTGCTATGCCAATGGCCCTGTCAATACCCCCCAGACCATCAATCAAGCCATTCTGCAGAGCCCTTTTGCCACTCCAGACTCGCCCCTGAGCGTGCTGCTGCAACTCCTCCTTGGGCATGCCTCGCGACTCGGCTGCCTTGTCACGGAAAGAGGCGTATGCAAACTCAGCACTGCGGTCAAACAGGTCCTCCTCCTCTGGTGTGAAGCTCCTTGTGTCACCGTTTAGCTCTGCATACCTGGAGAGCAGACAGACCTATGGAGCAATGAGGCACTTGTCAGCACTGATACAGCATGCAAAGCAATACATACAGTATGTCTCATGTTTTAAATTCTTTGCCTACTACAAGACCTTGAATTGGAAATGCGTTTTGCTCAAGGAAAATGCAGCATGGAACACTCAAATGGCACATGTGGAGGATGCTATTGGAAAGAACTGTATAGCTTTGAGGACATTGCAGCAAAACTCACAATGTCCTCAAAACACATCAGCAGTGATGGCCACACAAAGAGGGAAACCACTCGTCAGTCATGTGAATGCAATATAAGCTCTGTTCTGTAACTCAGTGCGTCATGCAGAAGTTCTGTACTGGCTGCATTAGTAACAAGGCACCCTTGATCCTGGCAAAACTGACAGAGCTAACACCCTTGACCTGTAAAAATGATTCTGACAACCTAGATGTGCTGCATGCACAGTGCGATTGCAACTTACTTGCCCTTGGAGATGACAACTTTGCTGTACTGCACTCGTCGGTACAGCTCTTCTAGGTTGAACTTGCCGGTGACGACTCCTATGGAGCCAGTGATGGTGAGAGGCTCTGCCACGATTTTGCTGGCCCCCATGGCCATGTAGTACCTGCAGCCACATACTGCCCTTAGAAAACACAGCAAGGTTGACAACATTGACAAAATTGACTTTATTTGTGTACTTATGATTGTTTAAGGCACAAAGCAGGACCAGGCTCATCTTCATCATTTGGCTCAGTGAGCATCTCTTGCACTGCCCGCGCTGCTAAAACGAAGAACAACGAGATGCTGTGGATGAACAAGCCCAAGTGACAAGAGCTCTAGATTTTAAACACAGATTGATTGGCCACCCCTGACAGTCCCATCCTGATGCTGATGCATGATACAGCGTGTGAAGCATCACCACTGAGCACTACACACAGACCCTTCTGTCGCTTGCATGGACTGCAAATTATGCCTCATAAGGACATGAGCAAACACCAGCTTTTTGTGCTTCGCCATCACAAATTGCAGCAGAAGCACATCTCACATGCGACACCAGCTTTTTGCTGACCATCATCCTGGCCTGCCAACAATAGTAAGATGACCACAGCTTACCCTCCAGAAGCTGCCACATCACCCATAGAGGCAACCACAGGCTTCTTCGCAGCTAGCTGCCTGATTTCCCGCCACATCAGGTCTGACGCCAAAGCATCTCCTCCAGGACTGTCAACCCGCAGCACCACTGCCTGCACCGACTTGTCTTTGGCCAGGGAGCGCAGCTGCTTGATGAAGGCACCTGCTGTGATGACGCTGCCTGTGCCACCAATTCCTCCCTCACCCCCCACAATTGCACCTGCATTGCCAAAATCAGTAAGAGGTACAAGCATGTAGCTCAAACACTGTAGCCAGCAGCATTGGTATGGTCCAGAACTTAGGTGTATGTATCTGCATGTACATATTAACCATTATGCACAAACTGCAAGAACACCGTTGCTTGACATAAGCATGGCGCAATGGTACTGGCCCATCACAGTCAGATGAGTTGCATGATTGAGCAAAGAGGTGAGACAAGCTAGGTCAGGCACAGCATGCAGGCAGCCTACCAGATGAGCGCACAATGGCAATGGTTTTCCTGCCGGTCAAGCCAAAGGCGCCAGGTGATGTCTTCCCATACTTCTTCAGAGAGACCTGAATCATGACTGCCAATGTCTCAGAACAAATCAGGATGATCAGCATCAAACTGGAGTGTCAGGTTGCATGGCCTGCCCAACAATTTGTGTATACAGGTGAGGGTATCCTGATGGGACCCACAATCCTGTCCTTCCTGCTGAAGCACTGAGAGACGTACAAAGTGGTGGTCAAGCTGTTGAAAAGAGCAATGCGTCCATGGCGAACATACAGTATGCCACTTCAGGATCCAGTTGTCGACACACATGTTCTGGATATGCAAGATCACATGCAGCACGAACACGCAGGCTTACCGAGCGCAGCTTGTCAGCCTTGCCACCTGTCCTCTTCTTCAAATCATCCATCACCTCATCCTCATACTTGAGGCCAGTGACCCAGCCCCCGTCAACATACTTTTGCATGTCAAAGATGCCCTCATTCAACATAGCTTCCACCTGAGCAGTACAAACAGCCATCAGGAAGTGCAACAACCTCAACGTTGCCCAAAGCTGGCTAAGTGTCCGGCGCGTTGACAGCGCTTGCATGCAATGTGAGCTGCCTTGTTCAACGCACTGAACTCAGCATGTGTTGAACAGCAACACAGAGCAGAATTGCGCCCACTCTTGAGGTCCTGATGATCTGTGATGTTTCTGAAGCATAAGCAGACTCAAAAGCGGGCTTGTCGCTTGTCAGATGACTCAGACCTCATTTGAACAAGGCAACAGCCTATGTAATACAACTGAAAGTGCTTATACGCTGAACCAACACCTTCATTGTCCTCATCAAGGCTTGCTGTGAGCACAAACATCATGCAGAAAGATCTGAAGTGATTACACAAACATCAAAGGCAGCACAAAACATGACTGACCTCCTCAACAGTCTTGTTCCGGTCCTTAGCGATGGTGCTTGTGAACCCTTCATAGATGTCTTCCAGCAGGGCTGTCAGCTGCTCTCGCTGGGGCTCTGACATGTCTTTCAGCAATAGCTGATCGCCCGCGCTCTTGTACTTGCCGATGCGCTTTACCTGAGGTTCGATGCCAACCTTTTCCAGGACACCCCTCAAGAATGTACCTACACAATGCTGAGTCCTGTGAGATACCCCAGGGTCTATGACCAACGTGTGCTGTGATGACATTGTACAAAGGCAATGCTGATCAGCCCTGTATTTGCAGCTGCCTAGTCCTGCTGGAACAGCGGTTTGCCGCTGAAACATTGATTGTGTCATTGTGCCAGGCAGGGATCAAGCAGCCCTGAACAGCCAGTCACATTGGCATTGCAGCAACAGGGCTGATGATAACACATCTTGCTCATGCTTACCGGCGACCATGAATCCCTTCAAGGTGAGGTTGGCTGTGGGTGGAATGTAGATCTCCTCACAGCCACAGCATAGAAAATACTCCTTCTCCCCTCCTCTGTTCATGGTAGCTATGCTGAACTTGCCAGATGTGCGGAAAAAGTCTAGAGACCGCCTTAACTCCTGCAAAACATCAGTCAGAGGTTGCTTGTTGATGTTCTGCTCCTTTATACACATCAGAAATGGGAAGACATGGTTTGAGAACAAGCAAGCAAAGCATCTCATTGCAATGAACGTATTGTATCTTGTCCCTGCGCCGCATTTACATGCGAAGATCATTTGCAGGAAAGGTTGGAGAAGTCATGCAAAAGGTCAGCATGCACTGCCCATGAGCCAGTCCTCCCAACATGCCAGGCATTAAGTGCATTGGCACCATGAAGCATACATTGCTGCAAGAGCAAGATTTTTGTGTTAGGCCAAGTCAGCGACTGAGTTGCCTTTTCACAGCAGTTGTTAAAAAGACAGGTACGTCACCTGCAGCTTGGCCCAACCAGCAGAGATAGACCCAATTTTGAGATGGATCCCTCTGATGCGCGGGTCATATGCCGCCTTCATCAAGGCTTCCTTCAGCTGTGGTATGCTCAGTGGCGGCGCAAACCTGCCGCCCTTCTGCTCTGGGATGTCTCCGTCTAGCTGCATGACAGCGCTGACATCGCAAAGGAAGTGACAAGACAGTCCACGCACAAACTTTGCAGCTGCACATTATTTTGCTGCGTCCTATATATAACATGGGCGATGTGTTACGTAATGCACTTCAGGAACCAGCCACTCAACAAGCATGAGAGTAAAGTTATGCTCATTGGGCAGGCGCTGCACAAGGTGTACAGATGCAGGTCTTACCTCAATCACCAGAACAGATCCTTTCTTGAATTTGCGCCAAAACGGGGACAGGAACAGCTTCAAGCTTGTCAAAAACTTGCGCATGGTCTTTGGAGGAGTGTACGTGAGGCTTCCCATGGGCAGGTCTTGCCCCTCATGGTGACCTTTGTCCTGCAATGTCATGCAGTGACTGAACTACTTTCACATGAAGCAATGTGCATAGCCAGCATTGCTTGTGATAGAATAAAACAAAACATACAAAACCAGGACTAGGCTCTTCACATGGTCTTGGAGTTGACCCACAAACAATGACAAAGACAGCCATGTCAAACAGCCTTGGAACAAAGCATGCAGGTGTTTAGACAGCACAGCTATGCATTGGTGTCACTGCTTTAGGGGAGCAGGAAATTAGTAACTTACTCCAACAGGAGCAGCTTCAGCAGCTATAGAGGTGCTGCTTTGACTGGCCTGAACCACAAAGCGACATGTAGATGCTGGACGCCGCCAAGATACGTTGCTCGGGCTGTGGCTGTCTGCACAAGTACTGGCACGTCGCAGATTGTAACAGCATATGCCAGGTCAACGTGACAAAGCAAGCGTAACTTGACGACAACGTACTTGGCTGCAACTTTGCCAATCGATGGTAAGCGCATTGGCGCGCTGCCGCAGGTCTAAAGGCATACGCAGCATGAGCTTGTCCCAAGGTCCGCATCAATCGGCCTGCCATACCGGCGTGGGCTTTGCAGATCACAGGGCCGATCAGGGTCATTAGGTCTTGTGTGAAACAAGATGGTCGTCACCCACTCAAAAATTGTCGTCAATGGATGTGTGGGTTGAACGCAGGGTGTGCTGAGCAGCAGCGCGTATTCAAAGTCACCCAGCAAGTGTCTGCAAGCTGTAGTCAAGAGAGTAGCACGTTGCCAGAATCTCACGCTGGCGGGTATCTGCGGGCGCGGGATGTGATTAAGTGCAAAGCTTGCAGGAGCAGATGTGCTGTGTCGTCAACGTCTACAGAGTCTTCCTGAAACACTGTTTGAGCCACAAGTGCTTGCCATGGGACAAGTCAACGCTTGTTCAGGGCAACTTTCCAGTTTGCAGTACCGCCCTCGTCCTAGCGTCGACTGCAGATTGTGTTCATGCCGGGTCGAAAGTCCTCAAACCGCGCTGGCACAGTTGGCGGTTGCGGTGAGGCAAGTCCAAAAGAACACCTTGCTTGAGTAGACGATACACGGCTCCCGCAGGAATTTCTTATGCATGCCTCTTCTTGCACAGCGAGACAGAATTTGACAGGACGCCGTGCTCCACGCCAAGTTGCACATGCGGCTTCAATTCAATCGTTCAAGCGATTGAGACGTGAGTTGAGAAGGCATTCAGCGCGTGCTGCAAGGCACGTTCGGAGTATTCAGGTATGCAGGTTTGATCTGACACCAACGTCGCAGGTGCCAGCACAACTCTTGCATGCTATTGATATGGGCAGGTGCAGCAGACCAATGCGCCCCAATGCGCGGCGATGGATTATCAGGCTATTTCCTCAGGCGCGAGGAGAGAGGTACAGCCTGTGAAGCTTGCTGCAACACAAACTGGAGTGCAAGTGACATCCTACAGTGGCCCAGCCTGCCGGATGTTTGTTTTGAGCTGTTGCCAAAACACAACCTGCCCAGGTTTTTTCAAAGTGGAAACCCAGATCTGTTCGCAGCAAACAGTGCTTCTCAGCCGTGTCACTATGTGCAGGGTTTTCCAGCCAAAGTGCCAACAGGTCTACATGTTGAGGTCACCTATAGCTACATAGTTGAAAGGCCTGCAGCTGGCAAGAATCCACGGCAGATCATATGCTGCCTGGAGCTGACAGGCAATGTCCCAACAGGTGTGGACTGAAAATTCAGTCTTTCAACATGATTTATAACTTTGATGCCAGCTGGAAAGATCTCACTGAATATTGCGTGTCTCCATCTTCTGCACTTTGCAACAAGCTGACAGAAACAGCTCTAGGTCATGGCAGCTGCTTTTTGCAAATGCATGTGATGACATCAGAGGTGCCACTACTGCTTAGGAAACACAATCAGTGATAGTAAGCTGTATTGCAAAGGATGTAGGCCAGCTTTTCCAAGCAAGCAGACATGTATGCTACTCAGCCGAAAAGACCTCAAAAGCCATATATCCTCTGTAGAGGGTCGTGTATCTTTAGTTGCATATCTTTTGATGTGTAGGCATGTTGTCCAGCCTATTCAGGCAACAATACATCTACTCAAACTCTTCTGCCTGCCTCTGCTTTCATCCTCAAGTCCCCTGGTGCTGCAGGAGCAGCAGAATACCAGACGGCAAAGCTTGTTTGCTATCAGGAATATCACAAATGGCGGGAAGCAAGGTTGCAGAATCTGGTCACATGGTTTGCAGCAGAGCATCCTGGCAAGCTTGATGCTTCTCTCCTGGGGCAGGTGTGTCAGCCACAAGTATAGGCACTGCTGTTTATGCATGGGGATGACTGTCTAGCGTAACCTATGCAACGAATAACTAATGCGTAATCATGCCTAACTCTATGCATGTGGATCAGCTGTATACTTGCAACCTGAAGGGAAGACAAAGAGGTGTGTAAAGATGTTGTAAGCCTGTGTGACAATGCACACACAGCAGCACATGCTGATCTTGGTATCATTCAGCTTGGAGAGACCTCCTATGTGTGTGATGCCTGCAGATGAACAAAAGCATCAATGCTGCTGCGCAAGTCAATGCCCAGCAGTACATGCATACAAATCGCCCCCATGCAATCTACTTTATGGGTCATGCCCAGCTGACAGTCATGGCCAAAACGCTGATCCCAGAGCAAGCAGAGGCCATTCTGAAGGAGTATGCAGATGCTTTCAACTGGAAGGAAGTAAGGGTGTCGGAAGTTGACCTTGTAGCTGAGCGCACTGCAGCAGGCAAAGCGGGCATCAAGGGCAAAACACAAAATGGGGACAAGGGTGGGTCAGATTCTGGATCCAAGGTGGGGTCAGAGACAAAGGAGAAGAAGGGGGCGCAGTCAGAGAAGCAGGGCATTTCCGAGGCAGAAGCCCTAAAGCAGTCATTTGGTTCAGGAGGCATGTCACTCAACAAGGCACGGGAACTGCAAGAGGTGAAAATCGATGAGGCACCTGCCATGAGCTGCCATGTGGGGCTTGTGCTGTTTTACATGCCTTGCTTGCTTATGCTTCTTATGCCATATGACTTGCTGCTTTGATGCATGTATGCATTATGTAGCAGAATGCGAGCATGACGCATGATTTGTAGCACATACATTGCTCCATATCATCCACAAGCCGTTGCTTTCTCAGTCTTGCAGCATGATACACATATGCGTGCACATGCCTGCCCACATATCCTTGTCTTGCAGCAACCACACATGAAGCTCTGCCATCTACTGCCTTGTGCTCGGTCTCATGAACTGCAAGTAGTTCAGCAAGTCTCCCATCTGCAGGAAGGCAGAAGGAAGCTGCTTGATCTGTTGATTGACTGGGGGATGCAGAGGCCAGCACAGCTTGAGCAGGATGTTCATGTTCTGCAGAGGACAGGCCAGGCTCTGGACGCAAGGTTCAAGGTGTGCAATTCGCAAAAGATTGTTTTTGATATCCATATCATTGACAACATTACGATAACAACAATGATCATAATTGTAATAACAGTAACAACAACAATTTCATCACAAGAATAATAATCACAATAATCTGGACGCTTTGCGGCTCATGATGATCTAGCTATGTGCAGGGCAAGCCTCGTCTCTCCAGAGCATCCTATTCTGTGCATACCTATGTGGCCTATTGGTACGACAGTTTTCACACTCACGCAACGTAACATCATTGAAGGTAGATCTAGGGCGACCATGTGGGCAAAGCCCCTTGAATTGTGTTTGACTGCCTATTTGCCCTTCAGTGGTGACAGAACCTGCATCATGTTGAGTCCCAATCACATACTATTGATAACACTAATGTGTTTGATCATTGACAGGGTTGCTCCTGACTGGTGCTGCAACAATGACCGGCGCATCTTGCATTGCAAAGCCCAGGCCATGTGTGGAAAATGCTGATGTTGGTGATGCAGAAGCCAAGCATACTACCAGCTGGCACAAAGCAGCATTTGAAGGCGGCCTTTGGTGATGACATGTCTCTGGAGCAACATAGTAAGAACAAAGCTGACCTGGAGGGTGTAGTTGAGCTGAAGCAAGAGCGAGCCAGATTCTGGTCAGAAAACTTTCCACAATGGTCCCAGCTTGCAGATCAGGTGAGGAGGCTGTCAAAAGCCAAGTCTAGTTTCAGAAAGTGGCCATGTGCAATGAACCCTAGCGCTTTTGAACGCAAAAGAGAGAGCAGAAGTCTAGATGGTCAATCAAACAGATCCAGAATGCACCACCAGAGCGCTTAGTTTCTGCTGGGTGCTCTACAACTGGCTTGATAATGCTGTGTTTCCCACAGTGCTGCTGTTTGTGCATGTCTGGCTGCAACTTGGAACACTTGCACTCTTGCCTTACATGAAGCCTGCAGAGATGACAGCTCAAATGTAGAGCATCAGTTGCATTTGCACGACAGCTGCCGAAAGCAGCTTCAAAGCAGTGCCCATCATTGCTTTGCTGCATGCAAACATTTGATGTCAACCGGTGAAATGGCAGTGACTGGAGGCGTGTGTCAGGATGGATGGATACATGAATGCATCAGCATTACTTAAGTCTTCTGTGAACACTGGACAGCATTGCATGATGTTCTGATACAGGCAGGGAGTACGACAGCAACCTTTGACTTGGGGAGCAGCATGACTTCAGAAGGCTTGCTCCTGGAGACAGCAGCCATCTGCACCATCTCTGGACCAATGCTGCCTCCCTTGCTGGTCAAGGTACCCATCACCAGCCCCATCTTCCTCTTCCTCTTCCTCCTTCCTTCTTCCTCTGTGTGGCTTCTTCCTCTTGCTATTCAATTATGTCTGTTACCTGCATTTCCAGTCAGCTTGCTCCCCTTGGTCACGGGCACTGTCCGTGCTGCACTAGCTTGTAGCATTGCTGGACAACAGCAGGACCATGGGCTGGCATGTGTTAACTGCGTTGTTTCATCTATGCCTTTAAGTGTTGCATAGAATTAAATACTTAGATGCACGTATGTACTGCATGCAGGGACGCATGACAGCAAGCCCAAGTAGTTATTTAGCCTGCGCTATGCAGAAGCTCACATGACCAAGCTGCTTGTCAACATCCACAAATACACAGACATTGCCAATGAATATTTGTGATGCACAGTACACATGACTGACCTTGTATCTGTTGCAGATGCAGAAGCCAGAGTGCATGGACGGCTTTAGTTCAGCTGACCCATGGCCCTTGTCGCAAGTCAATGGTCAAGGTGAACTGCGGCCCATTGCTGAGAGCAACCTACTCAACAAGGTCAGCCCCTGCAAGCCCTTGGCAAGGAATGTTTTGCATTTGGCAGGCTTGTCAAGTCCTTACTCCCTAATGCAGAGTACAGGTGAATACATTGGTGTTCCTTTGTATGATCCCACGACTTTTGCAGTTTTGTGCCGTTTCTTGGCAATGCATGTGCTGGTGCATGTTTCAGCAGAAACCTGTCTTAGCAGGCAGGAATTTAGGTCTGCATCATCCCAAAAGCAAAGCATCAACGCATGTGAATTCCACCAACTGTCATTCAACTCATTCTGTTGCATGCTACCTGTGCAGCTTTCCAGCCTAGCCAGAAGGCACATCAAGCTGGACCACCTTGAAGAGTTCCACTGTGTCATGCCCAAGGATATGCCCAAGCCTCAGGATGCCCCTAAAACCCCCATTGACCCATCTACAGCGCCAGCTGCTTCCTTGAACACTGGTGCTTCTACCAGTCGGCCACAGGATGCTGCTAGTCAGCAAGTTGACTCCGCCAGTCCAGCAAAAGGCGTTGCCAGCCAGTCAGAAGCTGCTGCTAGTCATCAACAGAGCATGGTAGATGTACTAAGCAGCAGCTGCACCTCAGCTCCTGGGCAAGCAAGACTTGGTTCTGCAGACAGCCTAACTGACGATGCTATAAGTAAGCCCTGGGACAATGCTGGCACCACAAGCGGTAGCAGTAGGAGCAGTAGCAGCAGTAGTGCCAGCGACAATGGCCGCAGGAGCAGCAATCTCCAAGACACCAACAGGAGCCACACTGGCAACATCAGCACTGCCAAAGCTGGCTCCATATCTTCTGTTGGTCTAGATGACACCCAGGTGGCAGTTGGCAACAATGGTGATGCTACTTCTAATCTGTCCAAAACTGTTGATGGGGTTGTGTCAAAGACTAGGGAAGCTGATGCAGCTACAGCATCAGCGCCACAGCAGGCAGCACAGGAGGCACGACTCACAAAACAGAACGTCGAGGAGGAAGAAGCAGAGCAGGCACTGTCTGGATCTGTCAGCAAGTCTGGCTTTGAGTTCTGTGGCAGTGGAGATCAGTTCAAGGTGAGTTGCAAGGCAGAAGCTCAGCACAGCTTGATATGTTGCCAAAGTCAGGAGTCAACCATCATTGCCCTTAACATGGGGCAGATCACTTCATGTCGTGTGTTGCTTGGCGCTAAGATCAGTTTGATGCTTGTTGCCACCTCCAGCACCCTTGGGGACAGAGGCTGTTACTTGCATCTGAATGTACCTAAACTTACCATGGCAGGGCACAATCACGGGCCTTGAGGTGCAAGCAGCCTTGCATATGTGCACTTTTTGCTTATCAGGTTTCGACTTACATGTCCACTCACCTGGGTCTTGTGCGGTTCAGGAAGTGGTGGACGCATTGGAGCGGTATCTGTGCAGCGGTGAGCGCAGGTCCATGCAGTGGATTCCGCCACAAGGCCCTGTCAGGCTTCAGAGGCTGGTCATGTCTGCACGCAAGGACAGACAAGGTCTGCCCCACCCCAACTGCCTGCATCTGTCCCTTGCTTTGCTCTGTCGCTCTGCCTTGCTGGCGCTTACACTGCTTTCCATGCTTATTGCATGCTTTTGTGGTAGTCAACTGTTGGATACTTGAACCATTGTGGGCCTGTTGCATTGTCTTGATAGCCTGTCCCTGTATTGCTGTGTTGCCTTTGCCACAATGCCCAGCTGCTTTGCCTTGTCATTCCTGGCTTCACACTTTTGCCTTTCCGCTGTTGCCTCATTCTGTTGCCCATCCTGACCACAATGCCATGGGTCACGGGTGTGGTCCACCTGCAACAAGTTAGCATCATGCTTTTCCACGCACCTTTATCTGTAAGTTTGCAAAGTTGCTCAGCTCAAACTATACAAATGATAGAGTACCTGAGTTTTGCAGGCCCAGCACTGTATTCAGACAGCTGGCAGACCACCAAAAGAACTGCATAGTCATTAATGATCTATGTGCGTTCCTTTATACATAATCTTGAACCAATTAGAATCCCATGCGCAGGTGCAAGAGACTATCACAACCTTCAGGTGTCTGATGCCTTTGGTGTCAAGCCAGGAGGGAGTGTGACTGCTCAAGGCCCCAGGAGCTGCTACATACCAAACGAGTAGGCTCCTTCATGCCTTGCCTCACCAATGGGATTTCCACTCAACTCCTGTGTTACACGCATGTCAAACCGTCAGCAGTGTTTTAATTTTGAAGTGCTGTTTGGAACTGTTGCCTCTGTACTGTTGTGACAGGCTGATTTGCGAGCCGCCCTGTCACCGCCTGCCAGAGTCACAGTGAACATCTGTTCGCGGTCACTGCTTGGTGCATCCACAGCTACTCATAGTCGTTGAGGCATTTATACTGTTGCAGCCACAGAGCCTAATGTTTACGCAGTCTGTCGCTGAACATATGCATGCTGCTGCTGACAGTTGGCAGCGACACCAGGTTGCAATGGAGGCTTGCCTGCAGCAGCACCTGCAAGTAACAATCACATCTGCAGGTACACAGCGTCATGCATGCACACTGAGTTTGACACTCTGCTGCAGGCGACTGACCGCCTTGACAGATTGCATTGACCAGTATGTGCAGCAGCAGCCAGCATTCATGAGATTAAGGCCTCTGGAGGCTGTGGGGCGGCCTCACCAACCCTCCTTGGTGCTATCCATGGCAAAGGTGACCTCCCTCACATCTCATCTCTTGCTGGCGCTGCAAACTTCTTGCTCTGGTGCCTTGCCTGGCTCTGATCTCGACCAGACCTTTTCCAGCCAGGAGCATCATTGCGCATGCCCTGTCTCAATGTTGGAGACTCAGCTCCACAATTCAAGGAGTCATCTGCACTGTTGACAAGCTGGCAAAAGCAGATCACTTAAGCCAGGCTGCATGATCTTGATCATGTCATGACTCTGTACTGCACGAATTCTTTTGCAGTTCAACACAGAGGAGCTGCGGCTTATAGCGTGCAACAAATGCTTTGTTCAGTTCAGCCATGTAACGAGTGATGTTGGCGCAAGCGTAGGTGCTGGGGAAAGTGATGGCATATGCTGCACTGGGAGTAGTTCTAGTTGCACCCCTGGTTGCAGCTTTCAGCGGGGTTGGGGTCAGGCGCCTAGGGGGTCAGGCAGCAACCCCCAAGCTCCCAGGTGTTACGCAGATTGCTGAAGGGCGTTTTGGCCCTCTGCATAGTGCACAGGTGCCTCCTCATGTTGTCTGCTTCAAGCTTGCTGCTGTGCACGTAGGTCATTGGTCTCGTGTTCAGAAGTCTTCGGTTCAAATGCTGTGCTAAGCCTGACTTCAGCAGTGGTCCATGTGGAAGATGCTGTACAAAGGTTGACCATCATGCCAGGCCAGTACAAGATGTCTCATTTGCTGAGAGCATGCAGGTGTGGTGTCCATATCATGGTGCCCTGTTGCACTCTTGAGCACATGTGATAATGGAAGCGCCGCTCGCGATTCTGCAATGCAAAAGGCCCATTCAGCATGACTTCCAACATTCGCTGCTTTGCAGGGCTGCTGCTGGACTGATGGCACAAGATGGCCACTTTGGTTTTGTGGCAGCTGCCACCAGGGCTGAAGGCTGCCAATGCTGCTGCATTGCGCTCACCCATAGCCATGACATTAGAAATATAGGGTGTGA
>JAABUP010006168.1_pt1 | contig 17364 bp, 13 predicted proteins | sample 5559201 | NCBI WGS metagenome assembly JAABUP01 (sample SAMN10711887, study PRJNA513373) | rock metagenome | isolation source: Antarctica rocks | place: Antarctica
TTCACACACACTATGGTCACTTTGAATACCTGATTATGTCATTTGAGCTAGCTAATGCGCCTGCAACCTTTCAAGCCTATATCAATCAGGCACTTGCAGAGCATATGAACTTTATTTATGTTGTGTATTTGAATAACATCCTCATATACTCACAATCAGAAGAGAAACACAAACATCATGTATGTGAAATACTTGAGCAGTTGCAACGCTACAAGCTGTTTGTCAACTTGAGAAAATGTGTTTTCTCTACTGACATTGTAGAGTTTCTGAGATTTATAGTGTCAATCACTGAGATAACAATGAATTCACAACAGATTGACACTATTAAAACCTGACTGACTCTCAAGACCTTTCAGAAAGTACAAGTCTTTCTAAAGTTTGTCAACTTCTATAGACACTTTATTAAAGCCTATTTGCAAATTGCGAGCTCACTTACAGGTCTATTAAAAGGCAGTAAGAATGAGAAGAAGACAGGGCCCTTTGAGTGGCTGAAAGATGCTGCAAAGATGTTTGTCTATCTCAAGAAAGTCTTTATAACAGCACTCATTCTTGTTCACTTTGATTCAGAGCTCAAGAACTGAATAAAGACTGATGCTTCTGAACACACAGTGATGAGAATTTACTCTCAGTTGCAGATGTCAGAGCAGTGGCACCCTGTCACTTACTGATTGTGAAAGCTGTTCTCAGCAAAAGAAAGTTATGAGACACATGATCTTGAGCTTTTAGTCATTGTTGAGGCATTTAAGCAGTGACATCACTATCTTGAGAAAAGTACTCACTCAGTGAAAGTTCTGACAGATCATAATAATCTATGTGGGTTCATGAACATTAAAATGTTGAATGAATGACAGACATGATGAACTGTAAGGCTTGCTGCCTTTGATTTTGTGATTAAGCACAGATCAAGCAAGATAAACCTCACAGATGCACTGTTGAGGCGCTCAGACTATGTTGAGGCCATCAGTGAAAACATTGATAGACTCTTGTCAACATTACAAAGAAAGTTAGCAGCTATGCCTGCAACTATGTTTAAATCCTCAGTGATTATCAGTCATCTTGAGACAGTTTGCCAAGCTTGTGAAGAGCAAATTGTCATGAGGTCTAGAAAACCCCAACTCAGTTAACATACACTGAGAGGACTAAAAGACAGTCAACTGTCAGTTCATCATAAACACAGCATAGTGAGATCACTTAACTCTGCTGCTGAAACTGTTGACTGCAGACAACTTGTTTCATGTGCACTAGCCTCAGAATTGGCTAGTCACAAAACAGTATATGATGACAGTAGTGAATTCTTTCTATTGTTAGTACATTCTTTGCAAATGAATAATCTCTTTGTTCAAGTGCAAAAAGTGACAATAGTGAAGGATAAGTGAAGTCAAAACATCAAAGGCCTGAGATGAGCGTTCAATATGACTAAATTGCTTCAATATGAGAGAAGATTATATATACCCTCTGAAGCATCAGTTCAAACAGAACTACTGAAGCATTATCATGATGATGAGTTGACAGAACACTTCAGTATTGAGCGGACACTAGAATTAGTGTCATGCAAATATTACTGACTGAAATTAGCCAAAGATGTCAAGAAGTATGTCTTCTCATGCAACATATGTCAGAGGGTGAAGGCATCTAAACATCATTCATATGACAAAATGCAGGCACTACCCCATTCAAATAGTCTCTGAGAGAAGGTAATCATGAACATGATTACTGGCTTGCCTTTAAGCAAGCACAATGATAATGTTTATAATGTGATTCTGATGATAGTAAATTGCTACATCAAGATGACTCAATACATTTCTATCAGTAAGACACTCACTGTTATGCAATTAACTGATATATTCTTTGAGAAGATAGTATGCCGCTACAAAACTCTCAAAGAGATAGTGTCTGATAGAGATTCAATCTTCACAAGCAGCTACTGGTTGAAAGTATGCTATCAGACAAAGATAAAGTGCCGACTTAACATCACATTTCACTCACAGACAAACAGACAAATCAAATGTCAAAATCAAACCTTAAAACACTATCTTCAATGCTATTGCAATGAAGAGCAAAGCAATTGGGTCAAGCTTCTTCCTCTTGCAAAATTTGTATATATAAACACAAAGCAGTCTACACTAGGGTGTAGTTTCTTCTATGCAATGACTGAGTATAATTCTTTCATTCATTATAATGTTAAGAACAACACCTGAGAAAAAGAGGTGCCTGCAGCTAAGAACAGAGTCAAGCAACTACATGAAGCTCATGAAAAGCTATTAAAGCAATGAGAAAGCACTGTAGCATCACAAGTCAAAGCTTACAATCAGAGACACAAATCTAAGACATACAACAAGAACAATCTAGTTCTGTTGTCAATGAAAAATCTGAGTCAGAAACGCCTGAATAAGAAACTCTCACATAAGTTTGCTGAATCATTTCACATACAAGATATTATTGAAAAGCAAGTGTATTGCCTATATCTACCTACTCACTACTGAATTCATAATGTTTTTCATGTCTCATACCTTGAACCCTACAATTGACATCTAGATGATAAGATAATACAGATGTTACCCTCTTCAAAACTGATCAATGAGAAAAAAGAATATAAGATTGAGGAAATTCTAAAGAAGCAACGCAGAAAAGGTGAGCTGTGATATAAGGTTAAATGAATAGACTATCCTTCAGAGTATGATCAGTGAATCTCTGAACAAGACCTTGATGATGCATCAGAGTTATGTGAAATGTATGATGTCAGAGTAAAGAAAAGACACTGAAGATAAAACACTGCAAAGGCAAAGACAAGAAGCTGTATTCAGCTCATAGAGCAATTGCACCTAAAAGTACACTAGGGATCTGAGAGGGTAATTGTCAACAAAATCAAAGAAAAGTGTCAGCAAAGTGTGAGCAAAGCCTCTTCTACAACAAGGCTGATTTGTTGTCATCTTTTCCCTTCACAGACTCAGCAGATGTGATGACAATGTGCTTTAAAGCAGGAAGATTGTTCTGAAAAACATCAGTAAAAGCATGTATAGCAAGCGGAAAGTGACAGCGTACCACAGCATGATATGAATTGAGCATGCCTTCAAAGAGACAGGTTTGACAACATGACTTCTCAAGTTGCAGAAGCTTTATCTCTATCATTGACATTGATTTCTTTCTGAGATCATGACAATCTGCAACATGCAAGTGAGCCTCAACTGCTTTGATATAGCTTGCCTGCTGCTGAACCAGCTCTTTGCCTGTGTTCTTTCTCTCAGATATGATGATGACAGCAGCAAATAACTTGTTGACTTGAGCATTGAACTCAGTCAGGATCTAGTAGAACTGTTAGTCAAACACAGTGTTTTGTTGACGTTTTACATACACTGTTGCAGGCCTTACAGTTCTTGAAACATTGACCGCATTGAACATTCTTCATCACTTCACATTTGTGGTCAGACAGAGCGGCAATGACTTTGCTGCATTAAAGGCAGCAGAAACAGATGAGTGCAATTAAAGAATCATGAGAATGAGGGGTCAGCAATGTCACAGCAACAAGAAAGAGAATAAAGTCAGCAGAAGTATGCAGAGAGTTGACTTCTTCAGATGACAAAGATGATGATGCAGCAGCAGCAACACAAACACATTTTGCTGAAGTAACAGGTGCACTAGAAGAAGCAACACATTTTTCACAGTTATAAGCATCATTGTGAGAACAACTCTGAAGCCAGTGTCAGTATCACACACAAAAGACATGTATGAAACTCACAGAAGTCATGATAGAAGTTCAACTTTTGATAGATGTTGTGATATGACTTCTGAAGTGAGAACAACACAACAAGATAGTGACAGTGAGACAGTTAATGTTGATGTTGTGTGAAAGAGAAGTTAAAAGAAAGTGAAAGAAAGAAGAAAAATGTATTCTTGTGCTCTGTGACAGTGAATAACATCATCAGCACAACAAGTGTGTTAAGTCTGAACAAGCTTAATCAAAACAAACAATGAGGATTCACTTACACAAGCATGACACAACAACAGGAATTCACTCTTGTGAGCACAATGCAATGATGGCCTTGTGATACCTCAGCTTTATAAAGGCATCAAAGAACCTGCACTCAAGAGAAAAGGCAATTGTCAGAGTGAATATAAATGTAGTTCATGTGACTAAGCATGCTAAGCAAGAACTCATATAAGAAGAGCTTCTTTGCACATGAAGACTCTTCAGAGTTAGTCTTGACATCAATTAAGATATATGGTTTCACTCTACCATTGAATAGTCTGTGCATTGTCATACCTCACACTGTCATAAACCTGTTCTGACACCTATCTGAGATGAATAGGTGTGAAACCTTACAATAGGTGATCTTGAGCTTGATCTGAGCTGTGTGTATAATATGTTGTTGTTCACAAAGAGAACAACACTTTGAACAGCCACTTTGAGACTTACTGACACTGTGGTTGAGTAGAGGAGCCTGTGAAATTGTTGACTTAATGGTTGATTCAGACACTAAAAACTCCTTCTGAATTTCCGCAGTACTTGCACCCCTGAAACTGTGACTCACAATTAGTCCTTGCTCATATGGGGTCAATTCCTTACGACAAGAGGAATTGCCCAATATGAGCGTCAACAGAGTGCGTGACATGGTTGTGGATGGGGGGTAAAGACAGTCACTTCATAATTGATCACGTCGCGAAAGGGTAATTTCGGCTAATTCACGAAGACTTTTGACGTGTAACTGTATATGTGGCTTTTCGTTCCTCAACGCCTTCATATTTGCTAATACCATCCTATGATGGAAAGGTATAAGTCTCTAAGAATTGACTACGTACACTATACATATTCTGGCTCGATGAAGCAATCAACGGGCGTTAGAGGACCATGGAGATGACCAGGATCTTTTCTATTGTGCAAGCTACACTGACTGACGACAGCCGCCATCCTGAGAAGTGCTAAAAGATGTTTATTTCCTTTGGCGGTGTTGTTACTGGAATCTGGACGTGTCAAGTCTACGATCATTACGTAGTCCTTCAATAATGCTGCTTCCTCATCTGGTTTGTTCATCTTGCCGGATGGAGAAGGAGTTATACTTCTCCCTGAGCGATCTACGGTTGTTGTCTCGGATCTATTCTCTTCCTACCTGTCACTTGCCCACTTCACTCTCAGTACTGGGCTTTATCCATACACCTATATGACTTTATCAATCATCAGTACTTATTGAAACCTAATGACAACTCCTGCTTAAGCCGATCATTCCGTCCTGCTTATGGAGAAAGTTGCTCGCCGGTACGAAGCAACTTCGAGCCATCTGCAGGACCAAAGAGCAGGGTCAAACTACACCGCATCTTTGCGCATTGACGACGATATTCTAACTCGTATACGATCTCTTCTTGCGTCACGCAACCATCAACATTCCCCGAGGACGCCCTTGCCAACACCAGATTACTCATCCTATCCGCGGGGAGTTGACGAAAATACGTCGAGCTACTTCCATAGCGGTACTGCTAACTTCGACTTCAGCAGTGCAAAGACCGTCGCAAAGCTGGCTCGTAACGGATCCAGGAAGACTAGCATGGTCGTGAAGCAGTTCGACGGGCCTGCTGGCCAATCCGAAGCGTCTAGTACGGGTAGTTTTCGACGACATCCCAGCGATCCTGGCTTGGATATGGACCGAAGCGTAAGTGCAGGAGTTGAAAGCCTCGGAACTACCCCTGGTCTTGATCAGAAAGCTCTTGGAAATAACCTTGGTCGAGGGCATCAGAGGTCGGTCGATCCAGCAGTGATCCGGCCTACAAAACTCTCCGTGCCTGCAAAGAATCAGGGTTATCAGCAACTGCGTTTTCCTCGATTCCTCCTCCGAACAGTTCCTCCAGCCAATCCTCAGCTGACAGAGGCGCGACTCAGACCGAGCATCCATCATGTGCCAGGAAGCTACAGATCGGAACTTGATCATAATGTGGATGGCGAGATAGTCATGCCCTCCCATTCGCCTCTTGGAGATGCGTTATCTGTCAATGATGATGCAAGATCTGTCAGCCAAGTTTCAGGTGAAATCACGTACGTGCCGGAATTGCCAGTGGAAGATCAGCATGGGACAATGGAACCGAAGCATGCGTCCATCAGGTCGATGGACTCGAGGTCTGTACTTAGTCGGAAGAGTTCTCTGCGAACGACGAGATCTGCAGCGTCCATAGGACCCGTTCACCACCATATACTTCACAACCCATCAGCGGATCCCATGACCTCCAGCTCTCCGGTTCCACCTCTTCTCACATCTGAACTCGATCATGGTAACGATGATGGCGACGAGCAGCCATTGTTGCAATCGTTTCCTGCTTTCTACGGTCCTGGTGATAACGAGCAACTGAAGCCGTCACTGGAAGAGCAGCCTACGGCTTCCACTGCAGCGCCACCAGTAGATGCGGAAGGTCCACAGCTCTTGGATTTGCTCTCGCAGCTGCCACCACTCAAGCAGAGTAGTGTCGACGACTTCAAAGGACATCACCTTACTACGACGTCTGAAGCAAGCACCCTTGAGGTACCGTCTACTGCCAAACCGTCTTTCGAGTACAGGAGCGAACAGTCAGGAAATAGTAACAGCCTAGGAGGCTCAGCTCGACACTCATTACATTCCCTCAATGCTGGGTATTCTAACCATGTGACAGGCTTATCGCTTTCTGAGTTGGACTCTCGGCAGCAAGGGATTGCCACAAGCCAGTCAGGATTGAGTCGAGTCCCTTCGATCCACACCAGAGCAATGCCACGCTTATCGCCAATGTCCTCAAGGTCCACTTTACAGACCAAATCATCGAAGGGTTCATTGAGACACGGCACAGACGTCTTCACCGACGAAGCGACCCGTCTGATCAAGCCACCATCTCTGCCATCTATGGATGACAGCGTCTCTACCGACCATGGTACGAATGACGCACGTCTTGCTTACCAACGAAGACTTTCACATCACGCCTATCGGGCAGGAGACTCGGGGGAATCTGGAAGGACTACACACGTGCATGGACAGCAATCGGACTCACAGAAACACTGGGTACGACAACTTCTTCGACGGGGCACAGACAAGGCTTCTTCGCCAGACTCATCGCACTTGACTGCAAGACCTTTTCACCGAAAACGGCGTGCTCCTACTCAGCCTGGTGATCGTAACCTTGCAAATTTCATACCGCTAGCAGAAGATGACCAGCCAAGAGACAAGGGAAGTTCGCTGCAAGCAAATGAAGGTCACAATACTCAGTCGAGTATCACCGAAGGGTTAGACAAGCAGATGAAAGCCGAATCTTTCGCGAAAGTGATACTTGACCTGGAAACACTGCTCAATGAGGCTCTTTCTGTTGCTAGGCACGCTGCTGATAAGGAGAATACTGAGAATATACCCGCGATCTCGGAGGAGGCTTCAAGGGTGCTGAAAAACGAATCCGCCTCGAATATTATCTCAAGCAACAATCCGGATCACTCCTCGCTGCGAGATCAATCGGCTACGACAGCCTCACCACATGTTGTCGGCGATTACTATTCCGATGCTTCCGCGTCATCATCAGACTCGGAAGATTTGCGCTGGCATGTTGAAGATGGGTTACAGTCTGCTAACAAGCGCAAAGAACACGTTATCATTATTGAGCCAGATGATGAAGCTTTGCATAGTGGCCATTTCAGAAAAGTGCGAGATAGCACACCGTATCCCTTGAGTCCGGCCGCTGTATCGAGGCAAGTCTCCATGGTACCAGAAGACGTTGCTTCAAAAGCTGTCCTTTTGCGTACTCGCAATGATGCCCAATCCATGTCAATGATTCAGGAACAGCTTCCAGAGCTTAATATTGGGCAAGGCCCAGCGCAGCCGCCAAAGTGTGACGATGTTGCCCCTGTACCGGGTTCTAGGCAGATGTTCACGGCTATTCAAACCCCACCGAGGTTCTACGACCAGACTGATTGGGCCTATTCTCACGAGCAGAGGCAACCCAGGAAAACACTTTCTGTAACGCAGCCACTCCTACCCACACGACCAACGTCGGTCAAAGCTCCAAGTAAGGAGGAGACAAGACATATCATTCGAGAGAACCGAGCTCCGCCGAATGTTCCTTCCAGTGAAGATGTACAGAACTACATTGTCGTACATAACCAACCTCCTATACAGCCTCGGATAAGCTCTGCTGGGCTTCGATCTCGGGCGTTCCCCGCAGAAGAAGCCGCTTCGATGACATCTGCGACGGATCTAAAGTTCAGCCATCACTCCGACGGAGACGCTCCCGACGATACACTTCGAAGTCCTGGGCTTGACAGCCTTTCGGACTATCAGCAAAGCTCTCAGAGCAGGCCCAACAGGCGTTCTGGTCCACCACATCATGACACGATCACGTCCCTTCGCCCACCACAGCCGCAAAGACGGGAGTCAAGCCTTCATCAAGAGATGACCGCGACGCAAAACGAGTTCAGCCTCAGAGATCGCCACCATTATAGTCTCCGTGAGCCGCATGGTTTCAGTCTGAGTAGGTCACATCGCCGCGCACCAATCGCTAGAGATTGGGGAACCACCAGAAAACGATTTGTTGCAGCTGTAGCGTGCATTAGTACTGCGCTCCTGGGGTTGATCGTTGGCATTTACGCCGGCGAAGTACCCGCAATCCAGTATTCTCTCGCAGACGAGCATCACTATACAATCCTCGGGAATGTCTTCTTTTACCTTGGTCTGGCAATTCCAACGGTCCTCTTCTGGCCTTTACCCTTGCTCCATGGTCGGAAGCCATACACCCTAATAGCTCTGGCTTTGCTGCTGCCTTTGCAATTCCCTCAAGCTATTGTGGTGGGCACTCCTAGATCTCCTTATGTGGCGAGATACCGCATGGGCCTACTCTTCTCCAGAGCTATTTCTGGAATTGTCATGGGTTTCGCCAACGTCAATTTCAAGACCACGCTACTTGATCTTTTCGGTGCATCTCTACAAAGCGGCAACCCTCACGAAGAGATCGTCAATGAGAATGACGTTCGACGACACGGTGGGGGAATGGGTGTCTGGCTTGGCATCTGGACGTGGTGCTTTATTGGCTCGATCGGAGTTGGCTTTCTCATTGGTGCTCTCATCATCAGTGGGCTTACTGTCGATTGGGGCTTCTACATCACGGTGATCTTGATAGCTTTCGTCCTGTTCCTCAACGTTCTCACCCCCGAAGTCAGGCGTTCTCCATATCGTCGTTCAGTTGCCGAGGTACGAACAAGCACTGACATATCGAGGCGTATCGCACGCGGCGAGATTATGATGCATCTCAAGTCCACAGGTCCCGTCTGGTGGTGGGAAGAAGTCATTGCTGGCCAGGTTTTATGCATTAGGATGCTTAAGCAGCCTGGTTTTGTCGTGTTGTCGCTTTACATGGGCTGGATATACGGGCAGATAGTCATGGTCATCGTAGTAAGTGCACCCTCCTATCCAACCACTCCATCCGGCTAATGAATCTTAGCTTCTCGGGGCATTAATATCCAAGTACTATCGCTTCCATCCCCAGTACGTCGGTCTTTGTGTCTTTGCTATTCCTCTTGGAGCTCTGCTGGCAATTCCGTTCCAAAAAGCGTCCTTTTTCAGCAGGTCGCGACATCATGCTGCCAGGACCGACAGCATGACGTTCCAGAAGCGTGTCACATGGACGTCACATCTGCTGCGGAGGGCCATCTTCATGATTGTCCTTCCCTTTGCCGGCATGGCGTATACGTTAGCGTCTGCTGGTCCACCGATTCACTTCATGGTGCCCACCGTCTTCGCAGGCCTCATTGGGTTCCTTTCGAACCTTGCAATCGCGGAGTGTCACGGTATCATCATGGAGACATATGACACCTCGGACTTGCAGCCAGGTATGACGGGAAAGCCTAGAAATGACGTACCCGAGAGCGTGAGGAGAAAGAGAAGCAACTTCTCCAGCTATCCTCGGGTCACCGCCGGTTTTGCGATTGCGCAGGCCTTTGCTTTCTTGATTGCGGCCGCAGCGACTGGCGCAGGCGGTGCCATTGAGCGTAAACTGGGCGCCCAAACCGCAACTGCCGTCGTCGCGATAGTCTTGCTGATCCTGACAATCTTACTCATCGGTGTTCTCTGGAGATTCAAGGAAGTGCAGGTGGTGCCGACAGATAGATTTGGCACAGGTCTGTCCCTGAGCGGAGAGGAACCGTGGAGACCAGTGATCATTGGCAATCCCAGTGGCAGGATGCGGAGGATGAGCCTACTGGAGTTAGGTAAACAGAGCAGGTGGAGTGAGATAAGGCGGAAGAACAAATTGACCGGGTTGCAGTAGGATCAGCCTCAGCGTTCTCTTATTTCTCCATTGGCTACAATGTTGAGCGGCATGATTGTAGCTGGTCTATGATGCCTCCCATTGGTTTGGCTATTGATATTGGTTGTCGCGGGTGATCCGCCTCACGATGACTGCAATAATACGTGAAGATGCACATCCGATCCCTCTCGCTTGTCTCCCTGTAGCTATCCTTTTCCTGATGAACTTGACGTGGTAGGATACGTACGCCTTCTTGGTCAAACCTTGACTGTGAACTAACGCTTCGTTGAAATTCAATGGCTAACCCCTGGATAATTGGTGCTCACCGAGGCTGAGCGGTCGGTCTGTTTCAGGCCGTGGAGGCACGAGTCAGTCCGATTGCGGAAACAATTCCGCGAGGAGTCCAGATCCGACAAGTGTTTTCAAGCCACGTCGAAAAAGACCTTTCTAGCGCGCTTCTAGCGCGGCTGCTAAGATCTGCAAGATCCACACTTCCCAGGGAGTAATTTAGGCTAGTCCACAGTAAGATGCTCGTGCATTTGTAGGGACTTGGGATGTACCTGGTACATTCGAGCAGGTATGACGGCAGGCTTATGATGGAAGCGCTAGGTCTTTACGGAGGAAACAGTGTGTGCTTGATAGTTTACTCATGAGGCATCCATCACTGGAGCGTGAAGCAAGATTTCAACAACTGAGTACAACACCAAAAAAGTGTATGGTGCCACCAAAACTTCCACATTGAAAGACTTGCATTGCACTAAATTAAGTTAGCTGACGAACAGCAGTGGACAGACCCAGCAGAGATTGCCACCAGCAGGAACAGGGGTTTATCGCCTTCTAGAAGACGCCCCTTTGCCGATGCGCGGACTGACCTCAGAGCATTCATTCGCTCTCAACCAGGCTTCCATGGAGCGGCGCAGCCCTACAAGAACGCTATCGCGCACTACGGAACGCATGGACCTATGGTCCCTCGGCTCTTAAATTACCTGTACATTTCAGAGAGCATACGCGCCTGTCACGATCGACTTAAAGAGCCCCTGGCCCCACGAGCGCGTATACGGTATACCTAAGCTATATTTCTTCGAGTCCTCATGATGCGTGGGTACTTGGTAAATGTAGACAAGATGTTTGAGAACTTCTCGTTCACGAAGAAGTCGCGGCAACCACAATCTACTTCCTCGAGCTGTGACAATTCCAGTAACAATTCCAATGACAGCATATCTCCCACATCATCACGCAGCACGTCACCTCCTCCGGGCCACCGATACATCACATCATGCCGAATACATCTATCCATGGCCGAGCTTTCGCACAAGCTGAGCGCCCATAATCTTCAACCTCGATCTCCTCGTCTACAATCCTACTCTAACCTACCAACACCGCCTGGCGATGATGAGACTTTCTTCGAAGATCTCTCACTACCTCAACCACCTTCGTTTCATTCCACACCTTCTTCGGCGAGCTGTAGACGTCTGCAGCGCCAGTCACATGCAAGGTTGCAATGCGACGCGCAACACCTCAGAGCTCTAGCCGACCTTGTCGAGGGAATGGTCAGCACGGGCAGCCAATGCGATGTCTACCAACCGTCATCTATCGCGAGCCCACGGTCATGCGACGGTGCATCACCTCTGCCTTCTCATCTCACCTCAACACGATTCTCGTCGGGGTCGTCATCCTCCGACAACGGCGATGCTGACCGGACCCGAAGCTGCAGGGGACACCCAACATCAACGAGGAGTCTCGCACATAAACAGTCCACAGAGTGGTCACAGGACAGGGCTTGCGTAATGAAGAGAGCCAGGATGCGAAAGGACATGCCACGGAGAGGCAGTGGGCAGGTTACACGATGTGACTGATAAGAGCGCTCGAACTTTCCTGGGCACTCTGAAGATTCGGTGTATATTGTATGAGGCTTGGCTGATTTGGCAGTACATACCCACAGTGGGGAAGATGGAGTTATGAACGCCTGGCGTGGGATGTACTTGTATGGTTTTCGGCGTTCAGAGGCCCAGCAGAGGCTAAGGTTTTGGGATACATCCTGCTGACGACTCAGCGGGATGTATGAGGATTGTCGTGCAAGGGAACAGTCAAGTTAGTGCCTGAGACGTAGGTACACGTACTTAGAATAATTCAGATCATTTGTGCCAGGTCTGATTTTACTTTTGCGCGAGGCAATTACAGCGGTTCCTAGAATGTCGGTGTCAAAGGTCATTTAGCGAAATTTTCTAACAAAATGTACAGCGGTTCCTAGAATGTCGGTGTCAAAGGTCATTTAGCGAAATTTTCTAACAAAATGTATAGGAAACCTGCGAAAAAACCTTTCCACCACCCACCACCCCTCAATTTGACCTCGCTGTCGCCGTCGTCATGACTAAACGAAAGGCCCCTACAAAGGCTTCTTCTACAAAGAAGAAGACATTCAAAACGACAAAAACAGCCACCTCACAGCCTATTTGAGCACCCTCACAGTGTATTTGAGCCTCATTCACACCTTCTTCTATTCTGAACCTCATGGGTGATGCCCCTATTCAGATCAATGAGGATGATGTCACTGTCAACAAGGATTCATTGCTGTCCTCACAGTATACTGTGTTCTACACAGTAAAGCTGAATGAGAAGACAGTGAAAAAGAACTCAAAAGTCTATTCAATTGATGAAGAAATAAAGAGCTTTGTGTGAATGATTTGAGACTGTCAACAGACATTGACAGTCAAGAAATTCTGTGATAATAAGAGTTATTTCTATTATAAACATAACATTAAGGCAACAATCAATTGCTCAAACTCAAGAAAGAACTTTAAGACCTTTGTGACCCTGAGAAATGCAAGTGACTGAGTTAAAGTGAAGAATCATATTAAACTGTGAGACAGTTTAAAGAAGAAAGAAATAACAGTCATCATTAAAATCAATTGAGGTCAGAGAACAATTAAAGACTACACTACTGAGAAGAATGAGAAGAAGAAGAAAGAGAAGAAGAAAAAGAATCAATTTAAGCATTGAGTATATCTCTGTCTTCATTTCTCATTGTTTTCTAATGTTCTTACTAACAAATATCAGAGAACAGCTACAGTGAAGCATAAAGAGAATGCAGATTGATGTGCAGAAGCTTTGAAAGACATGAGTTATGAGCCACATGTTATTGTCACTCATTATTGATGTGATGACAAGACATGCCTCAACCACAGCCACTACTGTCTGTTTCACAATGACATTCATGAAGTTCTTAACTTCAATGTCATTAATGCATGATTAATAATCATGTTTAATGATGAAGCAACACTACATGCCTCATCAATAAGCATAAAGACAAGATCAGTCAATCAGTCAAAGAAAAGAACCTTTACAACCTCTACACTGTCTACAATTACTTTATCTTCTTCTCTGTCTTCAATGTTTAACATGACTACACCTAGTTCTATACAAATTTACATCACACTGTCATCAGCACTATCATTAACTCTCACTTTCTTACATTCTTTTAGTGATCTCAGAGCTATTCTAGGTCTTTTAACCTCATTAATTGCAGCATTTCAGCATCATTCTTCTTCTTTACAGGCTCTACAGTCTTCTTCTTCTCTTTCTTCTTTTTTGCAGACTTCACAGTCTTCTTCTTCTTCTTTTTCTTTTTCTTCACAGACTTTGCAGTCTCAGCAAAGAACATGTTCTGTCACATCTTTGTTGATTACATCTGCATCACTTCTTCTCAGCAGTTCAATTGACATAAATACTGACTTTAACACATGGCTGAAGAAGTTCTTTGCTTGATTTACATAAAAAAACCCTTTGTTGAAAGAACAGTTAATGAGTGTTTGTGATACTCTTTTGAAAGAGATGTATGATGCACAGAGTATACAATTAACCACTGAGAAGACATGAAGAGAGTTGAATATTTCAGTGAATCTTAAACAACAGCTGAAGAAAGCCCTACACTCATATCAAAAGAAAAGAAAACAAGCAGTAATCACAGAAGATTATCTGAACAGTGAGGTGAAAGCATTGCAAGCATTAGAGACAATGAAGCGTTTTAATTAGTTCATTATAATGTTATATCTACTGTATCTATGTACAATTAACAAAGCTGTTACAAAAATGTGCCTTTGCATTGTCCTCAGCATTATATTCCTGTACTGTCATACAAATAAACCCTGAAAATTCACCCTCATATTTCTTCATCAATGTCTTATGTCTTCTCATTCATGTCTTTAGCTCACTAAATGACTTCTCAATAAAGTTATAATCTGATGAGTAGAGAGAAAGATATGCAAGAATGACACTGACCTCATGACACATAGCTGTAAGTTTCTATTGACAGGATTAGCAAAGAGACTTATATCAGTATGAAAACCTATCTCTGAATGATGTATTCTGCAATTATTCATGCACAAAACACTATGTGGCTCTGAAAACTGTTCACATTCAGATAGAACCTTGTTTTGAATGAAATTATTGAACATGTTTGTATTCACCTTCTCTTTGTAGACTTTTTATGTAATATAGCTGTTGACTGTATAGGCTGAAAGAATGCTGTAATGCTGTTCTTTCTTGAAGAACTCTGTTGTGACTGCTTGTTTTTCACAGCTGCTCAGTCATATTTTCTATCAAGAGTGCAGAGGTTGAAGACACTTTCATCAATGAAGACTAGCTGTTGTGCATGTCAGCTACTTAGCTGCATCATTCAGTTGTCACAAGCCTTTTGAGACCGCTTAACTGCTTGTTTCTGACACTAGAAATGATCTCATTAACTATGATGACAGTGACAAGAGCATGCTTACCTTCTTTCTTGATCAATTGACTCATTTAAGAATAAGAGCAACAGTACTAATGCTAATCTGCACTTCATACTTGTATCAAATATGTCTCTGCACCTCATTCAAATATGCTGTGGGTTGATCCTCAAGAAAATTGAGTACACTTTATATTAATTGTTAGTAAATCAGGCCCACATCTCTAGACAGAGATCTACCTTTGTCATAGCAGCTGTGAGTAGTCTTGAAGCCCTCAATTTAGCCAATCTGAGTATAGTAACTGACCCTCATTGTCATAGGTTTCTCTGCATCTTCTCAATGTGTTCTTGACTATGTTCTGTGGTCTTTGCTATAGTCTTAAATGTCATTTTGCACTTCAATTTCATTTGTATTTGGCCCTTGACAATGTCATTGAGTTTATGAGTACACAGCATAGTGACAGCAACAATGAGGGCAACAGCAAGGTCAAATTGATGGGTGGTGGGTGGTGAAAAGGTTTTTTCACAGGTTTTCTATACAGCGGTTTCTAGAATGTCGGTGTCAAAGGTCATTTAGCAAAATTTTCTAACAAAATGTATAGAAAACCTGCAAAAAAACCTTTTCACCACTCACCACTCACTAATTCAACCTTGCTGTTGCCCTTGTCATTGCTGTCACTATGCTGTGTACTCATAGACTTGATGACATTGTCAAGGGTCAAATACAAATGAAATTGAAGTGCAAAATGACATCTAAGACTATAGCAAAGATCACAGAACATAGTCAAGAACACATTGAGAAGATGCAAAGAAACCTATGACAATGAGGGTCAGTTACTATACTCAGATTGGCTAAATTGAGAGCTTCAAGACTACTCACAGCTGCTATAACAGAGGTAAATCTCTGTCTAAAGATGTGGGTCTGATTTACTAACAATTAGTATAGAGTGTACTCAATTTTCTTGAGAATCAACCCACAGTATATCTAAATGAGGTGTAGAGACATATTTAATACAAGTATGAAGTGCAGATTAGCATTAGTACTGTTGCTCTTACTCTTAAACAGGTCAATTAATCAAGAAAGAAGGTAAGCATGCTCTTGTTGCTGTCACCATAGTTAATGAGGTCATTTTTAGTGTCAGAAACAAGCAGCTGAGCAATCTCAGAAGGTTTGTGACAACTGAATGATGCAGCTAAGTAGCTGACATGCATGACAGCTAGTCTTTGTTGATGAAAGTGCCTTCAACCTTCACATTCTCAATAGAAAATATGACTGAGCAGCTGTGAAAAAATGAGCAGTCACAACAGAGTTCTTCAAGAAAGAACAGCATTACAGCATTCTTTCAGCCTATATAATTGACAACTATATCACATAAGAAGTCTACAAAGAGGGGGTGAATACAGACATGTTCAATGATTTCATTCAGAACAAGGTCCTATCTGAATGTGAATAGTTTTCAGAGTCACATAGTGTTCTGTGCATGAATAATTGCAAAATACATCATTTAGAGATAGGTTTTCATACTGATATAAGTCTCTTTGCTAATCCTGTCAATAGAAACTTACAGTTATATGTTATGAGGTCAGTGTCATTCTTGCATACCTTTCTTTCTACTCATCAGATTATAACCCTATTGAGAAGTCATTTAATGAGCTAAAGACATGAATGAGAAGACATAAGACATTGATGAAGAGATATGAGGATGAATTTTCAGAATTTATTTGTATGACAGTACAGAAATATAATGCTGAGGGCAATGCAGAGGCACATTTTCATAACAGCTTTGTTAATTGTACATAGATACAGTAGATATAACATTATAATGAACTAATTAAAACACTTCATTGTCTTTAATGCTTGTAATGCTTTCACCTCACTGTTCAGATAACCTTCTGTGACTACTGCTTGTCTTCTTTTCTTTTGATATGAGTGTAGGGCTTTCTTCAGCTGTCATTCAAGGTTCACTGAAATATTCAACTCTCTTCATGTCTTCTCAGTGATCAATTATATACTTTGTGCATCATACATCTCTTTCAAAAGAGTATCACAAATACTCATCAACTGTTCTTTCAATGAGGGGTTTTTTCACATAAATCAAGCAAAGAACTTCTTCAGTCATGTGTTAAAGTCAGTATTTATGTCAATTGAACTGCTGAGAAGAAGTAATGCAGATGTAGTCAACAGAGATGTGACAGAATGTGTTCTTTGCTGAGACTGTGAAGTCTGTGAAGAAGAAGAAGAAGAAGAAAAAGAAGACTGTGAAGTCTTTGAAGAAGAAAAGAAAGAAGAAAAAGACTGTAAAGCCTGCAAAGAAGAAGAATGATGCTGAAATGCTGCAATTAATGAGGTTAAAAGACCTAGAATAGCTCTGAGATCACTAAAAGAATGTGAGAAAGTGAGAATTAAT
>JAABUP010006170.1_pt1 | contig 17358 bp, 21 predicted proteins | sample 5559201 | NCBI WGS metagenome assembly JAABUP01 (sample SAMN10711887, study PRJNA513373) | rock metagenome | isolation source: Antarctica rocks | place: Antarctica
ACGTCCCCGACAGTACCTTTGACGCTGGACCCTCTTTGCCTATCAATCGCCACCTTCGGCCACGATCGCCAGTCGTAGGAGTTGGACGTCGGGCCTTATCACTGGTCGGCGTAGCACCCTGACAAGGATCTAGTCGCTGGCTCGTTTCGCTGGCCCACGGCGATTCTGCAACCATCGCGGAGGGCTCTTTACTGACTGGACGATGATTTGAGAGGGATAAATAGGACTGGACGGATAAGGTGTAAAGTTGCTGGCTTTGTTGCGAATTGATCACACCTCCGCCAAGTCTGCTCTGGCCTGTCGCTGTGTCCGATATTGTTTCGATTGGTTCAGTCGGTTTTGCCACCCGGACCTTCGTTCGATCCAACGCATCCAAGGTGTCTTGCGGCTCCCTTGAGACCTCCATGCCACAAAAAGCTATGAGGTCTTCGCGATCTCCTCTCCAGCCGATTGGAGCGCTGGCCAGCACGCCAACCTTTTCATGATGGCTAGGATGAATCTTCACTGTGCTATGGATTTGGCAGAGCCACTAACCGCTACACCACGTGTCATGCGACTCTTTCGTAATGAGATTTTGCCTTTCGATGCTCTACCGTTTCGAGAGACGATCTCTACTCTTGCCTTTATTGAAATTCCTCAATACGTTTCATTGGCGACACAAAATGACCGCTGTTATCCCATCATCAGCCGAAGCCGGGCCGGGTCCATCTCTGAAGGGGATCATCGCGGTTGATATGGACGACGTGCTGTGGCGCGTTCTCCTTGTTTGAGATGCTTGTTTTGCTGATCGCACTTGCTTCTAGCCAGACCAATGCCACCATAGTAGAAAGTGAGCGTTACTTCTATGAGCGGGGAATCCTCTAACGGTATCCTAAGCGCTCATGTCATCGCAGTGCATAACGAGACATTCCACACCGACCCACCCTTGACCCTCGCCGACTTCAAGAACTGTCAGTACCTCTCACTCGACCGCCGTAGCCCCTCCCCAGTTCATCCCCATCCCTGTCATTCTTGCGCTGCCCTCCTCAGCTGATGCCGGATGGCGCTGAGCAGATATGTACTGGCAGAACCGCGGTTGGGGCAGTCCCACCGAGACGGTCGAGATGGTCGTTCGTCCGTCCCTCCTATCCTCCTCCCTTCCTGCCTACCTTCGCACTCATCATCGTCCTGAAACTATGATCATCAGGGCAAGCTGTACGCGCAAGGACTGTACATGAAGTCCCCACCCCTTCCGTCCGCAAAACCCGCCCTTCTCCGGCTGAAAGCCATGGGATACGGGTGAGTCCTCCATCTCTCAGCTTACGGATACTTCCTGATCAATTCTTAGTCTGATCATAATCACCGCGAGATCTGAGAAGCAGCGTGAAGGCACAGAAGATTGGATAGCCAAGTATTTGCCAGACAGTATGCCATCCCTCCTCCGAGATGACAGTCACTTGAGCTGATCTCGGGCAGTATTCGACGAGATCCATTTCACCGGGGCATTCCAGCACCTCGAGCCGACTGTCGAGGAGAAAGAGGGCCATGTAGCGAAGCGCGCCTTCGTATCGCACAAGAAGCGGTCAAAAGCGGAGGTCCGTTCACGAATGCCTGTCTCAATGGGGATGCACAAGCTGATCTGCTCATCGCCCCTAGATAGTACATACCACTGGCGCTCTCCTCCTCATAGACGATTCCGCTGAGAACGCTCTCGACGCCTCTACCGCCAACCCACCCGCCCGAGTCCTGCTGTTCGGGAGTTATCCGTGGAACGCGGTCGTGCGTCGGCCGGGTGATGTGGATCCGAAGACTTATGAGGAGAAGGAACGGGATGGCTTGCTGGCGGAGAGCGAGGAGCGGAGAGTGCGGCTGATACGTGAGGGATGGTTGCCGGATGGTGTGGGGCGTGTGGGAGGTTGGGAAGAGGCGGTACGGTGGATAGAGAGATCTGAACGGAGCTCATTTTCATATGCAGTATGATGCTCGTCTGTGATATTTTCCTCACTATGCCATGCATGATACATACCGCATCACCGCAGCAGAGCAATGACGCAGTAGGAGATCGAAGGACGAAGCAAAGATTATGAACAGCAATGAATGGGTTAATGTTTTTGGGGTTTTGGTTGACAAGGTGTGAGGAACAGAGCAACGTATGCGTGTCGTGATAGGAGAATTGGTGTGCGGTGAAGGGCATCTGATTATGTGTGTGGGTATCGATGCGTGGGGATAGGTGACAAACAGTGACCTCGCTTTTGGCAAGGCACAGGCGCGAGAAAAAACAAGTGGCGCCATTTCGAGAAGGTGTGTGTGAAACCAGTGGAAGAATCTACTGCCGGCGGGCGACGGGCGGGGTGTAGTGCGTTGTGAGAGGGGGGTATGAGAAGCTGAAACTGCACAGATGATTAACGCCATTTCGGCGGGTGCAATTTCCACTTGGCAGTTGCGGCGACTCGAGGATTCGCTGAGATCGGAGGCCGGATGATGGAGATGCCTGGCTCAAGGAAGACAGCAGTGTCACGGTGTGTGGAGGATGGGGTAGCATAATCGGTTTGAATCGGTGCTTGCGCCTTGGAGGAGGCGTCGCAATGGCGCTCACAGCCGCATTGCGGGCAAGATTTCGTGTGATACTCGAAGGGCATCGTGCCAGTGGAGTTGGTGTACGATGGATAAGAAACGGAATCGTCCGGGTAATAGGCTTGACTGTCCCAGCTGTTGCGTGAGTTGGAGCTGACGAGACTAGAACGTTGAGCATCAGGCCTGACAGCTGAACGCCAATTGTCGACATCGGCAAAGGAGTCCACGCTGTGAACACTTGAGTGCGAAGCAGACCGGCGAACCTCGGACAAGGACGGAAGCCAGCGTTTTGCGCCATCGTAATCGAGAAACTCCTCGTCCTCGTCCATGTCGTCGACCAGCGCGCTAACAGCTCGTTCGGCTTCTGGGTCCTTACTGCGCGGCCAGTGAGGCTCAGGCGCCTGGACGCCGTCGTTGATCGCGTAGGTTCGCACGAAAGTGCCCCAATCCCTGCTAAGCGCTTGGTCGGCCGCAGCGGGAAGTTCTTGGGCGGAAAGGCGACGTCCGCGATCAACCGGAGAAGCAACAAGCCTTGGGATGCGCATCTCAGCGTCGCGTGCTTCAGTCACCATATGGTCAAGAATGGGGATCGTGACCGAGTCAACCTCGTCTATAGCATCCTTCATGTTGAGCGATGTGAAGAGCTTGTTGACATGATCGACCCAAGATGACACGGGGACGCGAAGCGAAAAGTAAAGGTCTTTCAAGGCGGCGCGTTCCATTCGGTCAATTTGCTTGACGGGGATCGATGTCACCTCGGACCTCCAGGAAGTAAGCTCATGTAGACACTATGGGTTGAGACGACTCACCAGGACTTGGTCAGGAACGAATTGTCGTCGAGCCATTTGCCCGCAAGCAACAAGCCAAGAGTCGCGACCCTCTTCTCCACGGCCTCAAGATCGCTCCACTTCCGCTCGCTCAACATTTCCCTGAGCTCTGCTCCCTTCTGCCCGTCGCCTTCATGTAGCCCAAGGCCGGTGAGGAACCAAACTCCCGCGACCACCGCGGTCGGGGAGATCGTCATGCGTTGTAGCATGTCAAGCACGAACGTGACCAGGGAGGAGCTGCGCTTTGGATGGTTGTTCCAGAGGACATTCCATGGGTCGCGAGGTTCTGTCTCAGGGGTTCGGAAACGCAGCCTGCGAGGGACCGGCAGGGGTGTCGCGGTCATGCCCATCCTTCCCCACGATTTTGAGTAGTCAGGCGGAGGGCGTCCCATACGTATCCAGCCGTCCGTCTCTCTGCCTCCAAGACCCCAGATCTCGCTCGATGCACCGCCAACACCTGGACGGTACTGGCCGGGCTTGACGAGGAGGCCGATCACTTGATCAACGTACCAATAGGCGAATGCACTGTTGATTGTTTCCTTGGTGGGTCCCTCGACAGCAATAGCAGGAGCCACGTAAATATGCTCTCCGTGGCTGACGGGGTAGCGGTACGTGTCGTGCGGAGTTCTCGGCCTCTGCGGCAGATGAATGTGTCTTGGGTGCAGCATCGGTGCGCGGTAGCCGGCCGGCTGAGCAGCAGGGTCCGCGTAGGATGGCGACCAAGCGAAAACCTGCTCATGATGAGGAGGATGGGTCGTATGGGCGAACTCAGTCGGTAACAATGGTCGCTGGAATGTTCCGTACGCGTGCGGCTGGTACGAATCGGAAAACTGGCTCGGGGTGGCCTGCAGGTGAGACGTAGGCATCCTGACCGGGCCTGGCTTGCCGCGAGGAGCTTGTGCGTTCTGAATCGGCTGTGTGAACCAGTCGTCGGTAGGACGCGGAAAGGTGCTAGCATCGGGAGGGATTGGAGGGTAAGGATGACCGTCGAAAGACATACGCGGCAGGCGGGTCTTCATCGTGTAGTCATCCTGAATGCGCAAGACATCACGGAGCGGAGACAACGTGAGATTGAGGTCGCGTTAAGAAGGGGATGTGAACGGCAGATAAGAATGGTCAAATCATGGTCAGCGGTGCCCAGAACCAAGAAACGAGATGACTCACGTCACTGTCGTCCTCCTCATCGTCCCAGCGACCATTGTCCTCCGTAAACACAGCATTGCCGTCGTAACCTTGATCGACATCCTCTTGAACCGCATACTCGCCATGGAGGGACTGGCGTCCCTGCTTTGCACCTCCGCTCACGGGCATCGGTCCGGAGGGTAGAGGTGGGTAGATGAAAGGCATGATGTCGCTCGGGCTGCCCTTGGGCCGCCCAAGGTCTGGCACGACCTCCCTGAAGGCGGAGGTTGCGCCGATTCGGGTCGATCTTGAAAGAGGTGAGATGTGATAGCGTAGACTCTGATGGATATGTTTCCCCAGGGGTCCTTTAGGGCTGCGCGATCGTGCTGTGGCGGTCGAGACCGCGTGCAATGCAATGTAGGGAAAGTGGAGGTTTTCTGATTTCCGGTCGAAGTGGTTGATGTAGCGAGGAGCGTCGAACCAGTTAAGGTGTGCAGAGAAACTGCGCTCGACCCGCGAAGTGTGTTCTATACTCGGTATCTCGAGCAAGCGTGAGCAGTTTCGAAGAGGAAAGGGAGATGGTAGATGGACTAAGGGTAAGAGAATAAGCGCTATGGCAATTGGTTTGACTGCGGCCGAAGTCCAGGCGGCTGGCCGAGGCTGACTCACCGTCGATGTACAGGTCTCGTACCTCCGCCCTTCTCTTTAGTCTCCACCGTCAACGTCTGTGCTCGTACCGACGTCTGCTCGTAGCAAATTGGCAGCGACAAGCCGGCTCCAATCGATTCGAAACCCGATAGCCCCAGGACCGACTTTTCCGATCTTTTCGGCGCAACTTCAAGGCGGACCTCGAAATCGACGGACAAGGAAGGAGAGAAGGGAAAGGGGACTCGAGGCTACAGCGACGAGACTCTATGGCCTTTTACTGGACACGAGGAACACCGGGAAGGAGAAAGGATCTAGATTGAATAGCCCAACGTGTTCTGGGAGGTCTGTCGAAAAAGCTGCGGTGACGAATCGCCGCGGTTGGAAGTGTGGCACTTGCGATCTCATCCGAGAATTCATGCAATATGTGAGAGACGTAGACATTGAACAGGCGGCCTCATAATAATGGTGGTATGCACAAATGCATGGGCATCATGGTCATGTCGATGCCGTATCGGCGTAGTGATTCAAGGATCTACCACTCTACGCTATATTTTCTTTACCACCCGACCTCACCTCCGTCCTATTTGATCGAAGCCCGCTCTCCCCCTTCGACTTCCTCAAAACCAACCGCTCCAGGTCATAGACCTCGTAAGCGTCCTTCACCTGCTTCATCGCCATCATATGCTTTGGTGCCCAGATAGCCTTCACCGCATGACGGCGACTACGCTAATCAGGACCCGGTCCAAAGTAGCTAGACAAACAGGACTCACCTCTGCCATATGAACGTGGCGAGATTGAGCCCAGACGAGTCGGCACACCATACCAGTGCATCACCAGCCTCAGTTCTTGACCGCCTCCTCGTACGCTTCGCGGGCGGCTTTGTAGAGCGAGAGCGAGGCGGAGTCGAGCCGCCGACGTGAGCGGAAGACGACGCAGTACCACTCTCTTTCGATGTCCTTGGCCAGGCTCGGCTCTGCTCTCGTCAGCACATGCCGTCGATGGCTCAGCTGAGCACCTACCATGTCAGACCAGTTGAAAGCCTCGTTGTAATCCTGCCCCGCATACTCGTCATCTAGCGGCCTGAAGCGGTGCAGTGCCTGATGAAGAGCCAAGCTCGCAGGACCGATATTCGGTAATCTCGTCTCGAAGATGGATAGTACCTGCTCTGAAGGGCCAGAATGGTCGTGCGGGACGGAAGAGGGAAGCGGTGACAGCAGAGGTGGGAGGAAGGAAATAGGGTCGGACGGGATGGGAGCGGTCTCGGAGGTGACGGGGAGGTGATGATGAGCGTCGAATGACTGTGATTGGATGGAGTCGGCGTTGATCTGCTTCGAGGAGGCGCCGGAGTGGGAGAGGCCCGTGGGTTTTTTGGGGAGGTTGGGCGACCGCGAGATGTTTCGTCGGTGAGGACCGGGGCGAGGGGGTCGACGTCGGGCGAGCGGCGCATCCTGTCGAAGCGGATGCAGCCTGACCAGTGACTGCCAATGCCCGTCAGACTCAGAGCTGAAGATCCACGGGGAAGTATATTGATGGTCAAGTCAGTAAGGTTCGCGTTCATACTCCAATACCCTACAGATCCGCAGAAGTCCTACATGCATAGCGTAACACCTCGTACCTTCTCGCAAAGCCTCTGGCGACATTCTTACCGAGAAAGGCTGGTCAATCATGGGTCGACGAATCGGCGACGCAAGATGTCGCCAGAGACGCTGATTCAGTCGACGTTATGGCGTGATCACCATTCAGTATGAAAGACGCCACAATGTGATGTGATGAAGTCGAGGTCTTGCGATGCTCCGACCAAGGAGCTGGGATGGGCGTATCAGGCGTCTACGTTTGACAGTGCTGTCAGCTGTTGGACATCGCATGAATACTGAAACAACGCCTGAAACCAACCGAGAGTCTGCCACTGGTTCGCAACGCCGTATCCCCGAAACCCGGACCTGTGCTACAATGGAGCTCACCAAACCATAGAAGACTTGCTTTTCCCGTTCTCTCGCTACTGTCCTTCTCACTTCACATATCGAGCTGCAATATGCCTGACCCACTTGATCCAAGAGTTCTACTCATCTTGCTGCCGACCCTTTTCCCCCGCAGCAACTCATCACCACTACCTAACCCGACTGACGCTCTCGCGGCCCTCGTTCACACAATTCACACGACTCTTGATTTCCGCCTCGTCCCGTCAAATATTACGACAGCGCCGACAACTGCCGCTGTCGCTGAGAATGCGGCTGCCGAAGCCGACGTCGATGACGGAGCTTCCGAGACCACCACAGCTGTCGACGCTGACGAGGACACGACTTTCGCCCCAGAAGGGCAACTACCGGCTGGCTGGAACGCTCGCGGAGAAGACAGCTATGTCCTTGAGTACAGACATGCGCAGAGTGCAATGACTTTCCGGGTGAGGGTCGGTAGGATGGGAGGCAGGGTTCAGATCGATGCGATGGCCGAGGTGGGTGCCGGTTGCTGATATAAGGCTGCTGCTAAGAACCAGCCTAAACACTATTGACCACCCGCTAATTCCTTTTCGTAGAACGGTGCTCCCCACACCATCTCCATCGTTCTTGGCGATGTCCTCACTCCTCCCGCATTCCCCATTCCGAGCTCGGCGACATCATCATCGGAAAGCTCGACTTCGCCTGAAGCGCCAGCAAAGTCGATTGGCTTCAAGTCGATCGCCAGGTAGGTCTCTCTGCAACGTTAGATACCTGCGGTTTCAGGCTGACTGTCTAATCTGCAGCGTCCAGACTTTCATTGATCAGTACAAACGAGAAATCATCGCCAAACTCCTCCCTGGTCTACAGAAACAGGGCTATACCGAGCCGTAAATCTACATGTCACTTCGGGTACGGCGTATCATGCTAAGCTTTGTCCAGCGCTGCAGCCGGTTCTGACCCTCGCAATCCTCCTCCTTCTCAACCCACACGCAACCCTCAGCCCGCTCGTCCAGATCCCCTCTTCGACCCACTTCACCCCGCCCGGAACCCCTACAATCCCGCCTCAGTCGGCCGCCGCGACCTCGATCCCATGGCCTCCTTCCACCCACCAGGCTCCTTCAATCCACAAGGTGACGGTGGAGGGATGTACGTCGACTTCAATCATCCGCTCTTCGATGGTCGCAGACGGGGAGATCCGGATCTCATGGGTGGACCGGGCGGCTCAATTCGACCTCCAGGCGCGAGATGGGATCCCATCGGACCTGGTATGGTCGGAGGTGGGAGGTTTCCAGAACCAGGAGGGAATCCGTTGGGTGGAGCTGGGGTCGGAGATCCGGGTTGGGGGGATGAGATGCCGCCGCCTGGAGAGTATGGGCCGGACATGGGGAGGATGGGCGGGATGGGCGGGATAGGTGGACGCGGAGGGTTGGGGAGAGGGAGGGGCGGCGGATTGGGCGGAGGTGGTCGAGGAGGTCCGTTTGGTGGTGGGCTCGGTGGCGGCGGGTTTAGAGGGGGAGGTGGTTTCGGAGGGGGAGGCGGGTTTGGTGGTGGTGGAGGGGGGATGTTCATGTGAATTCGGTATCTATTCATGAACTGTTGTTGTATCACCTGCATTGTCCTACTCTCGCTCTCAATCGACCTGAGAAACATGGTAAGGGTACAACATGTCCACTCAGGACAGAGCTTCGCTACGGCAAGCCCGACCTCCAGGTATCGCCAACATGGTTCATCCCCCAAGCCTGACTACTCGAATCATGCACCGTCGTCTCCTCATATCCCTCCTGAACTTCCCCTCGAAACTCCCCCGGTGTTGCCCGATGCCTTCAACCACCCATCAGTCTTGGTACAGCCTCGAAAAGCGAGACAACCCACATGACACAGGTGTTATCCCAGAAGACGAGATCGCCAGGCTGCATCAACTCGACCGAGCACACGTATTTCGGCTGACTGCAGTGGTCGAGCATGCCTTGGATCTCGGCTTGACCTGAAGCGAGAGCTTGGTTTTCGACCTTGTATGCGTGGTTGGCAATGTATAGGTTCTGCGCGGCGTCAGGACTGGGTCAGTCATGCGGGGAGGAGGAGCTTACGGTACGTCCAGAGGGCTCGTGGGTGGACGAGTCGGTGTTTCCCGAAGTGGATAGCTTTCTGGCAGGTACTATCACACCGCGCCAATCAGCTCGTGATCCTGCGGAAGTGGAGTGGGCATACCTTCTCCTGGTCCAGGATCGGCTCGCCTGGGTTGGCTTTCCTCCGAGAATGGTGCTGGCTATGCCAAAGGACGTGGTCCTTGATGCGGTCCTTGGTGGAAGCGTCGAGATCGTCATGTGCCGCGCGTGTGTCCGCGAACTGTTCGCGAGGCGTCAGCCGAGGTCTACCATCAAACAGTGAAAAGTAGATGACCCACCTCGGTGTTCCCGCCTGTTCCGGGAGGAGGCAGGACATGCGCCAGCAGGGCAATGCGCCAGCAGGGCACCTCTATACCATATCAGGCAGAAGCGGGGCTGGAGAGAGGTGGGCATACGTAGCTCGCTCTACGAGGGTTGAAAGCCACAATCGTTCAGCCGTAGCCTATCAACGGACTGAGGCCGGTTGACTCACCGCTATCCACATGGAACAGCCCATTCTCCTTTCCAAAGATCGCACGCTCGCTATCCGGCTGCATGATATTCCCATCCGCACTGACGTTGCTCACGTCGAACAGGCTGACAAGATATCAGCGTGTTTGGTGTACGGCGTGACGTCGTCTAGTTCGCCGAGCTGGCGGGAGATCGCGACGTGCCTTTTTTCGCCGAGCTGGCGGGGAGATCGCGACGTGCCTTTTGTCGTCTAGCCCGGTATTCCGGCAGACTAGCACACCATGCTGTCTCGTCATCAATGTATGGTTCAGGAGAAGAGACCTTATACAGTTTATTGACGTGCCTCAGCGAGACCCCGCTTGAGCTCGTCAACAATCTCAGCCGACGGGTTGCTGAAGTCCGCGCCGACCACTTCGGCCACGAAGGTCGGGTGCAGGGGTTTGTAAGTGATATTGGTCATCATAAGTGGAAGTATCTGTACATTGGATGGCGAGGGTCGGAGACGACCTTATATATCTTGGTTCGCTGTAGATCACTGGGTGGTCCATCTCAAATCCGTGCTGAGCATCTCGTAAAAACAGGTTCCGTACAGGCTTCTCGATCCGGCGTGCCGGCCCGAAGCCGGATCTCCGAAATTCCACGTGGTTCATCTCGAACTGTTTCTCAGAAGATATCTTCTATCTCGAAATCTCGCGGCTATATGCAAAAGGTTCTCGAATCTATACTGAGCATCTCTGTTTGAATAGGGTAAAGTGGTCCTGCTAGCTCCAAATGCTCGATCCGGATGTGACCATCCTCGCGCTCTGTCCCATCATCAAATGGCTATGAACGGACTGGGCTCAGAGACCCCATAGTCTCGGAGAGGCCAAGGCTTTTGATGAGATCCGCACTGTCCCAATTTGATTGCTTGACGTCGACGAGAAAAGCATGGGCCTCCTCTTAATGTGGATCTCCTCAGTACCGGAACCGATCTTCGTCAGGACTGACAAGACCCTCTTGGATCATGTCGCCTTGCGTCCCCTTTCGATACCTATCGGTCTCGATGGTACATACGTTAATCTATCTCAGCTTGACCTCGGGTGTTCTTCATCCTGGTTTGCTTCTTGTAAGCTGTCTGAGCTAAAGTTCCCCTGTCAAGTCGCCCTATTTCCGCTACGGAATATAGGCAATCTTAAGGTAGTTCTTTGAAGTTGCATGTATCCACTGCATGCGCCACGCGCTCTCACTGTTCGGATTATATCGACAAAATTCCGATAGATGCTAGCTAGTCATCAAGGGGGCTACTGGGAAGCGCCAAGCGGGGAGCGGAAGACGGAAGGGACATCAGAACGGGCGGACGGACATGTTGAGCGAGACGGAATCGTTCATGTTGTCCAGCCAGATTACACGCACCTCAGCCTAAATAGTCCGTCAAGGGAGAGTGACATTGAACGACCACATGATAAGTCATGAAGCCCATAAAGCCTTGGAATTGTATCATTTCCGGGGCCAAAGAAGATAGCTGGCACGCTTTGATCTTGGTCTCAACGACTTGTTGAAAGGCGTGTAAACTACACCGTCTATCTAGCTAGCTAGCGCCTGGTCGGCAGCTTCCCCAACATCTCGGACATTCACACATCCGTCCTATGCATCATACTTCCACAACGTCTTCAAACACCTACACAAAGGTGGTGAAGTCCAACACAACTCGCGCCGATTTCAGGTACCGCTTTACTTTTGCTTTGCAGATCGTCAACAATAATGTCTCATCCTTTCTATTCTCAATGATCGAGTGAACCTCGACGCAGTATACGGTCGAACGAGACGAGTAGATCGCTTCGACGTCGCCATGAGTGCTTCAAGACCGAAAGTAGGGAGGATTATACGGAAACCCAAGCCTACGGATGGGGCTCAACCGGGACCTCCACCATCGTCGGTAGCGCCTGTAAAGACAACAGTTGCTAGGAACGCTGATGCCCTCACCACCTCTGGAGCGAAGGGTTCAAGGGGTAAACCCAATGGGAAACCTCGGAGGGTGCATAGACCTCCTCAACCTATAGACGAGTTGAAGGCAAGAGGTGATTGAATTCGTCGAAGGCGCTGTACCAGCATAGATGCTGATCTGCTTTCTTTTATAGCTCCTCCTCCCCGTCAAGAAGCACCTATCTCCATCGCTTCCACCCCGGAGGATGAAGATGACGATTTCGAGGAAGTGCATATCCCATCGGTAGCAGGGCCATCCTCACCTTACCCAGGAACTCCGCGCACACCGGGCACGAGAGCTACTACGCCTGGGACCGTCACTACAGCCCCCAGTGTTGACGATGATTATGAGGGATACGGTGAAGAGGGGAGTGGTGGAGAGCGAGAAGAGGTGCAAGACGGTGTGATACGGCTGGAGATCGGTGGGGAGACGCCGGAACAAAGGGCGAAGCGGATAGCATTGGCTTTACGGAAGTGAGTGGGAGGAGGGGTACTACAGCCGACATGCTGAGCTTGAGTAGGAAACCTATGACCTCGAAAGATCGAGCTATACGGCTGGAAGCTCATAAATTGCATGTCATTGCGCTTCTGGCTAGCGCTCGAATACGAAATCGCTGGTGCACGCATGGTCTGCTGCGGGTGAGTGTACGCCTCCCTAACATCTCCCTGCTAAGTGCCATCTCGTACAGGCCCGCCTCCTCTCCCTCTTACCTCACCCTCTCCAAGCGGCTTTCACCATCCCTCCGTCCCGCTTTCCCGATCGAGCGCAGCGCTCTCGCCTATTCTTCGACGCCCTGCAATCTCTCGTCACATGGTGGTCTCAATCATTCTTCGACATCTCTGATCCCGCCCTCGGCTTACGGACGCGTCCATGGGACGAGGTACAGGAGATCGTCGACCTGCTACCCAAGCTTACCCGCGCGGACTTCTTCGGAGGAGGTTTTATCAAGGAGGAGGGGTTTGACGAGAAGCTTGCAGTGGGATCTGGCGAGGAGAAGCTGCGGACGGTGAACAGCATGATGAAGAAGGTCTTGCAGCAAGAGGGATCACGGGACGTCTCAGCTCAGCTTTTCGTCGCGCTTGCCCGGGCTTGTGGATTAGGCGTGAGACTGGTGGCTTCGCTTCAAGCGGTACCTTGGCGGGCGGAGAAGGTGGTTGCGAAGAAGAAGCCTGGAGCCGGGCGAAATGGCAGGACACTCGCAAGTCGGCAAGGGGATGGTCCGCAATCCGGGAACGAGGATAGCGAAGAGGAGGACATGGAGGAGGTGCCTATTCCTGAGCCCGAGAGGGAGGCAGACACGAAGAAAGGGACGCCAGCGAGGATACCAACCACAAAGGGTGTGGAGAGAGCGGGCGGCAAGCGGAGATTGCAGGATCCGGCGGATCTGTATCGATTGAGGAAGCCGAAACCGGCCCCTCAGAAGGTGGCGTCGCCGATCAAGCCAAAGATGAAGGCCAAGCAGGGTGAGTAAAGATACTGTCTACTAAAGTGCTTCTGACATGCTGCAGACATATCGCAGCAGCCGCCAGTGTTTTGGGCGGAGGTCTTCAGCCGATCTGATCAGCGGTGGATCCCCGTTGATCCGGTACAAGGTACGATTCGGAAGAAAGGACACTATGAACCGACTTCTGACAATGGACCGGTGCGAATGCTTTACGTGGTGGCATTTGAGGAGGGTGAGTGGGGTCCTCGGTGGGAATGCTGAGCTGACCACCCGGCAGATGGCTATGCTCGTGATGTGACCTTGCGGTATACGAAGAATTTTGGCGCGAAAACGGCGAAGCTTCGCGTTCCTACCAAGAAGGGTGAGCCGGACTGGTGGGTTGCAACGATCGGTTTCCTGAGACGACCTAATCGCTTGGTATGTCTGTCGCGGCAGACTCGTTGAACTCGACTGATTGCTCTCCGATGTTTCAGCATCGGGACGATCTCGAGGACGCAGAGCTCGAGACAAGTCAAGTCTCAGAGGGCATGCCTATGCATATGAGTGGCTTCAAGGATCATCCTATGTCCGTCCTACCTCAATCCCAAGCTGTTGTCGCTGATGCTTGGCACCACAGCTATGTACTCGAGCGGCACCTAAAGCGCGAAGAGGTGATAGCGCCGAAAAGAGAGGTCGGTCGATTTCGAGGGGAACCCGTCTATCGCCGGGGCAACGTACTCTCCTGCAAGACCTCCGAAAACTGGATGCGTATGGGCAGAAGGGTCAGGGACGGACAGGAAGCTTTGAAATGGGTCAAGCAAAGGGCGGTGACACTACAGAAGAGGCGGGCGCAAGAGCTGGCGGTGCAAGAGGGGCAGGACCCGATTCAGCAGGGGTTGTATGCGGAATGGCAGACTGAGCTGTACCGACCGCCACCGATCGTGGATGTGAGTGTGGTATCGGGATTGCGGCGAGTCTGATGTGATGTACAGGGGATGATTCCGCAGAACGCCTTTGGGAATATCGATCTGTATGCCCCAACAATGCTTCCTGTGGGGGCCGTGCATCTGCCATGTAAGTTGACTTCTTAGGATCGCGAGACATCGGGATCTCCAAATTCGACGATTGCTGAGACCATCACTACCAGACAAGGGTATCACAAAGATCGCCAAGCAGCTTGGAATCAGCTATGCGGAAGCATGTGTACGTCTTTCCGTCATGATGTATGTAGATCTCGCTGAGGCCTCCTATGCAGACTGGCTTCGAGTTCAAGAAGCAGCGGGCTATTCCCGTTATCACCGGTATTGTCGTGGCCGAAGAGCAGGAGAGCATTGTGTTGGAGGTGAGCGGACGATCTCTTTCGGCGTCGCCGTCGCTGATGTGAAATGTCACAGGCATACTGGGAGTCAGCCGCAGCCGCGGGGGAAAAAGAGAAGGTCAAGAAGGAGGAGAAAGCGCTGAAGCGATGGGCCAAGCTTATAAACGGCTTAAGGGTCAGAGCGCGGCTGCAAGCGGAGTATGGCGCCGGGGAAGGGGTACGAGACTTGAGTTTTTGCGTATCAGGTAGCTGATGCCTTTTTTAGCTTCAGGAACAGCAGCTCAACCCACTCGCCTATCCACTCGACGAACCAGCCACAAAGTCCGGAAAGAAGTCAGCGGTTTCAGTCATCGCAAATGCGACGCGCGAGGGCCACGCAGCATGGGAAGATAGGTTTGATCGGTCACCCGGCGCTGGAAGTCTAGAACCGTCGCCACCAACAGCAGAAATCGAGAAGCCCAATGAGGACGATCCGCTCATGGGCAACGGGCCCGATAGTCCGACAGTTACGGTTATTGAACCCGAGGAGAAGCTCCCCCCGCTACGGATCATTCTGGAGACGAGGACCAGAAAATTGATGCCATCGATTTCGCTTCTGCCCCTCGGGTAGAGCCCGTCGAGATCAAGGGCACAGAGCTAGCATCGGCTGAGCAACAACAACCTCAAAGGGCAGCGCGCAAACGTAGAATGACACCACCGGAGCCGAAGGCCCGGGACTCCGTCAGGAGCCTAGGCGAGAAACCTGCCAACAGAGGACGACGTCAGAAGAAGGCGGCTGCTTCCTCCAGTCCAGCCGCGACCAGAAGTCCGAGCAGTAGAGCACCAAACCGACGAGCAAGCGCGGGAGGAGAAGGGGAGACGGAAGCGAGTGATCGGGGCTCTCAACCGCGAGGAGGAGGAGGAGGAGGAGGAGGAGGAGGAGGAGGAGGAAGATCAACAGATCTGAGAGTTTGTCTGTTCGATGAATCATCAACATTGCGCAAACAGCGTCATGACGCTCGATGTGGCCAGATTCTTGTCTAAGCCAAAGCATTGGGCGATGTCGATTTTCGTTCCGGGTAGTGAGCTGGTCAAGAAATGTCGAGAGAGCTACTCGTTTACGACCGCACGTCTCCAGCGCCATCGAGAAAGGAGATACCGGTACGATGATGACCGAGGTCCAGTCCAAGAAGCCTGTGGGCCCCAGGAAATGGTCAGAGATTTTGGTCGCATTCACCTTTTACACCTAGAGAGAGCTGCAATGAGGGACCCGAATCATGAAATCGATCGAAAGGCCATGGGAAGGAGAGCCAGATTAAAGTCGGTTATACGAATTTGCGCAATCCCACCACTTGGACCGAGAGCTTGATATCACAAGATACGTGAGGGATCGGTTATTGAGGACGGACACTTGCGCCGGATATGGCCCGGACTGGCACAGCGGAGAACCGGAGGCTGCGAGAAGCGAGTCATGATCGCTGGAATGGGAACGAAGATCGGTGAGAAGTGATGTCGCCCCCGGTCGATCCTCGGCGTGAATGGAAGATGATTTACCCGAATCTTCACTAGTGGTAAACTAGTGGTAAACTTAACCGGATGCTGGGTCCGAGGCTATGGAAGATAGGTACCCGGAGGAAGGTTCGGCAAAACAAGGCGCTAGAGGGAACCGGCCCGAGAATTGCCGGTGGGTATCGAGCGGTTGGAGGAGAATCCCGAAATCAACCGAGAATATAACCAGCTGGAAACCGGGACGAGGTCCGAGAGGGGCGTCCATGCTGTTGATTCGATCTCCACCGCTACATTCATTCATTGTTCTATTCAACGTCCCACGAGAGGAGTCTGTTATCGTTTTCCGAGATAACAGCGGGTGCAAGGGGTCATTCCGCAGGTCTTAAGGTCGTTATTGCGGAAGGAGGGATCGTGTGAACAGCCGACAAGTCCGCTTAGGCGTCATCGCCACCCTTCTCAGTCTTCCATCAACTCGCAACATCCCGCCAGCACCATGACATCGATGGAGGACCTTATCGCGACGATTTCGGGAGGGATGCATGTCTCGCAGGATGGTTACGACTTGAAAGCGCTTCAAGTGAGTATCTCCCACTATCTGCCTCATCTCCAATACATCCTCCGATTACGAGTTACGAGGGCTGTGAGCTCACGATCCCCAGGAGTACCTTGCCCGAACCATCGTCCTCCCCGACCTTCCCATGTCCCCATCAACATCATTTCACCCACTTCCGCCGTCCCGATCAACATCCTCCACCCGCAATCCCTTATCTCTCCCCCCTTCCTACTTGCCCGATCAATCGACCCAACTTTACCCATCTCCCATATCCAACCTGTCCTTCCGCTCTTCCGATAACGTCATGATGGCGACTCCAGTCCAACGACCCGGTAGTCTCCGACGGTCCTCGTCATATGGATTCGGGACACAACCTACACCCGGATCGCCATCGGGTTTCGAGGGTGATGCCTTCGCACCGCTTTACCAGCAAACATATACTCAGCCTTCGGATCCGTGGAGCCGAACACATCCATCCGCGGACGTCAAGCACTATCCATGGGCAGCTGTTGGTGCTCAGCAAGACTCCTTTGCCTTCCGACCCGCTCAACAGTTCGGCGGTGCGGACGAGCGGAATCAACAGATCGGGCCGAGAGCACCTCCGACACCGCCTGAGGAGGACGAGGAGATGGTCGAGGACACGGGTGACTGTGGGATGTACGAGGAGGACAAGGAAGGAAAGGCTGAGGGGGGAATGGAGTGGGACTCGAATCGGAATGAGCGTGCAGAGGACAAGCATGTTGGCGGGGATTGGCAGAGGGGCAGGCGAAAACAGCAGTGAAGAGAAGGGTCTTTTATGTATTGGCTCGGGGTCTTTGGGATATTGGCTGTTGTATTTTGGAGATGAATCAATCCGTTAAATCGACTCCCCTTCGATGAGAGGAGCAGGCAGAAATCCTAGTTCTCTGCTCTCCGTTTCTACGGCTCGACTTCACCAACAACTCTCCGTG
>JAABUP010006171.1_pt1 | contig 17356 bp, 13 predicted proteins | sample 5559201 | NCBI WGS metagenome assembly JAABUP01 (sample SAMN10711887, study PRJNA513373) | rock metagenome | isolation source: Antarctica rocks | place: Antarctica
GAATTGGTGTTTCTTCAGCCAGGCCTTCCTCCGGAATCAGCATAGCTCTGGGCCCTGGCTTCTAGCCGGGCGCCACGTGATGGCGTCTCGTGGCTGACGTGGGCACTGGGGCTGAGACGCCGGGGCGAGGCGCTGTCGTCGAATCATTGATGCTCAGGGCGTCAAGGGCTTTACACATTTTTGGAAGAGGTGATGCAGTGGTGAATGGAGAGAGGATGTTTTGAGGTGACGGCGCTTAGGATAGGGGTGGTCCGGAATAGGAAGATGGTTGTCGCGTGTGTGTACGGCACTTGCATAAGTGAATCCTTCGCGATGGAGCTAGTGTTTGGATGCGCCAAGTGGTGATGATAATCATGTGACTATGTGACTATGTACAAGATGTGTAGGACGGTCGGAAATCAAAAGTCCTGAGTACATGCCGTATTACAGTAGTCTTGGTGATTCATCTAATGTTGCGACTGTACACTCTGGCATAGTCTCAAATCATGCTTGACGCTCATGTCGCCACACCAAACTAGTTATTCAGCTCGAACGATATTGCTACAATCCAGCCACGACCCTCAATGCCGTCAACGCCATCGCTTTACATACCCTCATGATTCATGTCGTTCCATGGAAGATGATCTTTGAGTTTGAAATCATTGAGAAACGTTGAGTCCGTCACTGGCTACTGCCTCCGAGGAATGTACCGGTGGGATGGATTGTCGGCATTACGCTTCGGGCGTTGCGGTTTTTATATACTGAGCAGTGAGAATGCGGTCCGGATAACGCCACATTCTCTCAATTTCGGAGGACAATATCTAATTCCTCTGTCAACATTGCATCAACGTGATGAATCCACAAACCGACCTACGTATTTCCAGCTAGATGGACATACCCGGCCCAGAAAAGCCAGGATCCAAGCCAAGTGGTACAGCCCATGACCAAGATTGGGATTGTTGAGATGTGATAGATGATTCGTGGATGAGAGTTCTGATCCGAGGGCTCGTGGATTATAAGGCGAATCGGCGTGACGAGCGTGAAGAATAAAAAAGTCAGCGACACCATAGCCCCAGCATACATCGAACTGGCTCCGGCGGCGTGTTCGGTTGTTGGGTTGTTGTTGATGTAGTAGCTGTGTTCTTCGGTAAATGGGATTGGTTGTTGGGGTGGGAGCTGGCGATGGGTTTGAGGGATAGGGGTGAGTGACTATTTCGGTTTTTAATTGTGGGTGGGGAGGAGGCGGTTTGGGGGGGGTTGGTGGTGGGGAAGAGCGTGAGGAGGCGAGGGAGAAGGGGGGAGTGGAGTTGGGGGGTGGACTGTGGAGGGAGGCGATGGAGGAGGCGGAGAGTGAGGGGAAGGGGAATTAGGGATGCTGGGATTGGGTTGAGTCGTTTTGGCTGCGGAGGTTATGGGAGAGGAGGGTGGTGGTGGATCGGGTGTTGGGGATTGGAATTGATGGGAGAGGGGGATGGTGAGGGTCTGAGGGGTTTGGGGGTGATGGCTTTGAGGGATGGGTTCCGCTAAGACTGGGAGTGGGAGTGGGTTTTACGGACTATTGACATGGGAGTGGGTTGGTAAGATATGGGGGTGAGGTTGGAGTGTTGGTGGGAATGGTAATGGTAAGTAGTAGGACGGCGATGAAAGGGAAGCTAGTGAAATACATTTGGATAATGCTTTTGTGATTAAGACAGAAAATAGAAATTGCTTAATGTTTCTGTGAGACGTATGAGACAAGAATGATATCGAAAAGCATGGCAACAGAACTCTGATTCAATGAGTAGATGTATTCAATCATTCCTCACCTTGTGATTACCCTCGTCGCTGCACAGCCTGAGAGCCGCAAAACGAGCTGGACACAAAGACTGCCAAAATGGGGTACCTATCCGGGCTTAGAGTCTTTTCTCACACTGATGCGAGTAGATGTTCCTCAGCTTTGTCCACTTTCTTACGCCCAGGAGGTTTCGTGGTCCACAATTATTTCGTGTAGTAGTAAGGGTATGCTACATAGCTCATTCTCCGACTTATGATTGGCAAGATATCAAGTCCACAAGCAGCACTGCCCATGGAAGAGGGGAGGACTGATGAGAGTAAAATTCGATGCAGCCAGTATCAAGGCTGAAGATAGGAAAAGAATATATGCGGGATGTATCGCACAGTGTGTGATGCAGTCAGATATGGTGGCACCGTGGAAGACTCTATGGGTCAGGCCTTGACTCCATTTATGGATTTCGACGCACAGTAGGCTGAGTAGCACTCTCCCTGCGTGCGTCCTTCCACATTATCGGCTCGGAAGTCCTCGTTCTCGGCTTTGGTTCGCGCAGCGCACTCCTCTGTGATGGGAGAGTCTGCTGTGCATTGCAGCGCTGAGGCTCTGCGTGATGGCGCTCAAGAAAGGGGGGGAGCCATAGATGTGAGACTAGTTTCTGACTGCAGATTTCTGCCCCACTAACAAGGCTACCGACGTTTCCATGGTCGTGGATACAATCGATGCGTCAAGCAGCGAATCCAGTAGCGTTCTCGTGGTACCTGATTCTGGAAAATGACTGCGATGACCCAAAGTTCTATTGGCGTGTTTGGAACCTGCAAGAAGAGCATGTTCGGGGTCAAGGGTCTGATTCATTCACGAAGTCGTCAGTGATTGCTCAACCGTCCTCGGAGGCTTCAGATGCAATACTGTCTTAGAAATGACATGATGTTTGGAACGATCGTCAGAAGCTAGGCAAAGAGTTGGCCTTTGATCGAGAAGTGTTGTGCCCAGAGGTCATGTCCGTAACCAAGCCTTCAGACATTTATACATCCCGATTTGAAAGAGAAGCTTCTCGCCAGCATTCCGTAATGCTATACTAATATGGTATGAAACAAAATTGGGCTTTCCTGGAATCGGTCGGAGACGTTAGAGGCGATGAAGGAAGCTTATGACTAGATGATGAACACAGCAGCACGAAGGCTGAGTACCACTGTCGACGCGTGAGACCTCGGCTTTGGGCCATCGCTCGTCAAGTCTAATTCCCCTAAACGATTGGCAACATCACAATTGAAGTAGAACCAATCTCGAGAGGCATATCCGTGGATTCAAGGGCGAATCGAGACGCGTAGACTTATCATCGAGAGTGCCATGAGATCAAAATAAAGCCAATCTGGACATTGTTGTCGCAGTCCTAGGGAAGTAGATTGTGGCTCGTCCAGCCATTCAGTTCCTGATGTACAATTTACTCGGGCCGATCTGAAGTAAGTGCTGCCTTATCACCCGATATTAGCCTCCTTTTCGCATTGATCGCTGCACCTCTTGCTCCTAGCGTCTTTGGCTCGACGAACTTGACAGTCTCGCATTGCATTAAGAATTGACGAAGCGGTCATCGCTTGTCGCAGGACTTCGGAGTTGTTTTCAGAGGCGTCGCCGGACAGAGAAAAGCTTCGGACTTCATCGAGGAGAGGCTTCCATGGCGACCTATCTTGTGGAGAATAGTTACGGGTATATTGGGTAATGAATGACTCATTATTCTTGATTATCGCCTGCGTGTGTAGATTCTCTATACCTGACGGCGACTCGTCATTGTTTTCAGATCGCTGCCTGCGATGTTCGCCAATGTGCTGGGTAGAGCAGATCTAGTGTCCCTGTGCCCGTCACAGGCTTCGAAATCATGGACCTAAAGCCGAGCTTAGTGGAGCAAAATCTAAAGCATCTTCGCCCAGCGCAGGTGGAGCTTCGAAAGCAAGGATGTCTGATACACCGTTGAATGTAGTCAGAATGGTGACATCGAGCGATGCGGCACTATGATCGATGACCACGGTAGTAGCCTCTTCGCCTAGATCCAGCGTTGTTAGCCCCTAGACTTCCACTGCCAGTGCGGGGTGTCTTGTTGTTGCCAGGATCTGAATGCCGGCCTTTTGAGCCTGCTCGCAGATAGATAAGCGCTGCCTTTTTGACGTATGAATTGGAAACCTTAGCACGGTACGCTCTAATGGCGTTCCTAGATTCCCTATGATCTCCGCCTTGAGTGAAGCAAACATTCATTGAGAATTTCTGTTTCAGGGATCGGCATGAATATTGTCATACGGTCCCTCCTGCTCCTGTCCTGACAGCGGCTTGCAGTTGCGACAAAAATGGATGCTCTTCAGGCTCACCAGCTTGCTGTGTCAACAGCAGCTGTCCTCAATGGCACCGCGACTCCTATTGTGTAGATGCAGGTTTCTGTCATCTTTAATGACAATTTGTGTATACATTCTTTGAGTCCTTGGGCTCATGCTCACGATGAATTTGACCATGCCGATTCGCACATTACCGAGAACAGTGGAATTGGGGCAAAGACCGTTCCTTGTATCGCTGGAATATCGCTTTCAACTGGTTGTCTTCACTAGCAAGCACTAAGGCAGAGGCGTCTGATCTGGAGTCGCGCGAGAAGGCAGCAGATCCGCGGGCAATTACCTCAATCTTTCGAAGATGGATGTATCCTTCGTCCTCTGACTTAAGAGATGGACATAAATATATCACATCATACCCTGTCGAAGCAGTATGCCCCCAATTTTCCGAAACTTAGTTCTATTTCAAAGAGGCCTAGACTTAGGAACCACCCAGCGAATTGGTTGCGTCAGGGTCATTTTACTAAAAACGCAACCTTCAATGTGAACAAATTTCGTACACATAATTGCCCACCTTTTTGGGCACGATGATGAACCCCTAGCCTGTCGCGATTCTGTAAAGATCACTGCAAAGACTTTGAAGCATATTCTTCACTTTTTGGAGAAAGACAATTTGCTGTCTTAACTCCATCCATGTGGAATCAGCCGTTTGAAATCTTATTGTGGTGCGGCATTCGGCAGCCTTTAATACAGTATTCACTGTCTGTTTGAAGCTGCATGATGATTTGTCCGATATATAACAGGCATAGCGTGTGCTGCGGAACGTCGATCCCTGCGTGTACTAGGTTATGATGAGCGACATATGAGCACTCGATCGAGGCTAGAGGTGCATGATTGAAAAATTTGCAATGGTCTGCAGTGTCTACGGAAAGGTTGTCATGTGGTTTTCATTCTGATATCGGGGGGTCTCGTCCCATTACGTGGCATTGACCTCGGTTCTATACGTACTATTCTACAGTCCTACCAGAAAGAAGAGCCAATGTCTGAAACGCTGGTAGGGCCTGACACAAAGTCGATTCAACCCATCCTGCAGCCCGCCCTTTTGTCTGGCGCTCTGCAGTCGACAAATTCTAGCTCCATATTTTACACACCTTCGAAGGGCACTATCGAGGAAAATTGGCAAGAGTCTGAGCAGCGTACCTCCTTGGAAGCCCTCAAAAATATCCCTATCCATGCCCAGATTTCGTCGCTCGAGAACCTTGACGCACCTTTCATACCCATACCAAAGACGCCTGATGGCCAGTCCTGGACGGAGCCTGTGAGTGGAGATGAAGGAAACGCTGTTGCCGGAGGGACTACGCAGGAGATCCTACAGCGTACATCGTTAGAAGCCCTTGCCAGCCTCCCAACGGAAAACCATAGCTCGTGGGCTGGGAATCCCGAAGCCATCTCGATACCTATACCAGACTCTGGTGATGAAGATTTCTCGACTGGGGTAAAGAGAAAAAGGAAAAAGAGAAAGAAAGAAAATGATGATAGTACGACTCCGTCGAGTACCAAGCAATATGCGCTGACTATAAATACTCTCCGTACCAACTTGCCCCACTTGAAGAATGTTCATCTAAACTCAAGCCGCCAGAGGGTTGTAAAAGTGGAATGCTACGACTACTCGGATAACACGCTTTCTTCGAGGCAGAGCTTCTCAACGCACCTAAAACGGCGTCGCGGCGATTTCTATACGGATGAGGGCGTGTCCCTCCGCTATGTGCTACAGGATCATCCACCGCCCGCTGGTCAGCTTCGATTATTAGTTGTGGAAGACCTATCTACAGATCTCATTGCTTGCCTGGGTACTCTGTTGAAGATTAGCCCCGAAGTCTTCGAAGAACATCTAGTGAACTCTGGGTGGCGAAATGGTGAGTATGACGATGATGAATCAGACACCTGGATTACTCGGAACATGGTCAAAACGTATACAACTCTCAGGTGGTTCAGGCCCGTCAAGCGGAAATTGCAGCGTCCCTACTCTGAGTCGGATTTTGCCACCTTACTTAAAGCCCGCGGGCAAGCTTTTCCCTGGACGGAGACTGTACCTAACAAATCTGGCAGGGACTTTGGGGTCAAGCATGAGTCAAGACCGACCACAAACATAATACGGAGTGAGCTCAATTTGAAAACAGATAAAGAGGAGGATCCAGAATCTGGCGATCTAATTGGATGGGAGGAGAAGGCTACCATATGGTGTCGACAGGTTGAAGAGTACAAAATAGGTACGTGCTCCAGCGGGAAACCGCTCAGGTATTGACCATCTGCCAGTATTACTTCTGCTCGACCCCTTACCGATCCTCCAAGAAGAGTTGAGCGGCTCCAGAAAAGCACTAGAGCTGATAGGAGTCAACCAAGCGCCAGATGTGCCAACAGCTCCACTGCAAAATGATAGGCGCGATGACGATGATGAGCGTGCACCACAAAGTATCGCTCCCAAGCCACTCATTAGGACTCGCACCCACTTTAGGTACGATAATGGGACTGGACGAAGCCTGTTCCATTGGATGCTTGGTCGTTCAAATCCAGACGAGGGCCTTACCGAGGATGGAACCATAACGGCTCAGTCTGAAGATCCAGAAAAGGCACAAGGTGGTAAGAAACGTGGTCGTAAAGGCAAATTCGTCAGCCGTCCAAAGCCTCGGAACAGATTGGCAGAAACTTTGTTACGCTTGGTTGGAAATACTTCCAAGAATGCCAAGAGAGTAAACGGAGCTGAAGAACCGGAGGTCCTTCAAGAACGTGAAGGTACTGAGAAGCTAATACTGCAGCCTCTTGATCGCTGCATATTCGATGGCCTGTACCCCAGGGGCCCAGCCTTGGATTATGACCTACTCCTATCTAGCCCGGACACGAATCTCCTTGCTGAGTACTTGGATACCTCGAAATCTACAGCCAGAACATTTGCAGATTGGTTGTCTAGTGATGATAAGGTACAATCCGCTGGAACTCTGTCCTCTAACCCATTGGAAAACCTTTTCGTGATTGCACACCGGGATACCCTTAATGTTTTGCGATTGATCGATGTGGCGCTGAAGGAGATTGGACAGCAGGTCTTGGACGACACCTTGATACAAGAGAGGCTTGTTCACTGGCGGCATCTCTTGGAAAATTTTGAAGCCGAGCTGCAACGATTAGATCAATCACTGCGCGGATTTGCCAAATTTATAGAAGAGGCTTTTACAACAAGCACTTCGGGTGGCAACATTCCCGAAAGTGCTTCATCAACAGACAGCTTGCTTAGAAATTGCATTGATCAGATATCAGAAGTTCGTCGCCGTACGAGCAGATCTTACAAATCACTGATGGCAAACTTGTCTATCGCTGAAAGTAAGAGAGGGATCGCCGAAGCCGAGAGTGTCACTAAATTGACCGAGCTAGCCTTCTTTTTCATTCCTCTGACATTCTCAGCCAGTCTCTTCAGCATGCAGATTAAAGAGATCAACGCAGACAGTTTATCGGTAGCCGCATTCTTAGCAGTCGCAATCATCATAACGACGTGTTCATATGCACTCCGACTTTTCATACGGAGTGAGTCAGTAATCGAGTTTCGCCGGCATTGCGCGGGTGAAATTAGAGCTGATGGTAAAATACCTTCGGGTGGATTCATCCCAACCTCAGTCTTTTTAATATGGGTGTGGCATCGCATTGGGCTCCTCGCTATCACAATAACGGTCTTGGTCGTGGTTCTTACTGTGCCACTGATCTTCGTGTGGACTAGGAATATGAATCATGGCTACAAAGCTATTATTACTGTGCTTGAGTTGCTATTGGTGCTCGGCACATCTTACCTTGTAGTCAACGCAACGCTCTACTTCGACCCTCGAGGCCGGCTCCATTTTCGTCGCGACATGTTTGCCAAACAAAGCGCCGCATCTGGCAAAGCCTTCATTCAAACACGCTCTACTGGTGTTAGATTTACCTTACCAGCTTCCTCCTCGCTGTCTTCTCGCTGGTTTCTATTTATTCTCACGGCGACCCTAATAGCATTGGGTCCTATGGTTGCTGTATGGACTCGCCCTTTGGTGACAGGGATCAAGGTTGGAGTCACAATCGTCATTGGTTTTATATATGCAGGGAGTGTGATTGCTGTGATATTGTACACCGTCTCGTCTACCTCTCACGCCATCAATGACGATGATTCCGAATAAGCTCCAGCCTGCAATCATACAAAAGATTTTTCGCCTTGGTCTACTTTGACTATTGCATTGGCCAATACGCGTTGTTTAGACACGTCAGACACAATACCATTTCCAGCTTTTACTCGTCGATCGTTGACAGCTTCTCAATGCTCAAGAGCATCACCAGCATACCAATTGCCGGGATCACGAATGTCCCTAATCCTACCCATCCCAAAGCCATTGCCGCTGCCCCAACCTCACTCCCAATGGTACCATATCCCATATCTTGTGCCGTTGTTGCCACAGCTACAGAAGCCGTATGCTGCCACATCATAGACACCAATGATAACAATGAACCAAGAACGAGCGCGGCGAGGGCAACGCTTACCACAGCCACCGAAGGGAAGGGTTTCACGTCTCTTTCCGAGCCTCGATCGTCGGTCTCCTCATGCCAGCCTGGAAAGCTTGCCATCAAAATTATCGCGATGAGCGCAAGAGCGACTGCGACAATGCTACGCATCCAAAGTCAGCTATCTTAGACCCAGATCCAGGGACTACTAATTTTGCAGTCTTGGCAAAAGACAAAGGACATCGCAGAGGGCATACATCAATCCGCTAAAGACAATTCCGTCCTTGAATTTCTGACTTGCCCAAATCAAATTCAATGGATCCTGGTAGGGTTGGAATTGCCTGGCCAATCCCGCAGCGGAGCGGTCGCAGACCCAAATACTACTAGCATAGCGTACGCAAAGGCTGAAATAACCGGTTCGCACTTCGAGCGAGCTGCCGTTTACAAGATTGGCGAAGGTTGTGGTGAGGTCTGGGTTGACTATAGAGCTAGAGTCGGAGGGAGGTGTAGGCCGGTACGAGAGGGAGACGAGGTAAAGGCCGGCGATGGAAGAAGACGACGAGGTGCACCCTGCGAGTACAAGAGCTGACCGCAGTGAGGTCGGGATCAAATATAGCAGTTTAAGGGAATTCAAGGATGTGACTTCTCACTCGGCCTTGCGTGCCCGTTGTGACTTACAGTAGAGAATTATCGCGGCCACCAAAAAAAACATTAGAATGTGATGGTACGCCAGACGTGGTAACAATTCTATCATAGGTCAGAGTAGCAAAGCTAATAGAGCTGGAGCCAGTGGTCAAACGCCGTAGAAAAAGGTCCAATACGGAAGGTATTGCCATAGTCGCAGCCCCCGTTCGTGTCCAACTCGAGCGGGAAACGGCGGAAAGGACCAGTCAATGAGCCCGAAGCAAGAGCCCAATTTTCTCAACGACGCAAAAGACACTCTAACAATATTGTCACATTTACAAAGTCTATTGTTGCGGTCAAAATCTCGAGCTTTACAGCATCGCGGGAACTGAAGTCGAGCTCAAAGCTGACTTATGCAGGTCACAAATAATCGACCATTCAGGAGTCGACACACATGTTGGATTCTGCAAGCCTGCCGCTAGAGAATAGCGATCGCACCAACCATCACATTGAGAATCGTTCTCGAGTCTACCTTTCTCACCTATTTTGCCATGGATATTCTTTCGCAGAGTTCTTTGCAATCACTATTTAAATATTCGGGGGCATCGAAATAGAAGTGGGAGTGTTCCGATGAGTACTTCGTAACTCGTGAGCACGAATTTTGAATGCACAGTCCTAGCCCGGACGATGTGTAAAAAAAAATGGGCCCGCCAAGTCTCATTTGGACAAGGATTTCATCGCGAAGGGTGTTCTTCATCGTAACGAGATCTATTAGATCTTTCCCAAGAGGAAATTACGGAGCTGAGCTCCCGAAATAAGGCTTCTTAATGATTGAAGATAGTACCTGATGAAAGCGTATTGGCGGAATAGCAAGCTGCTCAAATCAATTCCCTAGCACCACCGAGCCGAGGTCAGCGCTTCCGCAGGGCTGCTGCTAAGCGAGCCAATTACAGCCTACTTACAGACATCACCACATGTCATCTTAGTCTCCGCTTCTTGCTCCTTCCATGCCACATCTAGTGACAACGGCGTGAATGTCCGGCTCTCAAGCAGAAGGCTCATTGGAGCTGTGGCAGCCGATAGCTTGGAAACGTGAAGATAGATCGTTAGCTCCGCAGTGCAAGCAGCAGATCTAGCTACGGGCCCAAGGGGCTGAAGATTCTGCGTGTCAACCGTGCCTCAATCCTTCAGACTTGGTGTATTGATCCTTCAGACTGTGATTTGTGGACTAATACCCCATCCCTTCAAAATGTATCTTCTTCCTGCTATCACTTGCTCAAAGTCCGTTGTTTAGGCAATGCCGCTACCTTTTTGGAATTCTCGTTTCGCTTTCTGCGTCAGCTGTTTGCTCTTGGGTTCTTTGACTAATGCACTTTCCTGTACGTTTCTTGACTAATTTAAATCGTTTGATCTCTCCTTCAGTGCTCGAGTCTTTTTTGGGAAGAATCTTTTGATCGAGTCATGCCAAACCAAACTCTACTGATATCGTTGACACCTCTTAGCATTACCCCTCATTTTCTCAAACTCCACATCAATCCCTTTGACGACAGGTCCGTGTAGCAAGGAAGTAGCCTTCGAATCTGATGGGATAGCTACTGAAGGATACACTGCATGCTCATGCAGTAATCTGCTGAGCTCCGCAGGAGATCAATATGGCTCGTTGATCAGCCTCAATAATGACGTCTCGAGCACACCGTATACAATCACTTCTTTGCCGTTGCCACTCCCTGCTTCATACAAGATACCAAGGGATTGTTGTGTCAAGTGTGGAGTCACTGCTCATGAGGTCCGCCTTTTCTATTGGCCAATCGAAACCGGAGGACTCAATTCTACAGATTCGTTGACGCCAACGGCAGCTGCTTCTACTTACGTCCTCATATCTGCCGGCTTCACATAGTCAATTAGGTCTAAGCTCCAAGCTTCGATATTGAGCCTCGGGCGATTGCAAGCTAACCTTATTTTAGTACATCTCCTTCTGTGTACGTGGCCTACAATGGTTTGGCAGCCACATCCGATTACTTAGGATTTGGAACTCCACCGTTTGGGAAGCTTAACTACAGTACCACAATCGCATATCCACCGGAAGCTTTGTCAACTTCGCAAGAGTCTGAATTCTTTGCAGGCACCCGCTTGTATACCGCCATAAATTACTCTCAGTTGCAGAACCCTACCAAAGTCACCAGCCATGGGCCCTTTCAGGGAAGCACAGCTCAAGTCTATTTCTCGCTTCCTTCTGATCTGTCCCTGGTGGACCCAGCTTGGAAGGGCTGTTTTCCAGATGAGTATGGAGCCTTTGATCCCCCAAGAACGCTCGAGAAGGCAACTGCACTGGTATCTCAAGACCCCGGAGCGCAACCGTCTCCAAACGCCGCTCCTGCATCTTCCTTGGCACCTGCTCAAGCTCCAGCTACGGTGACTTCGGACCCCAAAGATCCGCAAGGCGATCCGTCCCATAAATCGTCCCCGGCATTGGACCCAACGCAGCCTGACCCAAATCCCAGTGCCAAGCAAACATCTGTCCCATCGGCTACACCTCAGCGGGTGGAACCTAGCTCGGGATATCATGTTGGGTCTCCTATCAACTCAGCCGCTGGCGCTGCCTCGGATCCACCTGCCTCGACAAATATGCCTGGAAAAGGCAGCACGCAAGGAGCCCCTATTGCAGGCTTCACCATCCCTGCAGGAAGCCAGGCTACCGTCGCAGGCCACGTGCTATCACCCTTCACGTCTTCAGGAGGTGTCTTTGGCAGCGTATATGCTCTTCCGTCAGGTGGTGGAACAGGCTCATCTTCTAATACTCTAGCTGGTCCACTTCTCTTCGCTGGCCAGTCCATAGTGCGAGCTTCAAGCGGTGGTATTATTGTTGGGAGCTTCACTGTCGTCCCTGGATCTAGTTTGATTATCTCTGGCCACACCGTTTCCGCGGGTTCCTCAACCGCCTTCATCGACGGTAGTGCCAATGCTCTTCCATCAAGCGTTGGAGAAGTCCTTCACCAATCCTCGAATGTTCAAGTCACAGCAGCTCCTAATGGCGATGGCATACTCAGCGCTGGCGGCTCTCCAGTCACACTCTCTGGAACTGTGTATTCGAAGTTGTCAGACGGCGGAATCGTTGCAAGTACCCCAGGCGTTAATCTCCCGACAACCTCCCGAGCGGTCGTTCAGATCGCCGGCACATCTTTTACCGCTTTACCAACAGGTTTTGCAATAAATGGCCAATCTGTAGCAGAAGGAGGGTCAGCAGTGACGGTGGATGGAACAGTGGTGTCGCTAGGTCCTTCAGGGCTCCAGATTGGCTCTTCGACTGTTCCTTGGACTGCTGAGGAAGCGTCGCAGTCAGTCTTTCAAGTCGGCGGAACAGCTTTCACTGCTGCCTCGACAGGTTTGATGTTAGCCGGTCATACGCTAGCAGAAGGAGGGTCAGCAGTTACTGTAGACGGGACAGTAATCTCATTGGGGCCTTCAGGACTCCAGATCGGCTCCTCGACGATTCCTCTAAATGCTGAGCAAACCGCCGAAGCGCCGCTGTCAACATTTGAGATCGATGGAACAAGTTTCACTGCTGCACCGACAGGTTTTCCCTTGGCTGGTCAGACAGTAGCAGATGGGGGGCCAGCGGTCACCATCGATGGGACGATCGTCTCCCTAGGGCCCTCAGGCCTGCGAATTGGTTCTTCAACGATAGCCCTGACTGCCGGACAAACTCCTCAGCCGAGTATGGGAGGCTTGATCATGTCCGGATTTGGCAGTGTGCCAAGTGCAACGGCCGGAGCGAGTAGTAGTCCAAGTGGACTTGGTAACAATTCGAGTGATATGCCTTTCACAGGGGGAAGCAACATGAAGCTCACTACTGACATTCGGACAATCAGTACCTGTTTTGTGGGCTTGGGCATTGGGATTACAGCGTATGTATTATGAATAAGGGAAGACATGGTAATGATTTATGTATAATATGTAGCAATGGAGGCATGACTGCCATCTCGTTGACCGAGCCAGGGGTTCCGAAAAAACAAGAAGGGGTAGCGAGCTCCTCAATGCTCTCTCCTCAAGGCTATATACTGTCATCACTGCATCGTACCAAGCATACTATCTTTCGATTACGATACCATTCAGGTCAAATGCCCTCCTTGGTCCAAATACAGCTAGAACTGCATTCGAATATCACGACGACTTTCCCTACTAGCTGCGGTCTCTCGTCCATAGCTCGAAACGTACAGTGCGCCGTGCCTTGACACGCTTTAGGGACCGAAGGTGGAGAAACAATGACCCGGTGGATTGACTTGGCAAATTCTTTCTCTTTTGAAGCCTAGATTCTCCATCTACCACTCAATTGCACCAATTTCATCCACCATTGAGTCCAGGGTACAATGCTTCAGAAACTCTCGCCTTTCTCTATGATGCCACTATTCTCTACGAATGGCAGCAAAAGAATCTACTGTCACGCCATTTGAAGCCCCCCTTCAAGAGTGATTTGTTTTCAAGACCACTTCCAATCGAAGAAAATGGCATTTATTTTGAGACAGTTACCGAATAGTTCAAAAGATTCGTTCCCACCTGCATGAAGAACCCACGCGATGTCACATATCGTTAACAAATCAAAACTACGCAGTAAATGCACAGCCTCTGTGACAGAGCTTCCAGCAGCAGCAGAAGCTCACCTGTTCTAACGTTCAGATTAGTAGGGTAACGCAATCATTACTCATGGATTACTCATATCGTTAAGCGGCATACTGAAGCCTCATTGTCGCCTTTGAAAATCTCCTCCGGCTGTTTTGTATTGTCGGCTCCGGTTTTGGATTTAACCGCGCCATACGTAATGGCCCAGTCAACCGCAGTCTAGTTTCATATCCGCCTACCTGTTTTTTTCAAGTGTCCTCCAACAATGCGATGATTGGTCAAGCATATATATCCAAGGCCTGGTCCATTTTTGAAAGCCCGGCGCTCGTGTTGCGACGTATTCTCAGATTCTCATAACGCCATTTCACACAATGAGGCGCCTGACATGGGAAACCCTGTCTTTCATTCTACCAATCCTTACCCTGGGAGCTAGTATACCTATTGAGTCTTCTCCTGCCAGATTACCACTCCTCTCTGCTTTGATTCAAAAGTACACCAGATTACCGAAAGAACTTCTCCACCACACGGCTAACCGCTTCCTTAGTCCTCGAAATGTGTCCAGTGGGTGGCTGTTCAATGTCCCAGGAACCGATATGGTGAGTACGCTTTGGACAGCATCTACGCCATAGGCTTTCTACCGTGTACCAGAAAGCTACAAAACCGATACACATGCTGTCCTTCGGAGTCTAGTCCGACTATTTACTAGGAAGAATATGATACTGGCTTCTTCACTCACGTAGGCCCTCTCATACATGGGTAGGCTACCTAAGGGGCCAGTTCAAAGTGCGGACATCATGGCCTGCCTCTAAGACGCCGCTATCGAGCTCATGGATGACCTCCGAGAGCACGGAGATATTCGCATCCAGAATGGATATTACGATCGTATTATAAGGACCGCCGCATTCGAACTGCAAGTTTCTGGGAGCTGCACGTACGGTAGAGCCGTGAGTGCTGTACGGGGACTGATATTAATGTTGGAGAGGTGGGGATTTCACACCGGGGGGATCAATATTCATATTGGGGAACCAAGATTGATTATAGGTCACATGGAACTGATTGCGTGGCCGCCGCAAGAGAGACAGACGCATTTATCTTCATTTTAGGTGCAAAGCTTGATCGCCTTGCTTATATCGTTGTCTTTCCTCTGATGAAGAATTGACTGCAGTCACGAAGATATTATGCGAAATGGCAAAGACCGCCTGGGCTGCTTCGAATTGACGTGATTTACTAGATGTTTCTGAACATTTCACCGCAAACCTTGCCCATTATTCCCGGAAAGCGTCTACCTCCCAGAACCATCTCTACCACTACATAGTGTCACTAAATACATTGAAAGAAATATCAGAGGAATTGCCTGTTCGTCTATCCTTCGAAGCCTTCGAACGTCGAAGAGCGAAACAATTTAAAATGTGACAGCAACCAAGGAATACTAGCGAAGACGAGGGGCCTGGGCAGCAGGAACCCTCTGTACAGACCTTTACACTCATATCAACGAAGACGTGCAGCTGACTCATACGGGGCCACTCCTACCAAAACATCAGTCCGACTCCAAACTTGATGCTTGTCGTGTTTGAACCGAAACGAGATGAGGGCGAGTGAGCATTTTGTTCATAAGCTAGACGCTTGGTACTCTACGTTCGTCCTTGCTCCAATGTGATTTTTGCCCAGAATAGGGGGCCGATCTCAGAAGCAATTGGCTAAGGGGAAGTGTTTGAGCAGGCGCCGTATCATGGATCTCCAAGGTGTAACATTAGAGCAAGGAGGTTATCCTGCTATTTTCTTGAATTTGTGCGAGACACCACTTGATCAACGTCGACTGTACAATTTCCGGAAATTTGTCAATCAAAACTTGGAGATATCTACCTGTGTCTCATCGAACATAGGTGCAGGCAACCTGCAATGCTCTCCATTACCCTTTTCAGATAGCCTCACGCCGATTCACTGTGTCATGAAGAGAGTAAAAATGCGAAATCGTGCAGGTAAATAAGGTAAGGGCTACAGTGCCTACACGGCGACTGCTAAACTAATCTCGCGATTTACCGATTGATATAGCAGCAGCGAGCGTTTCTTGTATTGCGTAAGTGCCATTTTGTTGAAATTTCCTGCGTCGCTCCCCCTTGCGCCTGAGTTGGTCACAGTCGTGCCCGAAGTCACATACGGGACGGCCGTTAAGGAGTCGCTGGGAGTCCCAGCAGATGTTCCCGTCGCGTACCTTACCGCAAGTACTGGTGATATGGGATTGGGCGTCAACGGTACATTTGTCCCTCTGTCGTCAACAAGGTTCTTGATGGTGTTCACCGGACAACTTACCTCGAGGATGTGGCGAAGAATTTCTTCTTCGCTCCTTGTCCTTTTCCAGCATATCCTTTTGAAACCGCACTTCTCGTATGCCGAACAGCTGCTTCCATGGGTCAACATGTACGGGCGGACTTGGGCCAAAAGATTGTTGACACCGAAATTGTCCCTAAAGCCCGATGTGGTCGATTGTTGGAACATGCCAGGAAATCTTGGTCTGCTGGTCTCAGCTAATTGGGGAAGCTGACTTGCAAGTGAGATATATGGAGTCTCCCCAGCGGGTCGAGAGTGCGTGGCATGAATATGTGATATAAGGATAGCGCTAAGTTTCTCTTTGCTGTATCCAGCTGACATCTAAGCCTGGCAATCTGAGCGGCCTACCGCTGAGCCTTGTCTGCTGCTGCTACTACTACTACATTAGTGGTGATCTTCTCCTCTAGCCTCTGAAGCCGTCTTTCAATCGTCTAGGGAGAATTTTTCTATAACCAAATTGCGAATATGATCGCGACGATGATAGCGGTCTACGTTCCTATAGCGGTGATTGACCCGTTGATCGCCTGCCATCTATATATGGTCAAGGTCGAGTTGTCTGCTTAAGATGCCGTTGATACTATGTTGACTGCCTAGTAGACTAAGAGGGTCTTATCTTGCTAGACACAATTAGGAGAGTAAAATCTAGACTGACAGATTTAAACGAATTCTCTAGTCTTGTCTCATGGGGGGGAAGAGCGACGAGTGAGGTCTTATGATCCTTAGCTTTCGAAGGTGCTGTCCCTTCAATGATGTGAATTTCGAGAAGTTTCCTCATTACAGAGGCATTGGCTGAGCCCTTTTGCTTAAGGCTTGCTGTTATTTAAGCCTCGATTTTCTTGATTTTCTTACATATGTTTCGGCATTCCTAGCCGGTCGTACCTTCAAAGTCTCGTCGTATTTCCACCATGGCTGTTCAATCATCTGCCCAACATCGGAGATTCCTCCCTATTTGACGGGTATATCGTCGATATCTCTTAGCTTAAGCACAGCTCATTTGCCATTGATCATCAGACCTTTCTAGAGACGGGAAGCTTCCGTAGGACTGTCGTTAGTGGCTGCAAAGCGTTGGTTTCATTGTTTTCGTCCCCTTGAATGAGGCTGAATGGCTGTAGTAGACAGCCACCTGCTAGGCTGTAGACTACGTATGGCACCTGGGAGGTCGTTCGTGGGTATCCGATTTGCTTGGCGCCACTGGAGGGTTTTCGGTGAT
>JAABUP010006174.1_pt1 | contig 17342 bp, 20 predicted proteins | sample 5559201 | NCBI WGS metagenome assembly JAABUP01 (sample SAMN10711887, study PRJNA513373) | rock metagenome | isolation source: Antarctica rocks | place: Antarctica
GCGCTGCCCGAGAACTCGGCGAGCAGCCGATCGTGGGCGCCAGGGTCCGGCCTGGACGCGCCGCCGCCCATGCTGCCCCGCGCCCCCCTCTGCCCGGCCGGGCACGCGTGTTCTGCGCCCTGAGTCTCTCCAGCAGGTGATCTGCGCCTGCCTGAAACACACTGGCTACCTCCTTTGACTCGAGGCTTGCTTCCAAGCCTCGGGCTGCCAGTCCCAGACCATGCCTGGCCCTGACCTGACACTTGAGCAAAATGGCCTCCGCGGCCGTGCGCAGCCGCAACCAGAGGCTGCCGCCCGAGGTCACCAGGCGCGCGTTTTGCCGCGCGTTTTGCTGTGTTTTGAGCGCGTGACACGGCGCCATGTGGCGGGCCTGGACGCTGAGCAGTGCATGCCGGCCTGCGCCTGGCCTTCTGACGCGCGGCCGCGAGGCTGTTGCAGGATACTGTACGTGCGCAACCTGCCGTTCAACATCTCTGCGGACGAGATGTATGACATCTTCGGCAAGTTTGGGGCTGTGCGGCAAATCAGGCTGTGCGCCCCTGATGCCTGTGTTTGCTCCAGCAGCTGCTGAAGCTGTGTGTTCCAACGCTGTGCGGTAGCGTCTTGAGCGGCGCAGGGGTGGCAGCCGGGGCGCTTGCGAGTGGTGATGTCTTGTGGCGGCCCGCGTCCGCAGGGGCTCCGCAAAGGACACGCGCGGCACCGCCTATGTCGTGTATGAGGACATCTACGACGCCAAGATGGCGGTGGACCACCTGTCTGGGTTCAACGTGGCAAACCGCTACCTCATCGTGCTGTACTTCAACCCCGCCAGGCAGAACAAGAAGGTGAGCGCTTGGTCTGCAGCCTTGGCTTTGCGCCCTGCAACGCGCTGCTGTGTTGCGCTGACTGTTACAGAGCTGCACTGGCTCGCTGCATACGCCTGCACGGCAACCTGCTGAAAGCTTTTGTAAAGCTCCACGCTCTCCACAGCAAGCACACCGTGTGCTGACAGTCTGCCTGTGCGTGTGCGTGCAGATCAGCACAAAGGATAAGGAGGAGGAGCTGCGGAAGATGCAGGAGAAGCACGGCGTGGACGGCGAGCAGCACGCCAGGAAACCTGCCGCCAAGGACTAGTGCCACGGCGGCACGGCAGCAAGAGTTGGCATGGTTTGCGCTTCAGCGTTGAGGTGTACAAAGGCAGCCAGTGTGTTCAGAGTGTGAGGTGCAGGTACCTCCACTGGCCATGTTTCCAGTCGGGAAGGCCGTCTGTAAGAAACCAGTCGCAGCCCGCTCCAAGGCCTCTCCCTCAGCCTTCAGCCTCTTGTCCTACACTACAAAATATGAGCCTGGCTTTCATTCCTGTTCTCTACAGAGCCTCAGGCAGGCTTCAAGGATGCCGGGCCACAAGGAGCCGGCAGACGGCGGCGAGCCACTGCGCTGTGTGGTCGTCGGCGGTGGCATAGCGGGGGTCTGCTGCGCAGAAGAGCTGTGCCGGCTGCGACCTGAGTACGATGTCATGCTTGTCGCTGAAGACCACACGCTGAAGGTGAGCCGAGCGGCAAGCCAGCTGCAGAGTCGCGGCGGATGTCTTAGCAAATGTCTTGGATGTCAGGAGCGAGCGCACTGCCAAGCTCTCCTGCTAACTCGCCTCAGCGACGCGCAGCAGCGCTTGCCTGACTGCAGCAGCGCCGCGCCGCAGGGAGTAGCGAACGTCGTGCGATTGACCAGGAACGTGGAGGAGTTTGATGGTGCGCTGCCATGCGAAGGCACAGGCCGCCAAGAGCAGGCCACAACTTCAGCCACGCTACCCCTTTAGCTGACAACCAGCACGTTCTATTCTCTTTCGTTAAAGAGCGTGAGCAGCCTTGCCTGGATGGTGAGGCCCGTCGGCGTTGGGACTCCGTTCAGTACAAGCGCCTCACCCCGTGCGGCGCAGTGGTTGAGCGCGACCTCGGCTCCCTGCCGCAGCGCAACCTGTCGATTGTGCGCGCGCGCGCGGCCGGCCTCGACACGGTGGCGCAGGAGCTGCTGCTGCAGGGCGGCGCCCGGCTACCGTTCGACCGGCTCTGCCTGTGCCTGGGCGCCACGCCGCGCGTGCGGCCCCAGCTGTTTATCTACTCAGTGAGTGTTGCGTGATATCAGACACGCATGCTCCGTGCGTCCATGTTCACCAGCGCACCACACTGGGCACTGTCTCGAATGCATCCATGCACAGGCAATGGCTGTCAAGGGGTGCTTTGTGATTGGGTGCCATGTGCATGTGCTATGGTCCGCACGCAGGACACGGGGCTTGCTTGCTGACGGGCGGCCCGCGCAGCGCCTGGCGGCGGGGCCGCGCGTGGTGGTGCTGCGCGACCGCGACACGGTCGCGGGCCTGGCCGCACGGTTGCCGGCCGCGCGGCGTGTGGCGCTCGTCGGCAACGGCGGCATCGCGCTCGAGCTCGCGCACGCGCTGCGCGGCGTCGAGGCGCGCGGCGCGCCCGCCTGCGGCCCGCGCGGCGGCAGGGCTCACGGACCTGCTGTCTGCCCAATGTAACAGCATGGCTACGACAACGCTGCCTGCTTATATGGAGGTTTGTACGCACCAACGCCGGCCTGGCCTGGCGCGTGCAGCATGCACGGTTTTGCTTCCGGCTCCGCATGTCGCGCGGCCAGCCGATAGGCGCTGCAGCGGAGCTGGCCAGGCGTAGGGCGAGCCGGTAGGCGGCCGGCAGCTTGGGCTTTCGTTTGCAGTGCCTTTGTGATACCTCGCAGCAATTGCGCCAATGCGTGTGCAGGTCGTGTGGGTGGTCCGGCACGGCGAGATCGGCGATGCCTTCTTCGACCTGGATGCCGCGCAGTTCCTGCTGGGCCGGCTGGCGCGGCGCGGCGGCGCCGGCGACGCCGCGGCCGGCTCCTTCGACGCCGGCGGCTGTGGCAAGCCGGAGCGCGCCGGACCGCGCCCGCACGCCCCGGAGCAGGCGGCTGCGCCGGCGCCGGGCGCGGCGCAGGATGCGGTTGACGCTGCGCGTGACGAGCGGTCTGGCGCGCGGGGCGGCGGCGGCAGCGCTGAAGCGCGGGCGCCCACGGTGCTTTCCGGCCGTGCGGCAGGGCCAGCGGCTGCATGCAGGGAGCGCTCACAGCTCACGCTCAGCAGGGTGCGAGCTGATGCAGGATGTGGCACGAGGCTGGCCCATGCTCCAGTCCTGCGCACTGCCCGCCTCGCAGCACCTGCCCAGCCGCACGTGACACAGCATGGAGTGACCATATCAGCGGTGTGTGTGGGTATGCAGGCCGGAGCGCGGTACGGGCATGCTGTGGGGCCGCGCTGGGCGCAGGCGCTCGCGGCCGACGCGCCGGCCGGGCGGCTGATCCTGGAGCGGGACTGCGAGGTCACGCGCGTGGTGCGCGCCCCCTTGCGTCACGCTGCTGGCTGTCCCGGTGCACGCCGTGAGGCTGGATGCAGGGACTAAGGGAAGGGGCAGCGTCTTGTCTCGCACGCAGGGGGTACCTGCTCACACCCTGCCATACCCCGGACATGGTGCGTGCACGCCAGGCCTCCTCAACCTGCTCGCGGCGGCGTCCGCAGGAGGTAGACGATGGGGCGCTCGCGACGGCAGACGGGGCGCCCGCCAAGGCAGACATGGCGCCTGCTACGGCAGACGGGGAGCCCGCTACAGCAGACGGGGCGCCCGCGACAGCAGACAGGGCGCCCGCTAAAGCAGACGGGGCCGACGCCGGCCTGCCCTGGCCCGCGCGACTGCACCTGAGCAACGGGCGCAGCTACGGCGTGGACCTGGTCGTGTCGGCCATCGGCGTGGACGCGCGGGCGGCGTGGCTGCCCGCCGAGCTGGAGCGCTGCTCGGACGACGGCGGCGTGCTGGTCGATGCGTGCGCCACGGCGCCGTTTGGCCTGGCCATGTCGCGGCGCACCTCGCTTTGTCCTTGATGCTGCTAGCTGGTGTTAATACGGTGTGATGCCATGGTGTGATGCCGGGCTGCTGTGACGCTTTGCAGACACATGCAGCAATGCGTCCAACAATGCAAAATCACAAGCAGGGCAACAGTGCATGCACGCACAACAGCGCTCACCTCCCTGGCGCCGCAGTTCCGCATGCGCACCTTAGGAATAGGGCGGTGAGCGAGGGAGGCAGGAACCTATGCGCTGCGCGCCGGCGCATGCTGCTCCAACCAGCTGCGCTGAGCAGCAGGGCGGCCCGCGCCGGGCTGCCAGCGCCTGCCGGGGCCAGCGTGCTGCGCTCTGGGCGCGCAGGGAGCTGCGCACGTCGGTGCCGGGCATCTGGGCGGCGGGCGACTGCTGCACCGTGCGGCCCGAGGCGCAGGCGCCGCTGTGGTTCCAGATGCGCCTGTGGACGCAGGCGCGCCCTGGCCGCCGGGCGCGCGCTCACCGCCAGCCCGCCCGGGCAGGCCGCGCGTGGCCCTGGATTTTCCTTGTCCGCTCTGGCCATGCACGGCTGTTGCGCAGCCTGCTAAGTTTATCCAAGAGGCCGACACACACTTTCTCCTCGGTAACCTTTGTGATCAGCTGCCCACTCATTGGACACCCAACATGCATAGCGTACTATCAGGATGCTCCGCCGGCAGGCGTAAAGGCACGCCAAGCAGGCCTGATTAAACAATACCTGGCTGCTCAAGCATAGAAGTCTGAATTGGCACCACTCCCCCGTGCGCACGTCCAGGCGCGCCAGATGGGGCTGTACGCGGCGCAAGGCCTGGCCGGCAGCGGGGACGCGCTGGGCGCGGGGCTGACCTTCGAGCTGTTCAGCCACGCGACGCGCTTCCTGGGGCTCAAGGCGCGGCGCCCCCGCCTGCTGGGCCTGCGCGCGGCGAGCCCCTGCGCATGCCCTGCCGCCTGAGGCCGCTGGCGACCCCGCAGCCGCGCGGCTGAGCCAGGCATCTTTCTCATGAGGCACGCTCCACAGGTGCAACTCGACATGCTGTAAATGTTACTATTCATGATCTGGTTGCAGACCTGCACATGGATTTTTGGTAAAACAGTAGGTGTCTTTTTCCTTATAAGTAGGCTGCAGTGCGCGGCGTCAGGTTGTCCTGCTGGGCCTGTACAACGGCCAGAAGCTGGAGGCTGAGGCCGCGAACGACCTGGTCAGCTACTCGCGCGCTCTCGAGGTGCGCGAGCTGCAGCAGCTGACATGCCGCCGCCCCGGGCCTCCTTCATGCGACCCTTGCGCAGACTCTTGGGGGCCAGGCAGATTGTGCGTGCCAGGGGTCCTTGCGGCGGCCTCGCATCAGGCTGCGTCATGTCAGCAAGTCGCATGTTCAAAGCACATGCCCAGACGGACGCTCACGCCTCTGACTCAAGCATGCGAGTTTGACGAGTAGGAGCTGGCGCCCCTGCGTTTCAGGTGACGGGCCTGAACAACATACTTGTCAGTGCTGTTGGATCAAATACGCTTCATAGTAATTGTCAGCGCGCTGCGCAGGGCGATGACCCCAGCTTCGTGCGCGTGCTGCTGCTGCGCGGGCGCATGGTCGGCGCGGTGCTCATCGGCGAGACCGAGCTGGAGGAGACATTCGAAAACTTGATCCTGGACCAGCTGGACCTGACAGGCCTGGGCCCTGCGCTCCTGGACCCGGACATTGAGCTGGACCATGTGTTTGACTGATGCCTTGGCAGAAGGCGTGAGCATGTGCAGCGTGCCCGCATGCCTTCCGAATGCCTTTCATAAGAGGCAAGGGGCGGGCTGGCAGCTCCGGTATGTAACTCAATAGCGAGTGCTTGATACCTGCAGGATGCCTATGCCTGATACAGCAGGACAGGGCCTGGCGCATGCGCCAGAGGGAGGCTGGCAGTAACAGGGCAGGCTGTGGGGGTGATCGGGGAGGCGTCTGTGCTGTATAGAAACGTACGCCCCCAGGGTTAAACGAAGAGGCCATGCTCTGACACACAAGATGTGGCAAGCGGACGCTGGACTGCGCAATGCGCCACGGCCCCGCGGTTGCAACTACTTTGCCTTCTTCTTCTTCTTGGCTGTGCCCTCCTTCCCGCCCGCGCTCTTGCCCCCCGGCGCCTTGGCCGCCGGGGCGCCGCTTCCGGCGCCCCCCGCCTTTGCGCCCCCCTTCTTGCCGGCCCCCGACTTTGCGCCCTTACCCTTGCCCTTGCCCTTGCCGGAGCCCTTGCGCGCGGGCGAGCGCGCCGCGCGCGCAGCGCGCGCCCGCCATGCGCGCTGGATGCGCCGCGCGGCGCACGTGCGGCGGTGGCCCTGCACCACCGCCTGAACTTTGTCGCGCTCCGCCTCGCGCGCCGCCGCGCCCAGCGCATCCCGCTCGGCGGCCATTGTCGCGGCGCCGGCGGCGTACTCCGCGGCCTGCGCGGCTGCCTGCGGCGCGCGCGCCCGCTGCATCTGGCGGGCGGGGACGCCAGACGTGCGTGGGCAGAGGCTTGCGGCGCTTGTCACGGCAGCCCATGGTCAGCGGCGCGAGCTCAGCCACGTTAGGGTGGGACATTTTCTGCGCATGCCGCCACACAGATGGGCACGTGGCCTCCTCGTGGCAGACGCAATCAGAGTATGCCCACGCAGGCGGGCGCGTCTCCGGGCGCGTGCACGCCAATCTAGCACTGCATCACACGTTGCGAGTGGCAGGCGCCAGGGCTTGACCTGCGCAAGCGCGGCCGCGGCCGCCGCGCACGTCTGCTGCCGAGTGCCCACCTCCTCATCATACTTGATGATGCAGGCCTGCGGCGCCGCCCGCCACGCGTTCACTGCATGCACCCGCCTGCAGCTGATGTGGCTTTTATAGCCTTACCGCAGCTTGGCAGGGTGCTCTGCTCCGCGGCACGACGACAGCATGGGCACTTCGGCCAGCCCAGGACTGCAGCCGGCCAGCACGGCAAGCGGGCACCAGCAGCGAAGCAGACGCCCCGCTCCAAAGCTGCCAGTGAGCATGCCTGTTCCTGAGCTGCGGAGGCTCACGGCGCATCCTTTGTTCATCCGCACGCGCGCATCTCCACAGTCAAAGGTTTAGGGTCACGCGCGCACTTCCATGGGTATAATCACCACAGGGTGCAGGATATACATCCGCACACGCACCTCCACCTCCTGCTCGCCCTTGCTGCGCCGCCGCTGCAGCGCAGCCTCGTCCGCGCGATTGGCGTCCAGCGCGGCCGCGAGCTCGGCGCGCAGCGCGGCGCCTTCCGTGCACGCCACGGCCTCCGCGCTCGCAAACGCCTGGCGCTCGGCCTCGCGCTCCGCCTCCATCTGCGCCCCAACCGCCGCATCCTTGATGTTGCCTGTGACAGTCCATTACCCTGCCTGTCCATTACCCTGTCCAGTGACATGTACAGCGCGGCCTCGCGCTCCGCCTCCATCTGCATCCCCCCAGCTGCCGCAGCCCGATGTTGCACGGCCACTGTCCATGACATGCACAGCACGGTCTTGCATTTGCGCTCATCCGTCTCGCCCCAACGCCTGCGGCAGGGGCCTTGGCGCCTGTACGGCGACATGCGTGCAAAGTTCGCCTGCTGAGCTTACTGCTCATGGGCTCCGGCTTTGCCACACCTCAGAGTCGAACCTCCTGCCTGAGAGGTGCGGCGACAGGCTCGCAATCACAGGACATAAGATTGCACAAGCCTTAACGTGTAGCATTCGACTTACTCATTGACACGGCAGCATGCATCCTAGAGGGCATCATGCGCAAAGTGCCCAAAACCCGTGTCCCAAGTGTTCCTGCCGGGCCGCCGCCAGTCACGGGTGCTTGCACAGTGTCAGCTGTGCGCGCGGTTTCCTGACCGCCCGTGACTCGAATTCAGGCGTCACCTCAGCGTCCATCGCGCTGCTGCGCTGCGCGGCCGCGCGTAGCGCGTCCTCCCGCTCGGCGTGCGCGCTGCACTCGGCCGCGGCGGCCGCCGCAGCCTCGGCCGCGCGCTCCCCGCGCTCCAGCGCCAGCTGCGCCTCCAGCACCTGCCGCTCGCTGCCGATCTGCGCGCGCAGCACATGTGTCAGCCTCGCACAAAGCTTCCAGCTAGCACGTATGTTGCGGGGCACGTTTTATAGCCGCAGTGCAGCTCAATGTCACCACGGTGAAGCACAATGAGATGTGAAGTCCTGGTAGCGCGAAGATTCCCCAGGACCTTGGTAGTGCACATGGAAGCGCACCTTCGTCGCTACCATGCAACATTGAAGTAGCACCTGCTTGATTGGGAGCCATCCTTTCGCAGTAGCTTGTACACGGAGGACGTATACTGACCTAGCTGCTTTGCATGTTTGTCTGGTGAGAGCGTGCAGCGGTGGCGCGCCTTGTGCTCCTGGCGCGTGAGGTCTTGCAGCCTCGCGCGTAGCACGCTCTCCTCCTCGCCGCTGGCCGTGACCTGACGCTCCAGCAGCGCACGCAGCTGCGCACGCAGGCGGGGTCAGCTGCTGCCATCGGACTTGGCCGAGGAAAGCGGGACCCCTGGTGTCTTCATACCACAATCTGTGCCGCTTGCGAACTCGGCCATGCCGCTGGCGCTGACATGCCGCTGCCGCTGCCAACTGGCAGGCAGTTGTCATGTCAAGATACGTGAGGTGCTCCCCGTCATTGTCAAGCCCCTCACCGGCCCCAGTCGCGTGCCCACACCCTTGTGCCTGCCTCATGACGCCCAGTGCTTCACGAGCTCCTAGGTTGTAGGTTGAGTGTGGCGAGGGCCTGCGGACATGCATTCGGACGCATGCCTGCAGCAGGTCTGTCAGCGCCTCTGCCTCCGCCGCGGACGGCTCTGCTCCAAAGGCCGCCAGCTGCGCCTCTGCCTCTGGGTGCTCCTGGCAGTGACTGCCCCACAAGTCAGCCGGCGTGCTCAGTGGTCGGGTCCGGCAAGCGCCTCCAAAGCTCAGCTATGTCACCCTGGCAGGGAGGCACCTGCAGGCGTGCCAGGACATCACACACGGCAGCCTGCAGCTCGTCCGCACGCGCGCCGCCACGTGTTGCTGCCAGGGCAAGCTGCGCATACCCGTCGAGCGCAGCGGCCAGGCCCTGCGCGCAGCGTTCGCCCTGGCAGCATAGAGAGGGGCTGCATCCTGCACGCTCGTGCAGCGGCTGGTAAGCTCACCGGCGGATAGTTCTCCTTGCTCCAGGACGGGGCAGACAGGCACGGCAGCAGCTGCCCAAGCGCCCTGCGTCTCACACACAGCGTCAGGCTCCGCATACCACGAGTTACCAGGCACCTGTAGGCCTAAAGGCTGTGCAGCGCGCCTCAGGCTGGTCATTGCCGCGTCCAGCGTTGCCAGGGCGTCGCCCTTGGAGACCCTCATCGGCTTATCTGTGAGCTGCTATGCTATGCGCTCGTTACGCTGTGGGTCCAGGAGCAAGCGCCGGGCTCACGTCTTGAGCTGAGTAGTTGGTAAATGACCTCTGGCCTGTCGGGGTAAGCTCGTTACAACGTTGCGCTACAACGCCTGAAGTGCAACCCTGTTTGTACAGAGTATGTTTAGCAATTGCCACACTGGCCTATCGCATACCCGCATACAAGCCACAGTACCTCTGACTATGAGCATGTTGCGTAGTGCCCATAGCCTGGAGCAGGGCACCAGTGGGCACTCGCGTCAAGATGAACGCGCTTGCAGCAGCGAGACTGCCACATTTGCTGTCCGCACAGCCTACTGCTGCATACACAGCACATTCGGTACCTCGCTTCCTGCGCGACGCCCGCGCCGCATCGTTTTGGTCTGCATTGAAGGCCTGGACATCGCCAGGACACGCCGCAGAGACCCGTTCCGCGCACGGGCACACTTGGACAGACGAAAACAGGTGCGGGCGCTTCACGAGAGTACCTGGCAACGCGGTTGCGCCACCGCTTGGACATTTAAGAGTGCGCGTCTGGACACCCTTGGCACTGTTGGCGGTCCTGGCGACCCTCAGTCCCTTGCGCGCACTCACGCTCTGCCTTTCCTGGCAGCTGGATGGAGCGCGGCGGCCCAGAATTTGCTCGCCACCTGCAGCGCGAGCGCTCACACTACCTGCGCGAGATGGCCTGGAGCCGGCAGCTGCAGCGGCGGCTGCGAGATGAGATCTCCGCGCGCCTGCCAGACTCTGTGGCGCGCCGCACCTCAGTAGCAGCACACTGCCCGCTACCCATGCCAAGCCGAGTCGGCAGTCCCAGTCTCTCCTACAACACATGTTGCGCTTCCTGTCACGTGCACTGCCTGCAGCGCGGTTTGTTTGCGGCTGTACATCGTGCAGCTCAGGCCGTCGTACAGGGCGCCTGCAGTCGTCTGTGGCCAGCGCAGGCAACCAACACTGAGCTTGGCCGCTCTGAAGATGGACGACCTGAATGCCAGCTCGGCATATGGGATGTCACGAACTCATGTGCTGGGTGCACCTTCAGACGAGCCCTAAGCCTGCATGCGCCGCTGTCCGCGGCAGGACACGCCGCCGGAGCGCCTGGGCCGCTACGATTACTGGACGCGCCAGACGCCGCAGCGGCCGCAGCCCTGCTACCTGCGCCGCGCGCTGCCGGGGGCGGGGCCTGCGGCGGGGCCTGCGGCAGGGCCTGCGGCCGGCGCCGGCGCGGGCGAGGAGGTGGTGCTCGACTGCAACACGCTCGGGCAGCGGCTGGGCGGCGACTGCGTCGGCCACGTGCGCCGCCCAGCCATGGGGTGGCTGCCATTGACATGGGGAGCTCTGGGGTACCGGATTGATGCGACCTGGGCCGCGCGTCCGCCAGGGCATGCTGGGCTGCTTCGATTTGCGCAGCATTGCATGTCGTTGCTGCTGTCCACACTCAGGTCCCTCAGGGCTGTCTGCGCATGTGGCATCGAGATGCGATTCCGAGCGCGCAGCAGTGAGCAGCCGAGTGTGCAAGTCTATGCCCAACAGGCCTACCAGGTAATGCTGCCGGGCGCATGCTGCCACTCATCTCGACTGTCAGGGTGCGGCCAGTTGCAGCATGGCTTGTTAGCAAGCACGCGTGACGCATCATGAGGCTGTTGCCGGCCAGGTGCGGCTGTCGCCGGCGCAGCGCCGCATCGCCATCACGCTGCTGCGCGACGACGGCGAGCGCGGCGACGCGCACGTGCTCGACATCGCCTCAGGCGCGCCACCCCCGCTCGCAGACGCCGCGCGGCGTGTTCAGCCTTCCGCGCAGTGTCGCGGCAGGGGCCGCTTGTGGCGGTGTGCCGCTGACCCTGGTCGGCAGGAGATGGCGAGGGTTGAGTGGGGTTTGTTCCCGTGGCAAGGGTGAGAGCGGGCGCGCGCGGGGCCAGGCGAGCAGGTGGACTGCATAACAGATGTGGCTGGCATTGAGTGGGCGGGCGAGGACGCGCTGCTGTTCACAGTGCCGGACGCGCTGGGCCGCCCGCACCAGGCGCGGCCGCTCACAGTGTGTGTATGGTTTTTTTTGTGCGCATCACTCGTCCAAGCCAGCGCTATGTAAGATAGCACTAACATAGGCTATGTTAGTGCTCAACACCCACTCCTGCATGACGTGAGAGATATGGGTAGCCGGCAGTGCGGTCACTGTGTTATTGTCCCCGCTTGAGTCGCCCGACAATAAATTACGGCGCGGGCTGTGCGCAGGCGCGCCTGCGAGCGCTGGGCCAGAGCGGACCGGGGCAGCGGCTGCTCGAGGAGCCTGAGCCGCAGCGCTTCCTGGAGCTGGGCCGCTCCAAGGACGGCCGCATGCTCACGCTCAACGCCAGCACCAAGACGTCTTCCGAGGCGCGCCGCCCGCCCGCCTCCTCGACATACGACAGACACAGTGCACTGTCAGAGCTGGTGCTGCGCACATGAGGTGCTCAACGCCAGCACCAAGATGTCCTCCGAGGCGCGCTGCCTCCCCGCCGCGTCCTGGACATGACAGACGCTGCACATTCAGGGCCAATGCCGCGCTGGCTGTGAGTTGCTCGATGCTAGCACCAAGACGGCCTCTGAGGCGCGCCGCTCCCACCGCTCAGAGACACGCCGGCACGTTATCCCAGGACCAACCTGGTGCAGCTCCATCCAATCCACGGCTGCGCCGCGTCTCCACCGCTCAGATACGTGCACAGTGGGCCATACCTGCCCCCACCTCCCTAGCGGAAGCACGCTCATCTGTGCCATGCCCAGGCCATGCTGATCGCCCCCACCAGCGGCCATGGGGAGGACGCGCAGGTGCACCTCGTGGATGCCGAGCAGCCCGACCGGCCGCCGCGCCTGGTGCAGCGGCGCGCGCCGGGGCTGCAGTACTTCCTGGAGCACCACTTCGGGCGCCTCATCATCCTGACCAACGCGTGCGGCGGGCCGGAGTACGGCCTCATGACCTGCGAGCTGGGCCGCTGCGCGCGCGAGTTCGCTCCCCTCACCGACGCGCCCGCTGCTCCACACGCTGGTTGTCTTCTGGTAATTGTTGGGGTTGACTGTGTACTCTGAGCTGACAATTGTTGCTGCCTGACAGATATCCACCAGAACAATCTGGAGCAGCAGAAGTATGAGGCGGCATTGAGTAGCCATGTCAGGTCGCTGTAGGGGACGGCTCTCCCAGCCGCCCGCGCGTTTCGCCAAGCCATCTCGCTGCAAGCCTCCTTGCAACGCAGACCAACTCCCGATCAAGGGCGAGCGGCGCGTGCGTGCAGCAAGTGATTGCACCCCGGCTCGCGCCGACCAGCGGCGGCGCCCGCGCAGGCACTGGCGGCCGCTGCTGCCGGCGCGGGCGGGCGTCGCGGTCGAGGACATCGACGTCTTCGCCGGCCACTGCCTGATCCACGAGCGCCGCGGCGGCCTCCCCGCGCTTTCCATCCTGCAGCTGCCGCGGCCAGACCGTCCTCTCGCCCACTGCGCAGCGGCGCGCGCTGCCGGGGAGCCCTCACCGGCCCGCGCGCCCTGGACGAGCGCCGACTGCGCTGCCGCCCGCCAGCCGGAACCGCGCGCAGCTGTGACAGCGGCACGCGCGGAGCCCGGCTCGGGCCCAGCGCCCGGGAGTGCGCCGCTGCCTGACCCTACCCTACTCTATCCTGGCCCGGCCTACGCCGCGGAGGCCGCACCCGCGCTGCGCTCGCTGGCGTTCCGCGCCGAGGCAGGCACGCTCGCGGTGGCGTCGGGCGCCAACCCGGACTTTTATGCTACCGTCGCGCGCGTGCTCGCGTCCTGTCCGCTGCGGCCGGACGTGCCGCTCGACGTGGACCTGGCCACGGGGCGCGTCGCGCGTGCTGCGCGCGCTGGTGGTGTAGGGTCCGGAGCAGGGTCTGTGGCAGACGGGGCATCGGCGCGCGACGACGGCGGCCTCGCCGGCGGCGGGGGCGCGTGGGTGACGCCCCTGGACCCTGGCCCTGACGCCACAGAGCGCCCGGCCGCTGGCGCAGCAGCAGCAGGCGCGACCGCCGCCTCGCTTGCGCCGGGCGCCGGCGCAGCCGCGGCCGCGGACGGCGCGGGCGCCGGCGCCCCGGCGCCGCGCCCCGGCGGCGGCGCCGCCGGCCGCGGCGGCCGCGCGGCGCGCCACGCCCACGGCGGCTACGCGTGCTGGGTGGAGGCGGTGCGCGCGCCGGACGGCGCGCGCGTGCCGCTGACCGTCGCGCGCGCGGAGGCGGGCGGGCCGCCCGGCCCCGCGCTGCTGGCCGTGTACGGCTGCTACGGGCTGCCGCTGGACGTCGGCTTCCGCCCCGAGTACGCCAGCCTGCTGGCGCGCACCGCGCCTACCTACACCCTGAGCTCGCCCCTCAAACCCCTCAAACCCATCAAACCCTGCGCCTGTGTTGTGAGTAGAGCGCCCTCACCACGACCGGGCTTCCCGGCCTCCCCTGTCGTCGCAAACTGGATACAGTATGCGCAGCCATGGTCACGGCTGCGGCTCAACCACTGCGCAGCTCCGCACCTCCTGCGCGGCGTGCTCAGACGCGGCGGCCGCTCGGCGCTGTCGCTGCTCAACATGACACACGCTCCAGCGGCTGTGACGCACTGCACGCGGGGTGCACGCCGAAAGCGTGCGCGGGGGGGCGCGCGCGCGCAGCGGCCGCAGCCGCGGCCGCCCCCGCCGCAGGACGGCCACACGCCCACCCGAGCGGACCCATACCCGAGTCAGCGGCCTGCGGAAATGCCTGCATGGTAGCGGCGTGGGCTGCGCCAGCGCGGAGGATCAGGTGGGCGGGCTGAGCATCCGCAGGTCGGCGCGTGCAGGCGCGCGGGTGGACGCTGGCGTGGGCGCATGTATAGGGTTGGGGTAGGGCTAGGGGTAGGGTTGGCGGGCTGAGCACCTGCGGGCCGGCGCGCGCAGGCGCGCGGGTGGACCCTGGCGTGGGCGCACGTGCGCGGCGGCGGCGAGTGCGGCCGCGCCTGGCACGAGGCGGCCGTGCGGCGCGCGAAGGCCACGTCTGTGAGCGACCTGGAGGCATGCGCGGACTGGCTGGCGGCAACCGGCCTGGCGGCCCCGGGGTGCGTCGCGCTGCGCGGCGCCAGCGCGGGCGGGCTGGCCGCGGGCGCCGCGCTCGTGCGGCGGCCGAAGCGCTACGGCGCGGCCGTGCTGCAGGCGCGCGCCGCGGGCGCTGCCGGCCGCTGTTGCACGCGTCGGGCCGGCGTGCGATTGGTTTTGTTGTGGCGCGGTCGCAGCTGCGGGCGCGCGAGGCTGACTCGGGTGTATAGGGTAGGGTAAGGGTCATCGAGGTCATTTTACGCTGTGTTTCTGGGCAGGCGCCGTTCGTGGACGTGCTGACCGCGATGCTGGACGGCGGGCTGCCGCTGACGGCGCACGAGCGCGACGAGCTGGGCGACCCGCCGACTGTGCCGCCCTGGCCGCGCTCTGCCCGTACCACACGCTGGGCGCCGCGGGCCGCGCCGCCTACCCTCCCACGCTGGTCACCACCGCCGCGGACGACGCGCGCGTGCCCGCCTGGGGCCCCGCCAAGTTCGCTGCGCGGCTGCGGCGGCTGGCCGCGGGCGCGCGCGGCCCGGTGCTGCTCGACGCGGCGGCGCATGGCGGACACTTTGGCGGCGAGCGCGGCGCGGCCGAGGCCGCAGCGGAGCTTTCCTTCCTGCTGGGCGCGCTGGGGAGCGCCGAGGGGCGCGCTGCGGGCTGGGTGCGGCAGGCCTGATGGGGTCCGGTGCGGCACTGTCATGCCACTGAAAGTGTGCCCGCTGCATTCTACATGCACCAGTTGTGGAGTCCTTCTGGGTCATCATGTATGTGCCATTCATGCCGTGCAGGCTGCAGCGTGTAGGAACCGTATATAAATAATATACGTGACTTCAGGCCGGGACGCTTCATGTGATTCTGTTGTGGTGACGCGATGCGGTGCTGACAGTCTCAGTCTGATTTGCATGCCACAGGGGCAAGGCCAACGCCCCCCCCAAGTGCTCCCACAAACAATCTTCAGGGACAAGCAAAGGGACCACAGCGCGGCCAACAGCCGCAGCAGACGGAGCAAACCACGCTGATCGCACAGGCTGGGGCGAGCACCTCGGGCATCCTGACAGACCGCCCATGGGCCAAAAGAATCGCACTGTACAGGACAGGAGCAGATGCAGTGAGAGGGAGCACAAGGCGCCGCTGCCAGCTCGCGCATAGGCTGCAAGCTCGGACACGCACATCTGCTGGGTACCCTGCGTGGCAGGGCAGGCCCAGCAGGCCCTGCACGTGTGTATAGGGCAGCTGCAACAGTCCCCGCCACGCCGCTGCCGGAAGCCATGCTCTCACCCACCTCCATCCTCGCACTACCGCAACCGCAGCCTGTCCACGGCGCTGAACTGCTGCCTAGCCAGGATACCCTGCCAAGGGTGCGCACCGCGCCAGCCCGTCCGGCCCGTACTGCGCCCTGCTCTGCAGCAAACACATACAAGCGCCGGAAACCGACAGCGGCCCCCGCACTCAGCCCTGCCGGCGCGCTCGCCGTACCTCCTTCACGCCTCGATGGAGCTCAACGCCATGGGGATCACGCCATAGTCCCCGTCCACGCATGCGCGCATGACGCCGCACCAACACCCGCCTCAGCTACCCTGCGGCGTGCCGCACTGCCGCGCCCCCGCTGGGGCGCCGGCGCGCGGGACCCGCATGCACGCCGCCCGTGCAAGCGCTCAAAGCCAAGCGCGGTGCATCCACTGCTGCAGTGCCTGCTACAGGCAGCACGGCCAAACGCCTATTCAAGACCTGCGCGCTGGGAGCAAACCGCATACGAGGCACGCGGCACCCGCTGCAACCCAGCGCTGTCAGCCCGGCCGCCCTCATGGGGCCCCTGTTTGGGCCCGACAAGCGCCGGAGCAGGTGTGGCATCGCACGCCAGCACAGGCGCGGCCGCCGACGCAGGCTGCCATGCGTGAGGCTGGGAGGAAGTGGCGAGACGCTGCCGACAGGTGCTGCCTGCCGTGCAACCGAAACCTACCATACCCTAACCTAATTCGTAGCCACGCGGCTACGCGTAGGGCTGGAAGTAGTTGGCCAGCAGGCGCTGCCGGCAGCGCTGCCCGCCGTGCAGCGCGAGCTTGAGCACGGCCTTGTCCGGGCAGCGCCAGGCCGCCTGCTCGGGCGCCAGCATGCGCGCGAGCGCCTCGGCGCCCTCCGCCAGGCGCGGCCCCGGCCGCGTCAGCGGCGCGCCGTCGGTCAGGAACACGCGCCCGGCCTTCACCGCCGGCAGCGCCCACCAGCCGGGCAGGCCCGCGAGCGCGCCGACGCCGGCCAGCGCGGCGCCCGGCGGCCCCTCCGGCGCCAGCACGAGCACCTCGGGCGCGTACTCGCGCACGGCATCCCAGGACAGCGCCGCCGCGCCGCCGCCGCCGCCGCCGCCGCCGCCCTCGGGCCGCTCCGGCGCCGCGCCGGCCAGCTCCTCTAGCTCGGCCAGCCAGGCGCCGCCGGCGGCCGGGCGGCCGCCGAGCGCCGTCAGCGTGACGCAGCGCGGCCGGCGCGGCGCGCGCGCGGTCGCGGCCGCGACCGCGCGCAGGCGGCCGCGCATGCGCGATACCAGGCGCGCGCCTCGCCGGGCGCGCCCGCGGCTTCGCCCACCTCCAGGATGGCGTCCAGCACGTCCGCCAGCGTGCGCGGGTCCAGCACCAGCAGGCGCGGGACCTCTGCGCCCCCCCGCCCGGCCGCCAGGCCTGCGCGCGCCAGCGCGCCCGCCGTGCCCTCGCCGCCGCTGCCGTCGCCGCCGCCGGCCACCGCCCGGCAGGCCAGCACGAGGCCGGGCGCCTCACGCGCCAGCCACTCCGTATCCACCGCCGCGGGGCCGTCCCAGCCCCCGCCGCCGGGCGCAGGCCCTGACCCCTCCCAGGGCCCAGCCGCCGCGCCGCCGCCGCCGCTCCCGATGCTGACGCGCTCGTCGGCGCCGGCGACCGACCCTACACTAGGGTAATGGCTCGCGCTGAGGCCGCCGCTGGCGGAGCGCTGCTCGCCGTCCAGGTCGGCCGACGAGGACGCGAGCGAGCCGCGGCTGCTGCGCGCCTCGGCCTCGGCCGGCGGCCCGGCCATGCCGGGGTAC
>JAABUP010006175.1_pt1 | contig 17342 bp, 17 predicted proteins | sample 5559201 | NCBI WGS metagenome assembly JAABUP01 (sample SAMN10711887, study PRJNA513373) | rock metagenome | isolation source: Antarctica rocks | place: Antarctica
CCTCCACCGCCCATCACTGCGCCGCCGCCTCCCGCTCCGCTCCCTCCTCAGCCCTCTCCCTGGCGTCGTGGTCCCGCCGTCATTCCCCGCTGTGCCTAATCCTCCCTCACTAATCCTGGGCACACCCGGCGTCGCCCCGCGATTGCGGTCGTGGACCTGCGACTGCAGTCGTAGGCGTAAGGCGTAAGACGCACAGACCGTGCCTGGTCCCCTATACCGGCCGCCGGTCCGGCTATACTGTGGGCAAAGGTAAGGAAGGTGAGGTCATGGTAGCGCAACGAGAGCGGGTGTCTGTCGCGGAGTTCATGGCCCTGCCAGACGACGGCAACAGGCACGAGTTGGTGCGAGGGGAGATCCGGGTCATGCCGCCGCCGAAGGGGGAGCACGGGTTCGTCGAAACGGCGATGACGGAGGCTATCGGACGCTATCTCTACGATAGGGCCATCTCCCTGGGGTGGGAGCCGCGGCAGGGCATCGGCGCGCGCAACAGGCTTGTCGGGCGCGTCGGCGGCGGCGAGTTGGGGCTGCGCTTCGCGGTCCCCGACGACCCGAGCATGGTCCGCGGCGCCGATGGCGTCTACATCCCGCCCCAGCAGCTCGCCGCGGTCCCCTGGGACGGCCGGGAGTACTTCCCCGCCGTCCCGGCCCTCGTCATCGAGGTCATCAGTGCGTCGGATCGCGCCGACCAGGTGAACGAGAAGGTCCAGGACTACCTCGACGGCGGCGCGCGCCGCGTGTGGCTCGTCTACCCCGAGCAGCGCCGGGTACACTTCCACGACGCGCACGCCCCCACGCGCGTCGTGCGCGGCGAGAGCAGCCTGACCGACGACGAGCTGCTGCCCGGCTTCGCCCTCCCGCTTAACCTGGTCTTCGCCGAGCCGTAGACAGCGGCAGGCCGCGCCGCCTCTATCCGGTAGAGGCGGCGCGGCCCTGTCGCCCGTGGTGGGCGGCCCCGACTATCCGCCGCTGCCCCAGGCGGGGTCGGCGGCGTAGATGTACGCGCCGCGCGCGAAGTAGAGGGTGCGGCCGGGCGAGGGGGCCACGATCGGCCGCGTGGGCGTGCAATGCGGCGGGGTCACGACGGGGCCGCTCGCCGCCCGCGGCGCGCGCCGACGAGGACACCGGGGCCATGGGCGCGCCGGTCGCGCCCCCGGCCGCGGAACGCGCGCCGGCGAGGCCTCCGATGAGGAGCACGCCGACGAGGAGGCGCCCGGAAAAAAGCTTCATGTCCATACCAATCCCTCCTGACCCCGCTACTCCGCGTCGTCCCCGTCCCCCTCGTCGCGGCCGCCCACGACCGCGAGGGTGTAGCCGGCGCCGGGCGCCGTGCGGATAAGATCGGTCTTGCCGGAGATGCGCGCGAGCTTGTCGCGCAGGTGGTAGACGTGCGTCCTGACCACCCCCGTGCCGCCGGCGCCCTCGTCGCCCCACCCGGCGCGCTCGGAGATGGTCTCGGACGAGAGCGCGCGGCCGCGGTGGCTGGCCAGCAGGCGCAGGATGCGGCCCTCGCTGGGCGTCAGGTGGAGGCGCAGGTCGCGCCCGCTGAGCACGTTCGTTTCGCCGTTGAAGGTGACCCCGTAAGTAGACGCTTGCGCCGGCCGCGTCGCGTCGTGCCCGGGGGGAGCGCCGCGGCTCGCCGCGCTGCCCCCGCGGCCCACGTATCTACTGGGAGCGCCGCAGTCCCCGCGGCAAGGGCGGCGCGGGCGACACATTGGCTGTCACCGCTACGTTCGCAGGCAACGGCTTGTTGTCGCGCGCGCTCCATTGCCCCACGACTACAGCCGCAGATCTTCCGGGGCGCAGCCTCAGCCCTCGGACTACTCGGCGGCTTCGCGCGTGCGCAGGACCGCTTCGATGTGTGGCAGCGCCGCGAGATCCTTGGGGCGGTGCGTCGCGCGCTTGCTCTCGATCAGCGCGGGTAGGTCGAGCGTGACGACCTGCATGTCGAAGAAGGGGACGGGCACGGACGCGCCGCGCGCGTCCGCGTAGCCTCCCACGCCGGGGATGACGCGGATAAGGTCGAGGGAGCCGGCATCGGTCCTTAGTGTTAGGAGTTCGGCCGCGAGAATAGTTCGCGCGTCCCATTGGAAGGGCAGCGCACGCGGCTGCTCGTCGGTGAGACCCTCGACCCGTAGACGTGGATGCAGTGGTGCGAGCGCCTGGGTGAGGCGGGTCAGGTTCGCGGGGTCGGGAGCGTAGCATACGTCGACATCGTTCGTTAGATGCACGACGCCCTGAACGACGGCAGCTAGGCCTCCGACGAGGACAAAATCAACTTTCCCGTCGACCCTTTATGCCTGTAGTGTAATCGCTCGTCGCCTCCACGTGGCGGTGAAGGGCCGGCAACGACGCACGCACGGGATGGCCGCATTCTTGCGCCTCTGCGCATGGTAGCGATAGGAGGGCTTTAGGGTGGCTGTGAAGGATCATGTAGGGTTTATCGGGCTCGGGGCGATGGGCGCGCGCATGGCGGCGAACGTGCTGGACGCGGGCTACACGCTCACGGTCTACAACAGGGACAGGGAGAAGACGCGCGACCTGGCCGCGCGCGGCGCGGCGGTCGCCGAGAGCCCGCGCGACCTCGCGGCGCGCTCCGACGTGGCGCTCCTGATGCTCAGCGATCCCGCCGCCGTGCGCGCCGTCGTGTTGGGCGACGAGGGCGTGCTCGCCGGCGCGCGCGACGGGCTCGCGCTGGTCGACATGAGCACGGTCGGGCCGGCCGACGCGCTCGCCGTGGTCGAGGCGGCGCGGGCGCGTGGCGTCCAGGCCGTCAACGCACCCGTGCTGGGGACGCTCGGGCCGGCCGCGAAAGGTGAGTTGCTCATCCTGGCCGGCGGGGCCGAGGACACCGTCGAGCGGGTGCGGCCGGTGCTGGAAACGATGGGCAAGACCGTGCGCTACCTCGGGTCCAACGAGCGCGCCTGCGCCGCCAAGCTCGCGGCGAACCTGCTGCTCGCCGGCTCGCTGCAACTCTTCGGCGAGGCCGTGGCCCTGACCACACGCTGGGGCCTCCCGCGGGAGCAGGCCCTGGAACTGCTGGGCGGCACGGCGGTCGTGTCGCCCGCGCTCAAGGGCAAGATGCCCGCGATGTACGACCCCGGCACCGCGGTCGACTTCAGCCTGCGCCTGGCGCGCAAAGATTTGTGGCTCGCGCTCGGCGCCGCTTACGAGAAGGGCGCGGCCATGCCACTGGCGGCGACGGCGCTGGAGACGTTCACGCTGGCCATGGGCGCGCACGGGGACGAGGATGCGTCGCGCATCGCGGCCTACATCGACGACGCGGGCGTAGGGTCGTGAGCATGGGACCCGGACCGGTCCCGGCCACGCTCGGCGACTGGCTCGACCTGCGCGAGGGGATGCGCGCGGCCGAGCTCTTGCTCGAGGACGTGCAGATCGCGCCAGCCGGCATCACGACGTACTGGGCCATCAGCGCCGAGTTGCTGGCCCTGTTGGAGGAGGTCGACGACTACCTCGAGCGGCGCCGCGACGGCGACCCCGCGCCCGATGACGCCGAACACTACCTGTCGCTGCGCCGCCGCTACACCGCCGTGTTGGCCAAGGCCACGGAGATCGGCATCGCGCCCGAGGAAGAATAAGCCCTGCGACTGCAGTCGCAGGGCGGTAAGCCCGTACCTACACCGCCTTCTCGATGCGCGCGCCGAGCGCGGAGAGGCGGTCGACGAAGTTCTCGTAGCCGCGCTCGACGAACTCGATGTCGTAGATCTCGCTGCGGCCGGTTGCTGTGAGCGCGGCCAGGGTCAGCGCCGCGCCCGCGCGCAGGTCGGGGCTGTGCACCGTGCGCCCCTCCAGCCCCGTGGGACCGGTCACGACGCAGCGGTGCGGGTCACACAGCACGATGCCGGCGCCCATGCCGATGAGTTGGTTGGTGAAGAACATGCGCCCCTCGTACATCCAGTCGTGCACGAGGGTCGTGCCGCGCGCCTGCGTGGCCAGCACGATCATGACCGAGGCGAGGTCGGTCGGGAAGCCGGGCCAGGGGTCGGTGTCGATCTTCTTGGTACCGACGAGGTGGCCAGCGCGCACGCGCATCGAGGTTTCGTCGGTCCAGTCGATCTCCACGCCCATACGCCCGAGCAGCAGGTTGGTCATGTCCATCGTGTCGGGGATGACGTTGCGGATGGTGACCTCGCCGCCGGTGACCGCCGCCGCGACCGCGAAGGTCCCGACGTCGATGTGGTCGGAAATGATCCTGTGCTCCGCGCCGTGAAGGCGTCCGACCCCGTCGACATGGATAACGTTGCTGCCGATGCCCTCAATGCGCGCGCCCATCTTGACGAGGAAGCTGCACAGGTCGGCGACGTGGGGCTCGCAGGCGGCGTGCTTGATGGTGGTGTGTCCCGTGGCGAGGGTAGCGGCCATGACCGTGTTCTCCGTCGCCGTGACCGAGGCCTCGTCGAGAAAGATGTTCGCCCCGCGCAATTCCCTGGCCTCGACGATGTAGCAGCCGTGGACCTCGCGCACCGTGGCCCCGAGGGCCTCGAGCGCCTCGAGGTGCGTGCCGATGTCGCGGCGCCCGATCACGCAGCCGCCGGGGTAGGCGGTCTCGACGCGGCCGAGCCGCGCCAGCAGCGGCGCGATCAGCACGACCGAGGCGCGCATGCGGCCGACGAGATCGGCCGCCAGACCCGTTTCGCGGGCGCCGCGGCAGCAGATGCGCAGCGTCTTCCCGCCCAGCCCCTCGACCTCGGCGCCGAGGCGGCGCAGCAGGTTGCCCATCACGATGACGTCGGTGATCTGCGGCACGTTGTTGAGCACGCACTCGTCATCCGTCAGCAACGTCGCCGCCATGATGGGCAGGATGGCATTCTTGCTGGCGGCGGCCTCGACCGTCCCGTGCAGCGGCGCCCCGCCGTCAACTATATAGCGTGCCAATCTCTATCTCCGTGTGTCCCTGTGTCCGATGTTCGGTATCTGTGTATCTCTGGTCATGGTTAGGGTCGTAGTTCGTTAGGGTCGTAGTTCTTCCGCCGTCAGTATACAGGCCGCTTCTGTTCCGCCTGGTAAAATGTAGACGCATGCCCCCGCACGCCGATCTATGCGTTATCGTCGAAATCGTATGCGCGCGGCGCCATCCGCCCTGTTGAGGATGGCGCGCCGCTATCCGGGAGGCATGTCGTGGCTATCGGTCTCGTCGGCGTCGATCATACCCGGGCCCCCCTGGCCCTACGCGAGCGTCTCACCGTCGCGGGTGACCGCCTGGACCACCTGCTCGACCTCTTGCGCGCCGACGCGGCGATCGACGAGGCGGCCGTGCTCTCGACGTGCAACCGCACCGAACTCTACGTCGCCGCCCCCGACGCGCGCGCGGCCCTGGCGCGGGCTACGACCCACCTGCTCGCCACGACGGGCGTCCCCTCGACGGAGGTCGCCGCTGTGCTGGAGCCGCGCGTCGAGGGCGAAGCGGCGCGCCACCTCTGCGCGGTCGCAGCCGGCCTGCGCTCACTCGTCCGCGGGGAAACGCAGATCCTGGCGCAGGTGCGCGAGTCCTTCGCCTACGCCACGGGGCGCGAGGCGGCCGGGCCCGAGTTGCAGGCCCTGGCGCGCGCGGCCGTGCGCTGCGGCAAGCGGACCCGCGCCGAAACGGCCCTGGGCGCGACCGACACGAGCGTGAGCGCCGTCGCCGTCGAGATGGCCAGGCGCCGCTTCGGCTCGCTGCGGGGACGCGCGGCGGTGCTGATCGGAGCCGGGCGCATCAACGAGGTCAGCGCGCAACTGCTGCGCAACGAGGGGGTCGGATCGCTCGTCGTGGTCAGCAGAACCCGCGCCGCCGCGGCGCGCCTGGCGGCGGCCTGCGACGGACGCGCCGCGGCGATGGAGGATCTGCCGTCCCTGCTGGCCGAGGCCGACCTCGCCATCACGGCGACGCGCGCGCCCGAGCCCCTCATCGTCCCGTCCACCATCATGCCGCGCGACAGGGCAGGCGACGGGGCAGGCGACGTGGATGAGCTGGGCGCGGCGCGACCGCTGCTGCTCTTCGACATCGCGGCGCCGCGCGACGTGGACCCTGCCGTGGGGCGGATAGCGGGGGTCGAGCTCGTTGACATCGACGCCGTGCGCGTCGCCACGCCGGACGCCACTGAACTGCTCGACGGCGTCGCCGACGCGTGGGCCATCGTCGACGAGTCGGTCGAACTCTACATTGCCGAGGCGCGCGCCCGCCGCGCGGTCCCGCTGATCGCGCGACTGCGCGCGCACGTCGACCGCAACAAAGATGCCGAGTTGGCGCGGACCCTCGCTGGGCTGGAGCGCCTGTCGCCCGCGGACCGCGAAGCCGTCGCCCTGATGGCCCATCGGTTGGTCAACAACATGTTCCACCACCTGGCGACGCGCCTCAAGAAAGCCGCGGCCCTGCCGGACGGCGACGCACACCTCGCGGCCCTCGCCTTTCTGTTCGACGAGGCCGGCACGGAGTACCGCCACGTCATGGCCCCCCCGCAAGAGACGGAGACGGAGACGGAGACGGAGACGGAGACGGAGGAGGCCACCGGTGCCGGTTCCTCAACAGATACCGTGGGGTTGACGCCCGCTTCTCATGGCGCGACATTGGCGCCGTCCGAGACATGAATAAATTGTGAATATTGCGACAAAGTACCAGGGTTTATTGTCTTAATCTACGCATCGACACGTATTTTGATTTGTTCTGGGCCTAAGTGGCCGCGCACACTCTCTACAACACCTTATGTTTTTTGCGTTTTTGGAGCTATTGACACGGCCATGTGGATGGGCGTACGATACTCTCAACGATGAGGGTGGGGCGATGTTCGAAGCGTAAGGGTCGCCACTCATCGGGGTGTGGATAGAGAAAGGGGCATCTTATGTACCCACTGCGAAAGCCGCACGTCGTCTTTGGAGTATTTCAAGTCGATTGAGGGCGCCCACCGGAGGGTGGGCTGGCTGCGAGGTCGATCACTTGAGGCGCCTCGTACATAAACCGGCGAAACGAACAGGCCCTTGAGCCGCTGATAAGAGTTGAGATTACTCCTCTAAATAGAGCGCCGGCCGTGGCTTCAGCCATGTACGAGAGTTGCCGGTCCGAACAAGTACTAGCGTTCAGAGAGAAGGAGCCCGACAGTGTCGGGCTCCTTCTCTCGTTTTTGATACGCTTGTCTAATCCCCCCGCTCTCTTTCGGGGTCCCAGGGGTAGACGATCCAGTCGTCGGTCGCCTCGACGTAATAGGTCGGCTGTTCCGGGTAGCGCGAGCGCGCGGGCTTGTAGTGCAGCGTGGCTACGTCGTAGCGGCAGCCCACGGCGTTGAGGCGATCCTTGATGGCCATGACCGTCTTGCCGCTGTCCCACACGTCGTCGACGACGAGGATGCGCTTGCCGGCCAGCAGGATGTCGTCGGGGAACTGCAGGAAGATGGGCCGCTCCAGGGTCTCGCCCGGTGCGATGTAGGTCACGACCGCGGCGACGAGGATGTTGCGGATATCCATCTTCTCGCTGATGAGGCAGCCGGGCACCATGCCGCCGCGCGCGACGACGAGCATGGCGTCGTAGTCGCCCGGCAGGTGGGCGACGAGCTTGTCGACGAGCGCCTCGATGTGCGCCCAATCCAGAAACGTCTTGTCCATAGAGAGAATCGTAACAGCCCACGCGGGGGATGGTCAAACCAAATTGCTATAATAATAATGCGTCAACAAGCATCGGCCTCAAGGAGGCGCCCGCCATGCTCGCCATCCGCCGTTTTCATCCCGATCCCGCCCGGCTGCGACGCCACCTGCATCCCGCCCATCTGGCGCAGCTGCCGCACCTCATCCGCTTTCGCCTCACCCTGTGGTACACCGGCCTCGTTGCACTTGTGCTGGCCACGTTCGTCGGCAGCGTATTCTACGCTTTTGCCCATTATCAGTTCGATAGCATAGACCAAGAGGCGATAGACGCGCTGAATCAATCCTTCAGCCAGCAGGTACAAATTCAGGTGCACAATCCGTGCGCGGTGTATTCAGACCCTTATAACCTTTACAACAGCCGTGGAGCACACAATCTCTCCGAAGGACAATATCCCTCTTGCCCACAAATCAGCTATCGAATTAGCGACCCCAATGCCCTCAATACCCCTTTCTCGCAGATACAGTATCTCTCTGTATTGAATGGCAAAAACGGGAAACCTTTGCACGACGGAACATCAGGGAAGCCATCTTCCAACGCGCTATCGAATCAGAAGGATAGCAACCTCAAGCGCGCAGCACAAAGCGGGGTTGATGACGTTCATAAGAATCCACGCGCCGCTAGCATAAAATCTCTGTCCAATGGTACTCGCTTGATCACAGCGCAACTCTACAAGCAAGGTCACCCCGTTATTGCGCAAATCTTGTTTCGCCTTAACCGGGTCGAAAATCAAGTAGACACCCTAAAGCACATTCTCGTGTACGTCGCGGCAGTGCTTCTCCTCATCTCAGCAATAGGCGGGTGGATACTCTCGGGGCGGGCGCTCAAGCCGGTCGACGAGATCACGCGGCGCGCCCAGCAGATCACGGCCAACGACCTCAGCCAGCGCCTGGACATCAAGCAGGAGGACGAGCTGGGGCGCATGGCCTCTACCTTCGACGATATGATCGCCCGCCTCGAGGAGGCCTTCGAGCGGCAGAAACGCTTCGCCTCCGACGCCTCGCACGAGTTGCGCACGCCCCTGACGGTGATGCAGTCGGAGGTGAGCCTGGCCCTGGCGCGCCCACGTTCGCGGGACGAGTACCGCGAAACGCTGGCGAGCGTGGACGAGGAGGTGAGCCGTCTCACGACCATCGTCGGAGACCTGCTCACGCTGACGCGCATCGACGTGGACCCCGCCGGCATCCAGCATAAACCCGTGGCCCTCGACGAGCTGCTGCGCACGCTCGCCGCGCGCGTCAACGTGATCGCGGCGGAGCGCGACATCGCGGTGCGCGCCGAGAATCTCGCGCCCGTCACCGTCACCGGCGACTCCACGCGCCTGCGCCAGCTCTTCACCAACCTGCTCGACAACGCCGTCAACTACACGCCCGACGGCGGCCGTGTGACCGTCACGCTCGACAAGACGGGCGATGGCGCGCGCGCGCGGGTGGTGGACACGGGCATCGGCATCGCGCCCACGGATCTCCCGCGCATTTTCGAACGCTTCTATCGCAGCGACGCGGCCCGCGAGCAAAACGCGCACGGGACAGGCCTGGGCCTGGCCATCTCCCGCTCGGTCGTGCAAGCCCACCACGGCCACATCACCGTCGTGAGCGAGCAGGGCAAGGGCACGACTTTCACGGTCACCCTGCCGAGCGACAGCCGCAAGCTCGTGCGCCGCGTCTTCCCAGGGCGTGTGCCGGCGCTCGCGCACGTCGATAGCCGCTAGTCCCATCCTTTCTCACACCTGCTCCTGCCTTATCCCCACTTCTCCCCCACTTTTCCCCACCCCGGCGAGTCGCGCGACGGCCGCGGCGGCGTCAGCCTTTTTCTACGGCAGGGGTGGTCGTTCGGGCTATAGAAACGGCCATGCCCGTGGAAAACCTGGCCTCGGAGGCCAGGTTTTCCGCATAGGAGGCGATGGAGGGCGGTTCCAGATCATTTCGAGGTGCACAGACCCCTAGCCAGCGGGGGGTAAATCGCGGTATAATGGGCGCGTTGTGGATAAATGCGGGGAAAAGTGGGGATAAGTGGGGGCTCAGGTGGATAACTTGGGGGCCGAGCAATGTTCCTAGGCGAGTACGAGCATAGCCTCGACGCCAAGGGGCGCATGGCCATCCCCGCCCGCTTCCGCGCCCTGCTGGGCGAAGGGGCCGTGATCACACGCAGTTTCGACCGTTGCCTCGTCATCTATCCACAAGACGTCTGGCGTTCCTTCGCCGAGAAGTTGGACGCTCTCCCGGTGACGCAAGCGGCCGCCAACACGGTCAAACGCTTTGTCTTCGCCGGGGCCACCGAGTGCGAGTTCGACAAACAGGGACGTGTCCTGGTGCCGGCCCCGCTGCGTGGCTACGCCGAGCTCTCGGAAACGGTCGTCGTCGTCGGGCAATATAGCCGCATCGAGCTCTGGGATCGCGGGCGCTGGCAAGAGATCAGCGCGCGCGCCGAGGAGGAGAGCGGCGCCATCGCGGAGCAACTGGCGACCCTTGGGTTGGACCTTTAAGTGGAGCACGCGCCTGTCCTGTACGAGGAGGCGGTGGAGCACGCGCCTGTCCTGTACGAGGAGGCGCTGGACGGGCTGAACCTACGGCCCGGCGGGCGCTACGTGGACGGCACGGCCGGGCGCGGAGGGCACGCCGAGGGTATCTTGCGCCGCAGCGATCCCGATGGGCAGCTGCTGGCGCTCGACGCCGACCCGGCGGCCGTGGCTGCGGTGCGTGCGCGATTGGCGCCCTTCGGGACGCGGGCGATCGTCGTGCAGGCCAACTTCTCCTCTTTGGAGGAGACCGCGCGGGCGCAGGGCTGGGACGAGGTGGACGGCGTTCTCCTCGACCTGGGCCTGAGTTCGCCGCAACTGGCGACCCCGGAGCGCGGCTTCAGCTTCATGGCCGAGGGGCCGCTGGATATGCGCTTCGATCCGACAACCGGGACAACGGCGTCCGACCTGGTCAACAGTCTTGGTGAGGAAGACCTGGCGAGGTTACTCTTCGAGTACGGGGAGGAGCCGCGCGCGCGCCGTTTGGCGCGCGCCATCGTGGAGGCGCGGCGGCGTGGTCGCCTCGCCTCCACCACGGAACTGGCACGGCTGGCGGAGCGGGCGATCGGACGGCGCGGCGCTATACACCCTGCCACGCGCGCCTTCCAGGCGCTGCGCATCGCCGTCAACGGGGAGCTCGACGTCCTCGCGGCGACGCTGCCGCGGGCCGTCACTATGCTGCGGCCGGGTGGCCGCCTCGCGATCATCGCGTTCCATTCGCTGGAAGACCGTCTCGTCAAACGATTTCTGCAACAGGAGATGACCACATGCGTCTGCCCTGGCGCGCAGCCCGTCTGCACGTGCACGCACCAACCAACCTTGCGGGCCGTCTCAAAAGGCGCCATCAAGGCGGGGACAAACGAGGTGCGGCGCAACAGACGGGCGCGCAGCGCCCGCCTACGGGTGGCCGAGCGCCTCTAGCGGCGCTGGGCCGCCTGGCGCAGGCGGTCTGGCAACGTATCATGGCGCAGCCGCGGCGTGGCGTGGACACGTCCATGCCCGCCATGGCCATGCCACTGCTGTGGTCCCCTGTCCTGCGCGTCATCTGCGCGGTGATCCTGCCTCGCGCCGCGGTGACGCGCCCGCCCGACAAGCGGCGTCCCCATACCCTGCGCGCGCACGCCCAATCCCGCTGGCGACGCGCCGTGGGGTGGGCGTAGGCGCCCCCTCGCTCGCCGTCGGTTCTAGACATCCTCCTCGCGCGCCTGCCGCGCTGGACGCCGACGCGTTGCGGCCCCTGCCTACCAGCCCACCCCCTCTCCATAGTCACCCTGCGCTCGCGTCTATGAGCGCGCCTCCGAGAACGGTGCGCCGTCTCCGTGGGTCCCGGGGTGACCGGCCAGGCGGAACACGTGTGTCGTGCCCCGCCCGCCTTAGTAGTACTCTCGTGAAATTGTTGCATCACATACTGCTGTGTTAGAGTACTTATTGGAGATAGGGAGTTATGACAGCTACCCCCCGCATCGTCCGCACTGTTGCGCTGCCGTCCGCCCCACGCCTCCGACACGTTGCGGGTGTCAATGCCCGCCCCCTCGGCAAGATCAGCCTGTTCCTCGCCGCGACCTGCATCCTCGGGCTAACCGCGCTCTGCTACGTGTGGCAGGTTGGTCAGGCCACTAAAACAGCCAAGGATATACAGGGTTTGACCTTGAGCCTGGAGAGGGCCAGGAACACGGAGGTCGACCTGGAAGAAAAGGTCATGGCTTTGCAGAGGTACAGCGCCGTTTCCACCGCCGCCCGGACGTATGGCATGGTCCCGATCGACCCCAGCAAAGAGAACATTATCCACGTGCCGGGGCCGGTCACGACGGTGTACACGGTGTCTTACGCCGCGCCGCGCGCGTCCGCGACGATCGTGCATCTCCCGACGACCGATGCGGCGATGACCGCGTGGTGGCAGGGCCTGTGGTCCGCGCTGTACCACGTGATGCACTGACGGAAGGACGGGAGAGAGTATCATGATACAGCGCCTCATGCGCGCGGGCTGGCGCCAGTTCACCCTGTTCGGCGCGATGGGCCTCTTCGCCTTGCTCATCACGCAAAACCTCGTGCACTATCAGGTGGCGGAACACGACCGGCTGGCGCGGGCGGCGACAGACGCCTTCGACCAGCCGCTCCCCGACCCTGCCCCGCGCGGCAGTATCTTCGACGCCACGGGGGCGCCGCTCGTCACGGGCGACACGGTCTACACGCTGCACGCCGACCCGTCCGTCCTCGTGAAGGGGCGCGACGCCGCCGTGGCGAAGCTCATGCCGATCCTGCGCCTCGACCGCGCGACGCTGACGCGGGACCTGACCTACCGCGGCCCGGTCTCCGGCGCGCAGTATGTCCTCATCGCGGACGGCTTGTCGAGCGACACGGCCGACGCGATACGCAAGCTCGGCCTATCCGGCATGAGACTGGAGCGGCATCCGCGCGCGCAATACCTCAGCCGCGGGCTTGCCGCGCCCCTGCTCGGCTACGTCGACAAGGGCGGAGCCGGCCGGTACGGGATCGAAGAAGCCTACGACGCGGCTCTGCGTGGGCGCGACGGGACGCGGCTCAACCTCGCCGCCGCCTCGACGCGCCTCTTGCCAGAGTCCGCGCGGCCGCATCCGTACGTGCCGGGGGCCGACATCACGCTGACCATCAACGCGACGATCCAGCAAATCGTGGAGACGCGCCTGCAGGAGGAGCTCACGCGCACCCACGCCCGGCATGGGACGGCCATCGTGATGGACCCCAAGACGGGGGCTATCCTGGCCATGGCCAGCCTGCCGTCGTACGACCCCACCAACTATAGCGGCGTCAAAAACCCGGACCTGTTCAAGAACTGGGCGCTCCTGCACTATCAGCCCGGCTCGACCTTCAAGATCCTCTCCATGGCGGCCGGCTTCGACGCCGGCGCGTTCAACACGGGCACGACCGTGTACGACACCGGGACGTTCCAGAGCCCGGACTACCAGGATGTGCCGATCCACAATTGGGAGGCCGGGGGCTGGGGATGGGAGACCCCGGAGATCATGCTGCGCCACTCGGCCAACGTGGGCATGGTGCAGTTCGTCCAGAAGATCCAACCCGCGCAGAAGTACTACGACTATCTCGTCAAGCGCTTCGGCTTCAGCCGTAAGACGGGCCTTGGCCTGTACGAGGAGGCCGGCGCCGTGCGCCAGGCGGACGGCGGCCATTGGCAGTCGCTCGACCTGCTGGTCAATTCATACGGGCAGAGCGTCGACGTGACGCCGCTGCAGATGGTGGTGGCGGTCGGCGCGCTGGCCAACGGCGGCAAGCGCATGCAGCCCTACGTGGTGCAGAAAATCGTCTACTTCGGCAACCATGTCCAGGAAACGCAGCCCCGGGTGGTGGCGCAGGCCGTGTCTCCGTCGACCGCCGACACGATCACCGGCGTGCTGCACCGCTCGGGCCTCAGCCAGGATATCCGCGACGCGAACCCATACGGCAACTCCGAGGCGACGTGCGCGCTGACCGACGGCTTCCCCGTCGCGGCCAAGACCGGCACCACGACCGTCGACACGTCGGCGACGGGGGTCTCGGACCTCGGCAAGGGGACCGTGGCCTCGCTGGTCGGCTACGCGCCGGTCGATAATCCCAGGTTCGTGATGCTGGTCACCGTCGACCACCCGCAGACGTTGTCGACCGATTCGGCCGGTAATAACCACATCTACGGCGCGGTCACGGCCGCGCCGGTCTGGCACGACATCGCCGAGCGACTCTACCCGCTCCTGGGCATCGCGCCGCAACCCAACTACCCGGATCCACCGCACACGGATATTCCGCGGATGCAGGGTCCCCAGGGTTGGGGCTGCGAGTTCGATAAGCCGAGCCAGCCGTGACCACGAACGCGACACGCGGGGCCTACCGGGAGCGCCGGTGTTCCAGCAGATGTGGTCCGAGGATGAAGCAGGAATGACGACGCGCGACGGATGGGACGGGCTGCGGCTCGGCGACCTGCTGGAGTCGACGGGCGCGGCGCTTGCGCTCGACGGGCCGGCCGCCGCCGATGCGGATCTCGCCGCGCTACGCGCCGCGCCGGTCCCGAACGTGGTCATCGACTCGCGCGTGGCCGCGCCGGGGGATCTCTTCGTGGCCCTGCCCGGCGCGCACACCGACGGCGCCCGCTTCGCCGGCGACGCCTACGCGCGCGGCGCCCTGGCCGCGCTGACCACGCGCGCCCCCGACCCCTCGCCCGCGCAGCGCGCGGCGCGCCAGGCTCTCCTCGGCGAGGCCGGTCCCCGGCCGTTCGCCTCGCTGATCGTGCCCGATCCGCTGGTCGCCTTGCAGCAGGTCGCGGCGGACTGGCGCGGCCGTCATAGCGGCGTGCGCGTGGTCGGCGTGACCGGCTCGGTCGGCAAGACGACGACGCGCGAGGCGGTGGCGGGGGTGCTGGCCGCGGCCATGCCGACCCTCGTATCGCCACGCAGCTACAACAATGAGATTGGCCTGCCACTGACTCTGTTGGGCCTGCGCGCGCGGCACCGCGCCGCCGTGCTCGAGATGGGCATGTACGCGCGGGGCGAGATCGCGGCGCTGGCGGCCTTGGCCCGCCCCGCGCTCGGGGTGGTCACCATGGTCGCGCCCGTGCACCTGGAGCGCCTGGGCTCGATGGAGGCCATCGCCGCGGCCAAGGCCGAGCTCGTGCAGGCGCTACCCACCGATGGGGTCGCTATCCTGAACGGCGACGACGCGCGCGTCCGCGCCATGGCCGCCCTGACCGGCGCGCGCGCCCTCTTCTACGGCCTCGACGAGGGCAACGACTGGCGCGCCGTTGCGATCGACGACCGTGGCCTCGACGGCCTGCGCTTCACGCTCACCTATAAGGAGTGGCGCGCGCGCGTCGAGACATCCGTGGTGGGCCGCCACTTCGTCCACGCCCTGCTCGCCGCCGCCGCCGCCGGCGCGGAGCTCGGCGTCCCGCGCGACATTATAATCGCTGCCCTACGCGACATGAAGATCGGCGAGCGGCAGCGCTTCCACGATGGGCGGGACGGCCTGCTGGTCATCGACGACTCCTGGAATGCGAGCCCGCCCTCGATGCTGGCGGCCCTCGACGTGCTGGCCGCCGTGCCGCGCCGGCGCGTCGCCGTGCTCGGCGGGATGCACGAGCTCGGGGCCGAGAGCGAGGCGGCGCACCGCCAGGTCGGGCGTCGCGCCGGCGCGGTCGCGCACGAGCTCGTCGCCGTCGGCCCCGAGGCCGCCGCGTTGGCCGAGGAGGCCCTGGCGGCCGGGATGCGGCGCGAGGCGGTCCACCTCGTGGCCACGACCGCGGAGGCGCCGGCCGCGCTGCGCGCATCGCTGCAGCCCGGGGACGCCGTGCTGGTCAAAGGCTCGCGCGCGCTGTGTCTGGAGGACACGGTGCGCTGGCTACTGGGGGGTGAGCCGGCGCCCCCAGCCCCTCTCCCGGATGTGGGAGAGGGGGACGGGGGTGAGGGATGTTCCGGCCATGACTATTAGCGTCGCCGCGCAGGGCGCCGGGCTCGCCGTGGGGGCCGGCCTCGCGGTCCTGCTGCTGGGCCGGCCGCTCCCCGACCTGCTGCGCCGCCTCGGCGCGGGGAAGATCGTGCGTGAGGAAGAGCCGTCCGCGCACCAGAAGAAGACCGGGACGCCCTCGATGGCCGGCCTCCTGTTCACCGGCGTAACGTTCGTGCTGGCCCTGCTGCTGGTAGCGCCGTCCTACCCATCGGTGCTGCTGCTGCTGGCGCTGCTGCTGGCAACGGCGGCGCTGGGGCTGGTCGACGATCTCTCGTCCTCGATGCGCTTCCGGCGCAGGGGCATGCGCGCCCGCGTCAAGCTCGCCTGGCTGGTGATCATCGCCGCCGCGGCGGTGGCCGCGGCGCAGTTGCTCTTGCATCGGCACACCATCCGGGTTCCCTTCGCGGGCGTGGTCGACCTCGGCCCGCTGTACTGGCCGCTGGGGATCGTCGCGGTGGTCGGCGCGGCCAACGGGGTCAACCTGACGGACGGGCTCGACGGCCTGGCCGGCGGCGCCGGCGCCATCGCCGCGGTCGCCTACGCCGTGATCGCGCTCGCGCACAAGCAAGATGGGGTAGCCCTCTTCCTGCTGGCGCTGGCCGGCGCGCTGCTCGGCTTCCTGTGGCACAACACGCACCCCGCGCGCTTCTTCATGGGCGACACCGGCGCGCTGGCCCTCGGGGCCGTCCTGGCGGGGGCGGCGCTTCTGACGGGCGACGTGCTGGTGCTGCCGGTCGTCGGCGTGGTCTTCGTGGCCGAGACCCTCTCGGTCATACTGCAGGTGGCTTATTTCAAGCGCACGGGCGGCAAGCGCATCTTCCGCAGCAGCCCGCTGCACCTGCACTTCGAGCTGGGCGGCTGGAGCGAGACGCTCGTGGTGCAGCGCTTCTGGCTGGCCGGCGCGCTCGCCGCCCTTGCCGGGGTGGGATTGGCGTTGGCATGAGGATGAGCTACACGGGCAAGCGGGTGACAGTGGTGGGCCTGGGGCGTGAGGGCCGCGCGGTGGCGCGCGTGCTGGCGCGCGAGGGCGCCTACGTGACGGTGAGCGACGCGCGCGACGAGCAGGCCCTGGCCGAGGGCATCGCGGCGCTCGCCGACCTCCCCGTCCCCGTGCGCTACGCGCTCGGCACGGATGATCCCGACCGGGTGCTCGACTGCGACCTGCTGGCGCTCTCGCCGGGGGTCGACAAGCGCGCGCCGTTGGTGCGGGAGGCGCTGCGCCGCGGCGTCCCCATCACGAGCGAGACCGCGCTGTTCTTCGCCCGCTGCCCCGCCCCCATCATCGGCGTCACCGGCAGCGCCGGCAAGACGACCACGACGACGCTCGTCGGCGAGATGCTGCGCCGCGACGGGACGAGGCCCCTATATGTCGGCGGCAACATAGGGAGCCCGCTGCTGGAGAGACTGGGCGAGATTACGCCCGACGCGCGGGTGGTGCTCGAGCTCTCGTCGTTCCAGCTCGAGTGGCTCGAGCGGAGCCCATCGATCGCCGTGATAACCAACCTGACGCCGAACCACCTCGACCGCCACGAGACGATGGAAGCGTACGCGGCCGCCAAGGCCAACATCGTGGCCCATCAGGGGCCGGGCGACCTGGCCGTCCTCAACGGGGACGACCCGCGGGTGGCGCCGTTCGCCCGGCTCACGCCCGGCCGCGTGCTATACTTCTCCCTGGTCCCGCCCGCCGCGCCCGCCGCGCCCGCCGCGCCCGCCGCGCCCGCCGCG
>JAABUP010006176.1_pt1 | contig 17340 bp, 24 predicted proteins | sample 5559201 | NCBI WGS metagenome assembly JAABUP01 (sample SAMN10711887, study PRJNA513373) | rock metagenome | isolation source: Antarctica rocks | place: Antarctica
GCGGAACTTGTCGAGCCAGCCACGGCCAAGAGGGGGGTGATTTGGAAGGGGAAGGGGATTTGGGGAAGGTTTGATCAGAAAGCGATTTCGGCGTATCTCGTCGGCCACTTGGTACACCATGTACGGCAGCGGTGGGTGGCCAAGAAGGGACGAACGGCGTATATAGTCGACCAGGCAGCTCTCCTCGTCGTGTTTGAGGGCTTGACGGTACGAATGGGCCGTAGAGTACGAGTTAGTGAGACCTCGTGGTCGGTTTGAGAGGGTTGATCTTGAAACGCCGAAATCTTCTGCAAGCTTGCGAATGCTGCAGCGATCTCTTGCATGTATGTGTTGCTGTTGTCCGTAGCTAGCTAGAGCTAGCTCGAGAGGCGTCTGGGGTTGTTGCATGATGAGTCATGATGTGAAAGAGAGAGAAAGTGAAGAAGAGAGAAACTGCGGGAAATGGGCGACGCGAGTGGCCAATAAAGGGGGGTGTCCCATTAATAGGGGAATCACGTTAACTATTCTGGGAGCAACTTACGTGGCATTGATAACATCTTTGGCTTGCTGACTCAGCGTACGTGGGAAAGTTATAGCTTCATAGCTATGAATGATGCTAAGCTGTTCGCTGTAACGTTTTATCAGTTCGAAGTCGACCTTGGTGTCATCAAGTACCGCAGCAGGGCAGCTGGCCCCCTGACCGTCCCGCACTTCATCAACATCAGTCCAATTCTACACAAGACCATGTCAACTGCATCCCCGCCAGCTCCGATCGTCACCTTCAAGAAAGCCCCCCGCCGACCCCAAGCCTCAAGAAAACGCTCTACCTCTCCTTCCCTTTCCTCCCCGAACATCGCCTCCTCATCAACATCCGAATCCAACGTCATCCGACCGACTAAGAAGTCCCTTGTCAATCCTCTCATACAAGGGACGAAGCGACGGCGCGACCCGACCGAGGAGAATGCCGGTCTTGACGAGATGGAATACCGAGCGGATGAGGGGTTGATCGGAGGACGAGCAGATGTCTATGCGACGAGGAGTACGGATTATGATCTTGATAGCGGAGTGGCGTTGGATGAGGCGGGGAGAAGGGAGTTGGGCGAGAAGAAGGTCCGGTTGAATGAAGTTTGTCATCTCCCTTTATTGATCATGCAGATGCTGACGGATCCTTCTGCTCCTCCAAATCCTCTCCATGCCGACCTTGAACTTTGCTAAATCGTCTCTGCTCTCTATCCGAATCCATCGAATCACCTACGCATCACCAACTGTTCTCCTCTCACATAGGACGGCGAGATCGATGACGGCCTATACCGAGGTGCGGCCAACTACCTTCCCACCATCAACAAGCGCGCCGACGTCCTCGACAAAAAGATGAAGACCGGTCCCATCCGCGCTACCGCCAACATCAGAAGCATCACCCTCGTCGACTACCAACCCGACGTCTGCAAGGACTACAAAGAAACGGGGTTCTGCGGGTATGGCGATTCGTGCAAATTCCTGCACGATCGAGGGGACTATCTGGCGGGGTGGCAGCTGGATAAGCTGGATGGTGCGGCGGTGGCGGTACCGCAGGAGGAAGAGGAGGGGGAGGTGCCGTTTGCATGTCTTTTGTGTAGGAAGGAGTTTACGGAACCGGTCGTCACGAAGTGTGGGCATTATTTCTGCATGAAGTGAGTGGACGTCCCCTTCTTTGCTTCGAACCAAGCTGATGAGGCTGATTCAGATGTGCGATTGACCGCTTTATTAAAAGTCCAAAATGCTATGCTTGCGGCGCACCGACTTCGGGGATCTTCAACAAAGCCGAGAGGATACTGGCCAAGCTCGAAGCAAAGAACAAGAAGAAGCGGGAGGAGAGAGGGATCGTGGACGACGAAGTGAAAGGAGATGGAGGGATACAGTTCGGCGGGGCTAGTGATGAAGAGGGTGAGGAAGAGGAAGGCGGTCAAGGGAGACAGGATGAAGAAGATGATGACGATTAATATGACTTGTGTGGGTGTAGTAAAGGTTCATGCATCGCCAACATTCTCTCCTTGATGTTCCGAAGAAGCCGGGTAGTGATTTGCTGTTTTCAATTGCTGGCTATCGGTGTACTCAGCTCATTCCTCCTCCATCCCTCAACCACGTCCGCCCGTAGCTTAAACAAAGCTTGACAGGTGTTTGATCCCTTATCCGGTTACAATATCCGGCATAGACAGGAGGGGGAAGCTAGTCCAAGAAGCTCGGAGTCCGCTTCTTCGCCTGACCCTTGATCATATCGTTCGTTCGTCCTCTCTCTCCAGTCGCTCGTCGAGCTTTTGCGTAGGAAGACGTAGAGCCCTTTCGGCCTCCAGCCACCAGGCTGCTATCAACTATAAACATCCACTCTGTCCCCGAGCCAGACATCGACCAACAATCATGTCATCTTCCCCCGACCGCTGGGCGGCCCTTCGTCGCGCCACTCCCGACCCCACCGCCCCATCCACGCTCCCCGAACCCTGGTGCCGACTCCACCGGATATTCGGTAACACTCGACTCATCCTCACCCTCCTCATCTACCTCCCGCTCCTCATCGCTCGACACTTCATCTTCGGCCCTCTTCTCCCATGGATGCCACTCAGCACTCTCCTCCTGACTAGGTATATCAAAATGGCTTCGATCTGCCTCCGGGGGAGACTGCCAGAGGTGGATGAGCATGAGTGGACGATACCGATCGCGCCGTTTGCGGAGATGAGGAAGAGGAGGATCGGGGAGGTGGTGGATATCGTTAGACTCCCGCCTATCCCGGATGAGTTGAGGCAGGGGGTGGCGGTTTGTCAGTGGATCAAGGCGGTTGAGAGACCGGGGTTTATGATCACACCGCCAAAGTCGGAGGGGAAGGGCACGGAACAGGCTAAGCAGGGGGAGAGGGTGATCCTTTACTTTGTTGGAGGGTAGGTTCTCAACCTTTCACGTCGGGACTGGCGCTCATGCAGCTCGTGCTCGTAGGAGTTACACAGTTGGCCATCCGATTGAATACCCCTTCGCATGGCGGATGGCCAAATCGCTGGATTCCCGCCTTTTCGGTAACTCCCCATACTCTCCATCGATCTCCTGATCTTGCTCACAATGCATCAGCGCCGAACTACCGCAAAGTCGTCAATGCGTCCCAGGCATTCCCGGCTCTCCTCCTCGATGCCCTCGCCGGATACATCTACCTTACCGAGACCCTCCACTTCGAAGCGCGAAACATCCTCATGATGGGCGATTCCGCTGGCGGTCACCTCTGTCTTGCACTATCCCGCTATCTTTCGGACATGAGTCCGCCTCTCCCCTTACCAGGGAAGATGGCGCTCAGCTCCCCGTGGAGCGACTGGACTCTTTCCTTCCCTTCCCACCAGACCAACATCGAGTACGACTTCCTCGCGCCTGGCGCAGGTAAACTCTCGGTAGCCGGTGCTCTCAGGTTTTACAAGCCCGAGGCGAAGCTAGACCCGTATTTCTCGCCAGCTTTGGCGGGGCCTGGCGAATCCGACTATCTTTCAAAAGCAGACGTGAAGGTGTATGTCCAGCTCGGTACGAGGGAGGTGCTGTGCGACGAGATCAGGGCGGTAGTCAATGGCATGGAGAGGGACGGGGTGGACGTCCAGCTCAGAGAGGTATGTGACATGGACCGGAAGGCATGGAACTTGAGGTTGATGGAGTCGACGAGAGTAGATTGTGGATGGACTGCATGTAGATACCGTCGCTCATTGGCCTGGATCGAACGCTTGGGAGATATGGAGAGATGATATTCAGGAGCTCGTGGGAGTGAGGCGGGAAGAAGACTGAAGGAGAGTTCATGGAGCAGAGCGCGGCCAGGCTGGTGACCGATCCGCCAGAGACGCTTTGAGTGGTGTTCGTACGAGAGGGACCAGTGTCAGTAGTTGCAGAGTTCGCTTCACATGTGCCAGATTCAGGTAAGACAAGCTCGGGATTCCTTATCTCGGGCCGGCGAAGCCGACTATACGATATCCCAATCAGCCATTGCGCGTGTTGGGATGGTGAGGAGTACAGAGAGACCGGGGTTTATGCTTACACCGAAGGGAGCGGTCGGGAAGCGGGTTGAGAGGGCGGTGGAGGGGGAGAGGGTGATATTGCACATTCATGGAGGGTAAGTGGGAGCGGACGTATGGAGAGGAGAGCAGCGGAAGGCTGATATGGGGTTCAGAGGGTATATCAGGGCATCCGCTTTGGTCGTCGTTTGGGCTGGACATGGCGACGGCGACGAAGCTTCGTGTTCTCAGGGAGTGCGCTTCATGTTCCTCATTTCCCCCGTCCTCTTGCTCCGCTTCTTTCTTACCGTCTTTGTTATCGCTCGATTGACTCGTGCTGAGACCACTCTCAGCAATGAGCTACCGCAACCTCGACTCCACCTCCTCCTTCCCCGCCCCCATCCTCGCCGTCCTTACATCCTACATCCACTTGACCCGCACCCTGCACTTCCCCCCTTCCTCCATCTGCCTCGTCGGCGAGTCCATATTATCCTCGATTCGCCATGGTGCGACTTCACCTTCTCCTACCAGTCTTACCAGACAGACAAGGGTTGGGATACCTTGACGACACCGAGATTGCGCATGGGAGTCAAGTCCACTGTGAGGCACTACGAGCCCGAGGCGCTGGAGGATGTGTATTTCTCCCCTGCGAAAGCGGGGGCGGAGGAGTGGAGGTATCTGATGAAGGAGGGGGTGAGGGTGTACATGATGGTAGCTGGGAGGGAGTTGTTCGCGGATGAGATCATGGCGTTGTATGGTGCTATGACGGGCGCTGGGGTGGATGTGAGGTTACGAGAGGCCAGTGGTGTCCTTTTGACAAGAGGTGAGAAAGAAGGCTGAACAGGGGCGTAGGATAAGGATGGACTGCACACTTCGATGCTGAACGAGCCGAGGGCGAAGGAGATGTTCAGGAAGGACCTCCGGGAGGTATTGGGTGTATCTTGAGGTAGCGAAGGAGGACTTGAGGATGTAAAGAGCTAGTATGGGGCTCAGGATGGAGCTTTTCGGCATGCAAGTGAGCGTGCTATGAGGTGACGGCACTGAGCATCAAGGGCTCGATGATTGATTATGCGTCAGATTCGTACTGCTGGGCGTAAAGCTGGGAGGCAGGAATGACGATCACCTTTTCATCCATCATGGCCTTCGCGGTCCCAGAAGCCTGATGGCAACGCGAAGCTTCGAGATAGCCTTGTTCAAGAAAGTGCTTAGACATCCCACTTCGATAACGCAGTATTTCAACAGGGAAAGAGGACGAACCTCGCAAAGATATTCGCCACTCACCACTCCACTTGCCACTCGCGTGCCTGCTTTTGATTTCGCCCCGAATTCGCGTCTTGCCTCTCGGAGCTCTTCCCATCAATTTCCTTCTCATCCTCCACTTTCCCTTCCCGGTACTGCACTGATGAGATCTTCTGACCTCATTTGACCTCACACTTTGACTGCTAACTTCCCATATCATGTCTCGTGACCTTATCTCACCCATTCAAGGTACTCATGGCCTAAGTCTTCTTAGCGACGATCTGACCTCCTATCAGTATCCCTCGCTGCGCTTCGCGAGCAGCTCAAAATCGTCCCTGTCACTTCCGCCACCCCTATCAAGCTCAAAGAACAACTCATACAGACCCTCAACGAGTTGAGACGCGCGGCGGAGCAGTATGTCGGGAAGAAGAAGGGGAAGAAGAGGAAAGATGAAGATGGGATGGGGAAGGAGGAAGATGGGAGGAAGGCGGATTGGATGGATAGTGAAGGTGAGCAGCTCCTTCATCGTCCACTGCCCGCTTTTCGCATCAATTGCGGTAGGCCGTGTGACTATAAGAAGCTGAGGTGAGAATAGGGGTATCGATCTGGAACATGGCGGCCCAAGCGAGTCGCTCTTTGGCCAGTACGGAGGGGGTTGAGGAGGATGCTGGGATGGCTGCGGCCAGTATGCCTTCCCGTCTTGTATTAGTGGAAGTTTGACTGACGGTAGTGATAGTGAGACTCGCTGCATTCCGACTGGTCGAAGCTGCTACCGATCCCAGGTCTCCCCCGCCATGTAAGTTGACCCTCTGCCACCTGCAAAGCGCTGAAGAAAGACACCCAAGACATCGTCCGACTCCTGAATATGCTGTCCAAGACTGTCTCGGCTCTCCTCAGTGTGTTTCTAGCCTGGAGATCCGGTGATACTCATAGAACTTTCCGCAGCTGCTGGTGACAAGGCGGTGACTGTACAGCTCATTGGTCAGGGAGCAGAGGTGAGTGATCCCAGATGAGCCGCTACCTTTCTGCCCCGCTTTGGGAGCATCCTTCGCCAATCGTTGACCAGATCTTCAGTATGAGACCCTTCTCACCTCCAATCCACCACCAGACAACCAGAAAGACGCCAAAGAACAGACGAGCGCCCTTCTCGCCTTTGGTCTTACCAGAATCGATGCTGTACGCGGATCCCCAAGCTGCGAGGCCCGTCTGACAAGCCCTCAGGCGATGTCGGACGACAATCCGGATTTTGGACTGAGTTTCGTCACCAATGCTATGGGTAAGCGGATCCTTCGCTTCACAGGCCAGAACCGATTCGCGGCTTAGACCTTGAGACCGAGGGCTGCTTCAGCTCCACGGATGTAAGTTCCGACGCATCCGACAGTAGTGATGGCTGAGACTCCGCTCACAGTATCGTGACCTCGCTTCGAAGTGCTGGTCTGTGGGCAACGAGCTTAGGCAACGAGGCGACTTGAGTGGTCGAGATGTAATGGCCGAAGCCATCGAATGGCTTCGCAAGGGGGAGTTTATCGTGGAGAGAATGGAGCTTAGGAATGTGGACGCGCCCGGCGTCAAAGACTTGAAAGTACGCGCCTGTTACCATTCTTGGAGTCTGACACTTGCAGATCGCGCTTCTTCGCAGTCTCGGTTCGCATTTTTTCCCATCGAGAAATATTGTCTCTGACTGAACTCTCTAGCTCGAGCTCATCTGTCTCGGTCGAAGAAGGATCCTGAGGCTTTTAACGAGGCTCAAGCAGTTCTTCAAGGTCTCGCTCAGGAGACAGATCCTCGGGTAGGTCCCCTCTCTGTATCCAGCTTGCTTTGACAACCTTTCCCTGTCAGGACCAAGGCGGCCTCCACGATCTCAAGGTACTGCAATTGCATAGTCTTAAGCAACAGAAAGCTCCCGAAGGTCTTCTGCGCGAAGGTGAGCTCTATTGCACCCCTGGCCTGTCATTGCTGAGTCTACTAGTGATGCAGGGTCTTCTGCAGACTGTGAGATGGGACCAAGAAGGGGTTATGGAGTAAGTCTGTGTTCCTTGCTAGACTGAGCAAACAGCTAAAGTTTTTTAGGCTGCTCTCGGAGATCCATGCCCTCAACGAATAGTAGGTCGCCTCAGTCAGCGCGGGACCTACCGTCACTCATGCTGATGGCTTCCCCAGTCTCGATTTGTCCCACAGCGCAAGTCAAGCATTCCTCAACGTCGCGCTTTCGAACCCCGCCGGTCATGCCTATATCGAGCACATTGTCTTGACAACGCTGGTATCGCTCAGAGCCGTGGTCGACTCGCGTCCTCAAGTCGCCTACCAGGTCGCAGCCAAGGCCTTGCATGGTAGGTCTTTGTCATTCAGCCAATCTGACAGACATCTAGCTGTCCGGGATGCTCCGTGTTACAGCTTGAAGGATAAGACCAAGGTCATAGCCTGCGAGACGGTAAGCGTTCTCATCATTTTCAGACGTATCTGAATACTGACCTATGGCTCAGGTGATCTGGAGCATGGCGGAGAAGGCGTATGACGATGGCGGACGATTTGACCAGGCGGCAGGATGGTGTAAGTCATGAGTATTTCGGTTTGTGACAAGAAATGTCTGATCATATCAGTCCTGCTTGCCGCGCATGAAGCCTTCGCCGAACTTGGCAATGAGAACTTTTCGAGGTGTTTCCGGTCAATACCCAAAATCTCCCTAGGAAGTATACTAAGCTGTGTCGTTCGCAGGAAAGCAGCCTTGTGCTACATCAAGTCCGGTGATTATGGCTCAGCTCAAGACTTGATCGGGCAATGTCCCGCGAACGAGGCATCAACCCAGTACCTGAGCTTCCTGGTGGCTGTTCAGCAAGGTGCATCTCCTCTGAGCGCATTATCCCTCATCAGATAGCTGAAACCGTGAGGCAGGTCGCGAAAACGCTGGTAGGTGCAGAGAAGGAGTACCCCAATTTCCCTGATCTCGAGCTCATCAGCACTCGATTCCATCGAGGCTATCCTACGCTGCCCTGATTTGGATGGGAAACAAATCCTCCTCATGTCGTACGTCCCCCGGGGAGCCGCACTTACTCTGCTGATCACTCGCTCAGATCACTTGCGCATGACAAAGGGCTGCATCAAGTCCTCATGAAAAGCTTGTCCGCGCTTCTCGAGGCACTCAGGCAGCCAAACATTGCATTCGCCGTCAAGATCGAGAGTATTACCCTTGTTCGGTGAGTCGCAGCCATCAGGCATTTCTAAGGCTGACTGTTCCTCCGCACAGCTGCCTGATTCGTATGACTCTCCTCGAGTTGGAGAAGGTAGAGGAGAAGTGAGCATGAAGAGGCAAAAGTTGTAGCTGATAGAATAAGAAATCCCCTCGCGTTGACCCTGTTGGACTACTTTCAGCTCGGTCAGTTTCCGTCTTTGGGTCGACATTCCCATTTGGCCGCCTGAATTGACTGGTGTGTCGAAGCCGTGAGGATCGTCGAAGGAGACAAGCGCACGGCCGAGACCCATGTCAAGGCGATCGCTTGGCTGTATAAGACGGGTACGTGAGACTCTCTGGACGCCCTTTCGAGGACAGAGCTGACCATCCGAAGCCTTCAACGCAGGTGTGACCGGGGCCAATGGCTGGGATCAAGGGACAGTTGCTGATATCTTCGACGCTGCGGTAATGGTGAGAGACTGTGCTCTCTACACGCTGACTTACTGTTTGTTAGCTGATGGTAACCTACGAAAAGATTGCGAAGGCCGATGTGGATCCCAACCTCAGGCTGCACAAAGGGACCGCGAAGTTCGCTTGTCTCTGTGGGAAGCGTGAGTTATGCTTGGTATTGCAGAAGCTGAGGAGGTCCAGTATTCGTTACTCGTGAAATGGTATCGGGACCCATCAAGGTAAGAGTTTATCTTAGTCTATCTTCACTGCTGATCGTACGCGACAGAATGATCAGCTGGAATTTCTAGGGGGATATCTCGCAGAGTGTCGCGACGACCTCATGGCCATTGAGCCTTCTGAGGCCAAGGTCACCGTGGTAGCGCAGATGATTACGACGGTGGACGTATTCGACGCCGAGATCCTGAGTGAATTGCAGGATTGGCAGGGGCTAGGCCAGCTGATCGATGTCAGCTTTCTTGTCAACGCCAAAGATTCCGCTAATCCTGACCAGGATGTGCAGAAACGTATCCAGCTTTCAAACCTTGGCGGAGGCAAAGGCGGTCATTGCCTCGAGACTATTGCAGATCTGCTTTCGCAATACCCGGACTGTCCGATCGCGAGTGAGCGAAGGAAGATAAAACCCACACGGGGCTGACGTACCCGCAGTAACCTTCAGGGTCCTCGAGGTGGGAGAATCCTCGGCGCAACTTCTTCTCTGATCGAATCCCAGGCTATACTCAACTCATACTCCGTCAACTCCCCTTCCGATATCGTCCGCTTCGCTCGATGGATGCGAGCCATCCTACTTATCATCCTTCACCGCGCGGGAAGGGACGACAACGAGAGGGCAGTGCAGTTTGTCCTGCAAGCAAGGGATGTTCTGAGGACTCCCGCCGGAAAGAAGGTCGGTCACATTCAGCGCCATTTCCCGTCCTATCTTGACTTCGGATAGGCATACCCGTCGGAGGAAAAGGTCTGGCTCTTGGCCCAGGCATGGAATCGCGGTCTGGAGTTCTTCCAGTGAACCGTATTCGCTCTGCATCGGACTGCCACTGATTCCTTACAGTACCTCGAAGCTCGAAGAGGCCAGGGATTGGTGCGAGCTGGCTCTATCCATCAACGACTTCATCCCCCAAGACGACAGGTCTCGTGCGAAGGTCGGCCGTTCATGACCAGCGGTAGTCTTACTTCAGCTGATCAAATTTTACTCGCAGATGCACGACCATTATCAGTAAGAGTCGCTCTGCGAACTGCTTTCCTGCTGATATGAACGACCAGATACCTCCTGTCGAAGTCCTCGAGCTGAATCACCGATACTGACACCCTTGACTCGCAAGACCCAAGACACGCTCGACAAGTATGACTGACCATGCCACATATGCCTCTTACATTATTGCACATTCGATGATCCCCTATAGCTACTCCTCTCATTCACGATGCGGGCCACCAGCTGCGTCTCACCGGGGACATTGACCATCATCATGTCGCCACTTGCTCCCGCTATCATGCAGCGCCTCCAGATCGTTTTCGATCGGTGCGCCACATTCCGTGCAGATAAATGCCGCCTCTTCGTCCGTGGTTGGGTCTCGTTCACGGCGAAGGTACCGATTAAAAAAGAAAGCTCCGATCAGGATCCCGCAAATAAGGAATCCTATGACTACGCCTGATGATCGAGGTCAGCGAACTCCCAGTTCGAGACGGATGAGGACTCGCTGGTGAGCTCGTCGCAGGATAGCCCGAGAATCACACTGTTCGATCACAGCTTTCGACGTGGTCTAAGTCTCAGAGGACATTGTCAGAGGCTGAACGCTGATACACTAGTTTTCACAAGTGTTGACGTTGTAGCAGCAACGGAAAGCTACGACGCTGGGAAGGATTGACAAAGAATTTCGGATTGGGGCCGTATACTTACTTACACAAGGGGTAGTTGACCTTTGAGACAAAATTCCATGTTTCATCTGATTCGGCGTTACGAGGAGAATTCGAAGGATGGAGCACAGGCGAGGACTGATCAGGAAAGCCTGACAGCTGTAGCGAAAAATCCGAATAAGCGGAAAGACCGTGCGCAGTCCGTCACACGCTACAGTTCGGTGCCCTCTTCGACAGAATACATCATGAGATACTCAGAGCGCACCCATGTCTCAAAAGACACGAAACTCATCGTTTGCCATATCCGTTCCCGCTCTTCTTGCTTTTCTTCTTCGGGCTGCGCTTGTCCGACCGAAGAAATAGCACTAATAGAGAGATCATCAGAAGAAGCCCCACCGCGCCGCCCACCGAAACTCCTGATCTCGTCAGCGATCGAAGCGATGTCGCAGGCGTACCGATCACTGCAGGCTTCTTGATGGTACCATCTTGAGCTACGAAGAAGCTCCCCGTCGCCGTGGGATCGGCTTGGGGTCCGTACTCTGTCGGCATATTAATGATTCTCTCGTACGGTCATTGTCGTCTTTCCGCTGCTGACTATGCACGTATCCGAAATCGGGGTGGTCGGGAGCAGTGATCTAGGGGTAGACGAAAGGATGAGACGTTCTCTGACTGGAGAATAGTCACAAAGGAGCGTGTGTTTTCTGGTTGTTTAACGTTCCCAGTATCCTAACGTGTCACCTGAGACGCGTGGATCGCCTTTGACTGAGAGCCACGGCGCGGTAGTCGAGCCGCCGAGACCGTTGGCCAGCTCCTCATGTGGACAAAGATGTGATGTGTATCCACAATAGTGATGCGTCGATTGTAACTGAGTAAATCGTATGCAATTCAGCTGACATAACTTCCGCCTCTTATGTCTATCGCGTAAAGATGGCATGCTCTGTTCACTATACATCCCCCTTCTCTTCGGCCTCCTTCTCCCGCATCTCGATGCGACGACTGACGTCAGAGGGATCGACCGGATCGTCAGAGCTCCTGCTCGCCTGCGGCTTGTTCTTCTTGCGTTTCTGGCAGATGCAAATGCCGACAGCGAGTCCTACACCCAACACAACGAGCGCGACGATGATCCCTATTTCAGTCAGCGGATATTGAGGGCAGTTTTGAAGAGAACGATTCACCGATCAGGGCATGCTTGGAAATGCCCCCTTTCTTGGCCGCCTCGGCGAGATATCCGCTCGATTCGGAGGCGGTAGCGGCTGCTGAAAGCGCGGATGTGGCTTCGGCCTCGACTGATGACATGTCGGCTGAGGGGGAACGGATCTGTTCTAATCTGCCAATGACTATCTGCTGGACGAGGAGAAGAACTCGGTTGCTCAGTGAAGAGTGTCTAAGGATGAACATGGTTATATGCCCGTAATATAGGAGAACGATCCGCAGTTGAAACATTCAGCGCCCGGGTTGGCGATATTCTCAGTTTCGCAGCATTCCTCCCTTCACCAATCTTCGCTCAGGGGTCTCGCTGATTATCTCTCACTCGTCTATCCCTCAGAATCTCCTGGAATTGTCGAAACTGAGCGAGCGGTCTCAGTCGAGAATCGGATCCGGTGGCGAAAGACCTAGCACTCAATTTCTCTCGCCTAGTCCATGACCCGTCCGGCCAGAGTAGCCCATATGCGTATACTGTTGTCATACAGCCGCACCCCTCATACTATAATTCATCTCCCTGAGCTCGACCGAGGAATGGTGATTGTACGAAGGCGGCCGCGCGCCAAAATTGTTCGATCGTCCGGAACTACAAACCCCTTCTTGTCCGGTCCCCGAGCCTTCGCCTGCGACTTCCGGCGCCAGTTACATTTCCCGCGTAGACATAGACAAGTACTAGCGATAGTCAAAGCAAGAAGTCAATATGGAGGTGTCCGACGGAGCCATCTCGAGTTCATTGACATTTGACAAGGCAGGACAAAAGCCTGATGTCGGATCGATGTGAAGCAGGAGGTGATTCACAGAAATGGATCGTGTGTCATGAGGACGATAAGGGGGATGCAAACGTCGCTTGCATGGAGTCGGTATCAAAGGGGTATAGGACATTAGTTTCAGCTCGTTCCCCGGGTTTGAGTCCAGGGACTCGATCTACCCGGCGTAGTTTCGCGAGCGGTAGGGTGATTCATTCTTGAGGGAGTAATTGAGTCGTAATATTTTCGAAGTAATGACGACCCCGCACCAAGATTTGCTTCCGCTAGCTCCATCTTCTCCACTTAGTCTGCGATGTCCTTTACATCCCTACTCCATCAATATAGCTATATCAAGCTTCATACTTTGTACAGGATGCCTAAACTATCATATTGACAACGTGCGCTGAGAACAATCGATAGCCAACTAGCCCAACTTGCCTCCGCACCAAGTACAAAGTCGACACGCCTTCTGATCAATTTCCAACCCTGTCTTCGTCGCGAAATCGCCCTTTGTCGGTATTGGAAGCGTCCCAAGACTTACCAGATACGGCTTGCTACGTATCCAGCATTGATTGCCTGCTGTCCTCATTGACGCGCAAGTTCAAATCCTTCTTCCGCATGAGGCAGCATGAATTCCTTCGACTCGTTCAACGCTTCGGCTACAATATCATCTTCCAAGCTCAATCCAGAAGAAACAAGCCATTCCAAAGTATCAGCTAGCTCTGTTTATCCATAGGCTAGCCACGGGCACGAGGTACGCGCTGTCTCGCGCCTATTCGGTGTAATGAACACGCTTGATGGGTAACGTGATACCACTGAGCAAGAGGTACAATATCCAGTCCAGTGGAACTGGCTTAATCCCATTATAACCTGGTGGTGTCATTCATGACATTCGGCGTCTCAGGTTCGTTTTCCTTCCGCTATGCGCCTTGCCGACTTGGAAGCAGCTGGGACCGTTGGACGTTGGACCGATAACTCTATCCAAGCCATCATCCGACAGCTGTCTTCCCACGTTCGCTGGCCTACGGTCAACGAGCGCTACGACCTCAAACGCAGCATCAAGTCTCGTGATGCGCAACTCAACTGCGTCGGTTCGTTGATGGCTCCCACATCAACCTCAAACATGCTCCCACTCGGCCTGAAAAGACGGCTGGATCCTTCCACAGTTGCAAGGAACAATACGGGTTCAACATTGTAGCCGTTGTTGTCAGGGTGCTACGCCGACCAGTGATAAGGCCCGACGTCCAACTCCTACGACTGGCGATCGTGGCCGAAGGTGGCGATTGATAGGCAAAGAGGGTCCAGCGTCAAAGGTACTGTCGGGGACGTATGAGAACGTAGCCGAAGTAGGCACTGGTCGGGTAGCGCTATCGATGCAAAGACTAAGACAAGGGGGTATACTACGAAATGACTTCAATGACTTCAATCTCGAATCGCTGAGGCTATCCCTCAGCGATCTATACCTATATACTTCCATAGCTTTTGTGTTCCATGTCTCGTCTTCCAAACATCACGTCTCGATCTCTGCAGTGGCGCAAAAGGTGAATCTCGGCAATCTTGGGGTTCGGAACGCAATGAGGCCGAACGAACGCGCGTTGCCGTTTTTGGGCGTCCTGTGATGTGCGACTCTCGGCGATAGTTGGCGAAAACGTGGTTTTGCCGTCGTTGTTCGATATGCGATCGTGACAGTTGTGGACGATATGAAGCGTATTTGCTACCTGCATTGGGGCTTCAGCGCATCCGCCAGCGACAAGCGTGTTCAGAGGTCAATGCGAGTCCATACCGATCCAGACGATTACTTTGATCATGTGGAATACGTCCTAGGAGACTCAGGCTTCACCTGTACATGCCACATCATCGCCATGTTTACTCGTCTAAGGGGAGAGGCAGACTTGCAGGGGAGACCGGTGAGTACAAGCTTGAGACTTGAGCGTTGATCTTGTAGGCCTATTCCAATAGTGAAGCAGCCATACCGCGTGTCAAGGTCGAGCACGCATTTGGCATACTTGGTGCTCGCTCCGCTACCTCCGCTTGAAAGTAAAGTCGCTCGAAGACGAAGCCCGAGCTCATGGGTTCATCCAAGCGGCTTGCATTCCCCATAACATCCTGATATCCACATGGCTTGATGTCTTGAGTGAGGAAGAGGTTGAGGAGATCATGCAGAGGGAGGCTAGGTTGCGAAGGAGACGTTATATTAGGCGGCAAGACCAAGTAGACATCATGGAGTCGCATCGGCGAAGGAGAGGTTGGTGGATGAAATGCTAGAGCTAGAGGAAGACAAGGTCAATGCCATCGAATGGACGTTGTAGGGCAATGTACATACTGCTCTCATATGCTGTCCATCAGCTTCGCAGCCTTCCTCAACGCCTCAGCCCAAGACAAGCTTGGATCGTCTTTTCTCAACATGTCCGCAGTACGCATTTGCTCCCCAAAGCTAGCGGTCTCCGCCTTCCTCTTCTTGACTTGCAGTAGCTCCTCCCTGTAGCGCGCCTGCTCCTTCATGTCCGCCACCTTCTTCTCCCTCCAAGCTTGTTTGCTGCCCAAAAAGTCGCTAGCAGATATGGAAATCGACACATCAGCACCGCTTGCATCCTCCACGTAATTATCCGACACTCTGGCCATCAGCTGCAGCCTCATTTACACCGTAGCGACGCACTCTGAAGCCTGTCAGAGATAGACAGAGAATTGAGTTCACCCAAGGCCGATGCATTGAGTTGCTGGGGTTGGCATTTGAGGCTCAACATTGATCATCTCCTCTTCCCTGTCCTCAAGCTCGGATGCCGTTGGAAATGGGCTTGCAGACAGTCTATGAGCACGCCTTCCAACCGGCGCGGTGTGCGTGGAAGCTGCAGGGGAAGCATGAATGGGCTGGGTATTGAGGAATGCAGCAAGGGTTGGGTTGTAACTTTAACTCGAGTCTGCCCTTAAGGATGCTGTGCCGCCGTCCTTGTTGCGGAAGATAGGGTCTAGAGCATTCCATTCAGGACATCTCCGGTAGACTTCAGCTAGAGAAGACTTCAGTAGCGACCAGAGCATGAAGACGAGTGCGCACACATAACATTGGCCTCTGCGTCTTCTTTGGCGCTGTCAGGGGCATTATCGATGATCCTCTGCCCTTGGCTGTTGAAATTACCCTCCTTCCAGTCTAGGGCTACCTTCCAGCCGTCCCACATGTAGTAGATCTAGAAGAAATCAATAGGAAGACAAGCAGAGGAAGGGATAGACGTACCTTGCTCTGAATAGCCTGTAAGTCCGCGGAGAGGGACAATGACGCTCGCGCATCCACGCCTCACACTCCGTGGCCACCCGGAATTGACTCTTGCCCTTCACACCAAACTTGAAGGCTTCAAAGTTGTTCCCCGAGCCTAGCCAATCGATAAGGAGAGAGAGAGACAAAGGAACGTCCGCAGTTGCGTCGTTGAACCAGTCCTGCGGACCGGCAACGGCCTCACTCAAGTCCTCGGTAGCCCTTTTGGCCATTCGCCTCCGTTTGGCAGGCCTGGTAGCGGCTTGAGACGAAGCGGGACGAGGTATAGTGAGACGAATGGGTGATGGAGAAGGGGTGTGTTGGGCGATGGCGGGAGGGTGATGGGGGCTCTGCTGCAAGGATGACATGATGCGGACTAGGGGATGTAGTCTCTGCGCAACGAATGGCGGTGGTTTCAAACCTCTAGCCTCAAATCTGAGCGAAGCAGATGTAGTTGAAACACATAGTCTCAATTGAAACGTTGACAAGGCCGTCGACGATTTACGCCCAATTCAGCGAAAGTTGTAATTTCCACATCGAGTAATTTGGTCACGTATTACTAATCGGCTTACCCGTGCCTGATCTAACCATCCGCGTCAAGCTCAAAATACCTCGAGCGACGACCAGGCAGCTCTGTAATTTTGTAGCTCTATGGAGTACATGTCATAGCAGATCTCAGGCTAGTATGAGGGTCTTCAAGTACAGCATCAGGATATGCCTGGAGGTTTGAAGAAAAGGCTCTTCATCGGACATATATAGGAGTCAAGTCCCCGACATGACAAGCTGTGACTTAGCCAGCAGGTGGAAAACTCGGGAGTACTAGAAGTGCCTTGTGCGCGCCGCAATCTGCCTGGTGATTCTCCTGTTTGGTGGTAAACTTGAAATCCTGACACCGTCATGGACCAAGCCACACCACAAATCGCCACTCGACGAAATCAACGAGATTCGCCGAAATGCCGCCGACTCGCTCTGGGTACTTAAGGTAACTCGTAGACGCATCTTGCCCTTAACCGCTATTATATAGTCTCGCCTTGACTCGTATGCAACCTTGCCAGCCCTGTTAGACCACCCTGCTCCTGTATCCCATGACAAATCCCCAGGAAATTCGCAATCCAACTCCGGCAGCTTGGAAAATGCATACAGCAATACCTGACTACTAGAAAATCTGTGTACAAAGTCTCAACATCGCCTGGTGTGGAGTAAAAAACGCGTGGAGGAAACAAAGTCCCAAGATTGCATGGTGTGGAGAACGAAGGGGAAATGAATCATGAGATTGGAACTTTGCCACAAACCACCACGCACCCCGAATGACACGTCATGGTGCAGTATCACCGCCACTCGTCGACTTCGTCCATTTCCACCACTCGTTCCGTTTTGTTGGTTGAACGTCCACTCGCTCCGTTTTGTTGGTTGAACGTCTACGGAGAAGGAGTATATAGCACAGCTAGC
>JAABUP010006179.1_pt1:0-10000 | contig 17335 bp, 25 predicted proteins | sample 5559201 | NCBI WGS metagenome assembly JAABUP01 (sample SAMN10711887, study PRJNA513373) | rock metagenome | isolation source: Antarctica rocks | place: Antarctica
TAGTAACCAGTACCAGCTTGTTTAGGGAAGTCAAGTCTCTGAGGCCATTATTTGAGCCATGTGAGGTGAATTTGATGCCCTACAGAAGCGGCAGCAGACAATTCGACTTGTTCAATGTGTGAACAGGGATGCTGTTGTCAGGGCCTGTGAGATGTAACATGTCAGTATGTGCCCGCTGTAAGTGTGATGTGCAGCATCAACTACATAACAAATGCATTACCTTGACAGCATGGAAACAGTGACGTCGATGACGTTGTTGCTTTATGGAGCAGCATCAGCTTTCACTTGTTGTCAGCAACATCAAGATTTTATGTGTGCAGTACTGACCATATCTGCCTGATGTTCGACCAAAGACTGCTACACAGGTGGCAATAACAGGACTAGCCAGCAAACATATGCAATTGGCAACGCTGGAGCCTATACCCTTTGGCACTCACGCACAGATGCATCTTGTACCTCAATCAGCAGCTATTCAGACAGCTTAGTCTAAACACACTTTTCCCACTGTGCGTCTGGGCTCAAAGTGTATCCTCTGGCTAATATGCACCGCATCTTCATATGTGTAAGATCTGTTGCCTGCAGAGTTCGCCTGAACAGTAGATGGGGCTTGATTCGGAGGTTGGCTATCCAAATGACATTTGCACCATAAGTCTTCAAAACATCATGCTGTTCAGCAACCTCAACTTGTCTGGCGTAGGTGTTCTCCCATTGCCACTTAAAGTAGTGTTTTGGTGCTGATATGATAGTCTGCAGCAGGCTTTCTGTGAAGTATGGGCCTGTTTCCTGAGACAGGAGGCCAAAATTCCATACTTCTATATGGACATCCTCCAGAGCGATAAGTCCTGTCAAAAGACGTTCTACTTGCCAAAAATCTACAGTAGCGCAGGTCATACTAATCTTTTTGACACACGGAGGCAAACGCACATCAATGTCCCTGTTGATGTTATGCAAATCAAGCTCCCTGAACTTTTTTGCTGAGGTCAAATCTAAGCAGAATGAAGGGCTATCAGCACCGTTCAGCACAAAAAACGCTGCACCGACACGACAATCTGATAGGCTCAATGTCTGAAGAGACTCTGGCATTGGCACCCGGGACACAAGCGTGACGCAATGCAAAGTCAAAGATGTCAAACACAAGCAGTCATCCAAGGCTGCACGTACTATAGTGGCGTCCCTGATGTCTAATTCACACAGACTTGGTAGACTAATAACGCCTATCAGGTCAAGACTGCCCCCAGAGTCAAGCATGCTCAAGTCGAGTTTGAGTCTCTGAACCGACTTTGGTAGCCACAATGGCTGAAATGAACATGCGATGGTACAACCCCAAACAGTATGCCTTGCTCCTCAGGCACCTGGGACGCGTAACGGAGGCCAACAGGTTTGGCAACTGCACCGAAGTGCCTCCTTCCAGTGATCGCTTCCCGCGCAACAATGCGTGACTCTGCTGAAGTTGAACCCAAAGTAAACTCAACATTCACGTGTGCCAAGACTTCCGGCATGCCTTTGTCAGCAAGCAGCACACACAGTCTGCTACGTGGACAGTCCAACTTTGAAAAAATCACACCCCACACATCAGGTGGAAACATAATCGCTTGTACTTTGTGCGAGACAGCACACTTTCTGCGAAACAGCACACTTGGTGCGGAACACCATGTGAAGCAGGAAAGCCTCCCTACACTGAAGAAGTAGATGTGCAAACTGGTGCATCTGAATGGGCGAGCTGGCCCCCGACGACTGTTCCCTGACTAGGTGCGGGCTGCCGTTGCATCTTGCTTAGATGCACCTGTCACATCAGATGAGTTGCATGACTGCATCAAGCGACTGAAGCGTAATAAGTCTGCTGGTATTGATGGTATACTGTCTGAAATGGTCAAGGATGGCGGTGGCGTTTTGCACAGCTGTCTTTTAGTCATTTTCAATTTGATGCTTGTGAGTCACTTTCCCAAGCAGTTATCTGTTGGCTTGATCACTGCTGTCTACAAATCAGGCGATAAAACCATATATACTACCCATATATAATTTGGCAAACTTTGTGCACTACAAATACAACAACGAACTTCGATAACTGAATGCATCTAGCTGGCCTCCAAGCAGCGAGGCGCCTAACTTGCCGACAAAGCATAAATACAGCACCTCCTGGCGACCTGTCTGATCTCTGCGTTCCTGGACATTCAGTGATCACTCATGACCTCATGCCATATATGATTATATAATAACAAAACTCACAATGTGCTGTGCCAGATAGCTTGCGCATAATGGCATGTGCTGCTCAAGATCTTCCACTCAAGCCTTTATCCTGATGTGCAAAAGATACAAATTTGAAGCTTTGAACCTTCAAACCCAATTCAATGCCTGAGCTCGGGCTTATTTCACATTCAAGATGAGCTCATGCTGTTTCTGTGTGCATGCTGTACAGTATGTTTAATTAGACAAGCAAATTTGTGGTCAGTGTTTCTGATTGCCTGAGCACCGCTGGACTTCTAGCTGTAGCCTGGTCTTCTCGCTTTCTGGCATGAAAGCAGCTTCAAAAGAGTTCAGGCCCAACTGCAGGATCTGTGCCTTAGTAAGACCCACATTGTCTACCCAGAACTGGTAGTTCTCGTTCATGTAACCCCCAAAGAAAGGTGGGTCATCGGTGTTGACTGTAACACACAGCTCCGCTGCAATCAGCTCCTTCATCCTCTCAAACAGTGTCCCTCGGTAGACTTGTAGCTGTGCAGCACAAAACAAGAAGCTTGTGAGGAAAGCTCTCGCGAGAAAAGGATCTTGGGAGAAATGAATTTTGGGAGAACAGAATCTTGTGAGTATGAAGCAAGGTCTGGGCATCTGCAAAGCAGGCAGGCCAGAGACAAAGGTGAATCTAGGAGGCCGTCAGGACATGCGGTGAACAGCAGGGATGGATTCTTGACTGTTGTGGACATTGTTGGCAGCACAGTCCCAGTGCTCTTCAACCAGACACATGCTCAAGGCAAGCCCATGACAGGCCTGTGAGTATTGTGGCCATGGATAAGACCATGCACCAGTCCAGGAGACACATCATAGTTTGTACAGCCGCAGAAGCAGACTTCCCCAGCAGATCTACACCAGCCTGAAATGTTGCTCTTGTGTGCCAACATACCAATGCAAAGGCTGCAACAGGTCTTGATCTGTAATCTGACAGTGGATGCAGAGGATGCTGCAGAAGCAGCGTGTCGACACAACCTCCATAATTGGGTTTTCAGGGTTCAGATTGTAAAACCCCACATGTTTTGCCTTGACCCATAACCTGACCTTGAAGTTGGAGCAGGGGCAGACAGTGAGGGGCATGCGTGTCTGCTTCAGTAGCTTCATTAGCTTGGGGTCTTGCAGGCAGCTTACTCCGTGATCTATTCTCTCCACCTTGAGCTCATTGATTGACTCCCACAGCTCGTCTGCCGGTCCTTCCTCTCCTGTGCAATCAAACAAATGCTGTGGTTGCTACATGCGTTGCGCATTTGATGATGCAGTATTGGGTGAGAATTTGATAGCCATTGTCCAATTTGAGCACATTTATGAGTGTCATAGCTAACATGTACTGCTCCCTTGTCTCTGTGCAACCAAGCAGTTTTGATGCAAAGTCAAGGGTTCCATATACCTGAGACCCCACATGATACTGCACAGGCATGCACAAGCCACAGTCAATATTGGATGACATGTGGGCGGCGACAGACACAGGTCACGGACAACACACAAAGCCAAGCATGAGAGAAGCGAATGCGTCATTGTCGTCTCCAAGCAGCATGTGAACCTGCGGCTCCAAGAAGCAAGTGGATTCGTCTGTAATTGTGGCATGCAGTGCTGCATATGTCACATTATATGACGACTAATCAGTGATGACTGTTCAATGATCATCACGTGATAATGATCCAATGATGATCATCAACTGATGATTGTCTGTCATGGCTCTTCTCCAAGTCACAGCTGCAAAGGTGCTGGTCGCTGCATTCCCCTCCATGCATTGCATATCAAGGTCAGCACTCTTCAACAGATTGTGCGCATGTGTGCCCTAATGTGCGCTCAGCACATTACAACAATATTAACTTTCAGGCTGGCAGCCACGAAAGCACGATGTTTTGACGTATCTTGATCAGAACACATCAACACACATCACTGTCGGTATGCTGACTGTCAAAACAGTAGCTCGCAGAGGAGGGCTACCCATACATACCTGACTCTAGGGGCAGGACAGGTATTCAATGAAATGGTCACTAGCTGACGGAATGACCTATGAGAGTCTGTACATGCATATGCAAGGGGATGCAGCTCCATGGTAGTGTACATACCTGCATGGGCAGTAAGATGAAGACCCATGTCTTTGCACTTCTTGAAGATAGGGGCAAAGGAGGTATGAGATGCCCTGCCCCCTTTCCAGTTGGGGATCCCCCTTGCAAGCCCAACGCCAATGATGTCCTTGATGTATGGCATAGCCTGCACAGAACATAGCTGTGTTTCCCAATCTCCCAGTGTTCAGGTACCCATTCCTCTTTTTGAGTTACCCTTTTGTCTTTTTTGTTTTGGTTTTCATTGCCAAAAAAATGACAGTCTAATGCAGATGTACCTTTTGCAGTCTGGTGTGCATGTGGTTAGCCTGCTTGCCAGCATTGGTGCAGAAGCTTGAAGCTTGGCAGGTGTTGATCAAGCGTCTCTGTACTGAAGTGAGACTGGCTTCTGGCAACCCATGAAGAAACTCATGCCTGTTGCGGTACTTATGTGTTCAAGAGTCTGAAGCTTGGCAGGAATCTTATCGAGAACTTTGCTATTGTTCACAATGCCATGTTGAGTGAGCGTGACTTTTGGCAACTCATGAGGTAACATGCCTGTTGCTGTATTTGTTTATTCAAGAATCTATAAAGCCAGCAGAAGGCATGGGCACAAGCATACATCATCTGCAACTTGGCCGTATACAATGTCTTTGCATGACAATGGCACAACTGTTGATGATGACACAAGCTGCGTCAGTACTTAAGTTCTTCCGTCGCTCTGTGCTGCCACTGCATCAGATGCATGCAGGGCTGATGCAGGGCTGATGCAGGGCTGATGCAGGGCTGATGCCTTGCTGTGGTGTTGCTGCTGTGGCACAAAGCATGTGGCCTTAGACATCAGATTTAAGCTTGCTTGAGGTTTGCTCAAAATATCAGCGTGAAAGAATATGATGCTTGTTTAATGTTGCGTTGGCCGATTTGCAGCTGTTGCAGATTATGTAGCAAAACATGTATATACCATGCCTACACTGCAGGTTGCTTGTGCAGCAGGACTGTCCATACCTGTTGCAGGCACTCTTCAGCACCTTGCGGGCCAAGCTCCGTCATGAAGCACATCAAAAGCCCAGTTGTGATACCATACTGCTTACCGCCATCCTGCATGCATTGCAGGCTATGGCTGACTGAAACACCTCGAGTCTTGAATCCTAAGAAACGACACAGGACATCAGAGCTGACAACTGACTTAGGGCTAGACTCCTTGTGCTCATGTCACCTGAACGCCTTGTATAAGTCCTGGCATGAAGATGTCAAACCCAACATTCCTCATAGTGTGGACTTGAGGGTCGAAGAAAATTTCCGTATGCACGACATTCTGAGCCCCAATTCGGCTTAAATACAGCATGGTGACCTCGTAGAAGTCCTGCTCGGTCATCAATACCTACACTTCAACAGCCCAACTGTCAACCGAAGCACCGCCTACGAGCTGCGCGCCTTGAGGTGCAACGAGACGATCAGGCGCACAACCTGGAGGGTTGCGTCACGGAGGTCAAGAAACTCTTGCAAGTTGTCGTATTGGAACGCCGCTTCCGCTTCTGCAAGCGTCTTGTAGGGCACCTTGTGCTGCAAGTTGTTGCGCTTTGCAAGTTTCAGCACCAACTCTGGCTCTAAGCATCCTTCGATGTGTACGTGCAGCTCTGCTTTGGGCATAAGCTCGATCAACGAAGACGACGACATGACTGCAGAGAGCGTTGAACGCGCAGATCGTCGAGCTTGAAGGGTCAAATTGACTGGACGATTAGTCAGTACTACTGACTCAGGGACTTTTGTTCAAATACTCAGGGGCGCCTTTGTCCCCGAGCAGACCAACCCTATTGTCTATTTAGTTTCAACCTCTCAGCATTTCAACACAGTACTTCCACTGGCGTGAAATGAGTTGTCAAGCCCACAGTTGGGAGACTCACTGCTCTTTCTCTGGGGGACGCACTTTTGGCCCGAAGGTGGACCGGGTCCAAGCACTGCACTAGGCACAGCAAGCTCTGCTTGCTTATGCTGAGACTCAGCTGCTAGTCTGCATATAATAGATGCTTGTGGGATACGGCTTTATCCGACCCAGCTGCAGTGCGGGCTCATTATTGGCTTGGTGTCACAGTGACATTTGTGACTAGCTAACTCTGACAGCACTTGTGTTCCACTATTACTGGCCCTGTCTGGCGACGAGTGGCACGGTGCCCTCACCCTAAACGGGTTGTTGCTCACAATTCACACGCCTGCAACTCTGGGTGGAGTTCAGCAAAAGTAATTGCTGTCGCAACTTTCCACAGTCTATGAGATGTGCTGCCTTGCTTGCTGAGGCGCTCCATTCGATTCTGTTCAAGTCTACTTGACACTTTCATTCCACTTTTGTGGCCCTTAACACTTTTGTGGCCTGGTCTGCTATGCATACACAGAAAGCTGTAGACTTCCTGATCTATCTGGATGTCTTGCTGTCCACTTCTGAACTTTCACTTTGTCACAGAGTCTAACTGCTTTCACCAAAACCCTCTACACTCATAAACAAGTTTGTCTGAAACACCTTGTACTTCAGCATGCTGCTGTTGCTAACACAAATACACCTATTCTTAAAAACGAATGCTAGGTGCTGAACAGCACTGCTTGTCATGGGCCAAAATTGGTTAGTCATACTTTAGTGCTGGTAGTCATACACAATGTGACAAAAATGGAATAACCAGGGGTGTGAAAAAACCTAGTTATGCCCAGTGTCGATATCATGTCACATGGCTCACTCATTTTACTTCTGCCTGCTCTACATTGTGTTTGCTGTACTGCTGACTACTGCAATGTCAATGCTGGTTTTGCTCTCATGGCTGATGTTCCTCAGCAGTGCCCTGGGGGTTCTGCCTCCCGCTTCTGCCTTCTCTGCTAAAACTCGAGGGGTTTTGACGGCACCGTCTGCCTTGTCTGCCAAAGGGTCTTCATAGCAGGAGTCCTGAATTGGCACCACCACATGCAGGTCTGGCTGAGTCTTTGGGTGGATGGGCGGCGGAATCTCCTTGAAGGTGATCCCAAACCCCCCACACACCAATGCAAAGATTGCAGGCTGCAGCAAACCAGAGTGGATGTCAGTCAAAAACACATGTGACCAACTGGACTGTTTTTGACAGGCTGCAAGGAAATGCATATTTGTGTCTATCAGCTGCTGAGCGGCTGCTTTGTTGGCTTGCAACACTGGCTGAAGGCAGTCATGTGTATGCCTAGCTGTATGCAACATGTACATGCAAATCAATGTGATCGGAGTGGTCTATCTCTAACAGGCTGTTTTGCTTCCCTGACAGAGCAAAAAAATGTAAAAAGACTGTTAGCACACAAATAAATAGTCTGTCTGCCGATTGTTAACGTGCTGGGACAAATCACACACATAGGCAACACTGCAGCGCAAGAAGAGGTGCAGCAGACACAGATCATGTTTACAATACATGCCTTCATGCAGGTCAGCAGCAAGCATGACATGCAGTGCTCAAGCAGACGCTGCATAGGCGTTTGCGCAATTGAACGCCTTTCCAGCTGCAGGTTCCAACTGAGCGTCTTTACAGCTGCATGTAACTAAACTGACAAGTCACACGTCTTGCCAACAGAGGACATTCTCAAAGGATGCTTACCCAATTGCAAAACCAAATGAAGAGAATCTGGGAGCCACACACGACATAGTTGTACGCCAAATGCTGCAAGCCTGGACCTGGAGTAACCAGAACTGCATACAGCCCTGTGGCGGCAACCACTGTGATGATGTTGATGTAGGCAAGTGGCGGGAAATAGGTGCTTCCCGCCGCTTCGCTGGACTGCTTGAGCTTGAGTCCGGGAACGCCTGGTCTGAGCTTGCCAGCCAGTGTTGCGGCCGTCACCAACACAAAGATCTGCAGCAGAGTCAACAAGGGATGGTCAATGCAGCGCTAGATGCACGGCGAGGTGAAGAGCAGAATGCAGCAGCAAGATATGCTGTAGCAGGGTAAAGCAAACATCTCAGCCACGGAACTGCTACATTAAGTAAATTGACACAGTTCCAGCAACAGACACCATAGGGCTTGCCTGCCAGCCACAGATCTGGCAGGACATGACTCAAGACCATGCGTCAAAGATGCCAAAGTAAGTGTATGCGTGGAACAGTTTTTACAGGCTGAATGAAACAAAGCTTTGAACGGCATGTGTTCCGCAAAGCAGGTCTGTAATAATTACAGTTATTGCATCAAACGCTTGAACACACCGTGTGTTCAAGTGATGGGACAGCATGTCAAGAACAAAGTGGAGATCTCACCGGCATGTAGCACATGAAGGACATCATGCTCTCCAGCTTATGCCTCAAGCTGACTCCAGGGATGAGAAGGAATGCTAGCCCAGTCACTGTCACCGAAATGAACTGGCTAAGGGATACTGCCACTCCACTGATTGTTGTATCCTTTGTCAAGAACTACACACACACACACACACATATGGTGGTATCAGTGCAATGTTTCCACGGCTAATGTTATCATGCAGCGCTACAGGACCATAGCATGGTGACATGCAAATTGCTTGACGTTTGAGTGACAGGTAGATTTCCAGTTGGTGAAACGCAAGCCCAATGAAAACTGAAGAAAAGAGGCCAGTCAGTATAGACAATGTTACGATGATCCCAATGCAGGCCCAATGACTAATGCATGCTTGAATATGCTGAGATGTCAGCGCGATGGCGCCTCACATCAGCTATCGTGACTTGTCACAAGCATACCTGGAACACAATCCAGCCAATCATGACATAGGACACCAGTGCCCACAGCAGCATGCCTAGACACCAGCCATAGTTTGCCATTGTGTATGATATGCGCCCCACCAGACAAAGCCTTGTGTCTGCAAAGGGCTTCAGGTAGCACAGCATCTGCGCATTGCCGGCTGTCCACCGCAATCTGCCAAAAAGCACAAGGTGTTTCTGGTACCTGGACATTTTCATGCTGGAAGCAACATGCCTGCTTAGCAGCAGACTGCACAGACACTGTACAGACAAAGAAAATGTAAACGCCGCAGGCAGTTGCCAGCTGTGACTACTGACAATACTGCAATCACTCTGCAACACTCACCAATCCTTTAAGAACACAACATAATCCTTGCCACTGATTAGCTGAGGCGGCGGCTCAGCTTTGCTACAAGAATCAAGAACTATGCTAAACTATCTGTTGCTTGTTGCATTGCAGCACATGCTCACCTTTGCTCGTACAGCTCAGCCAAGGTCTGTGGGCATTGCCCTTCAGCAATTGTGGTTTTCAAGAACTTGAGCTTCCAACCTTGAGCCTGCAACCCCATGCTGGTAGGCACATCCTACAACACATGCAGCCTTTGTAAACTTTTTTTGGTTGCAACTTTGTAAACACAGCTACAAAGAAGGCACATGTTTGTTGGCCAATGCTTTGAAACAGTTTTTCAACAGATGGCTTACTCTAGACCGACGCTGAATTCGTGTAGGAGAACGACACATGCATGCGCTAGGTATGACTGCTTATCCACCCTGGTTTCCGTATCACATGTGTGACTATTGCAATAACTGGTGTGACTGGCACCAGATGGCTCAAGTGACATTGACTGATTGAGCGCCCAAGGCAATCCTGCCAAGTTTGAAGCGGCTGGGCCAGGAAGCAGCAAGAAGGGGGGGGGGGGGGGCGCAGGCAGGCAGGAATTTGAGCTGTGATAGGGGATTCAACCATTTGTGGAAGAGACATGTGGGCATGTTGGGAACCTAAACAGAAATGGTGCAG
>JAABUP010006179.1_pt1:12500-17335 | contig 17335 bp, 25 predicted proteins | sample 5559201 | NCBI WGS metagenome assembly JAABUP01 (sample SAMN10711887, study PRJNA513373) | rock metagenome | isolation source: Antarctica rocks | place: Antarctica
TACAGAGACCAAGGCTCCTTGTACCTCGGCAGAAAGATGTCAACCTAAAGCAGAGGACATTTCAATGAAAAGTATCAACTCAGGGGCTCTGATGACACATCTGCAGATGGAGAATTCCGAAAGGGGTCAAGCAGACTGGCTGTTTGATCAGGACGGAAAATGAGCTCACTGCTGTAGTGCAAACTGGCCGGCTTTAGCAACAGTGGCAAGGTCAGCAGATGTACAACATGTGTACAACAAACATGTCAGCAAAGACTTGCATCACAATCTGGATGACATTACTGAAATGGACTTCAAACAGCAAGCAGCAAGCTTCATCTGCACAGATGTCAAGATGGTCATTTGAGATGTACATCAGAAGTTGCTGCGAGCTTTTGCAAAATGACCATGGAATGGCATACCGTCGGGTAATGCTCTGGCTGCAGAAAGTGCTTCAGACGAAACTCTGCAGGCTCATCTTTGAAGAACAGCAGCCAGCCCAAAAAGCTTGCTGTGGTGAAGAAGGCCAGGAACTGGACCAACAGGCGGGGAACAAGCAGTATTGCAACTTGCAAGGACTTGCTGCCCTCTGTCGAGAATGACCACACTAGATACCCTGCAGAGCGTAGGTGAATTCAGTGCGGAATGTGAAACAGGACATGGCCACGTCTTTGTCTGGACCCTTTCCTTCTCGAGGCCCTCAGTAGTATTAACGAACGCTATTGCTGCGTCACTTGCGCGATTGCGCGGGAGCTTACGTGCAAAAGCGTCTTTCGATTCCCTTTGAGTGTTGCAAAGGGAGGCTACGATTTGAAAGCTGACCCAGCCGGTATATAGCACCAGGAGAACGGCTATATGGATGCGAATCCGCCAAGACCGTCTTCGTGCCCTTGCAGCGTGTAGCTGGCACTCCCTCGGGAGTAGGGCCTCGGATGCAGTGACACCGCTCCAAAGCATTGCTGATCTGAGCTTGGTCAAGTTGAGCGGCGCTCAATGGGTGGCAAAATTGAGCAGTCAGCACGGCAAAGAAACGATGTTTGTGACGTCTGAGCTGTACAGGCGACGGGCACTATCCAGTGTGTTCACTGTGGCTGGTCAAACCGCTGGTCAATCCGCTGGTCAATAATGCTCGGCCAAGCAGCCAGGCCTGTGGGCACGGACGTCTACAAGAGCGGCTTGTGCAGCTGTCACTGCGCTTGTACGAGACACCGTCTGACGCGGAATCAGTCGGATCCGAGTGGACCTCTTGGTTCAGGCAGCGCAGTCATGTCATTCAGGGACCATGATGACATGAGCCGGCGCTGCTTGCGAAGCTGTGTGATCCTGCTGTCGTTCGTGTCCACTACACGTGTAACCTGGTGAATGTAAATGTTTGGATAGCACTCGAGTTCGTTACAGCCCCAAATACACAGGTGTTGCAAAACGCCTTGCATGCACCGTGTGGCATAGCAGCGCCCCCGTGACATTGCCTGCAGAACAGGGGGATGGAAAATTGCCGCCGCGGGGGCCCCTTTGACGCAAACGCAGACTGCTGACTGCGCCAGCAGCTTTTGCGCCGAGCAAGCCACCCCACCTAGACTGAAACTTTGGCTTTCAGATTCGGTCACGTAACATGAAAGGCCACGTGGACGCTGAGTCAGTCAAATGCTGAAGATGGTGATACAACAATGTACAGCTGTGCATAGGTGTTGATTATAATTCAGACTATAGGTCATCAAGCTGCGCGGGCAAGTGAGCATGCAACTGCTGCAGGTCACGCTCTGCTGTCAGCCTTGTGCTACCAGCAGCTCTTCCAGAACATTTAGCCTCCTGCGCAGCTGCGGATTCTCCTCTTGCACCATTGCAAGCTGAGCGTAGATTGTGGACACATCAGCTTGATCTGAGCTGCTGACAATACCCTTCGCATCTGCATTCCTGTGCAACATGGTCCTGTGCATGCTGGCACTGTCCACCTGCATGATCACAGTGCAAAAACACATCAAACCGTGCCAGCTCCACACAAGCATGCCATACAGCAGGCGTGGAAACCACATGTACAGTCACAGTACATATGGTTATGGAAATGCATGCATCAGTCAAAGCCAGTGACGATCACCTCTCCTGTAGACATGGCATGGAGCTTTGCCATATCTGCCACAGCTGCCTGCAGGCTGCCACCAGCTGTGTTGTCCGCCTGACCAGCAGCCACCATGTCAACTCGATGCCACACATTCACAGCTGGCACCAGGCCTGTGCTGAAGACCCCACTGCTGACCCAACTGCTGGCCAAATGCGCCTGCACAGCAAAAGCGTCAGTTTGTTCTGTCATGTTTCTTCTTGAAATGCAGATAGATTTTTTCGATCAAAAAGAAAAGTTTCCCCTGATGGAATCGTTCAGCACTCAGACAGCTAGAAAGATCTGAATGGCAGCCTTGACAGCATGCTGGCTGTGTTGGTTTGACTGACCATGCTGTCTGCAGGCTACCGGATAATAGCAGCATGCTACCCCAAATCGACAAGACCTTCCCTACTCAGATTGCCATGCTTAAGACTGTGTAGGCAAGGTCTCGTCATCATGATCTGAGGTAGCCTGCCCACTATCATTGGGCTGACCTCCAGTCAAACCTGGTGCAGCATAGCAATGGCTGCAAGCAGCGACCCTCTTCCAATTACTTGTAACGTCAGCACCAAGCAAGTCAGACACAGTAGCATAAAGCACAGGAAGAGCGTTTTTATGGTCATATGTGCAGCCAGACTTGCTGCAGCTTGCAGGCTTTGCAGGCTGCCTGCATCTGAGGCACCAACCTCAACATGAGCGCAGTATTCTGCTCTGTCACTGAAGCTGGTATGGACTGCTAGCAGCGCAGTGCTGGGGGCCTTCTGGCTGCCAACATCTGCCTCTAGAGCACGCTGCAGCTGTGCTGCCGCCGCTAGTGCAAGCTGAGCTGGCAAGCTGGTTCTAGGCAAGATGCCGTGCAAGGGCAGGCCCAACCAAGGGTGTTCAACCTGCAGGACACCAATTTAGATGTCAAACTCCAGAGGCAAGTGTGGCGGGTGCATGTTGGGAAGGCCCACAAAGCATGTTGGCAAAACTAATCTCCCCAGCAACAATTTTTCAAAAAACATCGTCTGTATGACAGCAGCACATTTGGTTTATGCACATTGGAAAAGCCCAAAAAAGAATGTAGGCGAGGCCGATCTCCCCACCAACGTCCATGCAACACCTAGTCTGTGTGACAGCAGGACAACAGCTTGCTGATGCTCACCTCTGCAACAGGTGGTGCTTGCACTGCAGCAGCATATGCCACAGCTTGTGGCTTGTGAGCCTGTCCGCTGTCATCGGCTGTGTTGGCAGAAGTTGCAACAGAGCTGACGGACACCACAGCCACAAGTGCTGTAGTCAAAGCTGTGCTGCTGGCCATGCTGTCCTCCCAGGCAAGCTGCATCTGAGCTGCAGTCATCACTGCAAGCCTCCCAGTCAGGGACGTCCCTGCCACCATGTGGCGCAGTGCGGCGTCAGGCAGCAGGCCAGCATCCTGCATGAGCCATAAACATTCCTCACAGCGCCACTTGCACTTGCAGGGTGTAATGCCATTCAGAGGAGCTAACATCAAACATGACTCAGACCCTCAACCACTGACATGCATGCGACTTGTGCTGGCATTGGACAACCCTTTGGCCAAACTACTTGTCACGCAGCCAATCATGGTCATTTTGTACCTTGGCAGATTGCGCTTGACTCTCAGCGCGCATGTCTGCCACAGCTTGTCGTAGGGCATGCATGCTGCCTCCGGCCTTAGCTTGACTAGCACTGACAGGGTCAGCAGTGACAAGAGAGGTAGGTATCGGTACCAGTGCTGTGCTGGCAGACTTGCAACTAGCTAGGCTGTCTTGCAGCCCTAGTTGCATCTGTGCTGCAGCTGCCCTGGCAAGCCGCCCTAGCAGAGGTACCCCTGGTGTAAAGTTAGGTGGGCGCAAGCTGCCTGCTGATGCATGTATGCTCAGCTGCCTCATGGGCGCTCTTGCCAAACCTGTCCTGCAGCTCAGGATGCTGACAGGCAAAAACACCATCTGATCAGGAAGCCATCCTGGAGGCTCTGCGCTGTCTGCTGCCATCAGCTCATTGACTGGAAGTATGATGGGCTGAGTTGCAGGGCAAGTGCCCTCGAATGAAATGCAGCTTTGCGCAATGCAGCCAAATGTAGCTGACACCAGACCTGCAGAGCGGCAGCATGCATGAGTACAAGGTCTCTGCACCAGGATGTCATGACAATGTTCAATTGCCATGTAAAGAGTTGGTTGATGAAGGCTTGCGCCATTGTGAAGTCGGCAGATGTGCCACAAAAAGCAGCTTGCATCTGCTGAGATGCATGATGTCCTGCAATGCATCTGTTTAGTCTGATTCAGTCACTACTAACATCTTGACTTGCTATAAAGGGCACAAATGCAAGGTACCCTGCCTGAGGTGCAGATGCGGGCCGGCAAATGGCCACACCTGCTTGCAGCTTCCATCATGTTTTGAAGTGCAAGTATGACGTTGGAAGACATAGGGTCAACCCCGGCATCACCAGTCATGCTGACTAGACATGCTGCATCATAGCCACCACACTCTGCCATGGCTGAGTAGTCTTGAGCTATGATGGGATCCTGCAGGCATGTGCAATATTGTTCAACCACCTGTACAGCCCTTTGAGGCACCCCATGGGATGGCATCCCAGTGCACGTTCTGCTGCTGTTAGATATGAGCACAGACAGACGTGAGGTAGGAAAGACACATTCAAATGCAGGGTGTAGCATGTGCAATACAGCACATGTCATACTACAGCCCATGAAATGGTATGGGATATATGCACCCGGGGGGAGGGGGGAAGGTGGGG
>JAABUP010006180.1_pt1 | contig 17322 bp, 14 predicted proteins | sample 5559201 | NCBI WGS metagenome assembly JAABUP01 (sample SAMN10711887, study PRJNA513373) | rock metagenome | isolation source: Antarctica rocks | place: Antarctica
TGCCAATCGCGGCCGATACGTCGTCTCCGGAGCCTGTGTCATCGGGCGGTGCCATGACACGTTGACTCGTACTCAGCCGTGACCTGTCAATGCCCCCCTCCAACGAGATGACCTGGGCTGTTACGATATTTAACCAACACCGGCCACATTGGGGCGCCGTCAGGAAGGTAATCCATTGTCCGCCGACGTCAGCGTGATCGTTCCGGCCTACAACGCCCAGGCCACCCTTGCCGCCGCGCTGCGGAGCGTCCTTCAGCAGTCCGTCCCTCCGCTCGAAGTCCTGGTCGTGGACGACGGTTCGGTGGACGGCACGGCGACTGTTGCCGAAACGTTCGGCCCGCAGGTCCGGCTGATCCGCCAGCCGAACGGGGGGCCGGGCGCCGCGCGCAACACCGGCATCCGCGCCGCCCGCGGCGCCTGGATCGGCCTGCTGGACGCCGACGACACCTGGCTGCCGACCAAGCTTGAGCACCAGCTCGCGCTCGACGACGACCCCGGCATCGGCATCATCGCCTGCCTGTCCGACAAGCCCGGCCAGGCTTGCCCGCCCGAGATCGGCTTCGACCAGCTCTGGAACAACAACCTCCTGGTGAACAGCACCGTGCTGCTGCGCCGCGCCGCCTGGGAGGCGGCCGGCAGCTACGACGAGGCACGCGCCCTGATCTCGGTCGAGGACTACAACCTTTGGCTCCGCATCGCCGCCGCCGACTGGCGCATCCTGACCCTGCAGGAGGTGTTGGCCCGCTACACGCGCGGCGTCGGCATCAGCAGCAACATCCACCGCCTGCTTGCGGCCTCGCTCTACAACCTCGACCAGCTTGAGCGCGTGCTGGAGCTTCCCGCGGCCAAGGTGGAGTCCCGGCGCATCGCGGCGCTCGACCATTTCGCCAGCGCTGCGCTGCATGAGCGCGACGTGGCGCTGGCGCGGGAGCTGGGGCTGCGCGCGGCCCGGACGGAGCCGACGGCGGGGCGGCTGGCGCGCCTGGCGCTGTCCTACGTACCCAGCCCGGTGCTGGACATCAAGCGGCGGACGACCCGCGCCCTGCGCAGGCCGGGGCCGCCGCAGATGTTCGGGGAACCAGTCGTGCCCGCCGAACTCGGGCTGCACCAGCCCTTGCTGCTGGTCGTCATCGACACCGAGGAGGAGTTCGACTGGGCCGTCGTGCCGCCGGCGACCAGCGGCATCCGCGCGATGCGCCACCAAGGGGCGGCCCAGCGCATCTTTGAACGGTTCGGCTGCGTGCCGACCTATGCCGTCGACTACCCCGTCGCCGCGCAGCGCGACGGCTATGCGCCGCTGCTGGAGTTCCTGCAATCCGGCGCGTGCGAGATCGGCACCCAGCTCCACCCCTGGCTCAACCCGCCCATTGAGGAGGAGCTTTGCGAGCGCAACTCGTATCCCGGCAACCTGCCGAAGACGCTTGAGGCGGCGAAGCTGTGGATGCTGACCGACGTGATCGAGGCCAACCTGGGCGTCCGCCCGACCCTGTACCGGTCCGGCCGGTACGGGCTTGGCCCCAACACGCCGGACTTGCTGGCGGGGATGGGCTACCGCATCGATTGCAGCGTCAGGCCGCACTTTGCCAGCAACGGCGATGGCGGACCCGACTACCAGGACGCCTATGACCGCCCGTTCTGGCTCGACCCCGAGCAGGCGGTGCTCGAACTGCCCGTCACGGTCGGGCTGACGGGGGCGCTGGCCCGCTTCCCTGGGCTGCTCGCCCCGGCGGCGCACCCGATGCTGCGGCCGTTGCGGCTGCGCGGCCTGCTGGCGCGGGGCCGGCTGCTGAACCGGGTCCAGCTCACCCCCGAGGGCACCCGGCTCGCCGAGGCGCAGCGCCTGACGCGGGCGATGCTCGCCGACGGCCACCGCCTGTTCGTGGTCGGCTACCACAGCCCGTCCTTGCAGCCCGGCAACACGCCCTTCGTCCGCACGGCCGCCGACCTGCAGCGCCTGCTGGGATGGCTCGAAGGCTACCTGGAGTTCTTCCTTGGCGAGATCGGCGGCGTGGTGGGCACGCCGGATGAGGTCTTCAAAATCGCCGTGCAGGCCCGCGACGGTTCGGCTGGGCAGGCCGCCGGGGCATGACGGACAGCATCCTGGCGCGGACCGCGCTCAGCGCCGGCTGGGTCATCGGCTGGCGGATGGCGACCCGCCTGCTCGGCCTCGCCAGCACGCTGATCCTGGTCCGCGTCCTGCTGCCGGAGGATTTCGGCTTGGTGGCGCTCGGCGCGGCCTTCGCACAGACGGTCGACGCGATGTCCGCGTTGGGCACCGACGACGCCCTGATCCGCGAACGCGAGCCGACACGGGCACTGTATGACACGGCGTTCACGCTCAACGCGATGCGCGGCGTGATCACCGGCGGCGTGGTCGCGGCTGCGGCATGGCCCACGGCCGTCTTTTTCGGCGAGCCGCGGCTGGCGTCGCTGCTGCTGGCGCTGGCGGCGCTCGCGGTTGTCGACGGCTGGCTCAACATCGGCGTCGTGGACTTCCGGCGTGATTTCCAGTTCCACAAGGAGTTCCTGCTCAACATCCTGCCGCGCGTGGCGAGCGTTGTCGCCACGGTCGCCGCCGCGGCGCTGTTCCAGTCTTATTGGGCGCTGGTGGCCGGCCAGGCGACGTTCCGCGTGCTGCGGGTCGTGTCGTCGTACCGGATGCACCCCTACCGCCCGCGCTTCTCGCTGTCGGCGTGGCGCAGGCTGCTGCTGTTCTCGGCCTGGACCTGGGCGCTTGAGATGGTGCAAATGATGCAGGCCCGCGTGGATGCTCTCGTCATCGGCCGCTCGCTCGGCACCGGCGGCGTCGGCGCCTATGCCCTCGGCTACGAGATCGCGACGCTGCCGACGTCGGAGATCGTCGACCCGCTCGGCCGCGCCGCCTATTCCGGCTTCAGCGCCACCCGGCGCGAGGGCGGCACGCGCGCCCTGTTCAACCGCCTGGTCGCCAGTTCGCTGCTGGTCACCGGGCCCGCCGGGTTGGGGCTGTCGATGGTTGCGGACCCGCTCGTGCGCGTGGCGCTCGGGGAGCGGTGGCTGCAGGTCGTGCCGGTCATCCAGGTGCTGAGCCTGGCGTGCGGCGTCGCGCCGTTCGGCAACCTGGCCTTCATGGTCCTGCGCACCCATGGCTATTTCGCGACGATCTGCGCGGTTGGCTTCTTGGCACTGCTGGTCAAGGTCGCCATGATCCGGACCCTGCTACAGTTGTATGGCCTGCCCGGCGCGGCTGGAGGCGCCGCGGCCTCCATGGTGGTCGAGAGCCTGACGCTGCTGGCGGTCGTGGTCGTGACCCAGCGCATGCCGGTCGGTCCGCTTGTTGCCTGCTGCTGGCGCGTCGTTGCCGCGTGCGCCGTGATGACCGGGGCGCTGTGGCTGGCCGGGCTCGCATGGACGGGATGGAGCGAAACGTTCGCGGCGTCGGTGTCGCGGCTGCTGGCGTCCGCGGCGTTTGGGGCCGTGGCCTACGCCGCGACGCTGGGCGCGCTTTGGACGGTGCAGGGACGGCCAGAGGGGGCGGAGGCCGACATGCTGGGCACGCTGCGGCGCTTGTCGCGCCGGGTCCGGCGCAACCTGGCCTTTGGCTGAGGGGCGGCCATGCTGAACCGTATCCGCCGCCTGCCGGCCAAGGCCGCGGCGCATCTGCGCCTGTTGCGCGACGACCCCGAGCGGTTCGGCCGCAACCTGCTGCAGTATACCGGCCCGGCCAAGTTCGAGGCCAGCCTGGTCGACATCCTCGACCAGCCGCCGCTGCACGTGCGGATCGAACCTGGCCTGCCCCCGGCGTTGAATGTGTTGCAGCCGGTGCTCAGCCCCGACGCCATGACGGGCGGGCCGAACACCATCGTGCTGCTGGCGGCGCTTGCGGCAGAGGCTGGGATTCCGGTGCGGATCGTCACGAACCGGGTGGGCCACCGGCCCGACCCGGCCTGGTTCGCCGGCCATGTTGCGAGCCTGCTGGGCCGGCCGCCGCCGCCGGGGTTGCGGGTCGTCACGGGATCGGACCCGGCCGCGCCCGCGGCGGTCGGCGCGGACGACCTATGGCTCGCGACCCACTGGACCACCGCCCAGGGCATCCGCCCGGTGCTGCCCCGGATGCGGCGGCGCTGGTTCCTGTATTTGGTGCAGGACTTCGAACCCGGCTTCTACGCCTGGTCCAGCAACTACGCCCTGGCGCTGGAGACCTACGGGATGCCGCACCGCGCGGCGATCAACGAGGCGTTCCTGGCCGAGCACCTGCGGGAACAGGGGCCGGGCCTCTATGCCGACCCCCGGTTCCTCGACGCGCACTGCAAGGTTTTCGAGCCCGCGGTGGACCGCCGGCTGTTCCATCCGCCGAAAGCCGCCCGGCCGCCGGCAGTGCCGAGGCGCCTGCTGTTCTATGCCCGGCCGACCAACGCCCGCAACATGCTGGGCCTGGGCCTGCAGGCGCTACGGGCCGCCATCGAGCAGGACGCCTTCCCGGGCGAGTGGGAGTTCGCCAGCATCGGCGGACGCGGCAGTTTGCCGGCCATGGCGCTGGGCGGCGGACGCACGCTGCGCCCGGCGCCCTGGGCCAGCTACGCCGGCTACGCCGACAGCCTGCGGCAGGCCGACATCCTGCTGTGCCCGATGCTGTCGCCGCACACGAGCTACCCGGTGCTTGAGATGGCGGCGTGCGGCGGCATGGTGGTGACGAACACCTATGGCCCAAAGACCGCCGCGGCGCTTGACACATGGTCGCCGGGCATCCTGGGCGTGGCCCCGACGGTGCAGGGCTTGGTGGATGGGCTGCGGGCGGCGGTGGCGCAGTGCGGCGGAGTGCGGCTGGACCGCCTGACGCTTGGCGCCGATTGGGACCAGGCGCTGCGCCCGGTTGCCGCTTGGATGGCGGCTGCGGTGCAGGAAGCCGCTGCGGAATCCTGACTCAAAAAACAGTTTCGTAACCTGTTGCGTCTAAATTACGATATAAGCCAAGGGGCACGGTTTCATCTCGACAAGGTATTCATTGGACACGTCGCACCACATCGAAGCCACTGCCCGGCCAGGCCATCGGTGGCACCGTTGAGGCAAGGCAGCATTCGTGCCCTGCTGTATGGTGGGCTGTTCATCGCGGTCTTGTTGGCCGGCGTCGTGGCTGCGCTCTGGAACCTGCGGGCCAACACGCTGGACGACGCGCGCCGGGCCACCTCCGAACTGGGCCGTGCGCTGGCCGAGCAGTCCTCGCGATCCCTGCAGACCGTGGACTTGGCGCTTCAGGACACGAGCAGCCGGCTGAGGGACGCGGGCGCCGGCTCGCCGCAGCCGTTCGGCGCCCGGATGGGCAAGGAGGACATCCACTCGCTTTTGCAGGACCGCCTGCGAAGCCTGCCGCAGGCCGACGCGATCACCGTGGTGGACCGGCACGGCAACGTCATGAACGACACACGGTCCTGGCCGCCGCCGCCGATCACCGTGGTGGACCGGGACTACTACCGTTACCTACAGGCGGACACTTCGGGCGCAGCGTTCATCAGCTCGCCCGTCCGCAGCCATGGCGTGGCCGACTGGACCCCGGTTGACCGGGCACTGTATGTTGCGCGCCGCATGAACGACACGTCCGGCCAGTTCGCCGGCATCGTGCTGGGTGCGTTGTCGTTGCGCTATGTTGAGGATTTTTACAGCGCCGTCACGCCGCGGCTCGGCGGCTCGGTCGCCTTGGTCCGGCAAACCGGCGAGGTGTTGGCGCAGTTTCCGCACGAGGAGGCATTGATCGGGACGCCGCCAGCCGATCCGGAGTGGGACGACGCCATGCACCGAGGCGGCGGCACCTATCAAACTCGAGGCGGACAGGCCTTGGGCGAGGCGGATGGGCTGGCGCGCATCGTGTCCGTTCATCTGCTGGGCGAATATCCCTTGGCGGTGAAGGTCAGCGTCACCGAGCAGTCGGCGCTGGCGGGTTGGCGGCGGCAAGCCATCGCCATCCTTGGTGGGTCGCTGTGCGCAGCCTCCGGCATGGCGTTGCTGCTGTACGCGGCGGCGAGGCAGTTCGACACGTTGCGGCGCTCATGGGCGGCGCTGTCGCAACGCAACGGGGAACTGGAGCGGGCCAGCCGCCAGCTCGAAACGCAGGCGGCCAACCTGGCGCAGGCTGCCGAGGCGCTGCGGGAAAGCGAGCGACGCGAGGCGGAGAGTGCCGACACGCTGCAAACCACCCTTGAGAACATCGACCAAGGACTCATGATGGTCGACGCCGACCATCGCGTGGCCGTTTACAACCAGCGTGTGTTGGAGATGCTGGACCTGCCGGACGACCTGCTGGCGGAGCGTCCCCGGTTCGATGACGTGCTGGCATATCAGCGGGACAGGGGCGAGTTCGCGACGGCTGACCCGCAGCCGGACGGCTCCGTGCCGGACGGCTTCGCGCAAGGTGGCGGCTTGATAGGCCAGCCGCATGTCTATGAACGCAAACGGCCGAATGGCCGGGTGATCGAGGTGCGGAACCTGCCGCTGCAAGGGGGCGGCCTCGTCAGGACCTACAGCGACATCACGGAGCGCAAGGCGGCCGATGCGCGCATCCGCTTCGTTGCCCACCATGACGGCCTGACCCTGCTGGCCAACCGCGGCGTGTTGCAGGACCATCTGGAGCAGGCGGTCGCGGCCTGCGCTGCGACGGCGGATGGCCTGGCGCTGCTGTATCTCGACCTCGACCGCTTCAAGCCGATCAACGACATGTACGGCCACGCGGTTGGCGACCAGTTGCTGATCGAGGTGGCGCAGCGCATGCGGGGCATGGTGCGCGGGGAGGATCTGGTGGCCCGCATGGGCGGCGACGAGTTCGCCATCGTGCAGACCGCCGTCGACCAGCCGGCCGCCGCAGCCTCGTTGGCGCAGCGCCTGATCGAAGCGATGTCCGACCCGTTCCTGTTCAACGGGATGCGCATGACCATCGGGCTGTCCATCGGCATCGCCGTGTATCCGGTGAGCGGCGTCAATCCGGCGGACCTGCGCCGCAACGCCGACGTCGCGTTGTACCGTGCGAAGGAGAGCGGCCGGAACACCTACCGGTTCTTCGACGCCGCAATGGACGCGCGCCAGCAAGCCCGGTTCCAGATGGAACAGGATTTGCGGGACGCCGTGGGCCTGAAATCCTTTCACGTGATGTACCAGCCGATCACCGACACCGGGACAGGTGCCGTGGTGGGGTTCGAGGCCCTGCTGCGCTGGAACCATCCGACCCTGGGCGCCGTCGGGCCCGAGGAGTTCGTGACCTTGGCGGAGCTGAATGGATTGATCGTGCCGCTCGGAAGCTGGGTGATGGAAACCGCGTGCGCCGAGGCCGCCGGCTGGCCGGCCTGCCGGCGCGTTGCCGTCAACCTGTCGCCGTTGCAGTTCCGCCAGGGCAACCTGACGGACGAGATCATCGGCATTTTGCGGCGCACCGGGTTGACGCCGGACCGGCTGGAGCTGGAGGTGACGGAAGGGGTGCTGCTGGAGGACTCCGGCCCGGTGCTGCAGACGATGCATGCGTTGCAGGCGCTGGGCGTGTCGATCACGCTCGACGATTTTGGCACCGGCCACGCCAGCCTGAGCTACTTGCGCCGGTTTCCGTTCGACAAGCTCAAGATAGACAAATCCTTTGTCCGCAACCTGCCCGCGGACCAGCAGTCGGGGGCGATCGTCGAGGCCGTGCTGCTGTTGAGCCGCCGCCTAGGGTTGGACGTGGTTGCCGAGGGGGTCGAGACGCAGGCCCAACTCGACATGCTGCGCGAGCTCCGCTGCCCGTTGGTCCAGGGATTTTTGAAAGGGCGGCCGATGTCGGCCGAAGCGGCTCAGCGTTTCGATCAGCCCGCCATGACCGCAACGAGCCTTTGATGCGGCTCATCCGCTCAATAAACAATGGCGATCTCAAACGACGGCGACTTCCGGTGGCGACTTCTGGTGGCGACTTCACATTTAGCAATAAGCGCGCTGCGAGGTCGCGCAAGCTTGGCATAACATGACATAAGGTTAACCCGGAGCGCCGCAATTGGCGGTTCTACAGGCGGTAAGGATCCACAATGCCGAACGGTTCGAGTTCCGGCCGGAACAGCAGCCACACCTCGGCCGCGGAGGTTGAGGCCGACGATGAGGACGGGTGGGCCGCCTCCGCGAGTGGAACCGCGCGCAGCGCCGGCTTGGAGGTCGCCGGCTTGGATGTCATCGATGCACCTCGGGCCGCCTCCATGCTCCGCGCCACCGAACCCGGCGACAACAGGGCCAACATCCCGGCCGCAGCGCTTCAGGACCGCGGCTCGATAAACCGCCGGGAGCTGGAGCGCGACCTGCGGGAGGCACTGAACGCCGGGCAGCTCCATTTGCACTGGCAGCCCATCGTCAACTGCTTGACAGGCGCGCTGCACCGGTTCGAGGCGCTGGTCCGTTGGGACCGGCCTGGCGTCGGCAAGGTCTCTCCGGCCACCTTCGTGCCGATCGCCGAGGCGCTGGGCCTGTTCAAGCAGCTCGATACCTGGGTGCTGCGGACGGCCTGCGCCGAGGCGTTGCGCTGGCCGCTGGCGTACCGTGCCGCCGTCAACATTTCGGCCCACTGGTTCCAAGGCGAGGACCTGTCGCACATGGTGGAGGCCGTCCTGCGAGGGAGCGGGCTCGACCCTAGCCGCCTTGAGATCGAGGTGACGGAGCGGGTGTTCATCGACAACCCCGGCAATGCGCAGCGCGAGCTCGCGCAGCTAAAGGCGCTGGGTGTCGGCCTCTCGTTGGACGACTTCGGCACCGGCTACTCGTCGCTGAGCTATCTTCGGACCATTCCCTTCGACAAGCTGAAGCTTGACCGCTTGTTCATCGAGAACCTGGGCACCTGCCGGCGGACAGAGGTCATCACCCGCGCCGTCCTGCAGTTGGGTGCCGGGCTGGGCATGGCAGTCTGCGCCGAGGGCGTCGCGCACCAGGCGCAGCTTGAGATATTGCAGGCTTACAACTGCGACGAGGCCCAGGGTTATGTGATCGGTCGTCCGGGGCCGCTCACGCCCGAGCGGTTCGCTCTTTACACCCGGCTCGACCGCAGCTCCCTGTTCATGGGGCCGGAACTTCTGGAGCCTGACCCCAGGAACCCGGCATAAGCGGGTCACCAAGGCCGGCCCCTCCCGACCAGGGGCGTAGCTGACGAAGGGCTGGACCATGAATGCGCTTTATGAACTCACGACCTTGTCGTGTCCGCTCCTCGCCGTTTCCGAGGCGTCGGAAGGCGCGCGTGCCTTTATCGGCGAGTCCGGGGCGAAGGGCGAGCTGCTCGGCTGCTGGCGGACCGACATCGGCACGCTCGGCCGCCTGCTGATCCTACGTGGGTTCGAGAACCCGGAGGATCTGGCGGCCGAGCGCCGGCGCGCGAACCGATGTCGCACCTCGTCGTCAACATGTATGCGCTCGACGGCGCACCGCGCATCACGCATGTTTGGCCCTACGCCGGGGTCGACGAGCGCTTCGCCATCCGCGCCAGGTCCTACGCGGAGGGCATTTGGCCCTCCAAAGGCGGACCCGAGCAGATACTGGAAGCGACCTCGATGATCGCTCTGCCGGAGCCATACTCGCCGCTGTCCTGAACCTGCCGCCCCCATGGCGCCACGACGGGCTGGGACCAAGTACGCAGCCAACTTCCACGAGTCGGCCCAAGGTGTCGCATGCCAATCCTGCTCCTCCTCTTCGTCCTCGTCTCCATCGGGACTACCGCGTTCGACCTGACGCTGCGTGCGCGCCAGGCCGCCCATGTGTCGCGCCACCGCGGCGCCGTCCCGCTGGGCTTCGCCGACTCCGTGAGCCTCGCGGAACACCAGCGCGCCGCCGACTACGAACGGGCGCGGCTGCGTCTCGGCGCCGCCGCGTCCCTGTTCGGCCTCGTGGTGGCGCTCGCCTGGGCCTGCTTCGGCTACGATGCGCTCTACGGCGGGGTCGCGGCCCTCGTCCCACGCGGCCTCAACCGCAGCGTCCTGTTCCTTGCCGCGGCCGGCGCGGTGTCCTCGGTGCTGGGCCTGCCCTTCGCCCTCCTGCGCACCTTCGGGGTCGAGCAGCGCTTCGGCTTCAACCGCACCACACCCGGCGCCTTCGCGCTGGACCGCCTGAAGGGCGCGGCTTTGTCCTTGGCGCTGGGCGTGCTGCTGCTCTATGGCCTGCTCTGGCTGATGGCCCGGCCCGGCTTTTGGTGGCTTTGGGCCTGGCTTGGCCTCGTCCTGCTCATGTTCGCCATGATGGATGCCTATCCGCGCTGGATCGCTCCCCTGTTCAACCGCTTCACCCCGCTCGAAGGCCCGCTGCGCCTGCGGATCGAGGGCCTGCTGCGCCGCTGCGGCTTCGAGGCGTCGGGCCTGTTCGTCATGGACGCCTCCCGCCGTTCCGCCCACGGCAACGCCTACTTCTCCGGCCTTGGCCGCAGCAAGCGCATCGTGCTGTTCGACACCCTGGTCTCCGGCAACAGCGAGGCCGAGCTGGAGGCGGTGCTGGCGCACGAACTTGGCCACTTCAAGCTGAACCACATCCTGCTTGGCCTGCTGCAAACAACCGTGCTGCTGTTCCTGGCGTTCTTCGCCATTGGATGGCTGTGCAAGCAGTCCTGGCTGCTGCCGAGCTTCGGCATCGCGCACCAGGACGACGCCCTGGCGCTGGTGGTCGGCGCGCTGGTGGTCCAGGTGGCCGGGCCGGCGCTCGGCATCCTGGCGAACTGGGTCAGCCGGCGGCACGAGTACCAGGCCGACGACTTCGCCCGCCGCATGGTGGGCGCCGAGCCGATGATCTCCGCGCTGCTGCGGCTGTCGCGCGACAACGCCAGCACACTCACGACCGATCCGCTGTATGCGCTGGTGAACTTCAGCCATCCCCCGGTGCCGCTGCGCGTGCAGCGGCTGCGCGAAGCGGAGCAGCCAGCCTAAATCCCCGGCCGCGCCTGCCCGCGCATAGGGCGGAAACCCTGGAGCGGCGCATCGGCGCCCGGCTCTGCCTGGGGGACCAGGGGCCTGACCGGAGCGGTGGCCTCTGGCGCATCAAGGTCTGGCGCACCGGGGCCTGGCGCGGGTTGCAGCGCCGCGTCCGGTTCGGGCGTCGGCTCTGGCGATGCTGCGAGGGGTTCGAACTCTGGCGGTGGTTCTGGCCTAGGTTGCGGCATCGGCTGGAGCGGGACCGGTGCGGGCAGCGGAGTTCCGATGGCCGGCTGGGTGGCATAGGGCGGCGGCAACCCATAAACCGGCGGCGGATAGGCCGAGTAGTACGGCGAAATGCAGCCCGCAAGCAGCGCCGTGCCCGAGCTAAGCGCCAGCCGAGCGCCCAGCCGAACCCAGCTTCGAAACATGTCTCTCACGCGAACTCCCCCAGGCTGGTCCATGGCCGGACAAGGCCATGGCACCGTGTCCAGCGACTCATGGCTCAAACGTAATGCCGCGAGCCAATGCCCAAGGGTTTCAGCCGTCGACAGTTCACATCGACGGGAGCATGGTGCCGACATAAAGCCACAACCAGAAAGCAGCTCCTTTGAACGCGCATGCCGCCATCGTCCCAGCCGATGAGTCGCAGCGCATGGACGCAGTCAGGCGCTACGACATCCTCGACACTCCCGCGGACGGATCGTTCGACCGCATCACCGCCATCGCCGCCCGGCGCTTCAACGTCCCGATCTCGATTATCAGCATCGTCGACCACGACCGTATCTGGTTCAAGTCCCATCACGGCCTGCCCGTCAGCCAAACCGCCCGCGAACCGGGACTGTGCGCGTCGGCCATCCTGTCGCAGCGCCCATACATCCTGCTCGACGCTGCCAGCGATCCCCGCTCGCTCGCCAATCCGCTTGTCACCAGGGCGCTCGGCTTTCGCTTCTACGCCGGCGTGCCGCTGCACACCAGCGACGGCTACAACCTCGGCACGCTCTGCGTCATCGACCGGGCACCACGGCCGGTCAGCCAGGAGCAGGTCGACGAACTCAAGGATCTCGCCTCCCTCGTCATGGACCAGATGGAGCTGCGGCTGTCCGCCCGGCGCGCGGTCTCCAGGGCCGAGATCATGGCGCGGGAGATCGACCACCGCGTCATGAACAGCTTGCAGTTCATCTCCAGCCTGCTCGCCATGCAGAGCCGGGTGCCGGGCCTGACCGACACCGCCACCCAGTTGCGCATGGCCGCGAACCGCGTGGCGGCGGTGGCCCGCGTGCATCGGAACCTGTGCATGGAGGGGGTCGAGGGCACGGTTTGCTGCGTCACCTTCCTGCGCCGGCTCTGCGCGGACCTTGCGAGCATCCTCGGCAAGCCGGTCGCGGTGCGCGGCGACGAAAGCGGGGTGGCGACGACCCGCATCCAGCCCATCGGCCTCATCGTCAACGAGCTCGTCACCAATGCGGCGAAGCACGGCACGGAGCGGATCGAGGTCGCCTTCAACGTCAAGGGCAGCCGGTGCGAACTCAGCGTCCGCGATGACGGGACGGGCCTGCCGCCTGGGTTCGACCCGGAAAACAGCGGGGCCGGACTTGGGATGCGGGTGGTCACGACCCTCGCGAAGCAGCTTGGCGGCCACTTGGCCACGGGTCCCAACCCGGCTGGCCGCGGCTCGTGCTTCACGGTGGGCTTCCCTGCCTAACCGGTTCGCCTACCATCCCTGCCTATTGCCCACGACGCATCCCGATCTGATACTTCGGCGAATGAATGCCATGCTGGCGCGTCCGCTAATCCGGCGCTGCCGCTAACCCCATACCTGGAACCGACGGCGCACACTGCTCAACGCAGCCGCCACAGGGGACAGATCATGAAGCGTATTCTCAGCATTGCGGCATCATTGGCTTTTTCCGTCGGCGGCGCAGCATTGGCGCAGACGGCGGCCCACCCAACCACGGACCAAGCCGCAGCATATTCCGCCGCATCCAGCTCGGTCGGGCGTTGGGTCTATGACCTCCAGGGCAACAAGATCGGCAGCGTCCGCAGCCTGACCGACGACGGCCGCACGGCGGTGATCATGGTCGGCTCCTATTTCCAGCCCGGCAGCCACGAGGCGCGCATCCCGGCCAGCGCGCTCTCCAATGCGAACGGCAAGGTCACGCTGCGCGGCGAGACGGTCCAGGCGCTGAACACGGTTTCGCGGCGCTGATCAGCCGACGCCGGGCCGCGCTGCCCGCGGCATCCGGAACCAAGCTCCGGATGCCGTCGCAGCGGCCAAGGTGACGCCGTAGACGAACAAAGACAGCGCGAGGGCGGCGAATAGCCAGGTGAGCGAGCCCGATAGGCGCAGCGCCACCCAGCCGCCGCCCAGGGCCGTAACGAGCCGGAGCACGCTGCTGAACAATGGCCAGAACAGCCGGCCCGCCCCTTGGGCGGCAAAATACAGCGCCAGGCCCATGCCGAAGAAGCCATAGAATGGCCCGGCGATGCGCAGGTAGGCGCTTCCAGTCTCGATGATGCGCAGGTTGCCGCTGAACAGCCGCAGCCAAGCTTCGGGCCAGACCGCCGCCGCGACGCCGATGCTCTCGGTCAGGCAGAAGGCGATGGCACCGCCGATCAGCGCGATGCGCAGCGCCCGTTGCGGCTGGCCGGCGCCGATGTTGGTGCCCACCAGCGCGACCAGCGGCGCCCCAAGGCCGAAGACGATCGGTATCAGCAAGTACTCAAGCCGCGCCCCGGTGCCGAAGCCGGCCACGGCGTCGATGCCGGCAGCGCCCGCCACCAGCGCCGTCGCCACCGCGATGGAGATGTAGGACAGCACCGTGTTGATCGACGCAACCGCGCCGACGCCGAGGATGTCGCGGAACAGCGGCCAGCGCAGGCGGGACTGCCGCCCCACCTGCGTCAGCCGCAACGTCGCCAGGTTGCGGCCTGACAGTGCGTACCAGGCGAGCACGGCCGCCCCCGCCGCGTAGGACAGCACCACCGCAGCGCCGCCGCCGGCGACGCCGAGCGCCGGCACCGGCCCGAAACCGAAGATCAGCAGCGGGGAAAGCGGCACGAGCAGCACCACCCCGCCACACGTCACCAATGCCGGAACCAACATATTGCCGGTGCCGCGCACGGCGCTGGCCAGGGCGTTCATAACCCAAAGCAGGATGTTGCCGGCGAACACGACATTGGAATAGGCGAGCGCCGCGTCGAGCGCGCCGCCCTCTCCGCCCAGGGCACGGAAAAACGGCCGGCCGAACGCCAGCATCGCGCCTGTGAACAACAGGCCGAGCGCCGCGTTGATCACCACTGCGTGCAGCACCAGCGCGTCGGCGTCGCCCCGGCGGCCAGCGCCGACCGCGCGGGCGATGGCCGACGAGATGCCCCCGCCCATGGCGCCGCCGGAGATCATCTGCATCAGCATGACCGCCGGGAACACCAGCGCCATCCCGGCGAGGGCATCGCTGCCCAGATGCGAAACCCACCAGGTTTCGATCAGCCCGGTCGACGACTGCGCCAGCATGATCAGCACGTTGGGCCAGGCCAGGCCCAGCAGCGTGGCCACGATCGGGCCGTGCAGCAGCCGTTGCGTCCTCGGGTTGGGCGCCGCGGCAGGCCGGGTGTCGGTGGCAACGGTCATGCGGCCGGCTCCTTGTGATGCAGGCTGGGGTCATGCAGGCCGGCTGAGCGGTCCCGGCGTGCGAAGCGGCGGCGGGTGCGGTCGTCGGCGGCCGGTCCGGGCATGGATGCGAACACAGGGTCGGTGAGCGGCCGTCCGCTGACCCGGTCCACCAGCACCGGATCGGCCTCGATGCCGGTGGCGCGGTCGACCAGCCGGACGCTGACGCCCTCGGGCGCGAAGTGCTTGTTGCCCCAGGCCAGCAGCGACAGCAGCACCGGGCGGAAATCGCGCCCCCGGTCGGTGAGCACGTATTCGTCGCGCGGCGGGCGCTCGCTGTAGCGGCGGCGCTCCAGCAGGCCCGACGCGACCAGGGCCTTGAGCCGCCGGGTCAGGATGTTGGGCGCGATATCCAGGCTGCGGGCGAACTGGTCGAAGCGGCTCAGGCCGTTGAAGGCGTCCCGGAGGATGAGGATGCTCCACCACTCCCCCACATGGTCGAGGCTGCGGGCGATTGGGCACTGCATGCCGCCGAGGCTTTTATGCTGCATGGACAGGGCTTAGGCCCGTCACTATCATCATGCAAGTATTCTGGCAAAGGGTAGGGCATGGCGACAGAACAAGCAGGCGGGGCCGGATTGCTCTATCTGGACGACCTCCAAGTGGGCCAGCGGTTCTCCAGCGGGTCGCACGCGATGGACGAGGCACAAATAAAGGCCTTTGCGGCGCAGTTCGACCCGCAGCCGTTCCATCTCGACGACGACGCAGCCAAGGGAACGCTGTTCGGCGGCCTGGCCGCGAGCGGCTGGCACACCGCTGCCGTCACGATGCGGCTGCTGGTCGACGGCGGCGCGCCAATCGCCGGCGGCATCATCGGCGGCGGCGGCGAGATCGCATGGCCGAAGCCCACCCGCCCCGGCGACATCCTGCGGGTCGAGAGCGAGGTGCTGGAGATCGTCCCGTCGCGGTCGCGGCCGGACCGGGGCAAGGTGATGTTCCGCAACGAGACCCGCAACCAGCACGGCGATGTCGTCCAGGTGATGACGGTTGGGCTTGTGGTGCCCCGCCGCCCGGAATAGGCGCTCCACTGCCACTGCCACTGCCACTGCCACTGCCACTGCCACTGCCACTGCCACTGCCACTGCCACCGGCGCGGGTTGGATGTATCCTGGGCGCCGGACTGTCCAATCTTGGACAGCGGGCCGATTTCAGACGCAGGGGGAGCGGGCAAGTTGACGGGTGAAGGCATTCCAGAGGGTTGGGTCCAGCGGTCCGGCAAGGCGTTCAGGACGCATGTCGGGCCGTTCTACTGCCCGCCCGGCGACGACAAACAGGGCTTCGGCTTCCTCGCCGACGAGCGGCACGGCAACAAGCGCGGCGTCGTCCACGGCGGCATGCTCGCGACCGCCTTCGACGTGGCGCTCGGCGAGGCGTGCTGGGAGGCGTCAAAACAGCGGCCCTGCGCCACGGTGCAGCTCAACGTCCACTACGTCGGTGCGGTGCAGCTCGGCGAGTTCGCGTTCGTCCGGCCGGAGTTGGTGAAAGCCACCCGCAGCCTGGTGTTCCTGCGCGGCACGATGACCGTGGGCGACCGCACCGTGGCGACCGCGGACGGTGTCTGGAAAATCCTGCAATGGCGCGGGGAGCCCTACGTCGCCTCCTGATCCCAGGACGGCTGGTCCCAGGGCGGCGGATCGCGGTAGCGGCCAGCGAGGAAGTCGACGAAGCTGCGCACCTTCGGCGAAAGGTGCCGCGCCGAGGGATAGACGGCGTAGACGTGCAGGTCCGCCAGCCGCCAATCCGGCAGCAGCCGCACGAGTTGGCCGCCGCGCAACGCCTCGGCGGCGATGAACGTCGGCTGCAGGATGACGCCCTGGCCGGCCAGGGCAGCGGCGAGTAGCGCGTCACCGTTGTTGGCGACCAGGTTGCCGGAGAGCTGGATTTCCTCCTCGCCATCCCCACCATGGAACAGCCACGCGCCATCCTGGCCGGTATAGGTGTAGAGCAGGCAGTTGTGCCCGCGCAGGTCCGCCGGCGCGCCCGGCTGCCCGTAGCGCGCCAGATAGCCGGGCGAGGCACATACGACCAGGCGGCAGGTCGCCAGGCGCCGCGCCACCAAGCCGCTGTCTGCCAGCTGCCCGATGCGCACGGCGACGTCGTAGCCCTCCTCGATCAGGTCCACCACGCGGTCGTTCAGCACCAGCTCGACCCGCACGCCGGGGTAGCGGTCGCAAAACCCGGCGACCGCCGCGGCGAGATGGCGGGTGCCGAAGCTCATGGGGGCGTTGACCCGGAGCGTGCCGCGCGGCTCTGCCTGCCGGTCAGAGGCGAGGGTGTCCGCCTCCTCCAACTGCTCCAGGATCGCGCTGGCCCGGGCGTAGAACGCCGCTCCGGCCTCGGTCAGGCTTTGCCGCGCCGTGGTGCGGTTCAGCAGCCGCGTGCCGAGCCGGTCCTCCAGGCCCTGGATGTAGCGCCCAACCATGGCCGGGGTGAGCCCAAGCTCACGCGCCGCCGCCGCCTGGCTGCCGCGGTCCACCGTCCGGACCAGCGCCGAGAGTTCGACAAAGCGATCCATGGTGTTCGATATACCGGGTATCAGCTCCATCGAGTAGACGGCTATTCTCTATACCTGGCTCCTGCGCCAAATTAGCAGCCGTACCCGTTAGGGATCAGGACACCATGGAAACGCTTACGCACAGGTCGCAACCCCAACAAGCCCTGGAGCGCGCTGAGTGGCTGCGCATCGGCGGCGTGACGCTCGCCGTGCGCGAATTGGACCGTGTGGCTGCATTCTACCGCGACGTGATCGGTCTGGAAGTGCTCGCGCATGAGGACGGCGTCGTCCGGCTGGGC
>JAABUP010006181.1_pt1 | contig 17320 bp, 19 predicted proteins | sample 5559201 | NCBI WGS metagenome assembly JAABUP01 (sample SAMN10711887, study PRJNA513373) | rock metagenome | isolation source: Antarctica rocks | place: Antarctica
TGCTGGAGCTGCTGGTAAAAAGCATCCTTGACATCAGGGCTTGCACAGTTTGTTGGGGCATACACTTGGATGACAGTGAGGGGGGTGAGTGCAGTACGAAAAGTGGCTGTGATGATACGATTTTAAAGGGCCAAAACCGCTCAATGTACTGTCTAACAGGTCTCAAGTGGCAGTGTAAATGAGGCACACATCTGATTCACAATGTGCTCATGAACGGCATTGTCCCCTGTACCTGCTGATGAGTCATGACTACTGGTCTGCCAGCATCATGCTTACCATTGTCTACCATAGCGGTGCTGCATGGAGTAGGGTGACTCAGTGAGCAAATTGCAGCAGAGAAAAGCAGATTGTCTTGAAGGCAAAGTTTCATAATTTTGGATGACCAGACATGCTGAAGTGTCTTGCATGATGAAGTTGTCTTGTCAGCTCCTACATACTTGTTGTGATCAAAGCCGTTGCAGCTCTTTTAGGACATCTCACTTGGTTATGCATGATACAAAGCTACTTATCTCCACTGAGGTAAAGACTTGCACAACTGCATGACTGAAAATCAACCTGCATGCCCAGGGTGGGCAAAAGCTGCAGTCATGTATGAAGCAAATTGTAGCACAAAGGTCAAAGCAAGCAAAACCATGAGGCAAGCTATGTAGCAAATTCTGCAGCGCACTCACCAGGTTGGCCTGCAACGTTCTGCTGCCACTCTAACAACCATTAAGGTACTCAAGCTGTTGCACTTCACATAACCAAGATAAGATGCTCATGTGGCAACAATAGTTTTACAGTACTTTCAGGCCGCAACCTTCTCAAGAGCTTTGATCGGTGTCGGCGTCCTTCATTACTGATTGCGCGAGTACTAATGGAGGTCGCTGACGCTAAAAGCCTTCGTCATCTTTGGCATGGTAGGTGAAGCTGGACTTGGCGTAACGCTGTCCAGCAACCTGTAGCACGTTTCCGTTACTTTTATTGAGCTCATTAAACATCCTGCAGGCTGATACATACTACATCAGCACACCTGTTTTTTTGGTACACTGAATGCCACATCAGGCCCTTGCACAGAAAGCTACTCAGGGCAGTATGTACCTGACTGTAGGGGAGGATATGTTTTGAACAGATGGATGAATGACTGAATGACATCCTGCTTTGATGATAAACATGCCTCAACAGCACATAACAGAGGTTGACATTTGCAGGCTGACAGAGGTTCTTCAAGAAAGGGACTACATTCAGGATTTGCCTGGGCGCTGGTTGCCTTGTGAAACATGGTTTGACTGGTGAGCTTTTGAGTTGCACTAAGCCTAACCATCAAGTACCCTCTTGCCTTTACCTTGCTGTTGACATTACACCATGATTACGAAAGCGCACCTGATCATGAGGCACATTCTCCTCAATCTCAGCCAACTCCTGCTTGCTCAGCTTCACATCAAAGGCCGCAATGTTCTCCTCCAGGTATGGGATGCGCTTTGTGCCTGGAATGGGAAAGACATCATCTCCTTGGTGATGCACCCATGACAGTGCCAGCTGGCCCAATGTGCAACCCTTCTTGTCAGCAAGCTGCCTCACCTTCTCCACTAGCTTCATGTTCTGCATTCACAGAATCATCAAGTACATCAATGACAGTGATACTGATGGCGACTGCCTCAATGCAACATCCTGGGTGTTGTAACTTCCGTGTTGTACTTCTTATTGGCAATCTGCCTCACGGACGTGCATGCGTGCACGCATGCACGCACACACACAGGTAGCTGCTCAAGAGCTGTCTGCATTTGAGGCTTGGGCAAGAGACCAATTGACTGACTGACTGACTGACTTGCAGCCTGACTGCATGCCACTTGCCACCTGACTGCATGCCATTGCATGCCAGTGGCTGCATGCCACTGAGGACATGATCAGATGCATAAAGGGTTGAACAAACGGACAGATGGAGAAATGACATCAAAGATGAGTGGGTGAATGGATGTCTATTACTGACCTGTTGCATGGCTTCCTCTGCAAAGCGAGGAAAGGCCTTGCGCTTGAAGTCATTCTCGTCAATGGTGAAGTTGGCAGTGAGCAGGCCTCGGCTCATGGGGCTGTAGGCCAGAAAGGCAATGCCCAGCTCCCGGCAAGTTGGAACCAAATCCCTCTGCAAGCACAGTCTGCTGCTATACAAGCTTGCTTGCCACAACCTGTTGTCCTGCCCAAATTGCAAAAGGCATGGCGAGTGTCTGCAACTTTGAACGGTAAGTCATTAAGCCTACTGCATGCATGAATGCGAGGCACATGAGCTTTGTACTGCCTGAACTGCGGCATACGCTTGTGTGCTGCAATTTGTTGAGGTTGTTGCCTTTTACAGATAACTTGCAAGGCGAAGCCACGAATATTTAGATTTCAGCAGAACAACTTGTTTTCCATTTTTCAGTTTAACATGTTAGATGTAATCCATTACAGCACAGCAACAGTATCAGAGAAGGTGTGTTTGCACCAAGCGCAGCATATTAGATAGGCAGACAGCAGCAATCACAAGGCAGACAGCTTCTGAGGACATTGCAATTGACAGGGCCTTGCCTCAGCGTCTCTACTGAAGAGGGACCATTCCATTTCAATGGCAGTGATTGGGTGCACAGCATGTGCTTTGCGGATATTGGCTGCTGATACTTCAGACAGGCCAATCCCCTTGACTAGGCCTTCTTTCACCAGCTCCTGAGCGTACTCACAGAGTTACAGAGTGCCCTTGATTGTGTGTGGTTGTAGGATGCTATTGTAAGCCTATCTGACTGCGCACATGCTCACTGAAGTTGTTTGAGATGCTCACACTGTGATGGGCAGCTGAGCAGCAGCATGGCAAAAGCAGCATGTGGTTGCTGTTTATAAATGCACATGTTCACACTGTGCTGAGATAGAAGCAAAGGGTACAATGCTCACCGCCATGGCTTTGACGCTTTCCTCAATTGGAATTTTGGGGTCTTTGCTGCGCAGAATGTACAGGTCAATGTAGTCCACACCCAGGTTCTTCAAGGACACTTGCAATGACTTTCTTGCATATGCTGGACTGCCATCATGGGTGAAGTTGAACTCTTCGTCAATCATTGGTCCCCACTTGGAGGCAATGATGACCTGCTCCCTAGGGGTGTCCTTGATGGCTTTGCCTGCAGCCAAATACTTTGCTTCTCTTCACTTAAGTTACGTGGACACGCGATGACCAGCGGGATTGCATTGATCGAGAAAGAAGGCCAAGGCCATAGACATCAGACTTGCGCTGAAGTCGATGCATAGGCAAGCTCAACACTGTCGGAGGTGATCATACCTATCAAGATGTGGTTAGCGTATGGGCCGTACATGTCTGCGGTGTTTAGCAGCGTAACTCCAGATGACAAAGCCTTCTGTATAACTGCCATGCGGTCGGGTTCCGGACCTAGCTCTTCCTGTCGACCCGTGCTCAAGCTCATGCAACCCAGCCCCTGAGCGGACGCTTGCAAACCCTGCTTGCCCAGCGCTCGTATCGGCATTTGCGGAGCCATTGGATCTGTCGTGCACACAAGTAGCGGGCTGTAGCGCGCACACTGATGCGCGCAATACAATGCGCGTAACGCTCATAACGCCAGTTATGACATTTGTACGGTAGGGTTGACGTCGGGGTTGACGTCAACTGTGACGGACACTAGTACCCAACCAGGTCCCCAACCCATGTCCGTAACCAAGTCCCCGACGTGGCTGAATATGAATGGTGGTTAAAAATACTCTCTAAAGCGCAATGGCGCAATAAATGGTGGTTGGCAAATGCTTCAGGGAGCTACTACCAGCTTAAACTTGCGCTCTGGGGGTTCTGTCATGTTCTGAATACATATCCAAGATGCTGCTGCAACCCTGCTGTGCTGCTACAACAAAAGAGCCTTCCGGTACATGAGTGCAGTGGCACAAGTCTATCTTAATGCATGCATGCTATATATGTCTAGACCTGCGGATGTTCTTGCAGATCTGCCGAGATTCTTGGAATTGCCAACAGACAGGATTTTTAAATTGCTCATTAGCACTTATCAGGCAGACATCCATGTGTCACACTCAGTTTATGCTCTGGCTCCCTGTTGTATGTGACTCGTCTGCATTAATGCAATTTTGTGAGATGCACAGTCCAGGAGGCACATGTTCAGGTGCATTGGCACATGAATGTGTTCATGCCACTGCCACATTCATCACCATATTACATACAGGGAATGCATCCTGGCTATTTTGCATACATATGTCTCTGTGCCTGCAATGCACACCTCAACAGTGTCCTAGCTGCAGCAACGCTAGCTGCAGAAATGCCCATTATACCGTGAACATTCCCTAGTTGCCCAAAGGCAGGTATCCATGAAAGTAAGCTGAATCCTCATCAGGGTGTCTCTCAGATTCTGACCACTGCGTCATGGTTTGACTGCTGTAAACAATAATGCAGTATTGTTTAGATGTACAACGTCCTTTTGCAGCCATCCATGGGTTGCACACACATCCTTCAATGCCTATAGCAGACAGTGCAGCCTCAGCAGTGTGCATGCTGTGTACTGTCTTGTGCTCTGAAAGTGCTACAACTTTGGATACTATTGTTGAAGATAGATGGTTTTCAGAAGACAGGTTGGTGTTATGAAGTATGCACTTTTGTGTACAGCTGGCATGCACAGGCGATCGGCACAATTCAAACAGAGCTTCCAATACAAATGGTGCTCACAGGCAATACAGAGTGCACACATGTTGTACAATGTGAAGAAAGCCAGCCAGGGCAGCAAGGCGAGGTCAATTCAGCATGCAAACAAAACCAGGGCACATGAGCGCAACATGTAGGAATAACTCTATTGACTGCAGAGCAACTCCCACCTGTGGAGCTTGTTGGTAAATAATTCTGTTCCCTGCAGCCTGAAGCTTGTTCAGCATTGGTGTAAACTGGCTGTGAGGTCCTACCATGAGCCTGACAAAGTCATCAAGTTGAAACTGAAAGTTGTGACTGTACTCTGCACATTTCACTTTCTCAAAGTTGGCTGCTTGTATATGCTGCTGTAGCGCATGAGGATCAGTTAAGGGCCATGGAGGTGTAAAGGAGAACTCGGGCCCCATCAGAGCTTTTGCAAATCCTTGGAAAGCCTGCACAAACGCAGAGCTGTTAGTGCACAAACACATCTACCAGCACACACCATGGCTTGAAGATGACTGCCAGAGGGACCAATGAGTGTATGAGACAAAACAGAAACACCAGCACAACATGGTAGCCTGATACCTGAGCATTCTGGCAGTTCTCAACCTCTGCCCACACAGTTGCTACCAGTAGGCCTCCTGGTTGCAGGACTCTATTTGCTTCTTGCAGAGCTTTGTCAAGGTCAGGCATGAACATGAAGCCGTAGCTACAGGTTACAGCTGCAAAGGAGTTGCTGCTGAAGTCTGCCAAATTCTGTGCATCTGCAGCTTGGGCAGTGATGTTGGTGACCCCTTGAGCTGCTGCGTACTTGTAAACCAGAGGTACTGACGCCTGCGACAAGTCAGTGGCAATAACACTGACATGTGGCAGTTCCCTGGCAAGTGGCACAGCAGGTCTACCGAAGCTGCTTGCAAGGTCTAGGACGCGAGAGCCTGCAACAAAGCTCACATACGGCACACAGACACTAACAGTGGTGGTTTCAAAATAATACGTCCTGTTAACTTGCCTGCTGGAAGCTGCCTGTGCTTCGTGATTGCCTCAAGTACTTGTTTAGAAGCGTGATCGCCTGGATCGTTACTCAGAACACATTCGGCATACGTCTCAGCATGATCGTCCCACTTCGCCTTCTGCTCAGCTGTAACCTTTGCAAAATCGACGTTCTGCATGGTTGCTTGCCAAATCCTGCGCTGTCAGCGTTGTTGCACTGCCAAGAACACTGCAGTTTGGTAAGATCGCTACGCTGCTGTGCGGCGCCCTATGGCTTCGGGCAGAGTGATCGAAGTGCGAGTTCATTCTGAGCTTGTTCGCTGGATTGTATATGGACACCACTTACATCACCCAGCTTCTGCAACCTTATTCTTTACCTAAGCTTACCTCGGCTGGGGAGAAGAGGACTGCCATTGGGACATGTATTGGAGTAGGGTTCGATACCAAATTCGCAGGGTACCTCGCGCACTGATGCATAACAACATGTGCTGCTTGAAGTTTGAAGTACTTGCGACATGAGCCATCGGCAATCGACCGCCGTTAGACGTTTTTGCACAAGAGGCATGCTTCACATACAGTAGCCCTGTCTGGCGTTATGTCGACAACAGGGCGACCGGGAAAGCCGGATGCAAACCGCGACAGCGACTCACGCGTGAGTCGCAGTGTTGCGACTGTCTGATTTGCAAAAAACTCTGTGCTTTGTCTTGACAGCATGCATTGAGTAATACAAGGTTTCGTTTGCGCACGTCTGCCGTTCATCCCAGTCTGTTCTTCTGATTGTCAGTCGCAGCTCCTCCGTCAAATTGTTATACACACGGTCGACTATCGAACATGACTGTGAAGGTCACATGTTTCTGGTGTCTGCAGGGGGGACAATCACCCGGAGGTGGGAGAGGTCAGCCTAACAGCAGGGTATGCAGAGCATGCAACTCTCCAATATTTGCTTGCTGCAATTCTGACATGCTCTGCAATGACCCACAAATAGAGACTCTGCTACAACAAGGAGTGTCTCTGCAGGGTGCTGGACCTCTTGGACAACGTACACGGTTTGTACCACTGCCTCAGTCTGCTATAAGCAGCAATCACAACCAGCGTGGACAAGCAAAGGCGCCTACTTTAGTGCCGCTGCCATCACCATCATCAGCTGCAAGAGCCAGGAGTCAGCCACAGCTAGCCACTCAACCTCCTAAGCCTTCATCTGTGTTGCCAAACGGCGCTCCCACACCGTCCAATGTAAGACCCCTGCAGCCACAGCGTACCTATGCCGTCGCCACGCGTAACTTTGGCAACAGCTTTACTGCACCCAAGTGTGCCATCTGTACGCATTGACCAATCACAGCAGACACAGCCAGTCTTTCCGTAGAGATCTGCAATGTTGATATGTATGTGTACTGTGCCATTACTTTGGCTGGAAATAGTCCACAAGTCCATACCAGCATGCCAAAGCATCCTCAAGAATAGTGTACTACAGCCTATGTGGAACAGACTGGCGGAGGGTTACAGGGCCACACTTGACATGTCTGATTGTGCTCTACAGGGTCCTGCACCAGCCACAACAAGCGCTTGGGGCAAGGGCAACACCGTACAGCGGTTGAGTCAACAGCAGCAGGGGCAACAGCAGCCAGCACAGAGCAGGCCAGGCTATTCTAGTCTCAGTCGCCCACCCTCAATACCTGCCTCTCAGGTCAGCTCTTCCTGATTCTCAAGCTGAGTCTGGGGATGCACTGCTTTCTTGCACAGACTTTGCCCAGCAAAGCAAGTGTAAGACGTTTCTCATGAGCCCAAATGCAGTGAATGCTCTCATGTAAGCACCACCATGACACTACAACCTGACTGATGTCTGAAGCTGAACATCTTGCTGGCAAGGTCCGGAGCCTTAGGCCAAAAAAGTCCCAATGTTGTTGCAATTTTCAACCTGTTGTCTGACTCTGTGATTCAGAGGTCTGATGAGGCGCCAGGCACCACTCAGGCTGCCCCACAAGCCACACCCACCAGTGCCAGTGCCCACCCGCCAGCTGAAGCGGGGACGACAGCTAGACCCACCTCAGAAGCATCTACTAGCTCACATGCATCTCGCTTGGGGGCAAATCAGACCCAGTCAAGCAAGGAACAGTCGCAGTCTAGATCATCTGAGGGCTCAGCAGCCGCTGTGGCTGAGTCACAGGCACAAGCTGGCTCTGCTGAAAGGGCTGACTCTGGTTCTGCCGGCAAGGCACAACCTCACAGGTCTCAGAGGAGGAGAGGATCTAGCAGAAGCTCCAGTCAGCAAGGGTTGCAGCCTCAGCAAGACGCTCACCAGCTTGAAAGGCAGGAAAGGCAAGATCCAGCAGGAGCACAGAACGCCCAACTGGCAGCTGCTGCTCAGCAACAGCAGCAAGCACCTGCCCATCAGCAGCCACAGCCACAGCCACAGCCCCAGCCACAGCTACAACCACAGCCACAGCTGCCACCACCACAGCCACAGCTGCCACCACCACCACAGCTGCAACAACCACAGCCGCAACAGCAGCAGCAGCAGCGCAGGGGGCAAGGGCAAGTAAGGAACAGAGATGATGCAGCTGCTCGGCAGATGCCACGTGTCAACTTGGGGCGTGCAGCAGCAGAAGGGGCAGCAGCCCGACCCCCTTCCACCCCTGCAGCATCTGAGCCACCCCGTGCATTTTCTGGAGAGGCAAGTTGTATTGCAAAATGCAATACAGCAGCTTTCATTGTGTTCTGTGCCTGTCAATGGGACTTTTTGCATTGTTGAGCTCTGCATGGGTCATAATACTGTAGTGGTAACAAAACAAAGGCACTGCATGGCTTGGGCTTGACACGAGGGTTGAACCCCAAACCCTAAACCTTAAATACAGAGATTTGTGCTGTCATCAGGTTGATCAGACTCCTGTGGGCCCAGGCACCCCCCAGGAGCGCTTCCCTACCCCTTCCACCCCCACACCCGCCACCCCCCATGCGAGTGAGCCTGGTGGAGGACCAGGTACAGCATGCACTTGCAATGTGTCTAGAGTCGCAGATCAAGCAGTCCATCAGCACACAAGAGCCACAGCAGCCTGCGGTTGTCCACACCTCTGCTTGTGGCTTGACTGCACTGATTGACATCTATGTGCTGTCTATGTGTGGAGACCCCCCTTTTGTTGTGTCTGATTGTCTAAGCTTGAGTGTTTGTGACACGTTTTGCCGCAGAATGTGGTAGTACCAAGCAAACAGTAATGCTTGAAGATTGATGCGTCGAATCTGAATGACTCACAAAGGGTGATGTGCAGGGGTGCAAGGGCCCTTTGCACAGGAGCGTCCCCCTTCTTCCCTTTTGCACTCAGATAACCCCTCCTCCACCCAACCTTCTGAAACCCCACCCCACGCAGCTGCATCTCATCATCAGCAACAGCTACTACCTCAGCAGGATAGTAGTTTACCCAATGCATCGGCGGCAGCTGTTTTGTCAGCTTCAGCCCCTAGCATGTCGCTCACCTTTGGTAGCGTCAGCTTGTCAGATGTTGGCAAGCCAGCTGGCTTGAAGCCTTTAGGCTTCTCTCAACCCTTGTTGCCCTTAGGGCAGCTTGTCTCCGGGCATTTGGAGACTGCCCCTGGAATCGCTTCTGAGGCAGGTTCAGGCAATGCCACCTTGCAAGAAGCTTCTATACCAGCTTCTGCATCAGCGTCTGCACAGAGGCTGCCTCAGCCACAGCCCTCAACTGAGTCAGCTCCAGAATCCCCTGTGCATGCCAGAACTGACAGTGTTGCCTCTACCAGTTCTCCTGGTCAGTCCAATCATGAAGGTGAGCCTGCCTGAAATGGTACCTCACTTCAAAAGGTCCAGCAGCACATTGTCCTGCATCATGACTTGTCCTGCACGTATCTAGCTTATCATGAGCTGGAAAGCTTCAAGTTATTATTGTTATCGTTGTTATTATTATTGTTGTTATCATTATTACTGTTATTATTATGATCTGACCTCAGGCATGTGTTAAGCATGCCGGAAGACCTGCAGACATCCTCAGGTCATTGCTACATTGCACATCATGAAATGTGGTTTTGATACTAGAAAGCAACATTGAGATGAATTGCTGGCGTGTTGTGCTGCGGTTGCTCACCACTACAGTGCAGAGCACCAAAATGTGTACCCAATGCACTAAACTGTGTACCCAACGCCCCAAACTGTGTACCCATTGCATGCTCTTTGGCTTCCCACAAAGCAACAAGCAAGGGCGCTACTATTGCTATTTGCTGCATAAAGTTGATGTCTCTTGCAAGAGTTAGGAGAGCAGCAAAGATGGGGACCTGGCAGAAAAATGATAGCACAATAGACTGTGAACATGCAACTGCTCTTTCTGCTGCTCACACTCTGTTGCCGCATTTGGCATTTGATCGTGCCTACACATAACGCAAGATACTGCTGATGTATGCCGCTCCACTACGTAATACAGGCTGCTTCTGGCTGTTGCCTGTCTTCTGCTTGGGATCATGTCATACAAGCTGCTTATGATGCTTGTCTGTCTTCTGCTTGGGCCACGCCTTGGGACAAATGGGACTGTGACAAGCTGCTTGGGACAAATATCTGTATGTCACTGCAACACAGGGCACAGGAGGCGACCCAGTTCTGCCTCTGGCAGAAGCTCCCAGAGAGCGCGGCACCCCACCTCCCACCAGGCGCAACAACGCGGCCTACCTCCCAGCTACTACCCCCAAGACCCTCACTGGGCTGCACATCAGGCATGCAACTACCTCTGAAAATTAAAAAATCAGTCATTTCTTCCTTTGTTTGTTCATCCATCCATGCATGCGTCCATCCATCCATCCATGCATGCGTCCATCCATCCATCCATCCATCCATCCATCCATCCATCCATCCATCCATCCATCCATCCATCCATCCATCCATCCATCCATCCATCCATCCATCCATCCATCCATCCATCCAGTCATCCACACAACCATTCAATCATCCATCCATCCGTCCATCCTGCCATTCATTTGTTTAGTCAACACATGACAGGATCAGGTTTGTACAGTCCTGAGTAGTGTGTAGCTCCCTGTGTGGGGGGCCATCAGCATACCAGCAATGGGTGTCATTGTGGTCTACATCAGTCTTCAGCATTCTGCAGATGCATGGGCTCAGTCAGGGCTCAGTGCATGCTGCTGGCCTGCCTGCCATGGTTAATGTCACTTTTCAGACCAATTCAGGGGGGGCTTGAGTCTTTGGCAATTGCATGGGCTTCTTGTCTGGCCAAGCATTGGGCCAGGCGCTTCTGCTGGGCAAACCATTTTCTATTCATTAACCACAAGCCATGGAGTTTGAGGGGACACTTTGCTGCAGCTGCTACGATTGTGACAAGCAAGCGTCCGGACAGCTCATGGCCTCTTTGTGATGCAACTTCTGTGACTGCTGTCGGTCAATGACAAGGTGAGGTGGTTGTGTGCAGGTTCAAGACCAGCATCAGCAGCAGCATTTCTGGAACCCAGCTCCTGGATATGCGGCAATGTATCCTGAAGCCTACCAGGCCTACCCTGGCGCTGCAGGTGACATCTCAGCTTGAATGTAGTTCTGACTGTTGCCTTTGCTGCCTAACCACCCACCCCAAGACCCCCCACTTCCTCTCTCTCTCTCTCTCTTTTGCCTCACAGCCCTGCTTCCACTCCATAGAGGGACAGTCTTTGTGAACATGCTGAGCCCTGCCTGGCAAACAAAGTCATGAGGGTGCCGCTGTCTATATTATACTGATATTTATATTGATGTTGATGTTGACATTGATATTGATATTGATATTGATATCGCTATTGATATGCTACAGGTCAAGGATGGTTCAGTGGACAGGCGTATGGAGATCCTGGCATGTATGAGCAACCTGGTGCCCAGTTTTGGGGCCCAACTCAGCAGGTAATTTCTCTGACAGCCTTTGCTCTGTGACTATATGTGCAACCCATGCATCCCTGACCGTGCAACCCCAAAAATGCACATGCCCAATGTAAATGGACAAGCACGACATACAGTGCACTTTAGGCTGCTTGTACAAATGACAGTATTGGATTCAGAAAGATTCATTTTCAGTGTATTGTCAAGTTTGATAACAAACCTAAAGACAAACTGTCTCAGATAAAAAGTGAAGTCATGACAGTTGCCCTTACTTGCCTGCTGTCAGGTCTAACCAAGTAGGCATGAATGCAGGCAGGATATGGATATGATGGACAGTCAGACTACCGCCATCCACCACAACAGCAGCCCAGGGGGCGGGGGCACAGACCCCGCCAGCCCAACGTCAACTCCAATGCCTACTATCATGGCCAACATTTAGCTGGCCAGTCTCATGTCAGCCAGCAGATCCCGAGTCACCTACAGCATCAGCAGCTTCCTAGCCAGCAGCACATGAGTCATCAGCTTCCCGGGGGTCAGCAGCATGTTAGTCAGCAGGACAGCCGCCAGTCCAGTCAGCGTATGTCGTCTCAGAGTAGCCCAGCTATGGTTGCTCGCTCTCATCCACAAACACAGGATTTGCCCAGGTATAGCTCCACACAAATCCCCAAACACAGGAGTTGTCTAGGTATAGCTCCCTACAAATCCTCAAACACAGGATCTGCCTAGGTATAGCTCCACACAAATCGCCAAACACAAGACTTGCCTAGGTGAAGCTCTGCGCAAATCTACAGCATCTTCTTGCAATCAAGTCTGTGTTTCTTGATAATGGGTTTTGTGCTGCGTACCCAGCATGACTTCAAGACAGACAAAGCACTGATTGAGGATGGCTGCTGTGCTTCTATTCCAAATTTCTGCAAGACACAACTTTAGACAATCGAAAAAACCACAAGCTTTATCTCTTCTTTCTGGATCATTTCCAAGAACATTCTGCAGTCACAAGTCTTTTATATTGGAGATTAGAGTCTAGTCATGGCATCTGGTTTTTGCTCAACATGAAAGACATGTATCTGTGTTATTGCAGGAGTCTGTCTCAATCCTCTGAGCAAGCTCAGCCAAATCATGCTCATGCCTATCCTGGACAGCCTCATAGGCAGGGCCCCCAGAACCACCCTTCATACCCCCTGGGTCCCCCTGCTCGCCAGTCATCCCTGCCATCTTCCGCCCATCCACAGACAGCCCCTGCTCAGCCCCAGACGTACCCCCTTCCAGACCCCTACGCTGACCCTCACAGCGCGGCAGCACCCCCTGAGCTGGCTGCAATGTATGCTCAGCAGCAACACCCATCGCTGCAGACCCCATTTGATGGGCAGCAACCTGCAGGGCGTCCCCATCAGAATGACCCTGGTGCAACTGAGCAAGATCCGAGGCAGTATCAGCAGCAGCTGATGCACCAAGAGCAACGCCGCCAGCATCCTCAGCAGCAACCACAGCTGAATTCTGCACAGCAGCCACATGCCCAGCAGCAAGGCGCTGCGCAGTCACAGAGGCAGCAGCCACAACAGGAGTCACAGCCTCATGAGCAGCAGCTGCAGCAACAGGTGGCGGCTCCGCCGCAGCCACTGCCACGACCCATGCGGCAACAGCAGCAGCAGGTGCCGCAGAACAAGCAGCTGTCCATGCAGGAGGCAGAAGCTCGCATGCAGGTTCAAAGCCGCCCTGCTATCACCCAGCAGTCCAGTCAACAGACGCCTGCTGCACGGTCTGGTCAACTGCCTGCTGTGAAACAGCCTGCCACTGGTCAAGCAGCGGCAGGCCAATCTGTCACGCCACAGTCTGCTGAGTCAAGCCAGCAGCTACAGCAGCAGTCAAGGCCTGTCTCTTCATCCACTCATGCAGACAGAGCTCAGGATGCGTCTACCACTGTAGGTTCACAGCAATCACAGTCTACCAGGACAGCTGCAGGCAGTGCTCAGGGTCTGTCCAGCTCTGGGGCTGTACCTTCAAGCCCCACATCAGCTGCATCAGAGGGCCCTGCCGCAAGGGCAGAACCCACCGCTACTCCCAGCCCTACTGAGGGCAGCTCCTTGGAACAGCCCCCTGCACCTGCACCCAAAGCAGCATCCAGTTGGGCTTCCATGGTCAAGGCTGCCACTTCCTCACCTCAGCCGGCCCATCGTCCTTCTTCTGCTCAGGCATCCAGGCCTCAGCATGCACAGCAGCCAACTCAGCGCCAGGCTTCTCAGAAAACAGGTCAGCAGGGTGCTGCGCCTAAGGAGCAGCAAGGTATCAGACTCACAAAGTCACACCTGCATGATGCTCTGCTGCAATAGCATGCAACTCTTGGCCTGTCATCTGCTGACATATGTATAGCATTGCTTTTTGGCATTAGACCAAACGGCTTGAGATTCAACTCGAACCCATGTGCTGACTCACCCACAACATCTGCAAGCCAAACAGCTGTCATTTCAAATCAAACCTCAGCGCTGGCTTTCCAAGACCTCACTGTTGCTTTCATGCTGGAAACATTTTGTGAGCAACTTGCAGCCAAAAGCAGAAGACTTTGTGTCCTGCGGGTCTGCCAAACTGTGTAAATGCCCTCACAGGTCCTCAGCCACTTGAGCAAGCTGCATCAGGCTCTGTGAATGGAGCCAATGCAGCACAGCCTGCAGCAAATACTGTTGCTGGCGTGGATTGCTCTGCATCAGCTCATGCCATTCAGGTACGCACAAACCACTACCATGCATTGCTTTGCAGACTCACATGCAATGCATCTGTTCATTTCACTCTCCACATTGCACATTTCCTGATGCCATCATTATTCATTTGGTCATGCAAGGTACATTGACAAGGTCACTTGTGTACAGCTAGCAGGCCCGTCAACAAATAGAACAATTTAATCAATTCTACCCTGGGCAAAGGGGATATTGTCATCAGGTGCATGGCCTTCTTGTAGGCGTTTCCTTAATACCAACCAAACTTTGAAAATTTTACGAAGATGGCAGAAAGTGTGTGGATTTGATGTTGGCTACATCGATGTGCAACTTTGAAACTGCACATTCAGGGTCGGTCTGAACCCTAAAGCCTAAACCCTATTGTGATGCAGGCAGCATCAGTCTCAGTACGGTCAGGTCTGAAAGCTCCGAGCTCGCTAGCTGTCGGCGCTGCTGTGCCAAGTACCAAACATGCCATACTGGCTCAGTCTGGCTCATCCCAGCAGCCTGACTCATCACAGCCACCAAAGGCTCCCTCATCATCCACGCCACCAGCAGCTGCTTTAGCAGCTGCTGCCAACAAGTCATCTAAGACTCCTGCGGTTAGTCAGCCTAGGGAGTCAGAGGTACCCAAGAGGTCATTGAAAAGTTTTGAAGAAGCTGTTGCTAAGTCTGTCACGGGTTTGTGTGAGGTGAGCTGCCAGTTTGTTTTTACTACATTCATTGTCAGTAAAGCCACTACCACCATTGTGCATTCATCTTGTACATAATCGCAAACTTTCCAATGTCAGACCATGATCGGGTGCAAGTAAGACGCAGAGTCTGTCTGTGCGGTGGTGATGCTGCACTGCATTGCCTGATGTGCTTCTGAGAGCATGGGTTTTGGAGTGACCCCCTTGGCGCCCACCTATTACCCTTGCCAGCTGCAGACAAAACCCTGTCAGGAGTCGTAGGGCTGATAGCAAACTTATGGCAAGCATGCAATCATGCCTGAATCTGATAGTCGCTGAGTATATTGCTCAAGGATAGCATTCTGCATGCTGACCACTGTTGAGTTGTAGGTTGAGGGTGCACAGGAGGGGTCTGACCAGGGTATCCGCCTGCAGCCCCGGGGTCTGAAGAACTCCGGCAATCTGTGCTTTATGAATTCTACCCTTCAGGTAACACTCACTGTGCACTGCTTTGACAGTGACTCATGTCTATTTACAATATTGCATCATTGTGTCAGTTGTCATTACAACCATGTCTTTGTATATGCAACAAGACGTTGCTTGGAGTCATAGCTGCACATACCAGAATGTAATACCGCTCACCATGAAACAATGCAGTGCTGCCTAATCAGACAAGAAACCTATTTCTATAAAAAAAACAACTTAACACGGAATCAACCTCGACCTCAAAGGCCTGTCAGGTCTCTCTGAGCAGTTTGTCAGACATGTGCATTAGGTGTGTGAACATATGCAAGGTGCTGTGACACAAGTGAGCTGATGTGGCAGGCGCTGATGGCCGGATCTTCCTTCTGTGCGTTTATGGACGGCCTGAGGGCAGCTGCTCCAGCCCTGCCCCCTTCAGAAATCCCCAACTTGTACGCCTTTTCCCAGCTAGCCAGGTGTTTCCCAGTGCAGCCCCAGACCCGGGCAGTTTTAGACCAGCCACAGTCGCAGAACAGGGCTGTTTCAGAACAGCCCGATGCCAAGGTTGATCCTGAGCGGCCCCAGGCTCAGGATGACTCAACTGCCCAGCCTTCAGTCAATGGTCATGAGGCAGATGAAGAAGAAAGGAGCGAGTCTAAAGCAGACAGTGAGGTCATGTCAGTAGATGGGATGGCGGAGTCTGTGAAATCAGATGCCAAGCCAGAGTCCAAGGCAGAGCTCAGCGCAGCTTCAAAAGCAGATGCCAAGGCAGCTCCTAAGGGCAGTAGGGCATCATCCTGGGGACCCTCGTCTGATGGGGGGGTTGACCCCAAGGCTGGCAAGGCAGTCCCCAAGGTGCCTTCCAGGGTGAGGGCAGACTCAAACAAAGCCGTTTTTGCTGCTGCACAAAGCCCCCTGACCACAAAACCTTTCCTGCTATCTCCTGCTGTGAGCACAGAACAAGAATGTGCCTGTGCTCACAGCAGCTTTCACATTGTCCACGAGTTGCAAATGTGCAACCTAAGTCATCACATATGTCTGCCGCAGTTGCATTTGCTGCTGGCATGGCAAGCTGCCAAGTCTCCTGTTATACATGCCTCTTCTGTATTGACTAATATTGATTGATATTACATTGGTTCCTATAAATATCGCACTCCACTTGTTCCTTGGCATTTCATCACCAGCACAACTGCGTACTCACAAGTTGTAAGGTGCTGCATGCATGCACACTGTCAGGAGTGTGTGCATCTGAGGCAGTCACATCTGGAGTTGGCGGGGGCAAGGTGCGGTATGAGTATTGATGCACAAGGCACTCTGCTTATGCTTCTGCCGTGTCAGGCACCAGTTGGGCCTTCTCGCTCAATTTCTGGGATATTAAATCAGCAAACCACTCAGGCTATACTAAATGTACACTAAATGTATACTAAATGCTATACTACGTATGTGTCTGATGCAGTCACACCTGGAGTTGGCAGGGCCGGCTGTGGTGCCAGACATGATGTATGCGACCCTGGACATCTTCAACCCCCACAATGCCAAGCTGCTTGCAGCCACTGCAGCAGGTATGCCTTGTCTGTTGCTCAATCCTGTCTCTTGCTTATTCCATCTGCTTTTTCATGTTCCCCGCCATCTGTTTTTATGGCTAGTGTGTCTTACTGCTGACAAATTATGGATGCTATACCATGCGATGCCATGCCAGGCCGTGCTATGCCATGCTATGGTGTGCTATCCTATGCTATGCTATGCTATGCTATAGTATGCTATGCTATGCTGCCACCATGCCACAAAGCTTGCAGCTACAGCAGCAGGTATCTTGCTTCCTCTGCACTACTTTGGCTCCATGACTGTGCTAGGCTGCTCACCTCTAACGAGTGCTTGAGCTCTACATTCTGGTTTTTATGGAGAGAGGGTCTCAAGCCTTTGACATGCTAGCTTCTCTTTGTCATACATTGCCTGCATCAACCTCAGTTGTCACCCTTCAGACCCCTACCTG
>JAABUP010006182.1_pt1 | contig 17319 bp, 13 predicted proteins | sample 5559201 | NCBI WGS metagenome assembly JAABUP01 (sample SAMN10711887, study PRJNA513373) | rock metagenome | isolation source: Antarctica rocks | place: Antarctica
ATCAACAGGGCGCCCCGTACGTCAGGTTCGGTGCTCTTCTCGAGCGCGTGGACTATAAGATAACGCCTCCAGGCACCATGTCCACCCATGCCTAAGTCACAGCGCCGAACCATGCGACAAGAAGGGAATCGAGAAACAGCTGGGTATCATCACACGTGTCCATAACCATCTCAATATCCACCTTGCGCCGCAACGCTCTGTGCTCCGTACCCGGCCCCCATCTGCTGCTGCTGCGCTGCTTGTACCTGCTGTTGCGCAAGCTGGTTCCTCAGCTGTCCCAGATCTCGAAACCACGGATGCTGCAAGGCGTCTTTCGCGCTGATCCGCATCTCCGGCCTCAACTGCAACATTCGACTGAGTAGATCGAGCCCCATCTGGTCGATCTGTGGGAGGATGAGGCGGAGGTCTTGCGTGGCGTAGATGTGGAAGTTGTTTTTATACTCGGGGAATTGAGAGATTCCAGGCCATGATCGCTCCGAAGGAGTACCCATTAGACGAAAGATCTTCTGCAGCTGGTCTTCATTGGTCGTGCCTGGAAAGAGAGGACGTCCGGTGTACATCTCAGCCATGATGCAGCCAGCGGACCAGATGTCTATGCTCGTGTTGTAAGTCCTGCTTCCCAGTAGAACATCCGGTGCCCGATACCATAGTGTAACGACTTCGTTCGAAAAGGTGTTGACCGGTATGCCGAAAGCTCTCGCAAGACCAAAGTCGGCAAGCTTCAGCTGGCCTTTGTTGTTGATGAGAAGGTTCTGGGGCTTGAGGTCTCGGTGGAGGACGCGGTTTTCGTGGCAGAAAGCTATACCTTGTAGTAGCTGGTGCATGAACGACTTGATCGTGACGTAGTCTAGCTGCCCGCGATCGCCTCGGGAATCCATATACTTCTTGAGATCCTTGTCCATGTACTCGAATACCAGCATGAGTTTGTTCTCGGTGTGGATGACATCGTGGAGGGAGACAATGTTCTCATGTTTGAGCTCTTTCATCAACGAAATCTCGCGGATCGCGGTAGAGGGTGTGCCTTCTTCAGAGTCAAGGTGTATCTCCTTGAGTGCCACGAGTTCGCCGGTCTGTCGATTCCGGCCTTTGAAGACCTGGAGAATCAGTCGTGGTATAGCCAGTAGGTTTGAGGGATGTTACTGTCGCATATGTGCCTTCACCAAGCTGAGAATGTTAGCTGAGAGCTGCAGTGGGGTGGCAGAGCTTGCCTTCTCCAGCTGTTGAAACGAGCTGGGGTGTCGCTTGTCCATTTCTTCGAGTGTTGCAGGACGACGGAACTGTGGTTTTGGCTTGTGAGCAAAGAGGATAGAGCTTGGAGAGACGAGCTGTTCGGCGATATTGAGTGGTGAGAGAGGGACATCCATTGTCGGCGCAAGAGATCAGCGCGAAAGATCGGCGCGTAACCGCTTACTCATTGAAGATCTCGAATTTAGTCGTTCTGATTATTGACACATTTTCATTGCTAGTTTGTACTTTCAGGGCGAACATCTTCAAGAGTACTTTCATAGTGAATTGTATAGTTTTGTTTTCCTCCAGCTTGTAAGTGATGTTGGTTTGCCATAAGCTACATGAAGATTCACATAATAAGAAGAAGTCCACTGTCGCTAAGACAATTGCAAGATTGAGGAGCATTGCTCGTATCTCATCTCCTTTGCACTCTAGTAACTGCGTGGGGATGGCTGTTCAAGGGTCAAAAACATGATCGCACAACCAGGTGGCCCTTCAATACGGCCTGGAGACTTCTGCCAATACACCTCGATCCTGTCCGCATCACCATCGACGGGTTTCTTACAAGCTATGTAACCATCAGTATGACGTTAATTTCGCAGTCCCTTGAGATGGTTGTCTCGACAGAAGGAAAGTAATTTCTGCGCTCACCTCCCCAATCAGAAAAACGAATGTTATCGAAAAGTAAGCCGTATTGCTGACTTGGATCCGCGCTATGAAAAGTCAGCCCAACAAGTTTGCGAGTCAACTCATTCCTGTTCATCTATTCAAGCGGATATGTAGAAGTGACACGCACCATGGAGTCCCGGCACCCGTATCTAGAATAGGTTTCCAGAGTTCACCGGGCCCGTTCGGTACAAGGACTTTGCCATTGGGAGAGGAGGCTATGGACGTTCCGTCATCGTAGATGACCACTTTCGTCCCATAAGGATAGAGAGCGATCGACACGGGCGGAGACGTGTGGCGAACGACAACAGTCTCATGGACTATCTGGAACGCAGCTGCTTTTGACTTGGGTCCAAGGCTTAAGAAAGAGTCGCCGTTCTTGACATGGTGATCTGATATGGTCAGAGAAATGTATCCCTATTCCTACAGAACCAACGCCTGAACATTCCAAGCATAGTAGCGTGTGGCTTCCCAGAAGACTTACAAGAGACTATGTCACATTGCTGTCAGCAGGCGCATTCAGACGGAGACCAGTCAATTGTTAGGAGCAACTAGAACATTGACATACCATACTTGTGATCGAAATCGGCCGCATTATGTTGTTGAACATTGCTCCTCAGAATGAAAGGGGCACCGTCTTCATATCCTGACTTGGCAGCACTTGCAATCACAGGTGTACCAGCAATCAGACTGATCACAACAAGGTAGAAAGAACTAATTCTCATATTTGAATTACTTTGAGCAGGTCAATGGTGTGGAAAGATTGATGTAGTGTGAGTGCAAAGGATCAAATGGGAGTGACAGAGAATCTATGTAGTAGAAGTAGAACAGGGTAATAGCTCAGCCCGTAACGGGAAGATCGAATGTGAAACAAGATAGATCCAGCGCGTCATCTCATAGCTGTGCCTTGTGATGTTTTCAATGGATCTTCTGGGTGGGCAGAACGGAAGAGGGAATTATGAAACAGTACAGGCGGTATCCGAGGTCACATAAGAGGCTGTGCCTCTGTGTGAAATATACTGCTTTCATAGCAGTACAGAGGAGTGGGAGAGCCGATGTAAGCCAATACATCCTAGTATACCGGCCACATCCTAGTGGCGATGACCTCTCTTCGCAACTCAGATGTAGTACCCTTGAAGGACTCAGCCACAAGACTTGAAGGTCCATTGCGGCTTGAACGTTGCCTTCCTGTGTTTTGCATTAACCCCGTCATTCAAAATCTGGGTTCCGTAGCCTTTCGATCGTAAGAAACCTGGTCAAGCTTGCGCTTTTGAAATGACAATCCGTAATGGAAGAGATCTCCAAAGTCAGGTTAAGGCCATAATCATACGGGAATGACTTGATGGCCTGTAACACTGTGAATTATATTGCATGAAGTGGTTCCGCAACCCTTGACGCGTTTCATTAGCAGAGGCTGTCATCGCGGACCGCATATCGCATCGGCAAATGTCTCACATCTACCCTATTTTCTTAAATACATTTATATCTACCCACCTTACTGCTGTCTACCCCACATTCTGAAACAACATTAACAACATCAACTACACTTAAATTTAACTGAATTATCTATTTAACTAAGCTACAATCTTCTCTTCTTCTTTTTTAATGATTTAGCTGACATTAATACAGTAAAAAAATTCTCTTTTTAATCTTATTATATTACAGTTATACTGTGATTTATTTGTTAAGTTTTAAAGTGAGATTTTATACTCACTCACTAAACTAAGATTACATAAGCTACTTATTAAAACAAAGTTATTTAGTAGAATTGAAAGATCTTACAATAATAAGACTATGAAATCTTATAAAATTACTTAATAATAAAAAAAGTTTTCTTACTATAATTTATCAGTTATACTATAAGATATTTAATCTTTAAAGTAAGATTCTTTTTTACTGAATTTTTTTACATATAAGATTGAGTTAACATAAGTTACATAACAGAATAAACAGTAACAGTTACAATAATAATAATAATAATATACAGTAATTAGTTTATATTCTATAAACATATAACAGTATAGTGATCTTAATTAATAGATTAATTACTAAAGATTGTAAATGTATAATGTATATCTATTATATATATATGTAAAAATGAGAAACTTAAGTAAATAAAGATAGTTAAAATAGTCTTATTACATAGAGTTAATTCTTTAGTTTTAGTCTTTAATATAACTTTCTTTTTAATGTTTACAGTTCTTCACTGATATAAAGTAATATAGCATTTAGTTATTATATTAATGTTATTTTACAGTCTTATTAAAATCTGAAAAATCACTTTATAATAAAAAATAAAAAAGAGTTTTACAATCTTTATTTAATTAAAAGCAGTAAGAATAACTGTTTTCAGTGATAATTTTACAATTTATCAATAGTTATCATTGCATTTATTATTGTTGACTTTTTCTATTGTCAATTTTAAAACACATATACTGCATTTATATTAAGCTGTAAGAGATAGTTATCATAACATTTTATAAACATTTAATAGTTAGTTATTGTACTGATTTAATCTATTATTAAAGAATTTTTATTGTTTAATAATTTAACAGTATCATTTTATGATATATAAATCTCTTTGAATTCTTTAAAAATCTTTTCTTCTTTATATATTATACTTAAACTATTATGTTATCTTTCTGTTATACAGAATTCTTCTGATAAATTAACAGTCTTTAAATAAGAACTTATAATCTCACTTATTTTACTTACTCATGTTACATTGTGATCTAAGATGCCTCAGATATTAAAGCTAAAGATTTGTACTTGTTGATATAGAGGTCTCAGTGTACAGTGTAGAATAAACCAGTAGTTAATAACTTGTATTAAGTTAAACATGATCATTTTCATAAGAAAAATAATTCTTTCTATATAAAACAAGAGTTGATTCTTAAAGAATCAACTCAATCTGCTAAGGGTTGACTCAACATTCTTACAGTCAAGTTAACACTCAACACATTGTCTTATGTTAAAGACTACACAGTTCTTATGTTCAATTCATCTCATTAATTTTAAACAGTTATGATCATAACACTATCTTCTCTTTTTGTGATCTCTGTTCTCAGAATTCTATTTAAGTGAGGGTATAAATGAAATCTCTTAACATCAGCCATGTCTTAGAAACCTTCTTTTATTTGTAAATATAACAATTATCTTCACACTGCAAAAGAGATCACTGTTCTTGACAGTTCTTTAAACATTGTCTGTGTTTATTGTTTCAATCACTTTATTCTTTGTGTGATGATGAAGTTACATTTCAAATATGCTGAGTGTACTCATTAAAATTATTCATGTGTGAGTGTGATGTGAGAATTACTGAATTGTGTCTGCAATAAGCTGAAGTTAAAAATTCTTCAAACTGAGAAAGAACAAGCTCATCTCTTTGTGAAGCTTTCTCAATTACACAAAATGTTGCATCAAACTCAAGATCATGTTAAACAGAAAACTCTCTGTCTGTTAAAGAAAATGAGCAACAATGACAATGATGATGAGAAAACTTCTCAGTCTGAGACCTTGTTTTAGCTTTTCAATAACATGTCAAACAACTTTTGACAGTTTAATCTTGTCACCTTTCTCTCTCAAAGTGCTGAAGAGTTCTCACACAACTGTTAAGGTTTTCTGTGAGTTCTTATGTGTTTTCAAAGGTGTCATACTTCTTTCACTTAACAAGGTAGTGAGCTTTTTCACTAATCATTCATTTTTCTAGAATGTTCTTAACTTAATATTCTTTATTGAGTTCAACAAACATTTCTGTGATTTGAAGTGATATGAACTGATTGTAACATTGTAGCATGAAGGCATGAAATACTGAGTGTATTTACATTTTCTTGAGTAAGTCTAGCTCATAGCTTAGCCTCTTAATGTTTCTCTTGATTTTGAATGGTTTTATGCTTTTGTTGTTTAATTTCTTGCTTTTTTGCCTTGTGTAAATGTTGTTTGTTCTCAGAGAAACTCTTTCTTCAATCTCAAATGATTTTATCTCTGTTATTTGTTCTGTTTGCTGCTTGTTACATCCTGATCTAAGATGTCTTGAATATTAAAACTAAAGGTTTGTGCTTGTTGATATAAGAATCTCAGTGTGCAGTGTAGGGTAAACCAGTAGTTGATAACTTGTATTGAGTTGAACATGATTGTTTCCATAAAAGAAACAATTCTTTCTATATAGAACAAGAGTTGACTCTCAAAGAATTGACTCAATCTGCTAAGAGTTGACTCAACATTCTCATGGTTGAGTCAACACTTAACTTGTCATCTCATGTTGAAGATTATGCAGTTCTTGCATTTGACTCATCTTATTAGTCTTAATCAAGTATGATTGTAACACTATCTCCTCTTCTCATGATTTCTGTTCTCAGGATTCTATTTAAGTGAGGGTATAAATGAAACCTCTCAACATCAGCCATGCCTCAAAAACCTTCTCTCACTTGTGAGTACAACAATTGCCTTCACACTGCAAAAGAGATTATTGTAGCTGGCAGTCTCTCAGACATTGTCTGTGTTTACTGTTTCAATCACTTTATTCTCTGTGTGATGATGAAGTCACATTTCAAATGTACTGAGTGTACTCATCAAGGTCATTCATGTGTGGGTGTGACATGAGAATCACTAGACCATGTTTACAACAAGCTGAAGTCAGAGATTCTTCAAACTGAAGAAGAACAAGCTCACCTCTTTGCAAAGCTTTCTTGATTACACAAAACATTGCGTCAGACTCAAGATTGTGCTAAACAGAAAACTCTCTGTTTGTTAAAGAAAATGAGCAATAATAATGATGATGATGAGAAAACTTCTCAGCCTGAGACCTTGTTTCAGCTTTTTGATAACATGTCAAATGACTTTTGACAGTTTAATCTTGTTGCCTCCCCCTCTCAAAGTGCTGAAGTGTTCTTGCACAACTGTTGAGGTTTTCTATGAGTTCTCATGTGTTTTCAGAGGTGTTGTACTTCTTTCATTTGATGAGATAGTGGGCTTTTCTGCTAATCATTCATTTTTCTAGAATGTTCTCAACTTGATATTCTTTGTCAGATTTGACAGACATTTTGATGATTTGAAGTGATATGAACTGATTGCAACACTGAAGCATGAATGCATGAAATACTGAGTGTATTCACATTTTCTTGAGTAAGTTTAGCTCATAGCTTAATTCTTTGATGTTTCTCTTGATTTCAAATGATTTTATGCTTTTGTTGTTTAACTTCTTGCTTCTTTGCTTTACATGAATGTTGTCTGTTCTTAGATAAACTCTCTCTTTAACCTCAAAAGGTTTTATCTCTGTTGTTTGTTTTGATTGCTGTTGAATTCTGTTTGTCAGATCCTTATGCAACTTCTTGATCTCTGTGATGTCTAGTATTGCTTTTTGGTTTTGTGATTTGTGCGCTCGCAGTTCTTGTCATATCTTCAGGTTATATTTATAATTTGCTCAAAATGGTGTTTCTTCTGTGGTTTTGTTTTGTGTGTTGTTATATGCAAACTGTGCCGTTGACAACAGTTGTACTCAGTTGTTCTGATTTTTATTGACATAGTGTCTTAAGTACATTTTGACCATCTGATTCATTTGTTTGCTCTGCTCATTCATCTGTGAATGATATGCCGTCAACATCTTATGATTTATTCTGAGTTCTGCTGTGAGTGTTTCTCAAAACTTGCTTGTAAACAGCTTGTTTCTGTCGGTGATAAATTTCTTTGATAGCTCATGATTGTTAATCAATTCTTGCAGTATGATGTACATCAATACTGATGCTGTTGCAGTTTTCTTGAATGAAATGAACATGGTGTACTTGGTCAGTCTATCAACTATAGTCAATATACTGTTGAATTTCACTCCTCATGCCGGATTCTTTGATGTCAGTAACTTTGTTATGAAGTTCATGGTAACTGATTCTCATGACGCATTCAGTGTGTTCAGTTGTGTTACTCTGTCATATCTTTTATCTCTCTGAATCTTGTTTCTGCAGCATGAATTGCATCTGACAATGTACTCAGTGATTTGATCTTTAAGGTCACTGATATTGCATCTTCTTTATACAAGGTTCTCAGTTCTTTTGACTTCAAGGTGTTCACTGACTCTGTTGTTGTGACATACTCATATCAGTTCTTCATCTGTCAAGAAAGTTTGCTTCATCTTGTATGTTGCTGCTAAGTCTTTTGTGAGGATTTCCTTGTTGTCTTCACTTAGAATTTTGATGTGAATCTTTTTCACTTCTTCATGATCAGACTGTTTACTTAAAGCGTCTGCTTCACCATTCTCATTATTCTTCTTGTAATGGATTTGGAATTTGTAATTGACTAACTGTTCAGCTCAGCAAACCTGTCATTGATTCAACTGTTTTATTGTTGCAAAGTTTCTCAAATTCTTGTGATCTGTGTAGATTTAAATAGACTTCTCAGTATCTGCAAGATAAGGTCTTCAATCTTGCAGTGCTTTCACTATTGCAAGAAGTTCTTTGTTGTGAACCTCATATCTTTTCTCTGATTTTGATAGTTTTCTAGATTGATAGACTATGAGTCTCTGTTGCTCATCCTTGATTTGATACAAGCATGCACCTACTGTGAAATTTGATGTGTTGGTTTTCAGTACCTTTTCGCATGTTGAATTGAGTATTCTCAGGTGTGCCGTTCTGTTAAGGCTTTTCTTTAATGTGTGAAACGCATTCTTCTGCTTCTTATCCCAATGTCATTTCTTGTTCTTATGCATTAATTGTGTGAGGGGTTCTGCAATCTTTGCATAATTAGGTACAAACTTTCAATAATAGTTCATCAACCCTAGAAAGGCTTGTACTTTCTTGACTCATTTTGACAGAGGCCAGTTTCTAACTGCATTTGTCTTCTTTGAGTTCTTTTCAATTTGTTCAGATTGAATTATATAGTTAAGGAATTCAATTTCCTTTGCTTCAAACTTGCTTTTTGACTTCTTCACATACAAAGCCCTTTTGTTGAGCTTTTTTAGTACCTTGTGCACATGGCTGCGGTGCATCTCAAGGTCATCTGAGTATATCAGAATGTCATCAAGGTATGTGATTGTAAAATCATTGAGGTATTCTCTCAATGTGTCATTGATTAACCTTTGAAAGGTGACAAGGGCGTTCTTAAGCTCAAACAGCATAACTGTGTATTCATAGTGTCTGTATCTTGTTTGAAATGCCGTTTTTCATTCTTTGCCTTTCTTCATTTGTACTTGATAATAGACTTCTTTCAAGTTCAGGCTTGTGAATCACTTGACTCTGCTTAATCAGTCTTGCAACTCTTTGATCAATGATAAGAAATAACTGTTTTGTCTAGTTATCTTGTTGAGTTGTCTGTAGTTGACACATAGTTGCTTTGTGCCATCTTTCTTTGATACAAACAGAATTGAATATTCTGTCAGTGACTTTGATGATCTGATGAATCCTCTTTTGAGATTCTTGTCAAGGTAAGTTCTGACTTTCTTAAGCTGATTTTTGCTCATTGAGTACAGCAGCATTCATTTTGGCTGCTTGTCATTCAATAGCAATATTTTGTGATCTCATGACTTATGCTCTGATAAGCTCATTTCTGATTGTTCAGAGATCTCATACACATCTATCGTGGTGTATAATTCTTTGCTGATTCAATCAATTCTTGAGTTCTTTTTGCGTAATCAGGGCATTTCTAATATGACATCATACTTGTTACGTCCTGATCTGAGATGCCTCAGATATTAGGGCTAGAGGTTTGTGCTTGTTGATATAAGGGTCCCAGTGCGCGATGTAGGGTAAACCAGTAGTTGATAACTTGTATTGAGTTGAACACAACCCATTTCCATAGAGAAAATGGTCCTACTATATACTATAGAATTGCTGTGCTCACCTTGCTCACTATAGAGCAATAGAGCTGATAGACCTACCAAAGGTCTATCATCTCACTGAGCTCACTATAGAGCAATAGACCTGAGCAAGCTTATGTTCAGGTATACACTTCTCTTGTGTATTTCCTAAAACATACTAGCTGGTTACGGTCTGGTCATAACACGATCCCTTTTCTTCTAGGCGCTAGTTCTCTAGTGCCTATATAAGTGAGAGTATAAAGACAGATAGCTTTTTCACTGTCATGTCTTTCTATAAGCAGCACAATTGTCTTTGCCTTGCAAAAACCATTGCAACCTTTGATTTCACTCCTCTCACTGCTTGTGATCACTGTTCAGCTGCCCTTTCTTTCTGTATTGTTATGACAGGTCATGCAAAGTGTTCTGAGTGTACTCATCATGGTTGTCTGTGTGTGTTGATATCATTAGATTTCCTGAATCATGCTCACCTTCAGCTGAAATCTGAACTTGAGGTGGCTATGAATGAGCGTGTGAAACAGGCTGAGCACCTTTTCAAGCTGAATGCAAAGGTTCTTCACCTTTTCAAGACTTTGAAACAGAATGAGTCTTGCACAGTCGCCAAAGTTCACTGTGTTGCTTTCAAACTAAGCAATGATAATAATGGAACTGAGGATGAGTAAAACTCCTTCAATCCTTTTAACCTTGATTTCTTATTAGAGTCAATGAGTTCTAGCTTCTTTATTGACTCTGAGCCCCTCTCTCAAACTGTTGTAGTGTCTCACACAGTTGAGTAGGTTCTCTTTGAGCTCTTATGTGCTTTCTGAGGTATTGTATCTCTTTCATTTGATGAGATAGTGAGCTTTTCCACTAATCATCCGTTTTTCTAGAATGTTCTCAACTTGATACTCTTTGTCAGGTTTGACAGATGTTTCAATGGTTTGAAGTGATATGAACTGATTGCAACACTGAAGCATGAACACATGGAATACTGAGTGTATTCACATTTTCTTGAGTAAGTCTAGCTCATAGCTTAACCCCTTGATGTTCCTCTTGATTTTGAATGGTTTTATGCTTTTGTTGTTCAACTTCTTGCTTCTTTGCTTTACATGAATGTTGTTTGTTCTTAGATAAACTCTTTCTTCAACCATGAAAGGTTTTACCTCTGTTGTTCATTCTGTTTGCTGCTGAATTCTGTTCATCAGATCCTTGTGCAACTTCTTGATTTCTGCAATATCTAACATTGCTTTTTGGCTTTGTGATTCGTGCGTTCACGGTTCTCATCATACCTTTGGGTTATATTCATAATTCACTCAAAATGGTGTTTCTTCTGTGGTTTCATTTTGTGTGTTATTGTACACAAACTGTGTTGTTGACAACAGTTGTACTCAGTTGTTCTGATTTCTATTGACATAGTGTCTTAAGTACGTTTTGACTGTCTGATTTATTCATTTGCTCTGCCCATTCATCTGTGGGTGGTACACTGTCAACATTTTGTGATTTATCTCAAGTTCTGCTGTGAGCATTTCTTAAAACTTGCTTGTGAACAGCTTGTCTTTGTTGATGATAAACTTCTTTGATAGTCTGTGATTGTTAATCAACTCTTGCAGTATGGTGTACATTAATACTGGTGCCGTTGTGGTTTTCTTGAATGAAATGAACATGGTGTACTTGGTCAATCTATCAACTATAGTCAATATACTGTCAAATTTCACTTCTCATGCTGAATCCTTCAATGTCAGTAACTTTGTTATGAAGTTCATGATAATCGACTTTCATGGCGCATTCAGTGCATCTAGTTGTGTTACTTTGTCATATCTTTTATCTCTCTGAATCTTGTTCCTGCAGCATGAATTGCATCTGACAATGTACTCAGTGATTTGTTTCCTAAGGTCACTGATATTGCATCTTCTTCATATGAGGTCCTCAGTTCTTTTGACTTCAAGGTGTTCACTGGCCCTGTCGTTGTGACATACTCATATCAGTTCTTCATCTGTCAAGAGAGTCTGCTTCACCTTGTACATTGCTGCTAAGCCTTTTGTGAGGATTTCCTTGTCATCTTCACTCAGAATTTTGACGTGAATCTTTTTCACCTTCTTGTGGTCAGACCATCTACTTAAAGTGTCTGCTTCATCATTCTCATTACCCTTCTTGTAATGGATTTGAAATTTGTAATTGATTAACTGTTCAGCTCAGCAAACCTGTCATCAATTCAACTGTTTCATTGTTGCAAAGTTCCTCAAATTCTTGTGATCTGTATAGATCTGAATAGACTTCTCAGTATCTGTGAGGTAAGGTCTTCAATCTTGCAGTGCTTTCACTATCACAAGAAGTTCCTTGTCGTGAACCTCATATCTTTTCTCAGGTTCTGATAGTTTTCTAGATTGATAGGCTATGGGTCTCTGTTGCTCATCTTCAATCTGGTACAAGCATGCACCTACTGCAAAATCTGATGCGTTGGTTTTCAGTACCTTTTCGCATGTTGAATTGAGTATTCTCAGGTGTGCCGTTTCACTAAGGCTTTTCTTTAATGTGTGAAACGCATTCTTCTGCTTCTTATCCCAATGTCATCTCTTGTTCTTGTGCATTAGTCATGTGAGGGGTTCTGCAATCTTTGCATAATTAGGCATGAACTTTCAATAATAGTTTGTCAACCCTAGAAAGGCTTGTACTTTCTTGACTCATTTCAGTGAAGGCCAGTTCCTGACTGTGTTTGTCTTTTCTGAGTCCTTCTCAATTTGCTCAGATTGAATAACATAATCAAGGAACTTGATTTCCTTTGTTTCGAACCTGCTCTTTGATTTCTTCACATACAAAGCCCTTTTATTGAGCTTTTTTAGTACCTTGTGCACGTGGCTGCGGTGCATCTCAAGGTTGTCTGAATATATCAGAATGTCATTGAGGTATGTGATTGCAAAATCATCAAGGTATTCTCTCAATGTGTTGTTGATTAACCTTTGAAAGGTGGCAGGGGCATTCTTGAGCTCAAACGGCAGAACAGTGTATTCATAGTGTCTGTATCTTGTTTGAAACGCCGTTTTTCATTCTTTACCTTTCTTCATTCATACTCGGTAATAGGCTTCTTTCAAGTCTAGACTTGTGAACCACTTGGCTCTGCCTAACCGGTCTTGCAACTCTTTGATCAACGGTAAGAGATAACTGTCTCATCTAGTTATCTCATTGAGTTGTCTATAGTTGACACATAGTCACTTTGTGCCATTCTTCTTTGATACAAACAGGATCAGATATCCTGCCAATGACTTTGATGGTCTGATGAATCCTCTTCTGAGATTCTCATCAAGGTAAGTCCTTACTTTCTTGAGTTGGTCTTCACTCATTGAGTACAGTGACATTCACTTTGGTTGCTTGTCATTCAATAGCGGTATTTTGTGATCTCATGGCTTATGCTCTGATAAGCTCATTTCTGATTGTTCAGAGATCTCATACGCATCTACCATGATGTATAATTCTTTGCTGATCCAATTGATTCTTGAGTTCTTTTCGCATAATCAGGGCATTTCTAGTATGGCGTCATACTTGATCAAATTGAGGACATCAAACGTCAACTCTTGTGAATCTTTTAGTATTATGGCTTCAATGTGAACCTGATCTGTTATCCACTCGGATTCTCCGTTGATCATATATACCTGCATAGGCTTCAGCGCTCACTGCAGTGTTAGTTCTAGCATTCTTATTGCTTGCTGCGAAATATAGTTGTTGGTTGCTTCTGAGTCTACCATTGCTCAAAGAAGTCTATCCCGTTCAACCTGAACGTTGACTCATATCTTATGGTCCTTGCTGTTCTTTTGAGACATTAAAAGCTTCTTGTTCTCTAGTCTCTTTGAGGAAGCTTGCAGTTTTTTGACTGTACTGCGTCACTTGCTCTTCTTCAGAGGTTCTGAAACCACTTAGGCTCTACCCCTTGTGTGATCAGTTGTATGTATTCATTGCTGTCTTTCTTGATATACTGTTCTGGGTGTAGGCGCGGTTCATACTGATCATATTCTCACTGAATCTGAATCTGAAGTGCTTTCACTTTACTCAGAAACTCAGGTGGCATGTAGCCTTCTGAAAAGGTTCATTGACCACTGCCTGATGTCAAATACCCTGTGGGTAAACGGATCTCAATTTTGTGACTCTTAGTTTTTCACACAAGTTGTTTTGATACTGAGTTGGTCATCATTCACACTTCTTTCATCAACTTGTCAAGTTCTAAGCATACTTTTGCTTTTTTTATTTCTTTCTGTTGCTTCTTAAGGTCATCAACTTTCTTCTTGAGCTCTTTCTGCTGTCTTTCTAGCAGTTGTTGACGCATTTCTCAGTGCTGATTCTCAGGGTGCTCATATCTCATTTTGAGTCTCATGTCAACTTCTCAGTCATTGACATCCTTTGAGTCTGCGTCTGAATTCAGGGCTATTCAGGTGCTATCACTGTAGTCTTCTTCTACCTGAGTTTCGCAAGTATCAGTTTCTTTGATCTTGGCTTTCTTTAGAATAGCTAATCCTTTCAGTCAACCTGTTGTGTCATAACCGTTTCATCCCTTCTTGAGTTTTTGTGAGTATCATTTGGCTTCGTCTTTGCTGCTCATATGTGTTCAGCACATGTCATTGTAGCAGGCTGTTCAGCTCAGGGCATCATGCACTATGTGTGTATTTGTTGCTGCAACTTCTTTTCTCTCTCATTGAGGTTTCTTGCAGGTTCTTGCAAGGTGTTTGAGCTTTTCACAGTTATAACATTTGCGAGTTTCTACTCATCAGAGTTGAGGTTTATAAAGCTTGCTCATGCACTGTCCTTGCTTCACTTGTGATTGCTGCTCACAGTGCTTCTCAATTGCGTCAAGGTTCATAGGGTCACCTCTTCTGAGAATATAATGTCTTTCTCACATCTTCAGTGTGTAGTGCTCTGTACACTTCATCTGTCATTCTCATTGACAACTGTCAATGTTGATGAAGATATTGATCATATTCTGAAGCTCTTCAGGTTGATTCATCTTGACTATCTCATCTTTGATAGTCTTGTTGAGTCCTCAATAGTATTGTGATACTAAAGTGTCATCATCTCAATTCATTAGGGCCGTGATTCACTGAAACTCTGCCGCATACTTAACTGTCAACTTATTCATCTTTAGAATGTGAAGTCGTCTTTTCGCTGCTCATTTCTTGTTGACTACCTTGAAGGCTCTTCAAAGCTCATTCTTGAACTTCTTATAGTTGTTGAATATGAATTTCTTATTGTTCATTCATTTCTTCAGTGTCTTGTTGAGAAACTTATGCAGTTTGAGGTTAACTCAATATATAACTTGAGCTTGATCAAGAAGCCTTGCAGCTTCTCTCTCTCATCTGTGAACACATTGAGTGTTGATACCTTGAGTACATTGATCATTTGCTGAAGGCCTTGAAGGTTGACTTGACTTGTTGAAGCTGACTTCTGTGCACTGATTGTCATTCTTATATTGTAAGAGTGTTCAAAGTGTTACATTCTGATCTGAGATGTCTCAAATATTAAAGCTAGAGGTTTGTGCTTGTTGATATAAGAATCTCAGTGTACAATGTAGAGTAAACCAGTAGTTGATAACTTGTATTGAGTTGAACACAATTGTTTTCATAAGAGAAACAATTCTTTCTATATATCTTATTATAAAACAATAAAATAAACTCAAGTTCTACTTATCAACTGATTTTATTTTAAAGATATTGAAAAGTAATATGAAAACTCAAAGCTCACATTAGAACAAATGAACAGTTCACTATATAATGATATAAAAATATCTTTTAAATGTTAACATAAAGTTAAGTTATTTAACCTTGAGACTTTTCTGTGTTAAATATTCAATAAATTGAGTGTTTTAAGTGTAATTGTTCATGAATATTGAAAAGTATTGTTTATTTTTTAAGAAAGTAATAAGTTCATAATATAACAATGTTAAAGTTAAACATTATTAATACATAACATAATTCAGACCACATTATTAGTTATAGTTATAGTTAATTTTTATTTCTTTTTAACTCAAAGTTAACTCATTGATCTTTAAATTGTTAATCTTTAACTTTAAGATAATACTTAATCTTTATATATAAGTAGTTAAAGTTAAGTTAAGTTTACAGACATTATATTTAATGTTTATATACAGATAATTAGTCTTTAGTATATTGAAATAGAGTTATATAGTTAAATATTATAAACAGATAAGTCAAAGTAATTCACAAAGTTTTATTATACTTAAGTCTCATAAATAAGTGATTTAAAATAACTTCTAACTTTAAGTATACTTAATATTTATAAACAAGTGATTTTGAGTAATTTACAGACTGTTATCATACTTAATGTTAATAAAGAAGCAATATTGACTAACTCAAAAGCTTTTAACATAGTTGATGTTAATAAACAAGCAATATTGACTAACTCACAAGCTTTTAACATACTTGATGTTAATAAACAAGCAATTTTAAACAACTTTTAACCCTAACCACTCTCAATCTTTATAAAAAAGTAATCTTCACTAACTCACATGTTTTTATTATACATAAACTTCAAAAATAAGTGTTCTTAAGTAACTCATATACTTTTATCACTTTTAACTTTTATCAAGAAGTAATTTTTACTAAGTCACATGCTTTTATCACTTTCAATCTTTATAAACAAGAAATTATCACTAACTCACATGCTTTTATCACTTTTAATCTTTATAAACAAGTGATTCTCATTAACTCACATGCTTTTATCACTTTTAGTCTTCATAAACAAGTGATTGTCACTAACTCACATGCTTTTATTTCACACAAGCCTCACTCACAAGTAATCTGAGCTAACTTACAAGCCTCACTCACAAGTAACTCAGGCTAACCTGCAAGCCTTACTCATGAGTAACTCAGACTAACTCACAAGCCTCATCTACAAGTAACTCAGACTAACTCACAAGCCTCATCTACAAGTAACTTGAGCTAACCTGCAAGCTTCATCTACAAGTAATTCAGGCTAACTCACAAGCCTCATCTACAAGTAACCTGAGCTAACTCACAAGCCTCATCTACAAGTAACCTGAGCTAACTCACAAGCTTCATCTACAAGTAACCTGAGTTAATCTGTAAGCCTCACCTACAAGTAACCTGAGCTAACTTATAAGCCTCATCTACAAGTAACTTGAGCTAATCTGTAAGCCTCACCTACAAGTAACTCAGGCTAACCTGTAAGCCTAACATCATCCCCCCCTGGTAGCCTGCTCAGTTTACCACTTTTTTGTATGAGTAAACAAAAATAAAATACCGGATTTGACCCAGCCTACCACTTTTTAAAAAATAAACTGGTAGGCTGGTCTGATCTGAGCTGTCAGGGCACTTTTACGCACTTTTTGATTTTTGTCTAAAAGTGTGAGTGAGTGCGGACTCTGTGGCACAGAAATCATCTGAAAATGTTGACAGATGGTGAAGTTGTTGATTTTCTTGAATGTTTGAAAATTTTGAGTGTGTAACTTTGAGTGAAAACTGGTAGGCTGGGTCTTTTCTTAGGATTGTGACACTTTTGAGGACACTTTGATTTTTTTCTAAAAGAATAAATGATTCGTCACACTGTGATGCAAAAATCATCTGAAAATGTCAACTGACAGCTGAGTGATCAATTTTTCTCTTATGTTTTAACTGTGTAGCTGT
>JAABUP010006184.1_pt1 | contig 17312 bp, 21 predicted proteins | sample 5559201 | NCBI WGS metagenome assembly JAABUP01 (sample SAMN10711887, study PRJNA513373) | rock metagenome | isolation source: Antarctica rocks | place: Antarctica
CCTGATCCAAAACTTCAAGCCGACATGGAAAGGGCCCCGATCGGGGCCCTTTCCATGTCGGCTTGCCCGATCCACTGGCCTGGTTTTACTCCGCCCCGCTGGCCTGGAATCAGACCGGCGTTGACACTCCGCCAAGGAGGCCCGGATGGGAGTGATCCCTCATGGCAACGACAATCAGCCTTCGGGAACATTTTCGGATGAGGCAATACGACCGCTCATCGTAATTGACGCGCTACAGTCGTGAACCCGATAAAATCGAGATGATCGAGCGGCGGCCGCTTCCGGTTCAGTTCGGTGAAGGTTGAGATCATCCCGCAGCCGAGCTTGGCGCCCGGAAAGGCGGCCTGGGCGGCGCGGTGGAACTCGGCGGGCGGGGGCGCCGGAAGCCAAGCTTGGCCGGGCGTCATGCTCTTCAGGTCGGCCGCAGGCGACAGCAGCACCGCCCGGAACGGCGAAACGAGCGATTGCACCAGCGCACCGAGTGCCGCGATCTCCGCCGCGAATCCCTCGACATCGGCCACCACGACCTCGAGCCAGGGTTCGGCGCCAAGCGCCTTGGCGACCGCCACCGCGCTTTCGAGGGAGGCCCGGTCGTCGCCACGGCAGGGATCGAAGTGGCACACCAGCCTATGCGGATGGAGTTCGGCAAGTCGCGGCAGCACCCGGCGGGTCGCCTCGGCCTCTGCCGGATCGAAGCCGAGGCCCAGGGCCGGTGCGGGCCCGATCGCCTCGCGAGCGTGATCCGCACGGGTCCGCCCGCCGAAGCGGCTGGGGGCGCCTCGCCTTCGATGGTGAGCGACACCGATTGGCGCACGGTCTCGCCGACCGTCAGCCTGTAGGGCCAGGGCCGCGGCAAGGGGCGCACATAGGTCTTGTAGGAGGCGTCGCACCAGTTGCGCTGATCCTCCATCTCGAAGGTATCGTCTTCCATTCGGCAGGTGACCTTCAATCCGGGCGCCGCCTCGTGGGTCAGGGCGCGAAGGTCCAGCATGGGCTGGATGGGATCGATCAGGTCGGGAAAGCGCCCGTTCTCGAGGCTGCCGTCCACATGCTCGATCGTCACCGGCTCCCCGGCGACGCCTTTGACCGGATGCAGGACCACGAAGCCAGTCCGGCAGGTCTCGAAAGTGTCGGCGGAGGCACCCTCGGCCGCGAAGGGGACGCGGTCGCTCCGCCCTTCGATGCTAGCCCGATAGGTGAAGCTTTGCCGCTCATCCTTGGCTTCGGCGCGATAGCTGACCGTGAACCCGTCGGCGCGCTCGTCGACATGCAAGTCGTCGATCGTCGGATTGTAGGTGCCCCACTGCCGGTCCCTGACGATGAACGGGATCGCCCGGATGACCTCGACCGGGCCGAGCCGGATATGCTGCAGGTTGCCGGCGTCGAGTTCCGCCGTTAGAGCGCCCGCGCAAAGCACGATCGGGGGATCGACGGGTTCCTCGGTGCCGTAGAGCGCAACGGTGTCGCCTGCAGCCTCTGTCACGTCTACCTCCAACGCTCTTCGATCGTTACAGCGCGTTGCCGGTCGCCGTGTCTAACAGCGCCATGCGGCGAAGATCCACGTTGAACGTGACGGGGGTTCCGATCGAGCTGACGTCGTGGGCCTGCAGTTCGGCAACGATCCTGGCCGGCAAAGCGCACGGTGGCGTGGGTGCGCGGGCCCGTCGGCTGGAGCAGCTCGAGACGGTGTCGAGCCGGGCCGATCCGGGCCGGGGCGCCCCACCCGTGGCCCGCGTCATTTGGTCCGGCAGCATCCCCACCGTCACCGCGAGCGGCGCTCGCGCGAGGCTTTGTCGGCGCGATATGGGCTTTGCCGAGGGGGGCGGCGGATCGACGAGCGCAGCCTTGGCTTGCGCCAGAAACGGGCTGCTCAACATCTACAGGAGCGGCCCGGAGGCCGCGATCATGCCGGTCAACTGACCGAAGCGGGTTAGAAAGCCTCTGCGCGATATGTAGTCGCGCAGCCATCTGTCGACCTCGTCGGCGAGGCCTGCCTCGAAATCACGCCTATCACGGTTGTTCATGGACTGCTCCTCCTGCGGGTCTCTTTGGGGTTCGACTCCGTCATGGTGGCCGTTCAGCGGCCTAGATCGTTAGGTTTCGAAACGCGCAGCGATGTCGGCGAGGCGCCGCTTCCATTGCGGATCGTCGAGAACGGCGCGGTTGACGACGCCGCGCGGCACCCGCCCGTGCTGCACCTCGAGAACGGCCCGGACATCGGCGGCGCCGTTGCCGGCGAAACACTGGTCGGTCCAGCACAGCGCATGCGGGGCCAGGATGACATTGTCGAGCCGCAGGATCGGGTCGGCCGGATCGGGTGGCTCTAGTTCGAGCACGTCGAGACCCGCGCCGGCGATCCGGCCTGACTGGAGCGCTTCGGTCAGCGCTTTCTGGTCGATGATCGGCCCGCGCGCCGTATTGATCAGATAGGCCGAGGGCTTCATCAGGGCGATGCGCTCGGTGTTGACAATATGGCGCGTCTCGGTCGTCAGCGGGCACGATACCGACAGGATGTCGGCCCGCCGGAACAGATCCTCAAGCCCCACCAGTTCGATCCCGAGCTCCTGCGCGACGGCCGGATCCGCGAACGGGTCGTGAGCGATGAAGCGCATGTCCAGGGGCTTGGCGATGCGGAACAGTTCCGCCCCGATATTGCCGATGCCGAGCGACCCGAGAGTTCGCCCCACCAGCCCCATGCCCATATGGTCCGAGCGCTTGGCAAAGCCCGGCCCGGCCTCGCGGGTGAGCCGGTCCTTGACCATGAGTTTTCCGGTCAAGGCGAGCATCAGCGTGACGATCGAAACCGCCACTGGGCGACGCACGCCGTCGGGGGTGATGACGAGTGCGATGCCGGCCCTGGTACATGCCTCGACGTCCACGGTATCGTAGCCCACGCCGAACCGGGCAACGACACCGAGCCGGCCGCTTTTCGGCGCGCTCCCGGCGTCGAAGCGGTGCGCCAGTAGGATGAGCGCGTCGACATCCTCGAGCTGTTCTGCCCTCAGCGGATTGGTGCTTTCGAGATAGGTCACCCTGACGCCCGGCGCCGCGAGCAGGGGAACGACGTCGAAATCCGAGTAGGTTGGCGTGCCGTCGGGCCGCTTGAAATCGCCCGACAATGCGACATGGAACCTGTCCGTCTCTGCCATCACGCTCCACCTTCCGAAACGAGGTCGCAGGTCGTCACCGTCTTGCCGGCGCAGAGGTTTGCGCTCGCCTCGGCGAAGCTGCGGTAGTGATCGGAGGTGAGATGAGCCTGGAAAGCCGCCTGATCGTCATAGAGTTCGTAAAGCAGGATGCAATCCGCTTGGCTTTCCGGTTCGAGCACATCGAAGCGGCGGCACGCCTCCTCGTTCCTGGCGGAGGCGCGCGCATTGGCGTCGACGAGCCTACGAAACGCGGGTCGCATGCCCGGCTTGAGGCGGAATTCCACGAGGACAGCGAACCCGCTCATCGGCGCGGCTCCGACCGCTCCGGGAGAGATGCAACTCCGCGACCCCGATGATCGGCCATGATCGGCGCTTCCCCTGCGACTTGGCGTTTATAATCGAGCAATTTATTATGTACGAGGTGGTATACCTATGATACCTTGGGACAAGAATAGGAGGGCCGCATCGAAACCGTCAAGTGTCGATGGAGCTTTTCGGCAGCCTCGCTCAAGGAACCGATCATTTGACAGCCGTCGACCCGATCCGCCGACAGAAAGTCTATCAGGAGATCGCGCGACGCCTGGAGCAGCAGATCCTTGACGGGCATCTGCATCCGGGCGACGTCCTGCCGTCGGAGCGCGAGTTGATGGAGCGACATGGCGTCGGACGTCCGGCCGTGCGCGAGGCACTGATGTCGCTCCAGAAGTCCGGCCTGATCGCCATCCAGAACGGCGAGCGGGCCCGGGTCGTCCGGCCGTCGGCAATGAGCCTCGTGGGCGAACTGGGCAGTGCGGCGCGCTACCTCCTGAACCAGACCGACGGCGTCCGCCAATTCCAGCAGGCCCGCCTGTTCTTTGAGTTGGGGCTGGTGCGTTTCGCGGCCGAGCGCGGCACCGAGGTGGACCTGCAGCGCCTGGGCCGAGCCCTCGCGGCCAACGAGGCGGCCATCGCCGACATGGCGGCCTTCGCCCGCACCGATGTCGAATTTCACTTCGTCCTGGCCGAGATCCCGCGCAACCCGATCTTCGCGGCGATGCATTTCGCGTTGGCCGAATGGCTGACCGAGCAACGCGTCTCGACCTTGCGGCAGCGCGGCATCGCGCGGGCGGCGCTGAAGTCGCATCGCGCCATCTTCAAGGCCATCGAGGCGCGCAACGCCGATCGAGCGGAGGCCGCCATGCGGGAGCATCTCGGCCAGGTGGAGGAACTCTATTGGAAGTCGAAGTCCGCAAGCCCGCCGCGCTAATCCGACAGGTCAATGAGAGCGTTGGCAGCACCCGCCTGGAATGACGGGCTTACCACAATCGAACCATCATACCGGGCAAGGTAGGGGGAGTTGATGCGCCAGAATGCCGCGAAGCAGAAGCTGAAGACCGGCCAACCGGCCTTTGGGACCATGATCTTCGAATTCTTCACGCCGGGCATCGCCCAGATCGTCAAGGCGGCCGGGGCGGATTTCATCCTCTTCGACATGGAACACAGCGGCGTAGGCATTGAGGTCATCAAGGCGCAGATGGCGGCCTGCCGCGGCCTCGACCTCGTGCCCATGGTGCGGGTGCCCACCCTGCAAAGCCACTTCATCGCCCGCTGCCTCGACATGGGCGCCATGGGCATCATGGTGCCGATGGTGGAGACGGCCGCGCAGGCGCGCGAGATCGTCAGCGCGACCCGCTATCCGCCGGCCGGCCGGCGCGGGGCGGCATTCGGCGTGGCCCATGACGACTACCAAGGCGGGCCCGTCGCCGACAAGATCGCGAGCGCCAACGCCCGCACTATGGTGATCGCGCTGGTTGAGACGGCCGAGGGTATCAGGAACGTCGACGAGATCGCGGCCGTCGACGGCATCGACGTGGTCTGGCTCGGGCATTTCGACCTGACCAACTTCATGGGCATCCCGGCGCAGTTCCAGCATGCCGACTATCTGGCCGCGGTGGACAGGCTCGTAGCGGCCGCCAAGAAGCACGACAAGGCAGCAGGCGTGATGGCCGCAGACACGGTCTGGGGCCGAGACTACATGGCCAAGGGTTTCACGGCCGTCGCTTATGGGCTCGACCTGGCCTTGTTCCAGCGGGCCTTGAGCGAGGGCTTAGCTTCCCTGAAGCCTGGCGCCGCGACCTCCTAGGCCCCGAGCTTCCGGCGTGATTGCACCCTTGACGGCCGAGACAGCGCAAGCCGCCTCCGACCTTCTCACCGCGCTTTGGCGCGAGGGGCGGCACATCGAGGCGCTACCGCCCGGCTTCCGGCCGCGCACGCGCGCCGAAGGTAAAGGCATCCAGGCCCGGATCGAAGCCCGGAGTGCGCGCCCGCTGCGGGGCTGGAAGGGCAATGTCACAGGAACCGGCAACATCGTGCCCTGGTCTATTATTATCCGGGACCATGACCTCGAACTCGTTTGCTCGCCACCAGTTCCCGCCAGACGTCATCCGGCACGCGGTACGGCTCTACCTGCGCTTCACCTTAAGCCTGCGGGACGTTGAGGAGATGCTGGGCGAGCGCGGGCTCGACCTGAACTACGAAACAGTCCTCGGCCCGATCCGTACTCAGTAGCGCGCCGCAGCTTTCGGCTTATTACCGGCGCTCCCTCGAAATCGGCGGCATGGACCTGGAAAATCTGCTTGGCCAGATCCAGCCCGATCATGGTAGTCTCTTTCATGGAACGGCTCCTTGCTTGTGGCGTTGCCAGCAACGACCACGTTAGCACTTGGGTGCTGTCGTAGGGGGCCGTTCCACAGCATCAATCCCAGACTTCGTCAACGAGCTGCGCTCCATGAACGTGACGCCGCACGTCGCCCAGAACACGGCGGGCCGTCGCTCCGCCATCGACGGGCGGACCACGCGCCACGCGGGCTATGCCGTCAGCCAGAGGATCCGCAAGCGGATCGAGGAAGCCTTCGGCTGGAGCAAGGAGATCGGGCCGCTGCGCCGCATCCGGATGCGGGGCCGCGAACGCGTCGATATGGCCTTCACCTTCTCGGCGGCGGCCTGCAACCTCGTCCGCCTGCCGAAACTGATTGCCGCACAGGTGGCCGCGTGACGGCGGACCGTTCGGCCAGGCCGCAGAGGCCCAAGGCCCACGATCGCGCGCTTCGGACCCAGACAGGAGATCAAAAACCAGCGTCGCGTCCGCACAAAGCCGCCTAACTAACCCAAAAACCGCGACCCCGCCCAGCAGCCCCACAAACCGGGCCCTTTTTCAGCAGCCTGCTAGCGTTTGCTGCCTTTTTGGCGATTTCACTCCGGCGTTTTGGACTCATGCTGACCGCACGCGCCTTTCCGCCTGCTAAGCCGCCTCGCTGTTGCGCTTCGTTCACTGGAGGTGACCCGCTGTCCTCCACCTCTCCCGTCGCTATATCGACGATGAGCTTTGCGAGCTGGGCAGGGTCGCGGGGGCGCTTGGGACGGTGCGTGTTCAACTGAGCCATCCCTTTGAGACCCCGTCGCGCCAAAGCGCCTTGGCATAGCGATCGGCAGGGATGCTATAGTCGTTACTGGCGCGGGGTACCTGACCAAGTCTCTCGGCCTTAGCGTACGCTTCACACACGGCCGTTTCATCGCCGCCGTGCGTGCGATATAAGGTGCGCATCCTATCCCGCTGTTTCAGGGTGGGTTCTTCGCTCATGCCAGGGACTATGGCGTCTCGCACGGCGGCGTCAACCCGGCTGAATTTCAACGGACCCACTACCAGCCCTCCCGTGCGTTTCTCAATCAGCAAGGCTGCGAGTTCGACGATGACGCGTCGGTCGAGCTTGGACCTGCCGCCAAGGCGGGGGTGCAACGCAGTGCCGACTTCGACGACCATCGTCGTGGCCTCGAGCCCCGGTGCGAATGGATCACCGCCCTCAAGGGGGTTCCGGGCACCATGAAAGGAAAGCCTGGTGCAGGAACTAAGGTCTAACGGGCTTTCGGCCGGCTTCGGCTAGTGGTCGAAATCCGACGCTTGGTACCTATCCGGTGCGCAGTGGCGCCGCGCCTCGGCGTCGGAGCCGCAGATTGAGCTGCTTTGATCTCCCAGAGACTGGTCGGAATCTCTCCTTCAGTCCTTGGAGGAAGTGGGTAGCGACGCCATCCGAATCGTTTCCTCTCGGCCGCAGCCATGGGAAAGGCGCCTCCCCCGCAACTATTAGACTAGAGCTGGAAGGCCCCCTTACCGGGCGGATGCTGCCGTCCGGCTCTTCAATGATTCACCGACCATCTCGTCGAGACCGTAGGCGTGACTGCATCGTCAGAAGAAGTAGCTTGAGATAGCGACGATTCCGTGAGAGCGCTGTATCCATAGCTACCCTGCGGCGGTAAGTGTCCTTGCCCCTTCCGAAAATCTGCCACAAGCCGGTGATACCAGGCCGCACGGCAGCGTAATCCCGGAAGTATTTTTCGTAATGCTTGATCTCCGCTTCAACGATCGGGCCGGGCCCAACCAAGCTCATGGTACCGAGAAGCACGTTGAAAAATTGTGGCAGTTCGTCGAGCGCCGACTTCCGGAGCAAGGCTCCAATCAATGTCAAGCGCGGATCTCGCAGAAGGCGATGGTCTCTCTCCCACGCTTCTCGTGCGGGCGGGTCGTTCGCGAGCAAATCAAGCAGGCGCGCTTGCGCGTCGACTCGCATGGTGCGGAACTTGTATCGGTAGAACACCCGGCCGTCTTTGCCGACACGACGTTGAGCAACCAAGATCGGACCGGGGTCGCTCGCGTAGATTAGGACGGCAAAGACGGCCATCATCGGGCCGACGGCCACCAACAACGTCAGTGACACGGCGACATCGACGATGCGCATCGTGACATTTTGGCCTGCTGCGGAAATCTTCGTGATGCCGTCGACCTCGATCCGCATCTGCACCGCGGCGAAGCCGAAATGGAAGCCGACCAGCAACTTCGAGAGGGACGTGGGCAACGTGTCGAGATGCGCCGACCATTCCTCAAGATACCGTTCGCGGCGATCGGCCGGCAACTTCCGAACCGCCCAGGCGAGAAGGCGGTGAGCAAGGCTTTGGCCCCAGCCGTCGATCTCGCTGCAGACGGCCCATGCGATCATTGAGCCCAGAACGCCAATGAGAAGGCTCACCATGCTAGCCTCCCCAACACCGCCTGCTGCTGCTGGGCGAAGCTTCGCGCATGCGCGCGACCGACGCCGGTCACCGAATAAAACCGCTTGCGAGGGCGACCGAGCTGGGCAGGAACGCCCTCCTCCCAGTGGCTCCCGAGCCAACCGGCCTCCTCGAGGCGCATGAGAATGGGATAGAGCGTCCCCGTCTTCAGACCCGAAGCTCGAACGATGTCTGCGCCGGACGAATCCGGATTAGCGATGAGCATGTCAAGCACCGCCGCGGTCTGCGCAGTGAAGCGAGGATGTTTCTGAGACATGCTCCGTAGATACTCTACATAGGGAGAGGAGTCAACGGCTGAGGGAACTGGCACCCATGACGCGGCGGCCTCCACCGCCGCGCCAACCCTTCTCCATCGTCAGTTCGGGATGCGGCAGCAGCACGGACGAGAGCAGCCCGCTCGAATAGGGATGGTGAGGCTGGCTGAACAGCGTCGCGGCCTCGCCCTGTTCGACGATCATGCCCAGGTACATGACCGCCACGCGATGACTGATGAAACGGATCGTCGACAGGTCGTGCGAGATGAAGAGGTAGGCCGTATGGCGCTCGGCCTGGATGCGCTTGAGCAGATCGATGATCTCGGCCCGCGCCGTCGGGTCCAGCGCCGAGGTCGGCTCGTCCAGCACGACGAGGTCGGGCTCGGTGATCATGGCGCGAGCGACACCGACGCGCTGCTTTTGGCCGGCCGAAAGCTAGGACGGATAGGCCTCGAGCAGCGCGGGATCGAGCCGCACGAGGCCCATGGTGTCCCGCACCCGGCGGCGCCATTCGCTCCGCTCGATCGACAGGGCTTGCAGAGGTTCGGCAATCGTGGCCCCGATCTTCAGCCGCGGGTTGAGCGCCTCGCTGGGCTCCTGGAACACCAGCTGGACCTTGCCCTTGGGCGGCCGGCCGCGGGCTCCTCGACCACCCGGCAGATCGAACCGCACGCTGCCGGCAGTCGGGTCGATGAGACCGACGATGATCCGTCCGACCGTGGTCTTGCCCGAACCGCTCTCGCCCACGAGCCCGAGCGTCTCGACCGGCGCGATCGAGAACGAGACATCGTTGATCTCGCTGACGACCTTCGAGGAGCCCGCGATCGGGAACTGTTTGAGGAGGTGATCGACGGTGAGCATCGCGTGTTCAGCGCCTCACGGGAAAATGGCACCGGACGGCGTGGCCCGCCCCGAGCTCAGCCAACGGAGGTTTCTCGTCGCGGCAGAGCGGCTGCGCGAGCGGGCACCGCCCCGAATAGACACAGGCCTCGGGAGCGGGCGGCGCGTTCTTGGGGACGCTCCATCCCCGCCTGAGCGCGGGATTGTGCGAAAAGGCCGCGAGCAGCAGCAGCGTGTGATCTGCCGACGAGCGCCTACCTACCCGAAGCGCGCCGCGCGGAAGGAAGCTAGAAAGGGATGGGACTCGCCGGTGACGATTTCGCCGGCCAGCAGTTCCCCGCCGATCAGCCCGAGCGTCGCCCCGCTATGGCTGAAAGCGACAAAACAGCCACCAAAGCCCACGCAGCCGCCAAAGACGGGATCGCCATCGGCCGGGATCGGCTTGGGGCCGACGCCGGTGGTTTCGACTTCAAGCACCGGGTTGCCCTCCAGTACCGTCCTCGCCTCGTGCAGCAGGCCCTGCACGGTGGAGTCGCGCACCTCATAGGTGCCGTCGGGGCGGGTCACGACCTCCTCCTCCGACCATCCCGAATCGAGCACGAAGGCCCCGTCCGGCGTGGGGCGGACGGCGACGCGCGGCGTGTTGAGCACGGCCCGCAGCGAGTGGCGCAGCGGACGGGTTTTCACCAGCAGCGAGACGGGCGTGATCTCCGGAAGGCGGATGCCGAGCGGGGCAACGACGGCCGGTGTCCAGGGCCCGGCTGCCACCAGCACGGCGTCGGCCTCGATCCGCTCGCCGGAGCCGAGCCTCACCGCCCGGGTCCGCCCGCCTTGCGCAACGACGGTCGCGCGCCCGACATTCTCCATCAGCTGCCCCCCGCGACGGTTGAACTCAGCCAGCAGGTGCCCGATCAGCGAAGGCAGGTCCACCCAGCCCTCGCCGGGGTTGAAGATGGCGCCCGCCCGGGTGATCGCGCGCGCGTCGACCCCCGGCGTGACGGCGGCGACCTCATCGCCCCGCAGCCACTGCGCGTCGTAGCCGATGCTCCCCTCGTGGGCGAGCGCCGCCGCGATGGCATTGGAGCTGTCGTCGGCGTCCCATGTGAGGCCGCCGTCGAAGCGCAGCCAGGGCGCTTCGGGCTGGCGGGCGAACAGCGTGCGGTAGCGGTCGATGCCGGCCATGCGCAAGGCGTGGTAGGCCCCCGATCGCATGCGTGAGGAATTCAGCCAGGACAGGGAGCGGCCCGAAGCGCCGCCGCCGATCCGCCCTTCGGTGACCAACGTCACGGCCACGCCGCGCCGCAGCAGGTGCACGGCCGAGGAGACACCGAAGATGCCGCCGCCGATGATGGCGACATGCGAGGGGGCGGAGGATGGCATGGTCGAACCTTTCGGGGTTTCTCGTGAGTGGGAAGGGGCAGGCGCGGCGCGACCGCCGACCTCGGAGATCAGGGCCGTTCCCACCGCTCGCTGCCGCCGGAGCGGAAGAACGCGTCGATGACGCGCATGTTCAGGACCGCGTCGGCGATCCCCCATGGCAGGGGCGCCTCGCCAAGCACGGCACGGGAAAAGGCGTCGCCCTGGTGCGTGTACTGGTTAGACGGCGGCAGCTCGATCACCTCGCGCCCGCCGCCCTGGAGATCGCGGCCGTCGTCGACGATGATCCGCGTCGCCGCATCAGCCGGGGCGTTGAAGGGGATTTCGATGCCGGTCCGACCGTGTGTGCCCAGGATCTGCACGCGCTGGGTAGGCACAAGCTGGGTGGCGCAGGTGAAGCCGAGATGGCGGGCGCCGGGGAACTCGGCGAGGCCGCTCATCATGCGGTCGGTGCGCAAGGCGGGGTCGGTGTCGAAGGTTCCAACCACCCGCTGCGGCTCGGTGCCGAAGATGTAGCGGGCCGTGTTGATCGCGTAGCAGCCGATGTCGTAGAGGCCGCCGCCGCCGAGGTCGGCCTGGTTGCGGATGTTTGCGGGGTCGTCGAGATAGTAGGCGAAGATCGTCTGGATGGCGCGGACCTCGCCCAGGCGGCCGCTCCTCGCAATCTCCAGCGCTGTCTGCCACTGCGGGTGGTGGCGCACCATGAAGGCCTCCGCGACCAAGCGCCCGGTCCGAGCGGAGGCGTCCACGAGTTGCTGCGCCCCAGCGGCATCGAGCGCCAGGGGCTTCTCGCAGAGCACGTGCTTGCCCGCTTCCAGCGCCTTGATCGTCCAGGGCACGTGGAGGTGGTTGGGCAGGGCATTGTAGATCGCCTCGACCGCGGGGTCGGCGAGCAGTGCCTCGTAGCTGCCGTAGGCGGTGCCGATGCCGAGCTCGCCCGCCACGCGCCGGGCGTTCGCCTCGTCCCGCGAGGCGATCGCGACGATCTCCGTCGCCTCGCCCTTCTGCATCGCCGGAATCACGTGGACCCGGCCGATCTTGGCCGTGCTCAACACGCCCCACCTGACCTTGCGCGTCATGCCGTTCTCCTCCTCAGGGTTCGCGTCTCACAGCACTTCGGACAGGAAGCGCTGCAGACGCGGGCTTTGCGGGTTGCCGAAGATGGCCTCGGGCGGGCCGGCCTCGACCACCGCGCCCTCGTCCATGAACACGACCTGGTCGGCCACACGCCGGGCGAAGTTCATCTCGTGGGTCACGACCACTATGGTCATGCCGCTCCGGCCCAAGCCCGCCATGAGCTTGAGGACGCCCTTGACCAGTTCGGGGTCGAGGGCGCTCGTCACCTCGTCGAACAGCATCAGCTCGGGCTCGAGCGCCAGCGCGCGGGCGATCGCGACGCGTTGCTGCTGGCCACCGGAAAGGTTGATCGGCCGGTGGTTTACCCGCGCCGCCAGGCCCACCTCGGCGAGGCGCTCTCCCGCGATCCGGCGGGCGGCGGCGCGGCCGGCCCCCTTCACCTTGCGCAGCGCCAGGGTCACGTTGCCGAGCGCCGTGTGGTCGGGAAAGAGATTGAAATGCTGGAACACCATGCCGACGCGGCGGCGCAACCGTGTCACCCGGGAACTTGACTCCATCGTCGGCCAGCGCGGCGGGCCGATGGCATTCGTCGGCGATGTTCATCGGTTATATCAGGGGCAAATAGAGATCGGGCACGGAACGTAAGGCTCCGCCTCCGTCCACAGGAACATCTCGCGGATGCGATGCCCGCCACCCTCCACCAACGACCTCGCCATGTTCGGAAGCTCCGCGATGGCGCGATCGCTATCATCCATGTCAATCGGGTTCGGGGATTCGGGTGCGTCGAGGCGCATGACCTGATCCTTGCCCACCAGGAGAAACGCCTGTCCGAGCGCATTCAGGGATTGCGCCCGCATCGTCCCGCGCAGCGCGTCCCGCCACTGCCACATGCCGCCGGCCGAACGGTCCTCGGTGACCTGAAAGGACGACTCGCCGCATCCGAGGCTCAGGATCTGTACCTGCCGCCGGTCGATGTCGAAGCAGGCCAAGGCATCCACCAAGCCGATCATGATCGGGTTGTTCGCCCATAGGCCGCCGTCGATCAGTTCGTAGCCGAGATCCTTCAGGGACCGGAAGTAGGTCGGCGCCGCCGACGTCGCCCGGCCGACCCTGACCATCTTCTCCGACCGGTCCTTCTTGTAGTCGGGATGGTGCGGCGTCTTGTAGATCCATGGTTCGCCGTGCCGGCCTTCGAACGACGGGATGCAGAGCCGCGTCGTGGCGTCGCCGAGCAGCTTGTGGTCGAACACGCGCAGCAGTTCCTGTTCCAGTGTGTCGGCATCGTAGACGGCCGCGACGGTGCGCTTGGCCTTCTTGAACAATCCCCGTGCGGCGCCGGCCATCCCCTTGTTGGTCGGGAAGATATTGGGGCCACGCTCGATGTAGAAGTCGCGCAGTCCCTTGCCGGTCATTCCCGAGGCGAGACCCATCGCGATCAAGCCACCGGTGGACGTGCCGGTGATCATGTCGAAATGGCTTGCGACGGATTTGCCGCCGAGGAAGCGGTTCTCGATCTCCGCCAATATGGAAGCCGGCAGGACGCCGCAGATGCCGCCTCCGTCGATGGAGAGGATGCGGAATGGCCGGTCCGGCGACCAAGGCTGTTGGACGCGGAGGTACTGGATCGTGCCGTCAGAGCGGCGGGGAGGCATGTAGTTCATAGGGGCGCTCCGGATGATTGCAGCGGCTGGGCATGGCGTCCGCCACCCGTCCACGATCCCGTCGCGCGCCAACCTTCGTAGCAGGCGAGCCAATCGCTCGTGTAGGGCACGGTCGTCCGGGAAAGGAGATCGGACGGGGTCCATTCCGTCGTGTCGGGATCAAAGAGACAGAGAAGAGGGATCGGATCCCCATCCACCCAATAAACGTGCGGCAGGTCACCCTCGGGATCGCCACGACGCGGTGTGAGCCTGGGGCTAAGCACCCGGACGCGGGGCTGCATCGAGAGCAGGTCGATGCGTTCGAGCACCATCGGCACGCGATAGGTGATGGCGACGGTGTAGGTCCGCATCAGCGGCTTCAACGTGCCCTGCCAGATCGCGGACTCGCCCTCTCGCCTCACCTCCTCGAACGAGGGAAAGTCCGACCTCAAGGCCGCGATTTGGTCGTCAATGTTGGGAAAGATCCTCATTTCAGGAACCCTCCCATGAACGTGTGGGCGCGCGCCGGGGACGCCATGGCGGCGGTCGCGGCGGCGCCGGTGACGATCGCGGGCCGGCTCGGGACGAAGACCGATCCGCGGCCGGTGTGCGCGTGCCGTCCGTGCTGCACGGCGCCCCCGAGGCACGTTGACCGTCGAAGAGGCCCGGATCGCGATCGCGCAGCTTGGGCCGGCGGATATGCTGCGTCTCGCGAAGGCCGCGGCATACTTTGGTTACCGAAACGGCAGGCTGGCAGATGATCTGAGGCAGGAGGCGTTGGTCCGAGTGCTCGACGGTCGACGGAAGTGCCCTCGAACCGTCAAGCCGGCCTTGTTCCTCTCCAATGTCATGCGCAGCATTGCCTCTGAGAGGGATCGGGACTCCGAACACGCCGACCTAGACGAGATGGAGGCGATCGGTGCGCCGGCGGCTGCATCGATGAGCAGCCACGGATCGGATTTGCTGGAGCAGGTCCGGGCGAAGATCGACGGCGGGCAACTCCTCCGAAAGGCGCTTGACCTCTTCGAGGACAATGAAAGGGCGAAGACGATGTTCGAGGGAATCGTAGAAGAGATGGAAGGTCAGGAACTGCGGGAATTGCTCGGCGTGTCCCAGGTCGAGTTCGACTCCTTGCGGAGGTTGGTGCGGCGTCGGCTGGACAAGCATTTCCAAGGCCGGAAGCCATGACGCGCGATCACAAAGGCGACGAGATCAAGAAGCTCGCGAGCCTGGATCGGTTCATGATGGACCAAATCTTCGAGGCAACGGACGAGGAACTGTTGCGGGAGGCCTCGGAGGACGGCGTCGACCTCGCGAAGTTGAAGGACGAGCACCTCGCGCTGCTGGGGGAAGCCGCCAAGGTCGCGGGCCGCAACAGGCAGGCCGCGATCCGGGAAGAGATGGCGCGCGACCGCGCCAAGCCGCCGGTCACCTTGGACGTCGCTCGCGCGCGTTCGCAGTACGATCGGTTGCTGGCCGGGAACGACAACGCCGCGAACAGAATGACGATGGCGGCCAGGAACCAGGACTGCGATGCCGAGGCCGACATGGAAGGGATGCTGGAGGACTTCGCCGAGCTTGGGATCATCAAGGACGCCGAGAAGGACAAGCCGGGGCCATGAGCCTGTCGAGGGCGGAGGGGATCCTCGGTTCGTTGGGCATCGATCGTCCGGAGGACATCGATCTGGAGATGGTCGCGTGGAGCCTCGGGGCGAAGGTCAAGTACAGGCCGCTCTGTTCGTGCGAGGCTCGCATCTGCGGCCATGGGGACAAGGCGATCATCACCGTCGACGAACGGAAGATGCCCCAGCGAGTGCGCTTCTCGCTCGCCCATGAGATCGGGCATTGGACCCACCATCGAGGCCGGCTGCTGATCTGCCGTTCGGACGACATCGGCAAGTTCGCGGGTACAATACGGGGAGCGACCAATCCAGAGGCGGTCGCGGACCAGTTCGCCTCGGAACTGATCCTTCCTTCCTACATCTTGAAGCCGACGCTTAAGGCATACAAGACTCTCGACCTGAAAACGATTCAGGCGGTGGCCTCGGCCTTCAGCGCGAGCAAGACGGCGACCGCGATCCGCATCATGCAAAGCAATATGTACGACGCGATGATTGTCTGCCACGGCGTCGAGAAGAGGCGATGGTTCCGACCGGCCACCTGCGTCCCGGATCGCTGGTTCCCCAAGGACACCCTCGATCCCGAGAGCTACGCGTTGGAGGTTCTGGCCACCAAGACGGAGCAACCTCATCCGCGGAAAATCGGGGCTGACGCCTGGTTCGATCGTCCCGAGGCGGAGCGTTACGAAATCTCGGAACAGTCATTCCCGTTGCCGAACGACGAAGTGCTTACGCTCCTGACATTCTCCGATCCGGATATGATGGACGAGCGGCAGAGGCCCCGGCAATATGGGCGGTAGCAAGGTAGGGTCTGTCCCGACTGCTGAAAGCCTCCGACGAGGGACGTGATCGCGGCGGCGTCATGGCGAGCGGAACGGGAGATCGTCAGGGCACGGACTGGTCGGCCGAGGAGAACGACGTCCTCGTCGCGAACTATTTCGCCATGCTCGGCGAGGAGCTTGCCGGACGCGACTACGTCAAGGCGAGCCATCGTCGGGCGGTGGTAGAGCGGATCGGCCGGTCCGAAGGGTCCGTCGAGCGCAAGTACATGAACGTCAGCGCGGTGCTGATGAAGCTCGGCCTGCCGCGCATCAAGGGCTACGCCCCGGCCTGGAACGCGCAGTTCGGCGCGCTGACTCTGGCGATCGAGCGCCGCCTGACGCTGGACGGGAGGCTGCTCTCGCCTGTCGTTCTGCCCAGGCAACCGGTGCCCGACGATGATCCGTTCGTACCAGCGCCCGTCATGGCCGCCAGGGAGGACCGACGGCAGGAGCCGATCCGGCGGCTCGTCCGCAAGTTCGATCCGGTGGCTCGCGACGCGCGAAACCGCGCCCTCGGCAAGCAGGGCGAGGCCTTCGTGGTGGAAGCGGTGCAACTGCTGAGCGGCGGCGCGGTTCACCGAGGCGATGGCGGGCCGGTAAGCCGACACTCAAGATAGTTCTCGACGCCGTGCCGAAGCCGCTGGACTTCCGTCGCACGGGAAGCATTGCTGTCGCTGTCCTGACGAGGCGGAGGCGACGCGCGCCTCCCCCGCACACCGCCCGATCCGCCTGGCCGATGCCGGGCTCTGCCCGGTGCTGGCGCCCGATCTCCGGGCGCCTCGTGCACAGGACCAGGCCCATGACGACCTCTCGTACCAAGACCACCTCTCGCGCCAAGACCTCGACGCCCGCGACCCCGGCGCCCGCGACGCCGGGTGCACCGCCCCGGCTCTCGGACGCAGCCCTGCTGCTGCTCGGGCAGGCGGCGGCCCGCGAGGACCGCCTGCTGCTGCCGCCCCTGCGGGCGCGCGGCAGCGCGCTGCAGAAGGTGCTTCAGGCGCTGCTCGAGGCCGGACTCGTCACCGAGGTGCCGGTCGCGACCGAGGCACAGAGTTGGCGGTCGGGCGACGACCGCCAGCGCGTCGGACTCGTGATCGCGGCCGACGGCTTCCGCGCCATCGGCCTGCCAATGCCCGCGCCCGCGGCGCCCGCGCCCATGGCGTTCGTCGCCGCGGCGGCAGCGGCGGGGCAGGGCGGTCCGCCTGCGGCCAAACCGGCGGGTCGCACCACCAAGCAGGCGGTGCTGATCGCGCTGCTGTCGGACGAGGCGGGCGTGAGCGTCCCGGCCCTTGCCGAGACCCTGGCCTGGCAGAACCACACGGTCCGCGCCGCGCTCACGGGCCTGCGCCAGAAGGGTCACGTCCTCGCCAGGACCAAGGACGCGGCCGGCACGACGGTCTACCGCATCACGGGACCGGCGGGGGCGGATGCT
>JAABUP010006185.1_pt1 | contig 17307 bp, 6 predicted proteins | sample 5559201 | NCBI WGS metagenome assembly JAABUP01 (sample SAMN10711887, study PRJNA513373) | rock metagenome | isolation source: Antarctica rocks | place: Antarctica
GATCGCCCCTATAGCTCGTGAGTTTCTCAATAAAATTTGGCGCGATCGTTTCTAAAACATTCGCAGAGGGGTAGAGCGTTGCACTTGTAATGCAAAGGCCGATAGTTCAAATCTGTCTGGGGGCAAATCCGGCTATCGTAAGAATTAATATCATTCGTCATTTTTTGACTACTATGTGTATGTGTATATATGGCTCGACTTGATTTGTATGTCTTGGGGTGAATGCATACAGATATGCCAAGAAATATGCGATAAGGCAGATTTTATAACACCATACGACACCCTTGCATTATTTCTTTGGACTATAGGTTCAATGGATGGTCAATAGGAACATCATGAGGTTGACTGTTGATGGTCTATGGAAATAGGAGAAGCAACTATGTACTCCGCAATCACGCTAGTAGCCCTATAGGGCTGAGTGTAATCTCATCTATATCCATTAGACTGATGAGAAGCATCGTTAGGTTCTAACGCTCCCATTTGCTAATTAGCAGTCTAATATCTATCGACTAATTATATGCCTCGTAGCTCCATCTTATAGAGTCCTAAGGCCGAGTCTCTTAACGTTTTCTTTATATTTATAAGGGCCTAGAGCCTTCGTTAGTCTATTAGCTAATATATCGTCTATTTTAACGTTGTTGAGGGAATAAACCTATAAGGGTTAATATGTGGTAATAAAGATAATTGTATTTAGTCTATAGAGTAGAATGTTGGAATGTAGGCCTACGCCAAGCATGCCAAGCATCCTTATCTAATCAGATTAAGGTTATGATATTAGTATCTATAACAAACGTAGTCGACTCTTAATTAGCCTATTTTAGCTATTATCTCCCTAACTACGTGGTAGTATAAGTCGATATACTTAGTACGTAGGTAATTAATAGGATTTGAAGCCATTTTGATAGCGGCCTAGTTATTAGCCTTGAGGGTAACGTAATCTACGTTATTACCTTTATATCCTAGCTCCTTAAGGAGAGGAGTAAGGAACTTAGATTCTTAAGTAGCTAGTGCTTCACCGACGTACTCAGCCTTAGCTGTAGAGGAGGCGACGGTGGTTTATCGTTTAGAAGACTAGCTGATTAGTCCATTCTAGAGGAGAAAGACGTATGCGGAGGTGGAGCGCCTAGTGTTATAATAATCTCGCTATAAGGAGTTAGTATAGCCTAATAGGCCTCTATCCTTATCGTCTCGATAGTAATAGAAGAGGCCTATAGTTCGTGTACTAGAGAGATAGCGTATAATACGCTTAGCTACTGCGTTATAAGTGGATATAGGGTTATTATAGTAGCGAGCGCATTTGCTAACTGCGTAGGAGATATCTAATCGAGTTATTATTAATAACTATTATAAGTAACTAATTAGCTTACGATATCCTTCCTAGTTATTAGGGTTAGCTACGTAACCGTCGTCTACTTACTATAGATACGATCCCTATTCCATTAGAGTACTATAGGGTTTATAGTTCTCTATACCTAACTCGCTCAGCAATTTAGTAATATACGCTAATTAGTTAACGTATATCGATCGATTCTTTCGATTACGTATAATCTATATTCCTAGGTAGAAAGAGATTTCTCCTAGGTCTTTAATACGGAAGCGTTTAGCTAATTCCTTCTTTAATAGATCGATAAGTTCCTATACCGGAGTAAGGATAAAGAGGTTATCTACGTAGATACCGATAATAGTACCGTTCTTATAGACGAAGACCGAGTGGTCCTTCTAGATACGAGTAAAACCTAAAGACTTAAAGAACTCTCGTAGGGTAAGGTACTACTTACGAGGTACTTACTTAAGGCTATACAGGGCCTTTAGTAACTAGCATACTAAATTAGGGTTCTTTACGAAGCCGTAAGGCTATTTAATATAGACTTCTTCTCGAAGTAATAACTCTAGGAACGCGGTAACGATATCCACGTGCTCTATAAAGAGGTTATATTTAGCTCCTAATGCGAGGAGGATTCGCTAGGTTATCGATTTAACGACTAAGGAGAAGGTTTTATCGTAATTAACTCCTTCTATCTAACGGAAGCCCTTAACGACCCACCTCGCCTTAAATCTAGCGATGAGGCCGTTTACGTTAAGTTTAATAACTATAACCTACCGACCTAGAAGTGCTTTCCTACTACGTGGTAGTTTAACTAGGTCCTAGGTTTTCTAGACTTCGTAGGAGTTGAGTTCTTCCTCGAAGGCCTTCCTCCACTCGCTCCTATTAGGCCTATTAAGAGCCTCATCGACGTTGGTAGGTGCGTTAGGTATAGGCTAAATATTAGCCTTAACTACACGCATAGCAAATCTATATCTAATTTTAGTAGGTTATTTTTCGATATAATAGGTCGATCTAGTAGTCTTCTAGGGGTCGTTAAGGATAGCGTAGTCCTAGAGGTTTCCCCTAGTAGAGCGACGGGGAGGTTTAGAAGCCTTATTAGACTTATCCCTAGTAGATTCGGTATCGGTACTAGTAGTGGATGACTTAGACTTATAGCCTAAGGATGATAACTCTACGTTTTTATTAGTATTAGGATTTAATATAATTAGGCCGGAAAAACGTTATTCCGGAAAGTTTTTTTCTTCTAAATAGTTAAAATTATTAATTTAAGAAAGATACTTATCTTCGGAGAAACGTTATTCCGTTAATAAATTCTTCTCCTCGCCTAAATTAGTTATTTTAACTAATTCGTTAAACTAAACGTTTACTAAGGTAATAATTCTTCGGCTATTCTATAGCCTAAATTTATTATAGCCCTCGTAACTAACGAGTCTATATTTATTACTCTTATAATCGAGCTTCTTAAGGTAAGGGTCTTCGTTATAATAGTAGGCGATATATCCGAAGACTCGTAGATAGCCTATATAGGCCTTTTTCCCCGTCTATATCTTATATAGTACTATAGCTCTAAGGTTCTTAGTGGGACTAAGGTTCCTTAGATACATCACCGTCATAATAGCCTCCCCCCATATAGATAGAGGCATTTAAGCGTCAAAGAGCATAGATCTCGTTCGTTCGAATAGGGTCCGAAAGTACCTCTCAGCTATCCTATTCTAGTTCGGATTATATAGAGCTATAGGCTCCTATTAAACCCCGAACTCTTCGTATAGCTTTAATATCTAGTCGCTCCCATTTTCACCTACGTTATTACCCCGGAAGCGTTATACCGGCGTACCGCGATTCTTTATATATATAAAGAAGGAGCGTGTTTTTATATAGGCCTCCGACTTCTTACGGAGGAGGCTGATTTCACCGAAATCTATAGCGTCATTAAGGAGAAGGTAAATATATCGCTTCTTCCCATTAGTTAGGGTAATTTTACCACCACCAGCGATATCCGAATAGATCAACTCGCCTATATTAATAGCTCTTTTATATAGGTCTACTCGCCCAGCTAATCGGGTTGGTTAACGAGTCTATTTACCTATAATATAGGGCTCACATAGCTCACGAGGTAGTTCTAGACTTTCTAGAGAGGTGGCCTTCTATAGGTCGATTCTATCGGTCATTAAGGCCAACTTCTTAACGTCCTATATATTAAGGTAACCGAGACGGCGATGCCATAGGGACTATAAGGCCTACTTACCTATAGCAGGAGCTTTTAGTATTAATAGTCTATTTACTAGATAATCGGAATCCGAGTTATCTGATTAGTTAGTAGCCTAACTAGATACATCTAGTGCATAGCCCGTATCACGACGAGTTCCTATCATCGCGACCTTACTACTCTAGTGGTTAATGATGAGTTTCCCTCGCCTATTAGAGCGAAAGGGATACCCCTTCTAGTCTAGCGTACTAAGGGATAGGAGGTTATATACTAGGTCCGGTACGTACTAGGTGTTTTCGAGACCGATGGTTTAGGTCTCTCCGTTAATAAGAATATTAAGTTCGATGGTACTAATACCATAAACCTTTACTAGAGTGTTATTAGCTACTCCGACGCTCTTATTAGTTAACGATCGATAGGTCTTAAAGAGAGACCTATTATAAGTAATATAGATATCTACTATAGAGTCTATCCACCAATCATCGTCCTTCTTCTTAAAGGTTTTCTTTGCGATTTAACTTCGCGTAGACGATGATATCTATATCTTCTTAGTCTTAAACATATAGACGACCTTCTTAGCTTTCGACTCTTTACTCCCATTAATTATATCGGCTTTATTTACCTTCTTCTTCTTAGGGAGTAGGTGCTCTTTATTAGCTAGGTAGATCCACTAGTTAGGACGTTTATCCTTATAGAGGATAAAGCAGTCCTTCTTCTTAGGGAGTAGGTGCTCTTTATTAGCTAGGTAGATCCACTAGTTAGGACGTTTATCCTTATAGAGGATAAAGCAGTCCTTCTTCTTCTAACTAGGTATATCGTAACCATCGCAATGGAGGTCAGATTTACTGTTTCTCCTATTGCGGCTTCGGCTACTATGGCCTCGTTTGCTCTAACGGCCACGGTTATTATTATTATTACTATCTAGATTAAGCTTCTTAGTAGCGAGAGCTTTAGTTATCTCTTAGTCTTTAAGACGTCTCTCGTGCTCTTAAAGGTTAAATAATATATCGTCGAGGGTGAGTTCTTTATTACTTTATTTAGCTATATACTAGAGGTTAAAGACTAGTAATTAGAACTCTAGATTAAGGCTAAATTAGAAAGCACTAGCGACTTCCTAATCGGGTACGGCCTTCCCTATATTAAGGAGTTTCTTATAGTTAGTTTTAATATATTAGGAGTACTTATATATAGACTTAAACTAATCCTAAGTTAACCTCGTGATATTTGCGTAGAAGGTATCTATAGAAGCTCTATCCTTCGAGGAATAGAGGTTCTTAAGGACCTTCATAGCCTGACACGAATTAATAATTCTACTAAGGTAGATTTTAACTTCTGGTTTAACTGCTAGGCCAATGCATCGGCAAATCTCAAAAGTTTATTTTAGCACGCTTTTTTGGATATTATCGGAAAAATCAGGTTTTAGCACGATTTAGCACGTTTCGCACGTTCCGCCTATGTCTAACGCTTTCAGCCATATTAGTAACCCGGGGTTGCTAACACCCGAAACACCGGGAACAGCAACCCTAAAATTTAGCCGCACGAACCCCCGAAGGCCTTACGACCGTGGCCCGAAGGCCTTGCGACCGTGGCCCCGAAGGCCTTCCGTAGCCTAGCGCACTACCATCATCGCTTTACGCATAACCCTACGCATTACCCTAAGCACGACCACCCTAAGCACTACCCCGGGCACCACCCCCGCGAGAGAATCGGCCGAATCGACCGAATTTGGGGTCTGATTTTAGGTGGTGTTGGTGGTCCATCCCCTATAGCCTTCCCGAGTGTTTTGGTCGATTATGAACATCAAAAAAATCGAAAAAATAAAACTTTTTAAAATCACGTGATTTGCTAAAAAATCGTGATTTTGCTAAACCTGCGAAACCTGCGAAACCTGCTAAAATCGTGATATTAGCTCGCGCATTTGCTAATTGCGATAAAATCACGATTTTACCTATATTTCCGGAGTTAGCAAATCCGGATTTAACATAAACTTTTGAGATTTGCCGATGTGTGAAGAAGGGCGTTACTTCCAACCACGGAAAGTGGGGTAGTAAATAGCTTAGTCAGCCACTATAGCACTTAGCCGTGCAGGCTTTATAGAATTAATGCATCCTTCTTCCTACCTATAATACTAAGGTGTCTATTTTCTAGAGGTCTATCCCAGATCCTTAAGTAGCCCTAGAGCTGGATTATATTATTGTTGCTATTCGTTCCTAGTATAAGTCATTAACTTAATCGCTCCGTTATTATATCTATACTTTAACCCTACCTTTTTATTATTAACCTTCGTTCTCTCTATTATATAACTAAGCTCTTCTATTATTAAAGTATACCCACTTTATCGATAGAAGCTTTAGCTTCCCTACCACCTATCCTTAGGATCCGTATAAAGCAGTTTACCTACTACGGAAGATACCGTTAACCCTAGCTTCTAGGCCGTCTATCTTTTAAGCTCTTAGAGAATACTACGAGAAGAAGGAGCCTCTAACTCCTTCCGAAGCAGTAGAATATCCTTCGTTACTATAACTTCTCTTATCCTACGAGACCTAGCCTAAGTTACCACCCCCGAAGCTTATCTACTTAGATCTATCTAAAGCACCTTCCCCTACGACTACCTTAGCTTCACCCTCTACTATCGAAGCTACCCCTCCCGTTACACTAGCTATAGCGTACTAAATAATAGGACTAACCTTCACCTTCTATAGCACTTTCTCTAGCTAAGGTTCGATATCTACCTAACGTTAGCTTAAGAAATATAAATATAAGATATCGGGCTATAAAGTCGAAGGAATTATTCTAGTAAGTATATATCTTAAGTCCTTAAGTATACTTCTTATAGATAAAGCTGCGGACTAGTCCGAAAGCTATCCTAATACTATCCGCCTACTTAACGAAGTAAGCCCTAGCTCTTAAACTATCGAGAACTTTAAGGTTCTCTTATATAAACGATTCCTAAGTAAAGCCGTTAAGATAAGCCCTATCCCCTTCGATATCGAGCTTAGAGACCTACGCTAGAAGCCTAACGAGTTACTCTTATCCTACTATAAGAGAGTTATTAGCCTAATATAACGTATAGGAGCTAAGGATCGACCTTTATTATAACTTTCTATTCTAGTCCTTACTACCCTTAAATTAGTAATACTTAATACTATCCTTCGTGCCTTTATCCGTAGGCTAAGCGATAGCATAATTCGTACTAAAGTAACCCGTAGCATAGCTCCGATAACTCGGTTATTAAAAAGTATCTATAACCTAGCTGAGGAAGTAAGGCGTACTAATATTAAAATTAAGAAGCTATAGGATAAAGAAGTCCGTATAGACGAGCTTCGCTTCTATAAGTCCCTAGCTTAATAGAACTTATCGAAGGCCTAAATTAATATATTACTCACCTCCTACTACACCGAGAAGGCCCGCCCCTAGTAGCAGCCTAGGTGGATATTCTATATAGACCCTCACCCTCACTTATCTCCTAAAGTACTATAACCTTTAAGTTAACCTCCCCTATACCGATCTAAAGCTCCCTATAAACTAGTGCTTATAAGTAACCCTAGTAAAGTAAATGAAGCTAGGACGACTCGTTCTACTAGTATATACTCGAAGCCTAAGCCTTTATACTAGAGCTAAAAGAGCCTTCCTAATCGTACCGAATCCCGTAACCCTTAGATTAATAGAAGCAGATAATGGTCTATTATTAAGGATAGTCGTTTATACATTAAATGCGGTTACCTAGGTTATATATCGAGTAAGTATACTAATAATTATCTCCCCTTATAGGAGTAAGCCTACCTTAGAGAGATTATCTTTAATTAAGCTCCTTAAGTAAGCTTTGCTATAGTAGGCTTTAGGGCTTATAATAGTAATATAAAACCTTATAGAAGCTACTCTATCATCTTATCGAACTAGTCTTTAGCTAATTAATCCACTAGCTAAGTAACCCCTTAAACTTCGTCTACTATAACGCCTATAATGTCTGGTACCTTACCTAGCCCTACTAGTCATTCGATTCATTATAGTACTACTAGTCTTTAAGTTTAAGCTTCGCCTATTACTAAAGTAAAGGCTGTTAATGCTAACTACGGTAAAGGCTTAGGCCTAAATAAACGCCCCTATATTAAAGCTAAACTATAACCTTCCTAACTTAGTTCCTAACCTTAAGCTTCCTAACTATATCCTAGACTCGTCTAAGGTTAGTAAAGCTTCTAGTAACCTTATTAGTTCTAAGCTAGTATAGATGGTCGATAGAAAGCTAAAGGCCTAAAGAAGGTCGGTAAGAAGGTTAAACCCTAGCCCGTCGCTAGTATATTTAATAATTAGCTAGGGAAGTACGACTCACCTATATTAATTCGTACTATACTATAAAGTAATAAGGTCGATATAACTTAGATAGATCTAGTTACTTAGTCTCTAGCCGTCGCTCGAGAGATTAAACGTCTCTATACTAGGGTAGTAAAGAAGAAGATGCCTAAGGCTAAAGCACCTTCCTAACCCTAAGGTCAATAAAATCCTTAGAGCTTCGTTCCCTAATTCTAACTATTCGGAGTAGGCCTTCTATAGCCTATGCCATTAGGATTTATCCTACCTTAGTAAATACTAGTCGCGTTCTAACCTATATAAGCTTAGACCGGTATAGACTAAGGTTAATAAGTCCCCTAGGCCTTATAACCCTCCTAACCTTTATAACCTTCCGTGAATATATTAAGCGCCTTAGCTTTAAATGGTATTAACCGTTATATACGATTCTTAAGTACTATAATAGGTACGGATAAGGCCTTTCGGATCGAAATCACCATTATTATACTAGATAGGACGATAATCGTACTTAAGAAGAGGTACACCTAAGCTAATTAAGGTTTAGATATAAATATTATATCTTCTAGACTTATCCGGCTCCTAGGTCTAACGCTTTATTCTCTTAATAAGGTTGGCTTTAAAGGTCTCTCGATAAGAATAGCTAATTATAGGGAGACTATCTTATACCATTTTATATAGCTACGGCTTTCTATAGCTAGTATAGTACGAGATATTCGTTACTTCGTTACCCCCGAGCTACCTTATACTATATCCTCTAGGTAAACTAAATACCTAAGCCTCATCCTTAGCCTACCTTAGCTATATTCCGTAGATACTTTAATATCGATTCGTTAGTCTAAAATTATGGTTAGTAACCTCCTCTGCGGAGAGAAGGTCCGTAAAGTAATCGGGCCTAAGCTCGTCTTTTGCTAGGATTATAACCTTCTAATATATCCTAAATCTGCTATAGCTATAGGTAAGATGGCGGAGGAGCTTAATAATAACGAGTCTAACTCTAGCGAATCTGATAGCGAGGATAACCTTAGCGACGTTAAGGACCTCCCTCTATACCCGAAGTAGTCTTTTTAGTAAGTCCTTAGTACGACTCTAAACTACTTAGATATCTACCTATAAGTATCGCTACCTTATATAGCGAAGGTGTCCGCTCCGAGGATAGCGATGAAGCTTCCTTATATCGATCTAAAAGAGACTCTAATAGGTCTACTGCTATACGGAAGCCTAGTTAGTCTATGGATGCATTTAGTATATCGGGCTCTCCTAGTTATTATCGAACTACTACTCCTTCTACTACTAAAGCGAATCCTTACCCTAGTAGGCCTATCCTTAGACCTTTAATCCGCTACGACGTAGCACTCTAAGTGCTTAAAGTATAGGCTTCTTTAGTAGAACTTACCTTAGGCCCTCTTATACCTACGGAAGTAGCTAGGTATAAAGTACTTTGCCTAATATACTACTACCGATACCTTAATAGGACGGATCTTACTAACTTACCTTATACCGATCTTATTACCCACCGTGTAAGAATTAAGCCTAGAACTAAGCCGGCTTCGTGTGTCGTATAAAAACGTTAGCCTACTTATACTAAGTAGTGGCTTCGTAAAATCGTTACCGATAGTATTAAAGGAGGAGTATATAAACTTACTAAGCTAGCTAATGGCCGCCTATTATAATAGAATATAAGGGCCGTAATCGTTAATAAAGTTAAAGACCTAACGCCTAAGGATGAACCTAGGGTAACCTTCGATTATTTACGGGTAGAAGAAGACCTCCTAGGAAGTCACCTTAAGCTTTTATCGAAGGTTTATAATAACCTATTAGATCTACGTTATCGAAGCTTATTCGCCGCTAATTTAAAGTATATATACCTTACTATTCTATTACACCCTAATAATCGTTATAACTTTATATTCACCATTTCTGGCATCGGCTAAGTTTAACCTATAAGGATATAGTAAGAGTCTAAATCCGCTAGGTTTACTATAACTAAATTAGCCTATAGAGCATTTAGAGCCCTACTACCACCCTTTCACGAACTATCGTTACTTTATTTAAATAACCCTACTACTCCACCCACGTTAGTATTCTATATAGACGATTTCTTTAGTAGCTTCTAGAGCTTCGATAAACTCTATAAATTCCTACGAGTATATTTCCTCCCTCGAGTAGAGTGGGCATATCTAAGGCTTTCCTTTAAGAAGCTTCGACTCTTCGAGTCCGAGATTAAGGTGCTAGGAGTAACTTATTCCGTTAGTAGTTTCGTCTAAATACTTAAAGCTCGGGTTACTAAGATAGTAAGGTAGCCTACCCTCTTAGATTAGTCTAGGGTGAGAGCGTTTCTAGGAACTATAGGTATTACGAGAAGATAGGTTAAAAACTTCGCGGAGCTTTCGAGACCCCTTACTAGGTTAACTAGGAAGGTTAAATAGAGGTGGACTATCTCGGAGTAACTATCCTTCGAGATTATTCGAATTAAATATACTACTAGAATAAGTATATATAGAATTAATCTCGTTTTAGTTATTTACTTCTATACTAACGCTTTAGGTTTTAGAGCCGGGATAGTTATCACCTAGTTCTAAGCACTAAGCAAGGTTAATATATCTAGTACTAAAGTAGTTAAGGTTCTAATTATTTACGACTCCTTCACAGGATCTCGCTTTATTACTACGGCTATAAGAGTACAGGAGTTATAGAAGTAATAATACCCCTAAGGCGAGCTTTATGCTTTATACTTTATTACTATTAGCTAGGTGTCGCAGGGGCTCTTCTTTTATTTTGTTTTATACGTGAAGAAGGGCGTTACTTCCAACCACGGAAAGTGGGGTGGCAAATAGCTTAGTCAGCCACTGTAGCACTTAGTCGTGCAGGCTTCATAGAATCAATGCATCCTTCTTCCTACCTACAATACTGAGGTGTCTGTTTTCTATGTGTAGGCACACGCAAGTAGATATTTATCCTTAAAAGTCTCCTGCTCTTTCATCTAGGCCTCTGCATCCTATTCGTATTGTTCCTATATGTGTAGAGCTATAGCATTATTTAGTCGTAGAGGTTTTATTGGTGCTCTCTTCGTTCCAGTAACGTATTTCTATAACTCGTCGACGATGAGGGTGTTTCTCATGTCAACGGTCCAGGAGTCGTAATTCGATGCTCCCTTAAGCTTTAGAAAGTCCCTATGACTCTTCGTCATGATGGGCAACCACAATTGATATGTGGTGGAGGTGTATCGATAGATTTATCGATTTATCGGTTTTTCCGATGTATAAAGAAAAAATTTCTTTTTCCTGAACAGCGTCAATTTGACTCGCAATGATAGCGACAACGGAGTTTAAATCCTGATGATTAAACTATAAGGGGCGTCGTAGCCCGGGCTCATAACCCTTTGGAATATAGGTTCAATGGATGGTTAATAGGAACATCATGAGGTTGACTATTTATGGTCTATGGAAATAGGAGAAGCAACTATGTACTCCGCAATCACGCTAGTAGCCCTATAGGGCTGAGTGCAATCTCATCCACATCCATCAGACTGATGAGAAGCATCGTCAGGTTCCAACGCATGTGAGAGCCTGACAGTTCATTGAGGAAAGTATTCATATCACTTCATGGTCTAGAATACGCGAGGGCAGCACATGCAAGCACGAAAGGATCTCGGTGATTCCGATTGTCGATACGGTATAGAAAATACTAACGGCAGCCAAAATACGTAAGGTCGTCAATCTGACAACCAGTGACTATTCCGCGTGCCAATACGCAGACCAATGACTCAAATGCAAACAATTTTTCAACACACTTCATTCCACAAATACCATGACCATCAAGGCATTGGATTGTTCCCTTTTCTCCTCATCGATGACATGAATCATTGACTAATGAAGCCGTCTGTCTATTACCCATTGGCTACACATCTTCGATATCAATGACCATGAGAGACTGGAAGATTCTTTGCCCTTATCGCCCGGTGTCACCGGGAAAGTCTGGTGAAGGAAAAGAGGACTCGATCGGGTAATTGTATCCGCCAAACCCGCTTCCTTCACTGCGTTTCGATTTCATCATTGCTGTCCACATTGCATCTGCCCATTACAAAAGGACGAGGGAAATCACCAGTTGCTGGACAGACTGATCTTTTGGCACCAGAGCGCTCGATTGAACAGAGAGGCTCATCCATTTCCTATGTAACATTCGTTGTCTGCCATACTCTCTACACCCAGTGTGAAGACATGCTATACCTAGATCGGGCCATTGCATGCGCCAAGCTCGCTTCGTTCACCGTGTTCCGGCGTCATCATTTCTGTCGCATCTGCACGGCATAAGAATACTTTGACAAAGCGGAAAAATTCATCAGCAAGTTTGCTCATCAGATACTTGCCTCATATCCTTGTTCTGTGATACCCTCCGCACACAGGCAACCTCGCAGAGACAGCGTGGGCTTCGATGGACCCATCGGAAGCCGAGCGACAGTTGGTGAGGCAATTGATTAAGTAGCACGCCTCTTGAGCCGCAAGCCAGAGCCAGAAGTTAGAGCTCCCCTGGAATTAGAACACCAACAAATCAGAGAGGCTTTGCGTACGAAAGCTTTTTCACTACCAATACCGCCTACACCAATATCTGCAAGCCAGAATGATCCTAATCTCATCCATTCGCATGGGCATGAAAATTCAGGCCAACGGCAACGGCCTGATTTGGAGGACAATGAGCGGAATCAGGAAGAGCAGGCTCCTCAAAAGCCTCCACAGGGACGAGCGCACTCTCGCACCCCACAGGTGTCCCGCGAAGGTCGCAACGGCGTCGGGCAAGTACCCGTACAATTATTTCGACCGATCGATCCTGCAAATTGGGAAATTCTGAAGCTGGGTGACGATGATTGGTCAGCCTCATCAACGACTTGATCTATAAGGTGGCGGGCCACGAGAAATGGTGACAGAGGAGGGCAAGGATCAAAGCACGGGCCTGGGTTTTGGGGATGAGTGGAGGAGGATATTCTTGTGACTAGCTACCCTCTCGGGGAATAGTAAAGCTTCGGCCTTCAGATGCAGAATTAGATGTACCACATTCAACCGAATCTTATTTCAAATGGTGATTGAGCAATCACAGTGATAATAGGCCATTCGATAGAGCAGTGTCCCATATCATTCCTTCTCGGGGTTGTTTATCCAAAGCCCACCCGCTCTAGGTGGTCTCGCACATTCGATCAGTGAACCACCGGTCATCGGTGCAACCAAGCCTCTATCGATGTCCACATAATTTATAGTCGATAGCTCATGACGAGTGTACATACTTAGCAATCGACCCTTGAGTGTTTATCGATGCAACGAAAAGCTTCTTGGGAATCTTGAGTGACCTAAATCCGTATGCCAAACCCACAGTTCGTCTGATCGATCGGAGTCCAGACAAGAAAGCGCAATAAAGAGCGACATCGATGCAAAGATCCCGCAGTGTTCTTGTTCTCGGATGGAATGTGACAAGTTCTTGTACAAAGTCATAGCTTGATCCATCTTGATATCGTCCATTGCATACGATGAAGAGACCTATGCCACATCCTCGCTGTCCACCGTAACCACGATAAGCCCGGCTGGCAAGTACAGTCCAATAACTCACCTAGAAGTCATCGATAAAAGGGCAAAAAGATGTTCGAGACTGACATTCATCAGCCCTACTCATCCCCAGGTCGAAACTCGAAAGCCTCAACCCAGATTCGAACCCGGAACCCCAGGATTAGGTCAAGGAGAGTGGTATTAACGTCGACCAATCACCATTGATACAGCAAGACGCTAATCTCAGGTCACACCCTTTAAGGTATGATGCAGCAGGGTTAGTGGCTTGGTCAATTACGATTGATGCGCAAGGTTACCACTAGGCCATTGGACCCGTCTATCGATGGGTCATTTTCTTTATTTTGATATATATTTCAATGAACACTTTATGTTGGGTTTCAATGACTGCTTAAATCTGGTCAAACAGTGAACAGTCATCAAACACCAGCCTGGGCACAGGTAGGAGCCAAAAGCTTAAGAGTTAAACACTATGTTGTGTTACATTTACTGCGCAGACTTGCTAGCCAAATCACATTATCACTGCAATCAAAGCCACCAACTCCCGACCTAGATGGAACATACACCAAAAACAGCGATCACAACCGGATTTGAGTCACTAAAATTTGTCAAGCTGACATTGTTCAAGACAGCGATGACAGGGATAATACGGCTACCAGGGTGGTGAACAGTGTCTGCTCAGAGTCTTGGTATATAGATGTTTGACTCAAACAGCAAGGGTTTCTATGTATATCAATCTATGAGCGCTATGGCGAAAGCTAGACCACTTTGATCACCCTTTCAGACTACGATGGAATGCTTATTTGTGAACGTAGCGGGAATGGTGACAAGTCGCAGTATCCGATGTGATTGGGAAAGCCTTGCTTGGTGCAACTACGCAGTAATGGCCGTCTATTATCGGTACTGTCATCGATACAACGAGGGCCAGGTGTGGCCTCAAGATCGTCTGATCGTCGATAGATATAGAGTCATAGCCGTTCCAACTCTACATCAGCGACTGAATGCTATGCCAACAAGCCCAATGAGAAAAATTTGGCGGCAAGAGAGAATGAACATAGCCCATTATTCCACCCACAGAAAACCACATGCAAAAGTAACCGCTCATTATATCCTCTCAGAGGGTATGTAACACGCTTCTGATTCCAAGGCCTTCTGACGCTATCCGATGTCAGCTGCCGATACAACACTCAACGCTGACAAAGTGTAATCGTGTACCTTGATGGTCTACCACCGAGCGTGCTTTCTCGCCTTCGTTGATTCTTCCGAAGCTGCATACGGCTTTCTGGATTTGAGCGACATGTTCGCTCTCTGGTTAAAATTTGTAATTCCAATCGATTGGAAATACTCAACACGGGTCAACACTCGTCAGGGATTTCTGCAAGTCAGCAGAAACAAGTATTAGAAATTGGGCTCTCTCAGCGTTATGTCAACTTCTTCGACATCTGCAGTCAACTCCTACGTAGAACAATCAGTCAATGATTCAACAATAAAATGTGACGTTCAAGTGCTCGTATCTCAACAACAAGTCAAGTCATCATCAAAGTCATCTTCAGGTGTATCGCACACTTCATCAAAAGAGCAAAAGGAGTTAATGAATTTTAAAGGGTTCTGTCAATTATGATATATATCTTAATAAAATAATGCCATTAAACGGTAATGGCTCTCATGGTTGAGTGGTAGACACGCAATCAATCGTAATTGACCTTGACAACAACCCTGCTGCATCACTTTAGTGTGACCTGGGGTTAGCGTCTAGCTGCATCAATGGTGATTGGTAGAATCTAACGCTAACTATAATTGAGCAACATCCCGGGGTTCCGGGTTCGATTCTGGGTTGAGACTTTCGAGTTTCGACCTGGGGATGAGCAGGGCTGATGAATTTCAGTTCCGAACATCTTTTTGTTTTTCTTCGCTTTCCTTGGTACCGTACGTAGCCCTTTGAGTATTATCTCTCGCAACCTGCTTCCCCGTTCTGTTTGCAACCTTGTCCTTCCTGGTGCGGTTCACACCGGCTGTAGTCAACTCGATGTCACTTGATAGCTCAAACACACCGGCTAGGCGCTGCTGGAACATCTGGCTTGTAACGTGTTGGTGAACTCCGACTGGTGCAACTCCCCCACCTCCCTGATACCCCACCGTTCGTCGGCCGCCATGAGGCTCTCCAAGAATGCATCCCGATCTCAACATCATCGATGGTCTTTCCGGTTGCAGCAGAGGCATTTCGACGTCTGCATAGAGTAACGCGACTATGTCAGACAGAGTCCGGTTCAAAATTAAATTCACCGATTGGCTGGAAGATTTCCAATATGCAGCGGAGTAACATACCTGCAATCGCGACAGCACAGATACCCAGGATGTCTTAGAGAACTCCATACCAGGCTGTCCTATTCTGATCGCCCATTCGCAGTATTTCGTCTGTCGAGCGTTAAGGAAAATCGCTGATGGAACATCACTCAAGAGCGTACTTTGGATCTCGGATTTCTGGGCTGCTGGACGACCTCGATAGTCCGGGTCTCTCTGAAGAGGGCCACCTGCAAGTTGTCAATCGAGATGTCTTTGGGAAGGTCTACTCTGGAGGCTTTCTGAAAGGACGTGCTTGGGATCAAGGAACATGACGCTCTGTATGAGAGAGCTTATGGCGTCCAGTTTAGAGCCTTTCCTTTTAAACACCACGAAGTCAATTACATAAGTTGCGCTGCGAGACGCTTGAGTCTGCAGTATGTATCGTTTGTTGCGGTCTGACGTCTTGGGGTACCCAATGTACCACTCTGAGGCCTTGTTTGATGTACGGAACGACAAGGATTCGACAGTGGCGACATGCAGGTTGACTACTACTTAGGCTGTCGTCTCGACCGCTCTCGCTGTGGCAGAGCTATACCTGCTTTGACAGCATCCATGCCTCGAGGCATAGTGACGACGTGAAACTGATTTTGGAGTGAGATCGGACCGTCGATTGAGATGTTTGAGGAAGATGATTTGTAGCGCAACAGGCAGTGACATGCGACAGAGGATTTTAGATGTCGAGAGAAGATGAATTGTATTATTGAGTACGATCAACGGATGAGATGTGATTTTTGGCTTGGATGTCAGGAGAAGATGAGTGTACTGAACAAGTAAAGAGATGAGTGAACGTTGATCAGATTTCCGAAGAAGCCTACTCAGAGGTTGAAAGACGCTCAAAATCCGCATGGAAGAATTGTGATATTCCGACTCATCTTTTCTTATTAATGAAAGCTGCATATACAAGGCTTGCCAACTTGGCAGACCAGAACGCCATCGCCATAAGTCAATCCTTCACTGTGCAGCGGCTGCTGATTGACTTGACTGACCAGTGGCGGCAATGCCGGTCTTGGTAATCAAGGTCTCTTGAACGGAGGTCGGATTATGATATGCTACTTCGCCATACCTATCGACCTTTTCGCAGAGGGTATCTGACTTTCCAGGGGTACCCAGTACGGGAAACAAAGCCACTTCCTCTGTCTCCAGATTTCCTTACCACTTTTCATATACAGAGAAAAGGGTTTCTTTGTATAGAGCATCGAAGCGAGATCATTGCACTTTTCATGTTTCATTTTTCTGCATCACCAGGCGGTCGGAACCGCCATCCTCTTCAAGCAGCCAAGTCTACTATCGTATCTGATCATTCACTACCATTTTTCTCGAGGCATTGAGATACATCGTAGGTTGTATTCAATTGGCAACGACATTGATTGGGATATTATCCAGTCTATGGTACACCCAATAGCCGCAGTGAAGCAGAAGACGCGCTGATTGCCCATACAGCTTCCTTGATCCACCAGGAATCCCAGCCACGTTCGAATTTGATCTTCGCCGTTCGAACTCCCTTGCCCACTGAAGGTGGCTTTGAAGGGGGCACCAGGTCACTTCGCCATGACACAGCATCACTTTCTACCGTT
>JAABUP010006186.1_pt1 | contig 17304 bp, 15 predicted proteins | sample 5559201 | NCBI WGS metagenome assembly JAABUP01 (sample SAMN10711887, study PRJNA513373) | rock metagenome | isolation source: Antarctica rocks | place: Antarctica
CGCCTGCCCGTGGTCGCCGCAGTCCGCAACCGGGGTGCAAGGGGCAGGCCGCCCCTTGTCGGGCGCAGCCCGATGTCGGCTATTGCCTGCCTGGATTTTGCCCCTTGACATTCAATACCGGATCTACTTAGGGTATTCGTCGCACGGATACCCTAAGTAGCCAGGACAGGGCGTTAGATACCTGTGCTGGCTATGTAGTTCATCCGCCCAACGAAAGAGCACATGTCGTTGGGCGGATGAACTACATAGCCAGCACAGCGTCGTCAGGGCGCGCTAGACGCTTGCCCTCGACCACGACGCGCTCACCCCTCCCGACGACGGGTGTCTATCAACGACGAGCGTCTCTCACCGCGTCCCGTCACTGTGTGTTGCCGACGTCAGCGAGAACACGCGCGACACAGGGTCGTGCGGGCGCGGGAGAAACGGGCTCACGGCCGGCGTCGTGGGGCGTGCCTCTCCTCGTAACAGGTCACACGCGTGCGCGCGGGCGTTCCCGCCCTCCATCCGTCCGGCGATCGTCACCCACGACACGACGTGGAGAACCACTCCTGTCTTCAAGCGAGATCGGGGAACAGCGGTTCCTGACGTGGCGGAGCCTCCGTGTCCGCGTCGAGAACGGGGGTCGGCGGGTCGCTGTACGAGAGCGCCTCCTGCTCCACCGCCCGCCACATCTGGCTAAAGCGGCGGACGCGACGGTCGTAGCGGACCAGAGGCGTGCCCTCGTGCACCTCGACGCGCACCACGCGCGCGAGGGCCGCGTGATACGTGGCGAAAAGCGGCGCATCCGTGACGGTGACATGAATCTCGTCACATCTCTGCTCCCGGGCATAGGCCAGCACCTCGTCGGGCAGCCGCCCGCGCCGCACCTCACCGCCGCCGGGGTGCGCCGTCAGGGCTTCCACGGCGCATTCATACATGAAAAAAAGGCGCTTGAAGGTCAGGCCGACGCGCGCGAGCAGGTCCTCGTCAAACACGAAGACGGCGGGCGCGCCGGGGTTGGCGCGGAGCGCGGGGTCGGCGGGCGACAGACTGTCTCCGTGGAGCCACACGAGTGGTCTGGACATGTCTCTCCTCTCTCCCACTCTATCGATCGGGCATCTCGGCGCCGAAGAGGCGCGCCCACAGCACGGGATAGGGTGCGTCGAAGGGACAGGCGTCGCGCGCGGGACACGGCGCACAGTACGCCCCGCGCGAGAACTTGTAGACGTTGTCTTTGTTGAAGATGTACGGCTTGTGGCTGAACGAGGAGTCGACCCATTGCCACGAGAGCCAGTTGGGCGCGGGGTCGCCGCATAGCAGGTGGCGATCGAAGAGCGTGGCCCCGATGCTAAAATGGACGCCACGATGGTGGACGAGATACGAGGCGAACCACATCCGCGCGTGGTTGTGCATGTAGCCCGTGGTGTAGAGGTCCTGCAACGACCGGTCCATGCACGTCAGACCCGTTGCCGCAGCGGCCACATCGGCCGGCAACTCACGCGCGCGCGGGCGGTTGTACTTGGGCTGCTCCATCTCCGTATAGATACGGTCGCCCTCATGACGATAGATGAGATGCCAGAAAAAGCGCCAGGCCAGTTCACTGATGAACTTGGAGGATGTCCCTGTGCCGGCGCGCCGCAAGACGTCGTCGCGGACCTCGGCCAACGTGATGACGCCGTGGCGCAGGTACGGTGCCAGGCGCGACACCGCGCCGTTCACCACGTAGTTGCGTCCGGTGGCATAGCCCCGCACGTCGAAGGCCTGCAGCGCGCGCAGGGCCGCGGCGCGCCCGCCGACCGTGGGACTGATCGTGGGCGGCCCCTCGAACAGTCCGTCCAGCTGTGTCGCTAGCGCGGCCGCCCGCGCGGCGCGGGTCGGACCGCGCGCGTCAATTGTGCTCATCGTCCCATCCATTCATGTCATGAGGCATTTGTCCGATCAACGACGGGTGCGGTACCCCGCGACACGTCAGTCTAGCTGAGTTGGTGACCAGACGGCATAGGGCATCAGCAATCGGTCACTGGCGACCGTTGTGCTGGCTAATTCGCGCATCCGTGCAACGAAATAGGTGATTAGCTGCACGGATGCGCGAATTAGCCAGCACAGCCCCCTTGAGGCCCGGCTGGCAGAAGTCGGCGGCGAACCCGTAGTGCGCCCGTAGCGCCAGGAAGCCCGCCGTTTCCTCCCGGTCGCGCCCGCGCAACACATGCGCGACCAGCGTCGTCGCGTTGTCGTACAGGATTGTGGGCGGCACGCCCTCGAAATGCGCGAACGCGCGCACGTGTCCTTCATAGACCGCCTCGGTCCGCTGTATCGGGAAGATGTGCACGAAGGCATCCTCGCTCGTGTCCAGACGCAACACGAAGAAGATGGCGTCCTGGCGCACCCCGGCCACGACCACCTCCGCCTCGCCCCAGTCCGCTTGGGCGTGCCCGCAGCCAAACGCTAACGGCACGAAGGCCTCACTGTGTTGGGACCGCGCCTGATGGACATACAACCGCACTGTTGAGGAGGCAAGCTGGTAATTGTACGGCGCGGTCGTCAGGCGTTCCCAGATGCGCTGCGCTGTGTGTCGTTGCTTGGGTGGGGCTTGCTTGTCGTCCTCCAGCCACTGATCAATCAGCGCCCGCACCGGCGCGATCGCCGGCTTCGCCCGTGGCGCGCGTTGCCGGTAGCGTGGCTGTGCGTCCTCCGCCTCGGCGTATTTCTTCACCGTCTTGCGTGCAATGCCCAACTCCTGGGCGATGTGTCGCTCCGACCAGCCCCGCGCACGGAGCGATCTGATCCCGTAAATATCGGTCACCGTCAGCACCTTCCTGGTCCCTCCCACTCGAAGCAGTCGTTTCACTTCGAGGGTAAAGGCCCGCTCATGGTGGCTCCCGTTTCAGTCGGCGTTACCTCCCAATCTGGTTCCCTTTTACGTTAGCAAACACACCCAGTCCACTTCGACCTTTCTAAAAGAGTGGCGCCAGCGCCGCGTAGGTGTCCTTGTAGCGGCCATACCCCTCGTCATAAGGCGCGCGCACGGCCGCGTTGGGTTCGACTGTCGTCGTCAGACGCACCATGGCGCGCCCAGCCGCTCGTAGGTCGGGATAAGCGCCGGCGCCGACTGCCGCGCATAGGGCGGTCCCAAGCGCGACGGCATCGGGTGTCTCCGGCAGGGTGATTGGGACACCCGCCACGTCGGCCAGGATCTGTAGCCACAGCATGCTGCGCGTCCCGCCACCACAGGCCACGATACGTTCGGTTGACACGCCCAAACGGGCCAGCATTTCCAGGATGTGACGGTTACCGTAGGCGGTTCCTTCGTAGACCGCACGCAGTAGGTGACCCGGCCCATGCGCGGTGGTCAGGCCCCAGATCGTGCCCCGCGCCGCCGGGTCTTTGATCGGCGTACGGCTGCCCTGCCAGAAGTCGAGCACGGTCAGGCCGTCCGCGCCGGGGAGGACGGCGGCCGCGGCGGCATCGGCGGCCGCATAGCGCTCGGCACCCGACGGCAGCGCCCCGCCCAAGGTGTCCAGTAGCCAGCGCACCGTGCCGCCGGTGCTCGCCTGGCCTGCTTCGAGCGTCCACTCACCGGCTATCACGGCGGCCTCGAAGGGACCCCACAGGCCGCGGTCGAAGACGGCGCGCGGCGACTGCGCGAGGTGGCAGGTGGAGGTGCCGGTGATGAGGGCGAGCGTCCCGGGTGTCAGCACGTCCATGCCGACCATTCCGGCGTGGGCGTCAATACCGCTTATTGAGACGGCAATGCCCTGTCGTAGCCCCAGTTCGTGCGCCACGGCGGCGCTCAACTCGCCGCACTTGCCGCCCATTGGCAGTACCGCGCCGGGCACTTTGCCGGGCAGGTCATCCATACCGACGCGCCTGAGCAGACCAATGGGCCAACCAGCCGGCGTCTCTTCCGTGGCCGTGGCGCGATAGTGCCACTTCGCGGCAGCGCTATTGAGCGGGACGGCCCACGTCCCCGTGAGGCGCCAGATCAGCCAGCCCATTTGCTCCACCAGGTACGCGGCTCGCTCCCACAGCTCGGGCGCGTTCTCCTTGAGCCATAGCGCCTTGGGAAGGGGCCATTCCGCTGGGACCTCCCCACCGCAATAGCGCAGTATAGGATCCCTTGTGTCGGTGAGGCGGCGCGCCTGCGCCGAGGCGCGCAAGTCCATCCACATGACGCTCGCGGTCAGCGGCGCCCCGTTGCGGTCGGTGAGCAGGATATCGCAGGGCGCATCGACGGCCAGGCCGATCACGCGCGCGCCGTCCACGCCGCTCGCGGCCAGGCCGCCACGTACAGCTATGACCAGCGCCGCCCACCACGCGGCGGGGGACTGCTCGGCCCAGCCGGCGCGCGGGTAGAGGGTGGGGTACGCCTGATCGTGGAAGCCGAGCGGCCGCCCGTTCAGGTCGAACAGGCCGGCACGCACGCCGCCCGTGCCCGCGTCGATACCCAGCACCACGTCGTCATCTGTCATTGCGGTCGCTCCTTTGCGCGGGACGAGAGCCAATCCCTCGCGACACGCTACGGCGAGAGTTCGTCCCTCACGACGCACCATTAGGCGCTTGTCATAGGCGCTTGTCATAGCGACATCGACAAAAGATTGTCGATCTTTACTGCTCCGTCAGGAGCCTCTTGTGCAGGGCGCAGTCCCTGCACAAGATTAGGCGCTTACGGTGCCCACATCGACAAAAGATTGTCGATCTTTGCTGCCCCGCCAGGGACCTCTTGTTCCGAGCGCCGTCTCGGAACAAGCGTAGTACCTTACAAGTGACATTGATCGCAAGATGCGCACAAGTTTGGTTTCGGCTTCGCCGAGTTAGGGAATGAGCAACGTCTTGAGGTTATCGCCCCCCTTGGCGGCGTCGAGGGCGGCGGCGAACTCGGCCAACGGGTAGGACGCGCTGATCAGGCTCTGCACGTCGATGGAACTGTCGGCGATGGCCGCGATGGCGCGCGGGTAGCTGTAGGGGCCAAGGTGGCTGCCGTGGATGTTCAGTTCTTTCTGGTCGCCCACCAGATTCCAGTCGATCGTGACCGGGGCGCCGCACACGCTGAAGGCCACCAGCGTGCCCAGCCGCCGGATCATGTCCAGCCCCTGTTGGGGAGCCTGCACGCTGCCCGACATCTCGATGTACACGTCGCAGCCGTAGCCCTCGGTCATCGCCTTGACGCGCGCCGCCGCGTCCTCCTCCAGCACGTTGATAGCGACATCCGCGCCCAGCCGCTTGGCCAACTCCAGGCGCTCATTTTTGGTATCGAGGGCGATCAGCTGACCGGGATTGAACGCTTTGGCCGCCTGCAACGCGCACAGCCCGATGTTGCCCACTCCTGCCAGCACGACCGTGTCGCCGGGGCGGATGTCGCCGCGGTCGACGGCATGGATGGCGCAGGCCAGCGGCTCGATGTAGGCGGCCTCCTGCATGGGGATGCGCGCGTCGATCTGGTGGATGCGTGACTTCGTGGGGTAGATCATGTACTCGGCCATGGCGCCTTCGGCACGGCGATGCTTGAAGCCGAAGATATTGTGCACCTGGCACATCCAATAGTGGCCGCTCTTGCAGAAGCGGCACTGCCCACAGGGGATGATTTGTTCCGCGATCACGCGGTCGCCTACGGACACGTCGTGCAACGCGGCCGCGCCCTCGCCCAACGCAGCGACCGTACCAGCGAACTCATGGCCGGGGATCACAGGGGCCTCGCAGTAACCGCCGGAGCCATTCACGCCCCAAAACATCGGCGCGCCGGTATAGCACTTGATGTCGCTGGCGCAGATGCCCGCGGCGCCGACCTTGACCAGGACCTCGCCGGATCCCGGCTGCGGCCTCGCTACCTCCTCGACCCGGTAGTCGAACGGCGCGTGGCATACGACCGCCTGCATTGTTTCTCTCGCCATTATCCTCACTCTTTCTACCTAACCAGGCGTGCTGGATGATTCGTTCAGCGCGATCCCACCGACGTTAGGCCAGCGCATCCACGCCCCCGCCGCTTATTCGCCGGCGACCGCGCCCATGGACAGGCCCGACACGATGTACTTCTGCGCCAGGAACGTGATGATCAGCGCCGGTAGGATCTGCACCGTCGCCACCGCTGCCATCTGCTGGTAGGCGGTCAGGGTATTGCTGGCGAACTTGGACAGGAAAACCGGCAAGGTCTGTGTCTGCCCCGTGGTCAGCACCAGCGCATCAAGCAACTCATTCCAGGAGAAGATCCAGGTGAAGATCGCCACCACAAAGATACTGGAGCGCGCGAGCGGGATGCTGATGTGCCACAGCACGCCGTACCGGCTCAGGCCGTCGATGTGCGCGGCCTGCTCCACGTCGGTCGGCACGCCCTGAAAGAAGATTGACAGCAGCCACACGGCGAAGCTGAGGTTGATGCCGACGTACACGATGATCAGGCCGGGCATGGTGTCGAACAGGTGCGCGGCCTGGAGCAGCGCGGCCAGCGGGACGACGCCGGCGATCAGCGGCATCATGCGCGAACTGATGATCCAGAATTGAATGTCCTGCTTGCGTACGAGGCGATAACGCGCCAAGCTGTAAGCGGCCGGGATGGCGATAGCGATGGTGATCAGCATCGTCGCCGTGGCGATGATGAGAGAGCGGATCAGCGCGCTCAGGCCGTCCGAGGCGCCCGTGAATTGTGACGCATAGTTGTCAAAGTTGCTGAAGTTGGGCCACGTCGGCGGGAGGATCTGCGACTGGATGAACGTCTTGAAAGACGTCAGCACAATCCAGAGGATGGGGACCACGCTGATCAGGGCCAGCAACAGCGACAGGAGCCACGCGATAATCGTGCCCAGTTTGACCTTCCTCATCACACTTTCTCCTCTTTCAAGACGCGCACGAACAGTTGCGCGATCACGATGGTGACCACCAGGATGATCAGTGAGGTCGCGGCGGCGTAGCCCGTGTCGAAGTTCTCGAATCCGATGCGATAGATCTCGACCGCGTTGGTGAGCGTCGTCGTGCCGGGACCGCCCTGCGTCGACCCATAGACGAGGTCGAACAAGCGGATCACCTCGACGACGGCCAGGATGGCGGCGATGGCACCGATGCGCAGGAGCAGTGGCACGTCGATGCGCGCGACGCGGTGGTACCACCGCGCGCCGTCGACGGATGCGGTCTCATAGATGTTCTGTGGAATGTTCAGTAACCCCGCCAGCAGCAGGATAGTCGTAAAGGGAACCCATTGCCATAGGTACACGCCGACGAGAGTGAACAGCGCCGTACCGGGTGAGGTAAACCAGAGCTGCGGCGCGATGTGGACCAGGCTCAGCACGTAGTTGGCCACGCCGAGTAGGGGATTCAAGATGTAATTCCAGAAAAGGGCCACTGCCAGCGATGTCATCATCGTCGGGACGATGAAGAAGGTACGCAGGACGCGGGAGCCGGGCAAGCCGTGCGACGCCTGCAGGATGCGCGCGCAGACGTAGCCAAGGATGAGCTGCAAGGGAATGGCCAGCAGCAGCACCTCGATCGTCGTGAGGAGGGACCCCAGGAAGATGGAGTCGGTGATCAGACGGCCAAAGTTTTGCAGCCCGACGAAGCCGACCGGGGCGGTCGAGCCCAGGTGATAGTTGGTAAAACTGATGCCTATAGAGTACAACAGCGGCCAGATCGTGAGCAGGAACAGGACGATGATCGCTGGCGCGAGCAGGAGGAACCCGCCGAGTTCGCCGTTCAAGATCCGTTCTTTCAACGCCGGCCGTGTTGGCCGTGTCCGCGCGATCCCCGGTGTTCCAGAGGCTGTTGTGTGCAAGACGTCGTCTGTTCTCATCGTTCACCGCCGTTCGTGGTACTGAGACAGGGGCGGAAGCCGGCGCCATCCCGCCAAAGCGTACAGGGGACACCGGCCTGCGGTCTCCACGTTGTCCGTCGCTCAGAGTGAGCCTCGTTGTGGTGGTACTTATACTGCCCGACGCCCGCGCCAGGACGAGGAACGCTCTCCACGTCCCGGCGCACGCGTTCTACTCCGTCATTCCGCACGTCGCGGGCTAGTCGTTCATGGAGCGGACGGTATAGCCAGCCTTCTTCAGCAAGGTGCCAACCGCCACGTCGGCCTGCTTCATCGCCTGCTCGGTCGACTCCGACCCGGATAGGGCCTTGGAGATGTAGGTGCCGAGTGTATTGATGATGTCGAAGCTCTCCGCGATGCGCGGGCGGCAATCGGCGAACGCCGTGGGGACGACGGTGCGCAGCGTGCCGTACCAGGGATACAGCTTCGTCAGCGTCGGGTCGGACAGCGACGAGGTGCGGGGCGGGAACCCGCCCGCCCGCGCGAACTGCACCGATGTCTCGGGGCTGGTGAACCACTTGATGAAGTCCCAGGCCAGGCTCTTCTGAGTCCCATACTTGTTGATCCCCATCGTCCAGCCGCCGACCTGCGTGGTCAACGGGCCGTTGTGCGGGAACGGCGCGACCGCGTAGGAGTTGGCGACCGTTGATTGGGTGGGGTCGGAGGCCGATGGCGTCGTGACATCCCACTGGTTGACCGCAGCGACCTTCCCTGTATTGAAGTCGGACTGCCGATCGGTCCAGGCGATGTTGAGCGCTCCCGGCGGCTCGCTGGGGAGCAACCCCTTCAGGTAGTTGACCACTGCGAGGCCTTGCTTACTGGCGAACATAGGTGTCATGTCGGAGTAGGGGCTCTTCGAGCCGGGGTATTCGCTGGCGAAAGGTTTGCCGCCCGCGAAACTGTAGATATACTCGAAGAACGCTTGCCCGACCGCGCTGCCCGCCTGATTGTTCATGGCTGTACCGTACACGCTGGGTAGTTTGGAGTTCTTGTTGGCGACCTGCGCGTTGTGCGCGAACTGGGCCAGGGTCGTGGCGGGCTTGAGACCAAGCGTCTGGTAATACTTCGTATTGTAGTGCTGCAACACGAAGTAGGGGGCGAAGGGGAAGCCAACAACATGGCCGTTCCAGGTCGAACCTTGCCGCATCACTTGGAAGAAGTCGTTGTACTCCAAGAGGGTGGGGTTGGTTTTGGCGATGTAGGAGTCCAGCGGGTCGACGTAGGGGACGAACTTCTGCATCCAGGGCAGGTCGAACACGGTGATGTCGTACGTGCTCGAATGCTGCGTGCCCGCCAGGACCTCTTTATCGTAGGTCGGGTTGTAGGCGTACGAGTCGATCACGACGTTGGCGCCGCTGACGGACTTGAAGGTCGCACTCATTTTCTGGAAGGCGGGTAGGAAGGGATCGTTGATCATGATGACGTGGAGCGTCTTACCGGTGTACTTCCCCTTGAGGGAGCTGACAAACTGGCGCCACAACTGGGCGTGCGTCGCGGACAAGCGGCTCTGCGCCGGCCCCATGGCGACGGTGGCGCGCGCGGCGCTGGTATGAGTGCTGGGTATGACGCCCGCGGCCACGACGGTCAGTCCGACCGCGGTGGAGGCGACGAGTTTCCGGCTCAGGTTGACAACTTTCACGATTTCTCCTCCAAATAGAGCAATATCATCCGTCGCGTCCGTCGCGCGGGATAGGTGCGCGACGACCGTCGGAAGCACGCTAGGCTGGTCGTCCTATAATCCGCAAGCCCCCCTTTCCAAACTCGGCCGATACCGTGTCAGGCCCCGCTCCTGAAAAGCTTTACATCGCCTCACATATACATGATGTAAAGCTTTTCATAGGCGGTTAGCACGTATCATAGTAGTTCGGCGGTTCGTTGTCAAGTGCGTGGCGCGTCGGTGCGTGGCGCGTCGGCGCTAGGATTCAATAGATGGTGGGCGTTGAGCCTGGCGCGCATCAAACGATGTAGACGCTTTGCGGACGTGGCTACGACATGGAGATCACACCTACGCTCCTGTCGATCGTTTGGCGTCAACGCGGACGGGGACGGGATTGGGCGACGTTATGTTACCTGGCTGCGCGCCGTCGCGTACATCGCAGCGTACGCGACGGCGCGCGTGGCGCGGAGCGTTGACGCGGCGTGGGCTGTCTTGGTGATGAGGTGTGGGGGCGTATATGCGCCGCCGTCGACGCGCGCGCGACGAAGTGCGGTGGGAGGATGACGCGCCGGGCCGGCCCGGCGTACCCCCCGTCGATGCGCTCAAGCAGGAGGCGGACCGCCGCACGCCCCAATCGATCCGTGGGCTGGGCGACCGTCGTCAACGGCGGATCGAGCAGCGCCGACCAGGGCGCGTCGTCGAAGCCAACGACGCTGATGTCCTGTGGCACGCGCAGGCCGCGCTCGTGGATAGCCGTGAGCGCGCCGAGCGACATGGGGTTGTTGATGACGAAAATGGCCGTGGGCGGGTCGGCCAGGTCGAGCAGCGCCAGCGCCTCGCGGTAGCCGCTCTCGCGCATGGAGTCGCCGTCGCGCATCAGGTGGGGATCTTCGGGGATGCCGTACTCTTCCAGCCCCCGCCGGTAGCCTTCCAGACGCTCGATACCTGGCGTGACGGGGCGCCCTCCGATGTATCCGATGCGCTGATGGCCCAACGCGGCCAGGTGCGCTACCGCCAGCCGCGCGCCCGCGACGTTGTCGACCAGGACCACGTCGAGGTCGAGGTCGTAGACGCGCCGATCGAGGCAGACCACGGGGATCTCGTGACCCACCAGCGGCAGCAGCGGGCGGCCGCTCGCGGTGACGGGTAGAATGATGATACCGTCGATGCGCTGAGCCTGCATGGCGCGCAGGTGGAAGCGCTCGCGCTCGGGGTCCTCGTCCGAGTTGCACAGGAAGAGGCTATGGTTATTCTCGTAGGCGATAGCTTCGATCGAGTGGATGGCCTCGGTGAAGAAAGGGTTGCGTATCTCGGCGACGATCAGGCCAAGCGTCCCCGATTTCTGCCGCCGCAACGCGCGGGCGCGCTGGTCGATGCTGTAGTCCATGGCCTGCACCGCCGCGAGGACGCGGTCGCGTGTCTCCAGCGTGACCGGGGTGCTGTCATTGAGCACGCGCGAAACAGTGGCGACCGAGACACCGGCGCGCGCGGCGACGTCCTTGATGCTAGCCATAGGGATTCATCTTTCACACGGAGGGCGCCGCGCCACGCGGGACTCATAACGAGCCGTCGCTTGCCATTGTACTCCATGCGGTCGATGGGTGGCGCGGCTGTCACAACCAGCCCTGCCGCTCCGCGATGCGCGCAGACGCGACACGGTTCCGCGCGCCCAATTTCTCGATGGCCTCAGAGAGGTAGTTGCGCACGCCGTCCTCGGTGAGATACAGCGCGTGGGCCATAACGCGTTCATCAAAATGCCCTCCTATGGCACAGCGTTTGTAAGGCGTCACATTACGTGATATTGGTGGCGAAGTCAGTGAGCGACGGACGAGCCAGCGCATGGCCTTACCCTGAAAACAGCACTCCTTTGGTTGTGACGCTCGTTTTTGCAAAAACGAGCGTCACAACCAAAGGAGCGGAGGCAAGCGCGCAGACAACACGTCCTGCAATGGGGTGACGGCACACTGCGAGAAGGCTGCTGGATATGCGGGCCACGCTCGCCGCGGGGATGCGCGACATGATACGCTCCCTACCATGACGTCGAATCACACCCGCGCATCATCCGGAGGGCACCCTGTCATGCTTCGTCCACAGCCTCTTACCCCTGTCCCTGCAGATACCACCCGCGTGGCCCACGCCGCTTTCCGCACAGGGAATCCTTGGCTCCGCTTGCGCGACGATCTCGGCCTCTTCTACACAGACGAGCGATTCGCCGCTCTCTTCCCAGTGCAGGGGCAGCCCGCAGAAGCGCCCTGGCGCCTTGCCCTCATGCTGGTCCTCCAGTTCGCCGAGAACCTCACTGATCGCCAGGCTGCCGACGCCGTACGTGGACGCATCGACGTGACATACTTGCTCGGCTTGGAGCTGACCGATGAGGGCTTTGACCACACTGTCCTCGCGGAGTTCCGCAGTCGCCTCGTCGCCGGGGGTGCGGAGCATCTGCTGCTCGATGCATTGCTGGAGCACTGCGTCGCGCGCCAGTTGCTCAAGCCGCGAGGCCGTCAGCGCACCGACGCCACCCACGTGCTGACCGCTGTCCGCGCCCTCCAGCGCATAGAGTGTGTCGGCGAGGCGATGCGCTCCGCGCTCAACAGCCTGGCCGTGGTGGCCCCGTCCTGGCTCCAAGCGCACGTGCCAGCGGAGTGGGTCGACCGCTACGGCCATCGTCTCGACAGCGCCCGGCTGCCGAGCGGCAAGGAGTCCCGCCGTGCCTGGGTCTGCCAGGTTGGCGCGGATGGCTACAGGCTCCTGGACGCCGTCTATGCCCCGGGCGCGCCGCCCACACTGTGCGCGCTCGAAGCGGTCGACGTGCTCCGCCGGGTATGGATACAGCAGTTCATGTGGACCCAGGGCCGCGTCGGCTGGCGCGAGGAGACGGATCTGCCACCGGCGGCGCAGCGGATCAACTCACCCTATGACCCCGACGCGCGCTACGGCGCCAAAGGAGACCGGACATGGATCGGCTACAAGGCGCACCTGACCGAGACCTGCGATGAGGAGCGCCCGCATCTGGTGACCCAGGTGGAGACCAGCATCGCCACCGGCACCGACTATGAGGCTCTCCCTCGCGTGCAGGAGGAGTTGGAGCGGCGCGATCTGCTTCCTGCCACACATTTCGCTGACGCCGGCTACGTCGCGGCCGAGAATCTCGTCACTAGTCAGCAGCGGGGCATCGACTTAGTTGGCCCCGTCCCCGACGACTCCCATTGGCAAGCGCGCGCCGGTCAGGGCTTCGACACGGCGCAGTTTGTGGTTGACTGGCAGGCCAAGCGTGTGACGTGCCCGCGCGGAGAGACAAGTGTCCGCTGGCTGGACACGTTCGATGCGGACCATCAACCGATCGTCCGCGTGCGCTTCGACCACTATGCCTGCGCGGCCTGTCCCAGCCGTCCGCTCTGCACCTGTTCCAAGCGGCATCCGCGGCAACTCCTCCTGCGTCCCCAAGAGCGGCGCGACGCCTTACAGGCCGCACGCGAGCGCCAGACGACAGAGGCGTTCAGGGAACAGTACACCGTGCGCGCAGGCATTGAAGGAACCATGTCGCAAGGAGTCCGCGTCTGCGCCCTCCGCCGGGCACGCTACAGGGGCCAGGTCCGCGTGCATTTGCAGCACGTCTTGACCGCTGCGGCACTCAACGTGGTGCGCTTGGCCAATTGGTTCGCTGGGCACCCGCGCATCCGTACCAAGCCCACGCCCTTCGTTGCCCTCTTCCTTGCGGCCGCGTGACGCCGCCGGACTTCGCCACCAATATCAATTCTGACGCCCCTGCCACGCGCCGCTGGCCCAGGGCTCGACGCCCCGGTCGTCCACGCCTGCGCCTGGTGCCGCCAGCTCGATACCACGGCGCACGGCGCGCTGTGGCGTGTCTCACCGCTTGCGGCGTGCTCGACGTTGTACTATCTGCACATCGCCTGCCGCGCGCCGTACAAAGCGGCGCATCGGCTCAAAAGCGTTGAAGGGCGCATCCCGGCAACAGCGCGCGCGCGAAGACCGCTCCCGGTCGCGCGCGCGCTGAGAAGACAGGAGCCCCCTCAGTCCGCGGCCACACCCACACCGGCGAACCCCCGCTAACACGCGCGTTTCTAGCGTCCCCCCTATCACCCATTCTCACCAAGGAGACCGACTAATGCTTCAGCACGAACAGCAGCAGCAGCAGCACGCGACGCCTCAGAGCGCAACCAACACGACCGACACGACCGACACGATCACGCCCCCCGTCGTCATCGACCAGTTGTCTGCCGTCGCCGCCATTGACGGGTTGATCGAGGCGCTGGCCGCGCGCGATACGGCCAGCATCGAGGACGCCGGCGACTACGAGGGCTTCGCCGCCACGGCGGTCGGGCTCGCACGGCTGGCCACCGCATGGCATGGCTATCACAAGGGTCCCAGGCAGCCGGCCGGACGCACCGTGTTGCCCCCGGCGAGCAGCGTGGACGAGTTGCGCGCGGCGCTCGACATCCTGCTGTCCGACCCCAACATGCCCGACCATGGCGTCACGTTCTCGCACGAGAGCGTGGAGGGCTTCGTGTGGGGCCTCAAGCAGGCCATCACGACATGCGTCGTGCCCAGTGAGGAGGAGATGGACGAGGAGGCGGCCAGGGCGTTCCGTCATCTCGGGTGGCTCGCCCTCTCGTTGCACGAGGCGGCGGTCGCCGCCTCCTTGCAGCTCTCCAAGCGCGTCCACGACCTCAAGCGCGCCCGCGGAGAGTACCCCTATGACCGGGGGTACAGCAGCCCCTATCGTGCGGTGGACAAGGATCTCGTCGCGGCCGTGGGCAAGGCCATAAAGGACGCGGGCGACGGCCTGCTCGTTGGAAAAGAGAGGGGCGTGGGCGTGGCTGAGGAGGGCCACGAAGGCGGCGCCCTCTGCGCAGCCTGTCAAAGATGCGGAGCGCCACTTGAGGAAGGCGCCGCACGAGCGGTCGCACCTGAGGATGGTCACGACCGACACCACGCCTGAGTTGTTGCCCGGCGCGTGACGCCCCGTGCAATCACGCGCCGGGCGTCACCCCCTTCCCTACACGTCATGCCCCGCCATAAGAGGAGCGCCCACCCATGAACGCAGCCACCACAACCCACACCGACCAGGACCTTCCCGCCATGCCCTCGCTCCGTGTCCACTTCCCCGACGGAGACAAACTCGACACACCAGGCGCCTGGGGCTACACCCACGTCGACTCGGACGACCTCTGGCAAGCCATCGAACTGCTGCGCGCCTACGCGGCCAAGATTGACCCGATCAAGGACAGCCCCAAGCCCGCCGGACCCCGATTCCGCCTCCTTGCCGCGACCATGCGCATCATCGGGCGCCTCGCCGACGCGGCGGCGGCCAGCGTTGACCAGGTGGACGACGCGGCACAGTGCCACGCGCGCCTGGCAGAGATCAAGCGGGCGGAGACGGACGCCATGACAGACGCTGCGGGCGTTCGTGAGGAGGATCGTGTGGCCAGCGCCTGTCACGCAGCCTGTCAAAGATGTGGCGCAGCGATCAGGGGCGACGCCACCGGCGCGCCCGAGGCTGACGCTGATCGCGAGCGGCGCGCCTAAACGACACGCAGGCGCGTGACACAGGCGACGCGCCGAGACACGCAGGAGGCCGCCAGCGTTTGCTGGTAGCCTCTTTGCACAAAGTGGAATTGGAGCACTCACGGCCACGCCACACGCGCAGCGCGCTCCTTATGGCGTCACCGCACGCTCAGGTTCAGGCATCCTCACCGACCATGCCGTGCTCGTCGTCGCTCCCGTGCCCCTTGTCACCCGAGACACTATCGTCGCCGAGAAGGCTCCCCTCATCGACCGATTCGTCGTCCCCGGCGGCGTCGTGGGGCTCGATCCCCGTGGAGCCCTTATCCTCGTCGTCGTCCTTCTTAGTCGACTCGAAAGCGTCGTCGGCCATGGTGTTCGAGCCTCCTCCCTTCATTCATCCCTGCATGGATACGCCTGTGTGGTGGGATTGTACCATGGCCAGTGCTGGGGGTTAGGGGATGTTACCCAATGACTACATCCTCCGTTCGAATCTCCACTATGAGCCTTTTATCGGCGTCGTTTTGCACAAGCGCATATTCCTGTTCAATAACAGGCATATAGCGACTTAAGCGTTCCACACCGACAGGTTTTGGGCAGGTGAAGCTAATGCGACCGGCGTTCGGGTAACGTATTTGCCCCCCCTGTGGACGCCTTTTGATAAGCTTAGCAAAATGTCTATGATTCCACGTCACGACAATCAGATTGTTAGCGTGAGCGTAATCCGCGAGCACCCAATCGTAAGATCCACGCACCAAATCGTCACGAGATTGTCTTGCTTCGTGCTCCCGACGTTGGATGTATTCAGCGACTGCTAGTGGCACATCTTCATCGATCAAGAAACGCATTCAGAACGATCTTCTTACGCAGATTGAGCGGATCGTTGCTCCGTTTCATATTTTAGAGCCACTTCAACATCTTTTAGGGTCAATTGAGGGTACTGCTTCAAAATATCCTCAGATGAGTAGCCCGCCTCATGAAACTCCCAGATGGTCGATGTAGGAATACGGGTACCTCGCAGGGTAGAATTATTGCTCGCAACCTGGCGATTTCGGTCAATATGCCCGATTTGATCAGGGCCACGCCGTTGGAGACGATCAACCGCCTCGCCCATATCCTGCGCAACCTCGTTTAACTTTATAACGGGCAGCACCAGCTGACCTAAAGGCCGACCTATCATGCGCTCGCCAGTCGTCGGGTCCTCAAAGACCACATGGCGGCCGGCGACCCAGAACCGCTGTGATGCCCAAGGTGCATTGTGAACCTTACTTAGTCGCTCGCCTACAGGGCGTAGTTCTTGAAGAGAGACATGGTATGTATTGCGGAGCAGAGAGAGCACCCGTAGGCTAACAAGATCCTGGAAAGAATAAAGACGCTGGCGACGACTAAACTGCTCGCCTTCAGAAAAATGGGGGGTAAAGAAGCCAGTGTTATTCCAATGGCGCAGTTGACGCTCGGAAAGCTTAGTGAGCTTCCGCACCTGATCGGCATTGAAAGCTTGCACATGCGCCATTGCTGATATTACCCTTCTACGCTGGAGATACCAGCCCCATCGCTGCCTTCAGAAGGCCCATCTTTACTAGGCACCCACAGTGCCCCGGTGCGTCAGGCTAAAATTTCGGTGGCTTACGTGGTCGTGCGGTTACGCTGACTCTGCTGCCCGCTCAGATAGCGCCTGGTCGTGCTCGCCGTCTATTAGCGAACGACGCAACAACCACACGATCTGCCCATTCACTGAACGCTGCTCCTGGTCAGCTTTCGCCTTAACGGCAGCGTATATGTCGTGCGGCAACCGCAAGGGAAAGTTGTGCGTGGTCGGAGTGATGTCTTCCATGCCATAAAGTATACACGCATTAATATCAACATGATATTATCGCTTTCATTGATCGGCACAATTAGGTAAAGCGTTAATAACAGGTAGGGACGCTGCCAATGGCCGCGCGACGGCAGGGGACGCTGCGGATGTGCCTGCTGCCTATGCGCGGCCACACGACACAACCCGTGCCCGCGCAGCTCCACGCGACACCCCTATTCTACGACGCCGCGCCCCAGCTGTACACGTTGTCGTCGTCGTCATCACCGGCGCCGACCGCGCTCAGGGGCCGCACCTCGCCGCCCGTGGCTGGGGCGAGGTTGACGTGATGGTGACGCGGTTTTCAAGCACCCGCAGCACCTACTTCAACCGATTTTAGCCTATACGTGGTATCGTAATGGCTACGTATAACTACCGTATCTTACTGAAAAGTCGGGGGTTACGCGGCGGCGAGGGCCACGGCGGAGCCGGAGTGGGCCTCAGCCGCGCGTTGGGTGATGAGGGCGGCCAGGGAGGGCATCCGATAGGCGCCAGACAGGT
>JAABUP010006187.1_pt1 | contig 17304 bp, 21 predicted proteins | sample 5559201 | NCBI WGS metagenome assembly JAABUP01 (sample SAMN10711887, study PRJNA513373) | rock metagenome | isolation source: Antarctica rocks | place: Antarctica
ATTTTGGCCACCATACTCCTCAGTCAGCAAGTTCGACCGCGAGAAACCGTCCCAGCGCCACCCAGCAACGCATGATTAGCCCAGGCACACGAAATAGCTCGCAACTTCACTCCGACAGGCTGCTAGGGACGGGCATGGATGCAGCGGACCTGAAGGTGTTCGAAGCGGTTGCGCGGCTGGGCGGCATGGGCCGCGCTGCGGAGGCGTTGCACACGGTGCAGAGCAACGTCACCGCACGCATACGCCGGCTGGAACAGGAACTCGGCACGCCGCTGTTCCGGCGGCACGCCCGGGGGGTCGAACCCACACCCGCCGGCCACCGACTGCTGCCCTATGCACTCCGCGCGGCGCAGCTTTTAGAGGAAGCAAGGCGTGCGGCGCTGGACGACGGCACGCCTGCCGGATCGCTCACTGTCGGCGCGCTGGAAACCACGGCTGCGCTCCGCCTCACGCCGGTGCTCACGGCTTTTGCCGCCGCCTATCCGGCGGTGGACCTCACACTTCGGACCGGCACGACCTGCGAACTGCTAGATGCGGTGCTGACGCGCCAGGTGGAGGGCGCCTTTGTTTGCGGCCCGGTGGTTCACCCCGAGCTGGAAGTCGAGCCTACTTTCGTTGAGGAACTCGCGTTGCTGACCGCGCCAGGCGTGCGCTTCCTCGAAGACCTGTGGGCAGGCGGGGAGGTGCGCGTCGTCGTGCTGCGCGCCGGCTGCTCCTACCGGCAGCGGTTGGAAGGTATCCTTGCGCGCCGCGGCATCCCGGCTCCGCGGGTGCTGGAGTTCGGCACGTTGGAGGCGGTCGTTGGGTGCGTTGCCGCGGGCTTGGGCATCACCCTGTTGCCGCGTGCGCTGGTCGGTCCGGTTTGGCGGGAAGGGCGCGTGGCGATGCACTCCCTGCCACCCGGAGAGGCGCGCGCTGAGACTGTGTTCGTGCGTCCGCGGGAGGGCTACCACTCAAGCGCGCTTGCCGCGTTCCTCGCGCTCGCCTGTCCTGCCGTGGTTCTCCAAGCTGCTGCGGAGTAGCCGGATCGGGCATCGCTAATTCAGATTGTACCCATCAACACAAATCGCTTTTCCAGTCTTTTCGACCGTGGCCAAGCTGCTCCCTTAGGTGAAGCTGGGAAGTCCGAAACGTGCGATTGGTGCCGTCAGATACGAATGCGCAGTCGGCGCGGGGCGTGGTTGCCGCAGCGACCATTGCGCCGGCACTTGGTGGGATGCTGGCGCTGGCCTCCGCGCTCGGCATCGGACGGTTCGTGTATACGCCCATTCTGCCGGCCATGGCCGATGCGCTCGGCCTGAGCAAGACCGAGGCCGGCCTTATCGCCGCGGCCAACCTCGTGGGCTATCTCGCGGGCGCGCTGCTCGCCGCAGCTCCCCAGTTGCCAGGGGGGCGCCGGGCTTGGTTCCTCGGTACACTCGCTATTGGCGTCGCGACAACGGCTGCGGTGGGCTGGGCGGACACGACGGGCGCCTTCATGCTGCTGCGCTTTGCCGGTGGCGTGGCGAGTGCCTTTGTCCTGGTGCTTGGCTCTGCCCTGGTCCTGGACCGCCTCGCGCGGGCGGGGCTGGAACGGTGGGCCGCCCTCCACTTCGCGGGCGTGGGCTTCGGCATCGCGCTTTCGGCGCTTCTGATAAACGTGCTGCAAGAGGCTGGCGCCGGCTGGCGGACGCTGTGGGTGGCTGCCGGTGCCGCCGCGGCGGTTGCCGTACCGCTCGCGGCCTGGCTCGTGCCCGGCGCCGGGGAGCCTGCCGTTGCCGGTACAGCCACGCACGGGGAATCCGGCAATAGGGTCGGCCTTCCCCGAGGCCTTGGGGCGCTGACCTTGTGCCACGGCCTGTTCGGCTTCGGCTACGTGGTGACCGCAACGTTCATCGTCGTGGCGGTGCGCGCCTCCCCTGAGCTGCGGACGCTGGAAGGGGCGGTATGGCTGGTGGTTGGCCTAGCCGCGATGCCGTCCACCGCACTGTGGGCGAGGGTGGGCCAACGGGCGGGCGTGCTGCCTGCCTATGCCCTAGCTTGCCTTTTGGCCGCGGTCGGGGTGGCGGCGGGCGGGCTGTGGCAAACGCCGGTCGGCGTGCTGCTCGCGGCTGCGCTGCTTGGCGGCACCTTCATGGGCATTACGGCCCTGGGCTTCACCGCGGCGCGCGCGCTCGCACCGGAGCAGGGGCGCCGCTCCTCTGCGCTCATGACGGCGGGGTTCGGCGTCGGGCAGGTCGCAGGGCCGCTCGTCGGCGGCCGGCTTCTCGACTCCACGGGCAGCTTTGCGGTGCCTTCGATCATCGCCGCGGTCGCGCTCGCCGTGGCGGCGGCCGTCGCAGGCGTTGCCGCCCGACGCCCCGGCCCCGCGGACACCGTGACCCGCTCCGAAAGGGAACCGCGATCCTGAACTCTCATTCCGCCGTCGCCTGCGCCGAAGCCTTCTGCACCCGCTTCGGCCTACGCATCCCAATCCTGCTTGCCCCTATGGCCGGTGCCTGCCCACCCTCGCTCTCAATCGCTGTCGCCAACGCCGGAGACGTCGGCGCGGGCGGGGCGCTGCTCATGCAGCCGGCCGCCATCGCCGCCTGGGCGGCCGAGGTGCGCGCGGGCACGAACGGCCCTTTCCAGCTCAACCTCTGGGTTCCCGATCCCGTGCCCGCGCGCGACCCGGCGCACGAGGCCAAAATCCGCACCTTCCTTGCCGCCTGGGGGCCGGATGTGCCGCCAGGAGCGGGGGATGTTTGGCGCTAGAACGCGAGCGAGGGCGATCATGGCACTACATACCCGTCTGACTGATGTTTTCGGGATCAGGCATCCCATCGTGCTGGCGCCAATGGACCCGGCCTCGGGCGGGGCGTTGGCCGCCGCCGTGAGCGCTGCGGGCGGCTTGGGCCTCATCGGCGGCGGCTACGGCGATCGGGACATCCTGGAGTCCGAGTTCGCCAAAGCCGCCAATCAACGCGTCGGCTGCGGCTTCATCACCTGGTCGATGGCGAAAAACCCGGCATTGCTGGACCTGGCGCTCGCGCATCAGCCGGCCGCCATGATGCTGTCTTTCGCCGATCCGGCACCGTTCGCCGACAGAATCCACGCGGTCGGCGTCCCTCTGATCTGCCAGGTGCATAACCTGGAACATGCCCGGCGTGCACTCGCTGCAGGGGCCGCCGTCCTGGTCGCGCAGGGCACTGACGCCGGCGGGCATGGCCTGACGACCCGTGGCACCGTCTCGCTCGTCCCCAACGTCGTTGACCTGGTCGCCCGCGAGCGGCCCGAGGTGCTGGTGCTCGCTGCCGGCGGCATTGCCGACGGCCGTGGTATCGCCGCTGCCCTGATGCTCGGTGCAGACGGCGTTCTGCTCGGAACCCGGTTCTGGGCAACGCGGGAAGCCCTGATCCACCCGGCCGCCAAAGCGCGTGTAGTTGCCGCGACCGGCGACGAGACGGTTCGCACCTCCGTTTACGACATCGTTCGCAACCGCCCCTGGCCGGCCGAGTACACGGGCCGGCTGATGCGCAACACCTTTATCGGTACCTGGCACGGCCGCGAGGACGATCTGCGTGCACTGGTCGGCGAGGAGCGTAAGGCGGTTGAGGCGGCCGACCGAAGCGGTGACTACGACGTCTCGAACGTGACCGTAGGCGAGGCCATTGGCCTGGTCGAAGACCTACCGCCGGCCGGCGAGCTGGTGGAGCGCCTCGCGGCAGATGCCGAGGCGCGGCTTATCAGCGTCACGCGCGCCGTCGTCACCGTCTAAACGTGCGCTCGCGCACCCGCCCATCCGGCACGGCCCCGTCCTCGGCATCGCCGGTCCCCTCGGGTCCGGCAGGCTGCAGCAGGGCGTCCAGGCTCACGCGCATGGCCGGCGTCAGCCGGGCGTGGACTGTGGCGGTGCGCCCGTCCTCGTAGGCCCGCACCACCGTGCGGACGATGCGTGCGATGCGGTCGGGGGTGGGCGGCTCGATACGGAGCGCGCGGCACCTGGCCTCTGCGTCCGCGGCAAGCTCAACGGGGCCGCGGGTCCGGGCGACGGCGTGGTCGCGCAGCCAGTCGCCAAGTGCCTCCGCGTCGGCGACGCCTCCCTCGCGGAAGCCGAGCAGGGCACGTATCTCGGCGCGCTGCCGCTCCGCCGTGCGGTCGGCGGCATCGGGCAGCAACGGTTCGGCGATGCTCGGCTCCGGCACGCCAAGGGTGCGCGCCAACTCCGCCACTGCGGCCCCGTCCACCTCGGCCGCGGCGCGCGGGAAGCGGCCCCGGGCGCGGAAGAACAGCAGCATGACGGCAAAGCGCAGCCGGTTGGCCCAGCGCTTGGCCTCGACAAGCGGACGGTCCGCCAGCGTCAGGTCCCATGCACTATCGAAAGCAGCGGCAGGCATCCCAGCGTCCGGTCAGGCCCAAATCACTAAGGCGGACAGATCAAGCAAGAGCGGCAATAATCTCAATCTCCAGCATTCCACCTCCAGGAAGCCCCGCGACGCCGACCGCCGACCTGGCGTGCCGTCCGCGCTCGCCGTAGATGCTCAGCAGTAGCTTGGATGCTTCGTCGAGAACCTGGGAATGGTTCTGGAACCCTGGTCCGCCATGGACAAAGCCACGCAGGAACAGGATGCGGTCAACCCGGTCCAACCCGCCATCAGGCTGGTCCAGCACGCTCAATGCCCGTAGGACGCAAGCACGGGCTGCCTGGGCCACAATGGCTGGCGGGGTGTCTGGCGTCACCGGCCCGGCAATCAGCTGTTGCCCCTCCCGGGAGACTTGGCCGCTGACATAAGCAATGCCGCCATACACAACGGCGGCCACGTATTCGCCTCTTGGCTCAGGCGGCTCGGGCAGGTGCAGGCCCAACTCTGCCAGCCGTTTGCGGACAATCATCCTGCCAGCGCTGTTTCAGCCGATGCTTCAAGGCACACGGGGCCACCCACCCAGCAGCCCCGCACCTGCCCCGCGTCAATGCGGAACCGCACCGTGATCTCGGACGGACGGCCCATCGCCCGCCCCTGCCGCACCCGGATGGGCTGTTCACCAGCTGCAACTAGCCCGTTTTCCAGAAGCCCAAAGGCTAGCGCCGCCGCCGCGATGCCGGTCGCCGCATCCTCGGGATATCCGGAGGACTTCGGGAACTGCCGGGCGTCGAACACCTTGCAGGCGAGGTCCGCCGGCGCATACGGATACAGGCCTGTGGAGCCGATCTGCTCGCATACCGCCTCCATGCGGCGGAAGTCCGGCCGCAGGCCGTCAAGGACGGCCACACTCTTGAGCGGCACCATCGTCTTCACCCGGCTTGTGCAGGCGTTCTGGATTGGCAACGGCGCCAACTCGTTTGAGGTGATGCCCAGCACGGACAGAATCTCCGCCTCCACCCGGCCGGCATCCGGCAAGGACTCGACCTGGCCCTGCGGCTGGGTGATCTCGACCTGCGCCTCTGGAGTGCCAGCACCAGCAACGCAGGCGTCCACCCGCCCGCTGAGGGTCCAGATGGCAACGTAGTCGCGCGGTAGCCGCCCGAGCCGGTCCAGTAGCCAGACCGCGCCTACGGTGGCATGGCCGCACATCTCCATCTCATGATTGGGCACCCAGAAGCGGAACGCGAAATCGCAGTCCGATCCTGCCGGCGCCGGCAGCACGAAGCCGCTTTCGTGCCCGTAAGCCGCCGCGACGGCCTGCATGTCCGCATCCGACATGCCGGCGGCGTCGGCGACGATGGGCGCCGGATTGCCGCCGTGTGGCACCGCAGCGAAAACGCTGACGAGATCGACATGTGGGGTCATTCCAGCCTGGCCTATTTCGGAGTGATCGTGGGTGCGACTGCGTCCACGATCACGTTTGTAAAAATCTGGTCGGCGGCGATGCGGACCGGTTCCGCCTCTACCGCGTTCATGAACGTGATATTCTTCTCAACGGCAGACGGCTCGATGCGCGGCGTGGCGGGGTAGGATGGCAATGAGGCTGCCCAGGCCGCATCGAAGATCGCCGGGTCGGTACGGGAGAAGAAGGTCCGCACGGCCTCACGCGCCTTGTCCGGATCGGATTTCAGGAGCTGCTCGCCACGCCACAGCCCACGCACAAGCTTTTCTGCCGTGTCTCGGTGGCTGGACAGCCAGTCGTCGCGGGCGATCATGGCGGTAAACAGGAAGCCGGCCAGCGGCTCGTACTCACCCTTGGCCAGATCCACCAGCACGAAGCCGCCCTGCTTTTCCGCCGTCGTAATGGTGGGCGGCGACAGGGAGAAGCCGCCGATGGTGCCTTGCGAGAACGCGGCCAGCATATTGGGCGCCCCACCGATCAGCGTGATGGTCAGGTCCCGGTCCGGGTTAAAGCCTGCATCCTTGGCCAGGAAGCGCACCAGCAGGTCCGTGGTGCTCCCCGGCCCGGCGACGCCGATGGTTAGCCCGCGCAACGCCCGCGCCCGGTCCACAATGGGAGATGCGGCGGAGATGCCGGCCTTCCGGGCCGCGTCGCCCTGTATCACGACGGTGCTGCCGAACTGGGTCTGCACGGCCGCGAAGGCCCGCACCGCCTGCCCCTTGGTGCGTGCCCGGATGGCGATGGCGGGGAAACCCACATAGGCATCGGCATCGCGGCTCAAGACAGCCGTCAGCGCCGCCGCACCGCCCTTCTGGAATACGACCACCTCGACATCCAGCCCTTCCTCGGCAAAGTAGCCGAGCTTCTGGGCAGCGTAGATCGGCACATACAGGAAGCCCTCGCTCGGGAAGGCCAGCACGACCTTGGTCCGCTCGGCCGCCAGGCTAGGATGGGCGGGCATGGGGCATAGCAGGGCCATAGTGATCGCCGCCAGCAAACGCTTGAACATGGATCGGCTCCGGAAGGACGAAAGGATGAGCATCAGACAGAGACCTCGCGCTCGGCGTCCTGCGCCTTCCACGGCATCAGCCGCCGCTCGGCCTGCTTGACCGCGGTGTTCAGGATCAGCGCGAGCACGATGATGCCGGCCAGCGCCGCAAATACCCCTGCCGTGTCGAACTGCGAGGCAGCATCCGACAGCAGGTAGCCAAGGCCGCGGTTGGCTGCGATGATCTCTCCCACCAACGCGCCGATCAGGGCATAGGGCACGGACAGCCGCAGCCCGGTGAACACCCAGGTAATCGCGGACGGCAGCACAACCATGCCCAGCAGGTCGCGCTCTTTGGCGCCCATCAAGCGCAGGATGGTCAACTGCTCCCGCGACACGTTGCGGACGCCGCTGTAAGTGTTCAGGAATACCAAGAAGAACACGACCGCCGCCGTCAGGATCACCTTCATGGGCAGGCCGATGCCGAACCACAGGATGAACAGGGGCGCCAGCGCCACCTTGGGCAAGCTGTAGAAGGCGGTCAGGAACGGGTCCAGGATGTCGGCCAGCAGCTTGGCCCGGCCCAGCAACAGCCCGACGGCCATCCCGGTCGCCGAGCCGATGACGAAGCCGAGCACCGCCTCCAGCGTGGTGATCCCGGCGTGGTAGAAAAACACCCCGTTGCTCAGGATCGTCCATAGGCTGGCTGCGACCGCCGAGGGACGGCTGACGAAGAACTCGGCGCCGAGCCAGCGCGACAAGCCCTCCCATGCCGCCAACAGGGCAGCCAGGAACAGCAGGCGATACAGTTGGATCATGATGCCGCCACAAGCTCGGTTGCGGGAACGGGGGTGGCGTCCCCTGCAATTTCCGGGGCCAGGCGCTGCCACAAGTCCGCGCACAGGGCAACATAGGCCGGGTCGGACCGGAGCTGGATAAGGTTGCGCTCGCGCGGCAATGGCACGTCCAGCACATAGTCGATAGTGCCGGGCCGTCCAGCGAACACGACGCATTGGTCTGCCAGGGCCACGGCCTCGTCAATGTCGTGGGTGACGAACAGCACTGTCTTGTTAAACCGGCGGCACAGCCGCACCAGCTCGGTCTGCAGGGTTAGCCGCATCTGCGCGTCCAGCGCGCCGAACGGCTCGTCCATCAGCAGCGTTTCCGGGTCGCTGGCCAGCAGCCGTGCCAGTGCCGCCCGCTTGCGCATCCCGCCCGAAAGCTGGTTGGGGTAGCTCGCCCCGAAGCCGCTCAGGCCGACCAGAGTGAGCAGCTCATCAACTCGGGCCTGGGTTGCCTGCTTGGCTAGGCGGCGAATTTGCAACGGCACGGCGATGTTGCCGGCGACCGTGCGCCAGGGCAGCAGATGGTCTGCCTGCGTCATGTAGCCCACGCGGCGGTTGATACCCTGGATGGGAACCCCGTCGTATTCGACACGGCCCTCGGTCGGGCCGAACAGGCCGGCGGTCATGTTGAGCAGGGTGGACTTGCCGCACCCGGACGGGCCGACCAGGGTGATGATCTCACCGCGCCGGACGCTAAGCGTCACGTCCCGGACGGCTACGAAGCCGCGGCTACCGATTTGGAAGCTCTTCTGCACGCCCGTGAAGCGGATGAACGCTTCCTCTCCGTCCCTGCCCATTCCAGTCCCTTGCGCGCCTTTCCCGGAGCCGTGATGTTGCTGCTGGGATCAGGATGGGGCGGCGAGCTGCCGCCGTCGCGCGGGATCGGGCCACTTCAAGCCCGGCATCGGGCCATGGCTGGGTCCGCCGGTGATGCTAGTCGGGACGCTGGCGCCGCCACTCGTCGGGAGAGCTGCCGGTGTCGCGCCGGAAGACCCGGGCCAGGTGCGATGGCGAGTCGAAGCCGACCGTGCTGGCGACGTCCAGCACCGGCATCCGCGTGTGCCGCAGCAAGCCCTTGGCCCGGTCCAGCCGCAGGCGCTGCATATGGCTAAGGATCGTCTCACCCATGTGCTGAGCAAAGAGGCGCGTCAGGTGCCGCCGGGAGACGTGGAATGCAACTGCCACCTGGTCGAGGCTGGGTGCCTGGCCGAGGTTGCCAGCCAGGTAGGTGCAGACCTCTTGCACAAGTGCCGCGCCGTGGCGTTCGGTTGAGGAGCGCCGGATGCTGGGTTGGCTGAGCGAGATCGCCAGGCATTCCAGCAGCAGCAGGTGGTCTGTCTGGGCTATCTGCCGCGTGCGGTCCACGAACGGGCTTGGGTCGCCCAGGGCCTTCTTGGCGAGCATTAAATGATAGAACGGGGCGGAGGTATGCCAGATGCCCAATGTCGGCACCCGCAGCACCCGGCTGGCGTCGCTGGAAAGGTCGCACAGGGCGTAGCGCATATATTCGGGGTCTACGTAGAAGGCGACATGGCCTTGTGTGCCGGTCAGGGACGCCGAGGAGTGGGTCCAGCGCGGCGGCACCAGGAGAAACTGCCGCTCAATCAAGGTTGTGGACCAGCCACTGTCCTCGTCATTGAAGCGAAGCAACCCGTGTTCGGGAACCAGGAGCATGAACTCCTCATGCTCGTGCGGGGCAGTCTTGTAAGCGCCATTTGAGTTGAAGACGCTGTAAATGGCACGCATTCCTCGCCTCCGTGGGCGTTCTGGCTGATCCCTGGGGTCCCGAGGGTGGACCATCCGTTCTGTCCCTGCCCTTCGATCATCCGAAACAGATTGGCCACCGGCGTGTGTACGGACATGAAGCGGCAAGCACCGTCCGTCAAACGAACCTTGGCGGACATGCTTCAGTCCTTCACCAAGAGCGCCCGCGCCCGGGTGAATTCGCGGCAGCGGGCGAGGCCGGGCCAGACCACCAGCGAGGCTTTCTTGTGGACTCCGAAGCCGGGCGCGAGCGCCAGCACTTCGGCATGCAGGCCGGGATAAGGGCCGGGGCCTGGGCGGAGTAAGGCATCGAGGCGGCCGGCGAGAAGATCGGCCACATCGTCGGTCGCCACCGCCCGCACATAATCGGGCGGGCGCTTCGTGCCGGCGAGACGGGCGAGCAGGCGGTCGGGCTCGTCACTCAGGGCCGGTGAGATGCCGAGGCGGAGCGGCTTCGTCTTTAGAGCCTTCGCGACCGTGTCGCTGGCCCCCGACAGGCGTTCGAAGGCGCCCGCCACTTCCGGCAGCAAGGCCTCGCCCTGCGCGGTGAGGATCAGGCTGCGGTGCAGGCGCTGGAACAGCGGCACGCCGAGCGCCTGTTCCAGGTGCTTCACCTGCTGGCTGATGGCACCGGGCGTGACGGAGAGTTCCGTCGCGGCGGCCTTGAAGCTCAGGTGGCGGCCGGCGGCCTCGAAGGCGCGTAATCCGTTCAGGGGGGGCAGGCGATGGCTCATGGGTGCGGGTCCGGGCATGAAGGTGACGGCTTCAGAATAGAATAACTCTTCCAAGCCGTCAGAAACAATCGGTTGAGCGGGACCGGGGCGTGCGGGAGAAGGCGCGCACCGATCACGCCTTCAGAGAGGTGTACAATGGCTGAGATCATCCATCCCAACATATTGTCACCTACTGGCCCATGACGCCCCGTGACATAGCCCTGGCCGCCTTCGTATCCGTAATTGGGGGCTGGCGTTCGTGGCAATGCGGTTCGGCTTGGAAGGCTTCACGGCCCCCCAACTCACCGCGCTACGCTTCCTGATCGCCTCGATCCCCGTCCTCTTCGTTACCCGGCCTGCCGTGCCCTGGCACCTGCTGGTGCTGATCGGGCTGAGCCTGTTCGCCGGGCAGTTCCTGCTCTTGTTCCTAGCCTTCCGGCACGGAATGCCACCCGGCCTGGCCTCGGTGACGCAGCAGACCCACGTCTTTCTCACCGTGCTGCTCGCCGCCTTGCTGTTCGGCGAACGGCCCACCGCGCGCCAGGGCTTGGGCATGACCCTGGCTGCCGCCGGGCTGGTGCTGGTTGGGCTGACGGTCGGTGCGGACCTGCCTGCGCTCGCCCTGGCCCTGGCGCTTTCGGGGGCGTTGAGCTGGGCAGTCGGCAACCTGCTGCTGAAGCATGTCCAGGGCGTGCCGATGTTCCCGCTCATTGCCTGGTGCAGCCTGGTGCCGCCCTTGCCCATGCTGCTGCTGTCCGCCCTGTGGGGAGAAGCATCCTTGCCGGCTGCCGTCGCTGGTGCGTCGTGGGCCAGTCTGGGCGCAGCCCTCTTCCTGGGTGCCGCCACTTCGGCTTACGCGATCTGGGGTGGGTTGCTGGGCCGCTACCCGGCTGCTGTCGTGGCACCCCTGGCGCTGTTGTCCGCCCGTGACGGGAGTGGTTGTGTCGGCCCTGGTGTTCGGCGAACGGTTCACCTCACTGCGCTACGCCGGCATGGCCCTGATCCTGGCTGGGCTAGCCGTTATCGTCTTGCGGGCACCTAACCGCGCCGTCACCCCTCTTGTCCCAAAAATGGAGTGATACCAATTGCCATAAGTCTCGACCTGACTTTGCCGGTGTTCGCGGCCCGATCTGGCCTGCGCATCACGCCGAGGGCAGGGGTCAGCTCTTACAGCAACTGGTATGATGCCTGCCCGTCAAACGAACTGTGACGGACAACCGGCCATTCCGGCAGGTGTATGAAATCTATCTCAGGCCTTTGGTCAGCACTGCCTCGACGAGAGTTTCGACGTCAGGTCCTGACACCCTTTCCATGATCGGTCCCAGGCGTCCGTCGATGAGCAGCATCGCCAGGCCGTGCGCCAGCGACCAGTGCGCTGTCACGGTGGCAAGGTGTGCGACGCTGAATTCGGCGGGCGGTTCTCCGTCTTCCTGCTCCATCAGCAGAGCGAACGCGCCGGCGCCTGCAGTAGCCAATGCTGGGCGCGACCAGTCCAACCGCCCTGAGCGGAACATCAGCTGGAACAGCCCAGGGCTGTCGCGCGCAAACCCCACATAGCCGCGGCAGAGCCCGACCACGCGGGCTCGCGGATGGGGACCGGCGACGGCTACCGCGGTCCGCAACCGTTCGTGGAAACGCATGAAGCCGGTTGCCGCCAAGTCGCTCAACAAGCCCGAGAGGTCGCCGAAATGATGGGCAGGCGAGCCATGCGATACGCCGGCCTCGCGCGCCGCGCCGCGCAAGGTCAAGGCCTCAACGCCATCTCGTTCAAGGATGACCTCCGCAGCTGCAAGCAAGGCTTCACGCAGTGCGCCGTGGTGATAGGGCCGGTTCATGCCGCCATTCTTACACCGACAGAATTTTGCTTGACCAGAAGCGCGCGATGGCCGAAGTCTGATCCAGACGACGTAAGAATGCGAGGGTGGTTTGGCGGATCTTGTTGGCGACCATGCGTCGATCATGACACAGCCAGCCGTGTCCGGCCTGGCAATCGTCGGAAAGCCTCCGGCCAATGAGGCAGTTTGGCTGGTGGCCAAGCGTGGCAGGCTGGAAATCAAGCCCGCGCCTTACACGCCGCCACGGGAGAACGAGATCGTCGTCAGGAACCACGCCGTGGCGATCAATCCCATCGACTGGCTGACGCAATCGATGGGTGACATCTTTTTCCCCTGGCTCAAATACCCGTTCATCCTCGGTTCGGACGTTGCCGGCGAGGTGGTCGAGGTCGGGGCTGCCGTCTCTCGCTTCAGGGTTGGAGGCCGTATCCTGGGTCACGCCGTCGGGGTGGACAAGAAGCGGAACAACCCGGCGGAGGGTGCCTTTCAGGAGTACACCGTCCTGCTCAGCCACATGGCGGCCCCGATCCCCGACGCCATGCCGTACGAGAACGCCGCCGTCTTGCCGCTGACCCTGTCCACCGCGGCCTGCGGCTTGTTCGAGAAGGACCAGTTGGGGCTGCATCACCCTTCGGCCCAACCCAAGCCCACGGGCAAGACGCTTCTTGTCTGGGGAGGTTCGACCAGCCTTGGCAGCAACGCGATCCAGCTCGCCGTTGCCGCCGGCTACGAGGTCATCACGACGGCATCGCCGAAGAACTTCGGTTACGTCAGGCAGCTCGGTGCGACGGAGGCCTTCGACTACAAAAGCAAGACGGTCGTCAGTGACGTTATCAAGGCCTTCAATGGCCGGACGCTCGCGGGCGCCCTCGCCATCGGGGTCGGATCAGCCGGGGCCTGTCTCGACATCGTCCATGCGTGCGAGGGCAACAAGTTCGTCTCCATGGCCACGCCTCCGGTGTCGTTCGACCAGGCGCCCGACGGTTCCCGCAGGACGTTGTGGCTTGTGCCGACCATGGCGCGCCTGATCTCGTCGAACGTCTTGCTGATGATCAAGGCGCGGCTCAGGGGCATCCGTACCAAGTTCATCTTCGGCAGCTCCCTCATGGCCAACGAGGTCGGCCCGATGATCTACGCCGACTTCCTGCCGAAAGCCCTCGCGGACGGCCGCTATGTCGCCGCTCCCGACCCCATGGTGATCGGCCGGGGACTCGACCAAGTCCAAGCGGGGCTGATAGTCCAGAAGAAAGGCGTTTCGGCCAAGAAAGTGGTCGTCTCGCTATGACGTTTCTCGCCGAGCGAACGGCGTCGGTTCCGCCGGTCGTGGGTGATACGAAGTCCAAGCTTTCCGGTGGCGCATGGCTCGGCGCCGCCCTGCTCAGCGCCGGCGTCGCGCTCGTCTCCTACCGCTATGTGGCACAGGTCGGGCCGGTTTCCCCCACGGTCGCGAAGAACCGCTTCTTCCAGTCCTGGATCATCGTTCATGCCGCTGGCGCGGCGACGGCGCTGCTGCTTGGCCCGTTCCAGTTCCGGCCGGTGCTGCGGCGACGTTGGCCCAGGGTGCATCGCTGGACCGGGCGGGCGTACGTTGCCGGCTGCCTGGTGGGCGGAGCCTCCGGCCTCGTCCTCGCGGCGGGAACCTCGGCGGGACCGGTCGCGCAATCGGGTTTCTCGGCCGTGGGCATCCTATGGCTGTATGTGACCGCCCGGGGGTGGGGCACCGCACGGGCCGGCCGCTTTCCGGAACACCGGCGCTGGATGATCCGGTCCTTCTCCCTGACCTTCGCGGCCGTGACGCTCAGGATCTATCTGCCGATCGCCATGGCGTTGGGCTTTAGCCTGACCAGCGCCTACCAGGTCATCGCGTGGCTATCCTGGGTCCCGAACGCGGCCTTTGCGGAAATTTACCTCAGGAGAGGCAAGGCATCCCCCGCCGCGGTTGCGATCACGTCCACTCCTTTGTGGAGAACCTGAACGCCGGCGCGCGCGGAGCCCGGCCCCTGCAGCGCCCTGGCGGGCGCTTAACCAGTCCGAAGATGTCGAGGAGAAAACGATGCGATTTTTCGTGACGGGAGCTACGGGCTTTATCGGCATTGCAGTCGTGCGCGAGCTGCAAAAGGCTGGTCACGATGTCCTCGGGCTGGCCCGTAGCGATACAGCCGCCGAAATGCTGGCCCGGCAAGGCGCGGCGGTGCGCCGGGGCGACCTTAGCGACACAGATGGCCTCGCCCGCGGTGCCCGATCATGCGACGGCGTGATCCACCTGGCCTTCAACCACGACTTTTCCCGGTTCCAGGAGAACATCGCCACAGACCGCAAGGCAGTGCAATCCATGGCGGACGCGCTGCAAGGATCGAACAAACCCCTCGTCATCGCGTCGGGGGTCTTGCTCTCATCCGGACGGACCGGCACCGAGGCCGATGCGGCCGATACAGGCGAGGGAGCGAACGGCCGGGGTGCAACCGAGACGGTGGTCCTGGCAGCCACCGAGCGCGGCGTGCGAGGCGTGGTGATGCGGCTGTCGCCCACGGTCCATGGCGAGGGCGACCATGGCTTCATACCGCAGCTGATTGCCACTGCCAGGCAGACCGGGGTTGCCGCCTTCGTCGGCGACGGCGCCAACCGCTGGCCCGCGGTTCACCGGCTCGATGCCGCACGGCTGTTCCGCCTGGCTGCCGAAGGGGCGGCTCCCGGCACCGTCCTCCATGCCGTCGCCGAGGAGGGTATTCCCATGCGCGAGATCGCGGAGACGATTGGGCAGGAACTCGGGATACCGACTCGAAGCCTCAGCCAGGAGGAAGCGCCGCCGCACTTCACTTGGATGGCGCGCTTTGTCCAGATCGACAAACCGACCTCCAGCGCGCTGACCCGCAAGTCAATGGCCTGGGAGCCCAAGCAAGAGGGCCTGCTCGCCGGCATGAGGGAGGGCGGGTACTTCGCCTAGCCCGTATCCATGTTGTACCGCACCCTCAGCGCGCTCGCCCTGCTTGGCTGTGCCGCGGCGCCACCGGCGTTGGCCGACGAGGCGGCGGTCCACGCCTCCTATGTCGGCTACGCCCGTGGCTTCAACCTGCTCAGCCTCGACACCGTTCTGGCCATCCACACCGCGGACTACCGGTTGCAGGTCTCATACCGCCTGGCTGGCGCCGTCGGCGTCTTCGTGCATGGCGACGCGAACACGGTCGTGGACGGCCGCTTCGTCTCCGGCCATGCCGAGCCGCGGCAATTCTTCAGCGTAGGCCATTTGCGAGGCAACCTCCAGGTCACCCAGATCGATTGGCAAAGTGGCTCCCCCAAGGTGGTGCAGTTGGTCCCGCCTGCTGAAGCGGAGCGTGACCCGATACTCGCCAGCGACCAGGCGCACACGATCGACGCCCTGAGCGGCATGGCGGTGCTGATGCGACAGGCGACTTACGCCGGACGTTGCGACGGCGCCATGCGGACGTTCGACGGCCGCCGCCTGGCGGAGATTTCGGCGCACACGGTAGGCGAGGAGACGCTGGATGAAACCAGTCGCTCCTCGTTCCACGGTCCTGCCCTACGCTGCGACTTCCAGTGGCGGCAGCTCGCCGGCTTCCTGCACGACGATGACCAGGCGGCCCTCCTCAGGCCACTCCAGGGATCAGCTTGGTTGGCCCGACTACAGCCTGGCCAGCCGCTGATCCCCGTCCGCATCGCTATCACCGCCCGATTTCTTGGCGACACGACCTTGTACCTGACCCAGGCGCCCGCATCCAAACCGTAGCACTCACCCAAAGGGAGAAATCATGTGGCGCTCATCATTCCTTGCAATCGCCCTCGTTCTTTGGGAGTTGATTGCGTTCCGCGTGGCTGCTCAGACAGCGCCAACAACCTCGTCGAGTATTGTGCAGAAGACGACGTTGACGGTTTCCGTATCAGGCCTTCGCAAGGAGATGCATCACCCTTTGATCAGCAATCTTGAGCACGCGTTCAGCCCAAGCGACGACAATTTAGGACAGAACTGAAGGCGCCTCATCTTCTGTGGCAATCCATCGCTGCCACGACAGACCAAGCATAGGGCGCCGAGTAAATCAACCTGTCAGCCCGAACACTTACGAGCAACCTCATGCTCTCCGTGCCCAGGATGAAGCCGCAACTGTTTCAGGCAGAGCTGGCTTTGCTACCGAGGCCAGCTCCTCACGCAGAGGCAGGCTTTCCGATGCTTTCCTCGAAAAGGTCGAGCATCGCCTGCCATGAGCGCTCATCCGCACCACGGTCGTAGCGCAACCCCGGCATGCCATATGCTTTCGCGCCAGGAACGGTGAATGCGTGCAGGACCCCGCCATAGAGGATCATGCGCCAATCGACACCGGCCTCGTTCATCTGCGCCTCGAACGTCGTGCGGATGTCAGGGGGCAGCATCGGATCGGCGGCTCCCGTCTGGATCAGGACCTTGCCCTTGATGTTCCTGTTGTCCTCCGGACACGTCACCGGAAGGCTGGAATGAAAGCCAACCACCGCTGCCACCGCCGCACCGCCGCGCGCAAGCTCGAGCACTGCCGCCCCGCCGAGGCAGTAGCCGATCGCGGCGACCTTGCCGGCATCCACGCCCGGCTGCGCTATCAACGCCGAGAAGCCGGCGGTGATGGCGTCCCGGAGCAGGGTGGTGTCGGCAATGGCACTCCCTAATCGAGGTCGGATCGCTTCCATTGCCAGCACCTCGCCGTCGCCGATATAATCGGCGCATAGAACGACATATCCGAGACCGGCCAGACGCTGCGCAGTCTTGCGCTTGAAATCGCTGACGCCTGGCGCGTTGTGCGCCAGCAGGACGGCCGGTCCATCGGGCCGGTCCGGCATGGCGAGGTAGCCGACATAGCGATTACCCTCGCGGCCCCGGTACTCCAGTTCGCTGGTCTTCATGATGCATTCCTCTCCCGATCAAGATGGGCGGGATGTTCGACCAGCGTGATGTGGAGCGCCGCCCCGGCAAACAGCGTAGCGAGGACGAGAGCAGTCACAGCGATGGGTGTCATGGAGAGCCTCGGTATTCGTCCGAGAAGACGCAAAGCCGTACGCCTTCCCGGATGGTTTCGGGTTGACGCCGTGGCTGGAAGAACCCGCTAAGAGCGGGCGCAGGAGCTACCGACCTGCAACTCTATTTCCGGCACGTCATGCTTGATCGATTTGGCTGAAAGTCGCAAGCACGGCATTGCCGGCTTTCCTCAAATGTGGCGGCAGCAAGTCAAGGTGCCGGCACCGCTCGCTTACCCTCTGCCGGCTGAACTGCATTTCTGGTTGTCGAGTAGCGGCGCTGGTTGCCCAGCGCCGCCCTCACAGATCCGAGCATGCGTCTTTCTCGCACTCGGCTCTTCCCGAGAGCATCCGGAGGCTATGTGCCTCGTTCACCTGGG
>JAABUP010006188.1_pt1 | contig 17303 bp, 24 predicted proteins | sample 5559201 | NCBI WGS metagenome assembly JAABUP01 (sample SAMN10711887, study PRJNA513373) | rock metagenome | isolation source: Antarctica rocks | place: Antarctica
CCTAACCAGCTCAGGCATATGGTGTTGACAGGGCATCTCTATCTGGAGGTCACTGACATTTAGTTTGACACAAATGAATGACGTTTGGCAGGGTTGCTGAGGCTCTGCCACGAGCGATCAGACTTGAAATCACCTGCACCTGCAAATCACCTGCAGAGACAGAGATGCTAAGTTGGCTACTATTATCAACTCATTGAGCCTCTGCGATTGCCTCCATCACCCGAACTTATCTGAAACGCATGCATGCATGTACCTGTGCGGAGCATGCCTTTTGAGTCAAAAGTTTTGACTGAATACTGATCAGTATTGAAACTTGGTGCGATGGACAGACTTATTGCGCTCAACAAGCTGTCGCACAGTGAGCTCTTGTCCGTCAGAGAGCTGTGTGCTGTTGAAGACCTGTCGGCAGAGATTGAAGACGACAAAGCCTTCGTTCTTCGAGTCAAGGAGCAATGGCGTTACATGACAGGTTTTGTTTGTCTCGAAGCAGACCCTCACAGGTTTCCAAGCCAGAAGCTAACCTTAGCCGTGTCCACTTGCAGACAAGGCGGCAAGGCCCACCACTGTGTGGGATGAGTTGTCCAGGCCCTTGGAGGACGAGGCGTACACAGCATTAGCAAACAGATCTGCCACAAAAGCTGTGCTAACAGATGGAGGCAGGACTTCTCTCAAAGTTGACAAGTGGGACATTGAGGCTGAAGCCAAGCCATGGCTACAGAGTCATAAGCTTGAGCTGCAACAGGTGTCACAGAATTCACAGTGCGGATATTGCTGAGGCCCTGCACAAGTCTGTAACAGAGCTTACTTGCTGGCACAGGTTTGTTGCCAACGCTTCCCAACATCCAAAAAGATACAAGTCAGACATGAGCCAGATTTGTATATCTTCGTCAACAATTGCCTGTATGAAATGGTCAACCTGGCTGCAGAGGTTTTGCAGCTGAAAGGAGAGTACAGCATCCCAAACAGTAAGTCACAATATCCCAGATTGAGGATGAGCTCAAATTTTAAATGCAACAATTCTGCACTGTGAGTTGCAGGTGACTCATCTGCCACGCTGTGCGATGGACGGGCACTATCACTTTCAAATAGAAGCTCCATCCTAGTGCATGAAATCGAATCCAAGCAGCAGGAAAGTCATGGTGGCAATCATTTTGCCGACCTGTTGACCTCCCAAAGCAAAACAGAGAGGCAGCGCGTGGCAAGGCCAGTGGCGCAAGTGTTGGGATATGCTGTAAGCCCTCACTGTCATGTCTGCAAACTTTGCTGGTTCAATCTCACTTGACAATCGTGTTTACGACAAACACACTGGGCAGGTCTTGCTGTCAAAAGCAGCTGTTGTGCTTGGCAGGTTGAGGAAGAAGTACAATATGGCATCATCAGTAGCAAGCGGTATCACGCCTTCATCAAGAGAGGTTTTCCTGTGGATGACAAATCCATATCTTTCAGTAAGACGTATGAGTGCACCTCTGCTGACCCCACAATCAAGCAGCTGTTCTTGTATCTGCTGGACGCTGCTATCAGAGCAGCCTGCCCGTCCGCAACCATGCAGACACCCCTGAGGAGGGCAAGCTGGTTCTTCCAAGTGGGAGCATAGGCAGCTCCATGCCAGCTTTACAGAGGCGCAGCCAATCATCAGTTGCTGAGCGAGCCTCACTCAAGCGATCTTTCAAACACAGGGATGACGAAGGAGGTGAGTCAGAGTCTGCACATGCAGCATTGCATTCTTTCACTCCTTGGTAGTGAGAACAGAGGTTCTTCCGCATCATTCACATTGCAATGTTCAAGAGGTGGCTCTTCACAGACATTTATGCTTTCACAAGGCATAGCATGTGGCAGGATCGAATGCTGATTGTGGCCTTGCCTTGCATGAAGGTGATGACATTGGGAACTCCTCAGACGCTGTTGGTACCAGTCGTAAAGCTTTCAGGTACCCGCTGCGAAACAGAGTAGTGCAGGATGACGCCACAGGAAATGAACCCTTGTCAGATGGACCACGTGCTCAGCTGGCCTGCTGCATCCCTGACGTCGACCATGCCTGGTTCGCCATCAAAGAGCCCATCCATCATGGCAGGCATTGCGTGGTGCGATTCAACACCTTTTGCAGGTTCTGTGCTAGAGTCTTGTCCAAGCCAGATGCTCAACACCGATTTTGGTCAATAAGTTTTTGTGTCTCACAATTGTATTTTCAGCATTGTGTTGTAAGCATTCGTATCTTCCTCTTTTCTGTGTTGGCCAATTTGCATTGCAGCTGTTTGTGCAAGACAGTTCATTACATGGTATTCACAGGTGCGCAAAGGCAGCGTCGGCTTGACCCCAGCAGTACAAAAGGTGTGGGACGTAGCTGATTCTTGTGAAGCTGACGCCCGGGATCCCTGCTGGCTGGAAATCAGGAAGGAGATAGCAGCGTATGACCGCTTACGAGGCAACAAGGTCATCCCCGCTTTGATGGGCCCTGCAAACAGCTTGTCAAATGCCTGTGCCGTCAATCAGAGCAATGACTTTGCTGTATGCTCATTACGTGCCTTGCAAACCTCTGACTGTCTAACAGCATTCATGTCCTGCATGTGCTTCATGCACGCTGCACTGCATGTGCATCACATACGTGACAGCAATGTGCCAGACAAAGCCTGTCAGACTGTCAGGCGCCGTCTGCAATATGGTTCTGTCATGAGGATCATGAGGGGTCCCCTCAGTCATTGTAATTACTGCGCCATCCAATGCCGTCTACTTTGCACTGCACAGGCTATGCCTGCCTGCCTGGGCTGCGGCGCTCTGCATGGCCGCACCATGGTCTTCCTGGCTTTTGAAGACTGTGGCCCAAGCTTGCTAGAGGAGCCCCTCACAAGCCAGCTGGTCACTGGCATCAGAGCTGCCATCAAGGCGGTGCACTCGGCTGGTATACTGCACAATGATTTGCACTTGCGCAACTTGGTTAGTCAAGATGAAGGCACTGGACCCCAAGTCAAGCTGATAGACTTTGCCTCGTCTGTCGTCCATGAGCGCTGCCATGACAAGATGGAGCGTGAAACAAAACAGTTCCTGGACACCTTACCATCTCAGGTCAGTTTTACAATCCATTCAAAGGCTGCAGTGCTTGACTGTTCAAGCCCAGCCTCATCAGTATAGCTTTGATCTGCAATGGGAAAGGTTGCATCATGCATACAAGGTGTGTGCTACAGCCATTGCCAGCCTTGCATTGTGTTTGCTCTCTTTGTGCTAGAGCCATTGCTAGCTTGCACCTGTGCTGCAGTTGTCGTTGAGCTGGACATCATGAACATAAAAGTTTCACTTTCTTGCAGGCATCAAGCAGCCAAGGCAGTGCCGTGTTAGTGGCAAGATGTGGATAGTAATCATTCAAGACAGTGAATGCTTGAGGTTTTGCTGGGGTAGTTCATGAGGGGGAACAAGGGTGCGCCTGCTGTAAAAGGTCACTTCCTCAGCGGGAGAGTATGTCAGTTTACAGAACAGCTGTCAGGTATTGACATTCGACAGTTTGTCACAAAGTCTACATTCTAGCTACTGGGCCACCTGTAGCTACTTGCTCAGCATTGTGCCTGTGATTGCTGCACTTCACCGTGTTAAGTGATATTGGCAGTGTCAGATGCAGTTTTGCTGCTTACAGTATATGTCTTGCTTGCTTCTCCCTGCTGCAGACCTGCTTGTTTCTGCATAATTGCATGCCTTGCCTGCGCCTGCCCTTCAAGACATCATGTGTGTGAGTTTGCACTTGCCCTTATTTGTAGCAAATGATTGGCAGCAAGTTTGCGGCAAACCCCTGGATCACTGCTGTGCCAGGCACCACAGCATTGGCACATCCATACAGCACACGTCAGCAGCCAAGGGCTCTGCTTGTCCAAGGGCTCTGTTGGCACAAGATCCTTGTATGTGCATGCCTTGGATGAAGAAGTCATGTTTGCACCTGAGGAACATGGTTCTTCTGCCTTGGCACATGTACTCATCTCTTATGTATGGTTCTGTAGGTCTGGACACTAGACCTCTACTGATACAGAGCAGCCTGCTTGGAGCTGGCAACCTGCGTCTCCAACACCAGCCTGCAGCAGTCATCACCCTGTCTCAACACCCATGTGAAGAGGCCAGCTTTCGGCAGATTCAGCAGCTCAAGACTCCTGAGAAAGAGCTTACGCTGAGCACTGCTTTGCTTTGTATATCGCTATAAGCACATGAGTTTAGCTCGTGCATGCTGATACCTTGAAATGAATATAACAGTCAGTGTTTCAACAATACAAAAGCCTTTTGATATGCAGTGCACCTCTACAATGTGATCGATAGAAGTTTATTGCTGTTCCTCATGTCAGACCCAGACTGCTATTGTGTCATACTGGACATCGCAGACAAACTGTGTAATCGAACATACATGGCCCAACCAGGTTGTTCACAGGAATCAGCACTCCTAGCAACAAGCACTGCTGGCAATGCATATGAGAATCTTGAAGTGGCACCAGTGTTGGCATGCATTGAATCTAGATTCAATCTGTGCAGCCTGCATGCATGGTGGCTGAACCAGAAAGACTTTATCTGCTCTTTGTGAAGTGGCAGGCCCTGCTCGTCTGGATCCTGTAGCAGGGCCTATGCGCCGCAACTAGCCAGCTCAGCATCAGGCAGTATATGTGCTCAAGGCAGGCTGACACAGGCAAACCCTTTTACAAGCCTATATGTACAGCAGCGTTTGCCTGACAATCAGACCCATTATATTTATGCTATGCGTCACAAAGCAGGGCCACACACATTGATACACACATTAATGTTTGTTTAAGAAGTCTACTTGGTACACGGCCCTGCCAGCTTGCTTCCTGATTCACACATGACAGTGTACGTGTACATGACATGACAGGGTACGTGTACATGACATGCGTACATTACATCTGATTTGACAACACTTGCACTCCACGCATCGGGACGCATCTTACTGCAATAAGCACGGCACGGCAACCGGCATGCATTTGAGTTTTGCCAGCCAACTTGCCAAAACTACACTTGACCTTCAAGGTTGTTTTATGCAAGCTGGTATGCGTTTTGCTTGGTGCATGGCATGGTGTGTCGCATGCATATTGTGTCGCATAGCGCTCTTAACTAAGCTTCACGTTACCTCAACTCAGCTGCTCAAGTCAGACAAAACTGCAGGCAGAAGATGCATGAAGACATTGCTCGGAACATTGCTCGGAACATGCACCACGTTTCCTGAGTTGCCAGCTTCTGACCCAACTTCTAGCCAGTAGTTTACAAGCAGGTTCTTCCCGGCAGATGTCATAACGGTATCCTCGACCATCATGCGGCATCCAGCGTCGACTTTGGTCTCACGTTGTTCAATTTATTGCTTTAACATGCCCTTGCTCGTGCAGACGGCGCCGAGGTTGGTGGGCACGCTGATAGCCGACCGGCGATCAAGCTGATCGTCGCTACGAACAATATCTGCAGACAGTACATGCATTGCGCATATCTCGCATCATTGTGAACAAAAGTTGTATTGTCTGTCACCTGACTTGCTCTTCTTGCGAAAGCCTGCCCCTGGTCGTACGACCCCCGCGTCATCCCGTCTCGCTATTTTTGAAGGAGTAGAGTGCCTGCGCGCGCTGAGAAACTTCTGAGCACCTGTGATGACAGCATCAATGTGTATCAGCCCCAGTTCTACAATTCACAGCTTCGGTCAGTACAGTTGCAATGCAATCGGCTGTTTCCCCCTAGCACTGTCGGGCGGCTGCTTTGATCCTCTGCAAGTCGCGACTGCAGCTGGTGGCCACGGGTCGGATCTTGCGGCCGTGTGCTTGGTTCTTGCGCTGGGCAAATCCCCCTTGCTGCTGACATTCTTCGCATTCATCTTGTTGTATGCTGATTCATCTGACACAGGTGGGCTTTCGTAGACCTCTGCTACCTAAAAAGTTGCAAATTCTTGCTGTGCAAATCCCCTGGTTGGATCTCCTTCATGAGCAGTGGCTCCTGTCTGTGCAGGTGTCTTATGGCACCTACTTCTTGTGGTGTCTGCTGGCTGCATTTTACGGGCTGCAATTGTCCTTAGCACCTGGCTACACGAGGCTGCACACCTTGTTACTGCTTTCATGCTGGGTGACAGGACATGTCTGACAGCGGCCAATTTTTCAGGTGATCATTACTGGAAACCCTCAGAGACTGATCAGTCATAACTAAGTGACTGTTGCAGACTTCACCTGTTGTAGGCCAAGTGCGCCTCCCTTGCATGTCACCACAGGACTCCTGCAGCTTTGGGCATTTCATTTTAGCATTTGCACTGATGCAGCACAGCCCTCAAGTGTTTGTATTGGTCTGCTGAACGCGGCACAGATCTGGAGCGTGTTGTTCTAGAACCTGTCATGGTATTTACACATTTGTGCAGTGTAGGCAATACATCAGGGCATGCCTGGCTGGCGTGCCTGAATCCTGTCCAGACATTGCCCCGTTCCCTTCAGCCACACGTTGTAATTCAACTTGGAAGCCAGACAAAACAGCTGCAGCTCAGATGTAAATGCCCACTTGTCTGTCCCTTAGACCTACAAGCGAGCAATTCCAATCAGGCTGACAGCATGCAAGACTCTACCATTCATGCAGCTGGGTGGCTCTTCAGCTTTGCCTGTGCACTCAGCTTGCAGCAACTGCATCACCTCAGCTTGGCAATCATGGCAATTCAACTTCATGAACAAAGCTGGCAAAGCACGCTGTTGTCCCAGATTGTCAATGGCTTCTGGGTGACTGCTGTAGCAGCTGTAGCAACTGATTTGTTCGGCTGCCATTCTGTCCATTTAGCTGAATGTGTTGACCAGAGTACCTTCAAGTGTGGCAACTTTGGGATTATGTTGGCAGATGCTTGCGATCAATCAGTAGACATTGTGAAGGTAAGCCCTTTTTGCATGTACTGATACATGTGGGACAGTGCGCACATGTGCACAGCTTCTTTCTCCAGCATGTCTGCATGTTGCACGCCTTGTGGTTTGCATTGGTAGTATTATGCCAGCATCTATTGCACTAGCACAATAACATGCATTTGGCAGGAACATTTCGCACTTTACATATGGATCCATTAGTAAGTGACACCACTGACATCTAACAAGACACTGTTGCTTTGCCCTGCATGATGTTGCGTCTGTTACGGTGTATTGTGCTGGCAGGTGTTGTACAGCATGTCCACAGTGTGCATGGCAAGAGGAGCGCAGTCTGCAGGCGTGGTGGTTCAGGGCAGGACACTGTCTGCCTCCCAGACCGGCCACTCACCCTGGTATGCATGTGCCTTGTACAAAAACACATATGTCAGCATGTCATTGTATCACCGTTCCAAGCCTGGTCAGACGTGCACATTGCCAGTCTCTGAATTTCGAAACTCCTATGCATGGAGGGTATAATCAGACAGCACGCTGCCCACATGCTGTGAAGAGTGTGTGAGAAGGTACATGTGGTATAGTGCAATGTAGACCTCTGTGGCTTTGTCTTGCGTTGTGCCTGTCATGCTGATGTTCAGTCTCATCAGCATTGCAGTCAGGCTTGCTAAGTGAGAGCATGCATGCGCAGGCAGGAATCAGCTATAAGAGTGCGTGTAGCATCATCACGGCGAGGGAATGTGGCAGCCAACATCTCGGCTGCATTGCGAAGAAAGCTGAGGTGGCAGTGCATGAAGCGACTATGGCCAGCTTGTCAGTTTGCACAGCCAGTGCCAGTTGTGTGTGCTGGTGAGCTTCTTTCACTTCATACCCATATCATAGAGCAAAAGCATGTTTGCCTCTTTGCCTATTGCTTGCCATAGCCTGATGGCAACATGAATGCCAAGGTGCCAAGGCCAATTATGGCAGGGCAGACAATATCCTCCAAATGTCTTAACATGCTGCAACCTACCATATGTGAATGCAGTTGCAACAAGCAGTCATCATACAGTAAACATTGTCACTAGCCCTTGGTCCTGTCCACAATGCAATCTGTCTCTGGCCCATGCTATGATGTGCTACCTGAATATCTGCCTTCAGATTAATGCAGGGCAACCAGTGACGTGTATCTTGCCCTGCAGGTCACTGCAGGTTTGCAACATCCAGCATCCCCACGCCGGCTGAAAGCCATCCTCACCAGTGGACCCCATCTGTAACATCCACAGTATGGCTCCCCTGCAACATGCAGCATTTGTTGGCTCCTCTCGTTTCTGCCTCCAGACCTGGTGACAGCAGAAACCTAAGAGCATGCAAGGATTTCAGTCAAGAGGTAGGAGCCGGGCCCGCACCAGAAGCAGAAGAGAGGCAGAGATGGCTGTTACAGCCTGTCAGCAGACCACATGGGGTGTTTGTGACTCACAACGGGGACTTTGAGTGCTATGAGCTCTTTGGGCGGAAGAAGACATGTGCAGAAGTGATGGCCTGGCTGTCAGCGGTGCTGCATGTGCCACCTCCTGCAGACTGTGACAGTGTAGCCATTGCAGGTAGCACTCTGCATGCGCGGATGGATATGTGCACGCATGGATATGTGATTGCATGTGTTGGTGGGTGTGTGGGTGTCTGCATGTATGCAGTCAATTTTATCCTGTGCTTGGATGTCTACCATGTGCCCCTGCCAAATGGCTCTGACACATGCAGCGTATCGCAGCTTACTGCGTGTATCAAGCATCTGACCAGCACACAAACTCCATGTGGTCACAGCCGCTACCTGTCCTTTTGTGTCTTCTGCGAAACAGGCCTTCATCTCACAGATGTTATGATGTCGACAGCCATTGGCGACATGTTGCAATGCTGAGTTGAGTAATGCTGACTTGAGCGCAGCTGTGCAGGTGTGATAGACCTGATGCGCACCCAAGGCTTGTGGGTACCGTCTTTGCGTCTGGCCTTTCAACAGTGCACTGGCGGTGCTGTGCAACCCAAGGGGGCTCTCCGGGCTGAGGGGGACATGGAAAGAGGCCTGCCAGCCTGTGCACCACCCACTCCATCCCAACTCCAGGTATGCTTGCAACATCTTGTGGGTAGCTACTGATGCAAAGGGCGGCACATGTGTACACCCCACCCTTTTTGCCAGCTGCTTCTTGCAGCAAGTATGCGCTCTGCAGTTGGTGTCAGGATTGTATGTCGGACTTGTATCACTTAGCAAATCACTTGACATGAGGCACTAATATACTGGTGACAAAAGTCAGAACGTCAGGCCGCAAATGAGGCACAGCCAGCTGCCTGCTCAGTTGTTGGCAAGGCACACTTCTCAGTAGTGCAAATATTTCATCAATGTCAGTCATGTGGTCCGCTAGCAAGCTATGCCTGACCAGACTCTGCCTCATATGCTAACAGACACCACAATGGGCTCACAGGCACTGGCCAACATTGCTGAAAAGAGCCTGACATCCTTCTTGAGGAGACCTAGAGCTGAGGGCGTGGGAGACAAGGACCAACACAGCAGCAGCAGCAACAGCTTGCAAGGGCAAATGTGTGCTGCACTGGGGGGGTCCAACGGCATCCAGTCAGCAGCAGAGCACCTAACAGCTGCCTTCTGTGAGTATGCTCAGCAGGCAAGTGCCTGTCATTGCGCTCAATGATGCCTTATGCCTTCATGGGATAACGAGAAGATGCGTAGCCCTGCACGCCAGCAGCTGCCCTTGTGTTTGCTGGTCTCATGCACTGTAGAGCAATCTGTGCAATTGCCTTGTGCATAACAATCCTTAGCAATGTCAACATATAACATTTCATCCTTCGTGGAAGTATGCGCGATCCACCTCTGGTGTTCAGGCGGGGCAGGATGAGGCCTGGCTTAAGTGGCTTGCTGCCCATGACAAATGGTCCAGCCTCTGCAACAATGCCATGCTTAATTTTGTGCAAAATGATTTGTTTTGGGCAGTACGGCAGTTTCTAGACAATGCTCATGGCAGCTTTGGGTTGGCAGTCATGTCAGAGGTGGATACTGGCAGCCTTGTTCTGGCAGCATACAAGCAGCCCATGACACTCACCTTTGCGCCTCACACTGGGTGAGTACTGTGCATATCTACTGCGTTCTGGTTGCAAAGGTGACAAAAGGTGCTGCCTATTTGTGAAGACTGTAGCCATCACTCATGCATTGTTGCTTGTTGCTGCTGCTGCTGCTGATTTACCCAGGTACTTTACTCTGCATGTGTTGCTGTAAGCAGCACATAAATTTGGCATCAAGACCTGAGCTAGGAAGCCAGGTACATTTCATTACAGCTGTCAAGGCCTGACAGGGCCTTCTGTACAGGGTTGTGCTATACAGCTCTGAGGCTCAAGCCACCCTGCAGCCCTTAACGACTTCTGTAGCGTCAGCAACAGTGCCCCCCCCAGCCACTCCCAAGGCGCAGGTGTTTGGCCTAGGCAAGACTGACAGCACTGCCATCAGACCGCCAACCTATAGGATTGACATGGATGATAGCTCGGGCGAAGTGTACTTGCTGAAGTACAAACCCAGAGAAGCTCTCATAGAGCAGCCCTGTGGCGCAGGCATTGAACCCAGCATGGCTATTCTGGGTTCTACTGGCAGCCAGGACGACTCAATTGCTGATGCTAATGCAACCACTGTTTGGCCCTTGTTTGTGGAGCAAACAGACATGAAGGCTGATCTTGGCGACAGCGCTCGCTTCAGGTCTTCCAAAGCTGACACAAACAGTGCTGGGTGCTATGGCTGTCAAACCCAATTCCGAGGCAGCACCCTTGACAGTCATTTGTCATTGCACATTGCCATGTACAATGTGGCAGAGAGGCAGCTGATTGACAGGCAGGACTTTGTGGAGAGTCGCAAGCTGGTCAGCATGCAAAACAACTCATACGTGCCCATGCAAAGCAACCTCCCACCTCAGATTGCCAAACGCTGGAAGCACCAGGTCAGGCTGAGCACCTGAGCATGCTGAAGGAGGGTTTGCAACGTGTGCTTGACAGCAGCTCAAGGCAGCCCAGCAGGCTGTCCGCACAAGCCCAGCATGTGAAGGATCATATAGTCAGATGTGTGCAAATTTGTATTTGTTGCGGCGCTGCAGGCAGAGCGGGACTTGGCTGAGATTCCTGCAGTCCTGGGTGCTCTAGCTGCCAGTTGGCAGGATCCTAAGTCTTTCAACTGCCAATCTGCTTGGTGAGCCCTGTTGTTTGCCTGTTGGACGGAAGCACTTCTGTCATGTGCATGCAGTGCGCTGCGTGTCTATCTGTTCTGCTTGTGAATGGGTCCCTTGATGGTGTGGCGCTGCCTGACCTCTGCGCCAGGCTGACATGATCAATAAACTGGAGGCATGCATTTCTGCTTTACTGTATACCCTGCTAACATGAGGATGTTCTTTGCAGCGAGCTGGCAAAGATGCTGCAGACAGCCATCTCAGCATCCAAGCACATACCAACCTGGAGTGCAAGTAGGTCCTCCAGCTCGACATTGCACAGCCATAGTCTTGACTTCACCGCTTTGTCCTAGTTCTGCTGTCACCACTCATTCTCCTAACTTGTGCTGCCAAAGACATGAGCAGCTGCAAACCCACATGTTAAGGTTGAGGTTGCTTTGATTTGCAGGGTATGCACAGGCTCATGGTCAAGCTATGGACTTGGTGATAGTTGGTGTGGAGGCAAGCCTGTGGACGGCTGAACAATTTGGTCAAGACCTAAAGGTGTCTAAGGCAGACTTGGCCCTTGCTTGCACTGCAGCACTCCTTACGGCCCTCAGATCTGTTTGTCTGCATGCACAAAAGCGCTTTTGGCTTACTGTACTTCATCTGGCCCAGTTCAGCACATTTGTGCACCATGCCTGTATGTTCAACTCTTTGACAAATTTACCTGACTGCTTTCCATCACCCCAGCATTGTGGCATCCCATCCAAATTTGGGTTTAAAGGTGAGCATGAAAGCTTCTTCTTTGTTTACTCATGTTGTTTTAGTTTTCATCAATCTGATTCTGTTGACCTGGTGCAGGCGGTCCTGCCTGCCCTACAGATCACGGTAATCAGCTCCAATAAGCTCGTAGCCATGCTGGAGCACTCAGCCGGTGATGTGACCTCTGCAGACTTGTCAAGCGGAAGGTTAGTCACAACAGCCGTCCTCCTTTTGCTGCCAAAAAGCAACAAAACAGGAGATGTTTGTAGTATGGTCATCAGTGACCTTTGCACTTATATACAGGGTTTCATGACTACGTGTCACACATGTTCAAGCATGGCAGATGTGCAGTCACTGCACTTCTTTTTCCATGTTCCAAAGCTTCTTTGCAGTTATCATGGTGGTTGCATGGACATGGCGTCAACACTGTGCAAGATAGACTGCGAAACACATTGGCCAGCATGTAGTTGTAAATGGCCATTGCAGTGGGGCAGTTCATTTAGGACTGTGCTAATCACCTGATGTGGTGCCTTATCAGCTTGGACCATTGTGTGTTGTGGCAACTCATGTAGGTTGGGCATCAGCTTGAACAAGCAGCGCACAAGTGTGGTGTGCATCTCCCACTCAGGGCAGACCTTCCCTACTATCCAGGCTGCTAGGGTGCTGTCCTCACACCTGCCAGGCCGAGTATTTGTCATGACCGGCAGCATTGACACCAAGATGAGCCTGGCAGTTGCGCAGCAAACCTGGAAGGTGCGCTCTTGCCTGCACCTCTCACTCTCTGCCTCGCTTTCTTGCCCTGCTCCGCGCTCTGAAGAACCCATATGCTATGCCTGCTGTGCCTGAAGCCTGAAGACCCTATATGTTGTGCCTGCTGTGCCTGTTCAACCTTTCCCTGGTGAGGATGCATAACTTTACTTGTGTGAATGCAACTATGTGGTTGAAGTGGTGGGTGTGACTGGTTGCAGGGGGCACCATTCACTCGCCGCATCTTTGTCACAAATGCCGGTTGGCGCCAGACAGAACCCGCCAGTCTGACAGCTGTGGCCACCCATCACTGCCTCTCTGAGCTGCTCATGTACATTGTCACCAGTTTGCTGGGTGCACAGCAGCCTGCTGACAGCATCACAGGTGATACTCCATGTGCTTAAGAATTATGTCAGTTAGACTTGTCAACTGCACAAATGTGTACATATGTGCTTTGACAGCTGTTACACATGTAACAAGTGTGCACATTTGAGAGTGGGATTTCAGTACACGCAGCAATACTGCTGTCCTTGACTAAAAGAAGCAATAGGAAAGAGTGGGAACAATCACAACGTGACACTCAAGCTGCCATGTGCATCTTGACTGTCAAGGTGTGTTGTACATTTCTGCAGAGGTGCTGCTCAGCAGAGAAGAAGTGGAAAGCTTGAGGATGGTGCAGGGTGGGTGTTTGGGGAAGGCCTTGCCTGACCTGGTTGGCTGGAATCAGAACATGGAACCAGTGAAGAGTGACGTTCACACTGAACTGGTGAAGCAGGCAAGTTGTTTGCAGTCATGATGTATGTACAGGCGGCAGGTTGTGGAGTGTATTGCTCATGCAAATCATGCCACAGCATGTGCTCTGATGCATTGCTGCCAGACACATTGCTTGCTCTACAGTTTTGCAGTCTTTAGTGCAGAGTGTCAGTACCTTGCTGCATCACGACAGTCTCATGAAGGTCTATGACCTGCATGTGACCTTGTTTCTTGATGATCACGCACAGCTGCAGCATCACTGTGATTGAATGTACCTGTGTACACACCTGCCATGAGGGCCACATGTTTGGTGGTGATGCAGGGGCGCTGGTGGGCACTGCATGTCTTAGAGGCCCCGTGGGCTTGGCTACTTGCTGCCGTGTACATTGCAGCCACTGTCATCTCCACCCACCCTCCTTTCATCTCCATTGCTAATGTGAGCTCAATGCTGCTCCCAGTCAATGCTGCTTGAACCTCTTCACCTAGTGTGCTGCTCTTTTGGACAATGGGACACATGGCGCTGGGGGCTGCCGCAAGCTGGCTTTCTGCTTGCAGAGCTGTTGCATCTGTCCATGCCGGAGCAACGCTGATGCACACACATATATGTGACATGCACAAGGCGTCATCAATCTGCTAGCAACTGACATACAGTCGAGAATGCTGCGCTGTCCACTGAATGCTACCAGCGGCGTTCATGACTGCAGGCCACTGGCGTGCATGGTCTGAGGTGGCTGGGGCATGTGCTTGACAGCCTGGTCTACATGTTCAGTCCAGTCCTGTGCTGTTTCCTGATCCGCATCTTGCAGGTAAGCCCTTTGGTCAGCACCTGCAGCAAGCTAGGCTGCATGTTTGTCATAAAGTATGATTATGCGCTGCAGGATGTAGCATGTGGGTGCATTGCAAAGTGGTGCACTGCAAAGTTGTGCCAGTCATTTTGCAGAATCAAAGTGCATATGGCGTGTAGGGGCGTCCTCTGCTGGCACGCCTCGGGCGGCGCACTGTGCTCATTCTGGATATTCCGTGCGTGCACCAGCTGTTGGAGGCGTATGTGAGCAAGCTGCTTGCCCTCAGCTATGCCGTGGCCTCAGTGGACGTACACAGCGCTGACCCAACAGATCATTTTGTGCATTGCTTCACTCATAGGCGAGCCATCTGCTGTGTGATAGCTGGTTGTTGGCTGATATGGCCCACACTAGCTTTTATGTTGCCAAGAAAACGATGCAACCAAAGCTTTGAAAACCCTGTCCATGAAGTCATAAATGCATCAAGCATACACATGAAACTCCATCTGCAGAGATGCTCAATGCATTTGCATGCAAGATGGTTTATGTCATGAATTGGAAGTTGTCCAGCAACGTGAAAGTGCTTGTTACGATTGCAGGGTTGTACGGGGCCTGTTGCTAGCAGTAGGCCGCCCTGACGGCCGTCTTTGTAGCCAGACCAAGAATGAGTCCTGGGTTGTGCTGGGATTGCAGCAGGTCTCCCTCTTTCTGTTGGTGCAAAATTTACTATCTGCCAAACTGTTTGTATTGCAATTGCAAGTGACAGCTTTGGAAATTTCTTGACTGACATGTCTTTTTAAAGCTACTGCACTGCGATGATTACATGCTTGTGTGGCCACTTGTATGCAAATGTTTGGCTTTGGCTAGTATGGCAGCCACTGACATGCTGGTGTTTCATCCAGGCAAAGGCTATCAGGAGCCTGGGCTGCACAGCGGAGGCAGTCACTGTGGGTCACAACCCATACTCCAAGGCCAGTGCCATGGACCGCAGCATAGTGCTACCTACCACTCGCCACCGCTTGTGTAGCAAGGTGCAGCTTGGGCGCTGCTCCCTCTTCCTTTATGTCGATTGTACTCTGCATCTGGCAACTGCCTGCTTGTTGCACCAGTTGGCAGACCAGCTTGTTGATGCTGATGCTTGGCGAACTATGATGATGACGCGTCTTGCATGCCATCCGAACTATACACTTAACTGCTAAATTGATATGTAGAGAGTGCGGCCAGTCAAAGCAACAACTGGGACCATGTTTGAAAGTGATTACAGTGACATCAGTGCTTGGTTGTTGGCCTTCAGGACTGCAGCGTCGTGGGTCTGCAAGACCATAAGGAGTCATCTCAGCGCCAGGCAGCTCTTAATAATTCTGGACAGAGCAGCAAGGATGGCTTGGCCGGGGATGCCATGATGGAAAGGCTAGCGGAATCCAGATTTGGAGCTTTAGAGCGTCTGGTGGCCATGCAAGTCATGTTCTACCACATGGCAGCATGCATTGCTGACTTCTGGTGTGTCCTGCGTAACTTGTTTGCATTTGCCCGCAAGCCAAGCCTATTTTCATCTGGAGTTTGACATCGCCACAGTGTTCTTGGATCACTGCTTGAATAAGCCTCTATAGATCTTGTTCTGCTTGCCAAAGGAAATAGCGCTCTGCTTTCTAGCTTTTGGCATGAGCAAATACTAAAACGTCTGCTTCGTCTTGGGTGCAGGCCTCTGTGCTTCAGCGTAGACAGGAGTCAAAGCTGTTTACGCATTGCAACCACAGCCAGTCCTGTGTCAGCAGCTGACTTGAAAAGAACCTGAGGTGCTTGCGCCAATGGCCTGCTTGTTCCAGTGGCTTACCATACATGACATGCGATTTTCACATTGTGATACACATCGCTGTAAGGTAACAGCGAAACAAGTATTGAGATGGCTGCCTACCAATGCAGAGTGTTGAGTGGATCTAGACATTGTTTGACTTTGCTCAGTGGAAATGGACAAGCCGTGCTTCGAGTTGGTGAACAGCTGACAGACACGTGCTTAGATTGTTTTGCTTGACATGCTGACTTCTGCAGGCTTGTGTGTTTGCCTATTTCCAAGCTGTGCGTTCAAGGCGCCAAAACATTTTGCTTGCCCCTTGCGGGGATTGCTTGCCATGGACTGATCGCTTAGGAAAGCGTTTTCCAGGCCGTTGTTCGGGCACAAACAAGGTTCGTTCGGTACCTCCATCATCTGACGGAGGGTGGACAATTCCCCTGTAACCCACACAAAAAAAAAAAGAAAAAAAAAAGGTGTGCGTTCAACGCGATTCGTTGAGCTCACAACCCTCGAGGGTCAGTTGCAGCTCCGGCTGCGAATGGACTTCCATTGGATGCTTGTGGTTTCTTTCGTTGCGTGTAAACCCTAAATGAATAGCTGGGCGAAAAAGCAGAATGTGGGTGGGATTTGCTGCCTGCACAATGCACCCCTCCACAGTGCACAATGCACCCTTCCGTTTGCGTCCCTGTGATGCTGCTGCGTTCCCACAGTACTTTGCACCTGTGCTTCCGTCTTATTTGCTGCCGAATGCGCTGTTTCGCCCCTCGGTTTCGCTATTTCGCCCGTCGAACTAACCACGCCAGCAGATTTGCCTGCCCCACCGCTCTGTCCGTGACGCCCGTGCGTGCGGCTCTTTACCTCGCGCGACAGTACAGCAAGCAGACCAATTGCAATTGCCAGCTCGGCTGTCAGCCTACGTAACGGCCATCAGAGCTCTTCATCCTCACCGCCTTCAACCAGTCACTGCCATGCTGCCGTCGGACGTCTTAAATGAACCACTCTTTTTCAACAGGCAGATTTCTCAGCCTGCTGCCAGCTCAGCTACAACCAAAACTGCCTGCCCAGCTGCTGCATTTCTGACTCCTCAGCAAAATCCCCTTATGCTGTCAGCGGGCATCACTAAGGTGGCTCACCCGCGGCTTTCATTGCAGCTTCAGCAACCCCAGCTGCTGGCAAGCGAGTTGAGTTCAAGTTTTTTTTTTTTTTTTTTTTTTTTTGGGTTACAGGGGAATTGTCCACCCTCCGTCAGATGATGAAGGTACCGAACGAACCTGGTTTGAGCCCGAACAACGGCCTAGAAAACGCGTTCCTAAGCGATCAGTCCACGGCAAGCAATCCCCGCAAGGGGCAAGCAAAACGTTTTGGCGCCAAGACGACCAGCCATGATGGCAAGGCTGGTCATGTCATGACACATGTGTGTCACCGTGCAAGGCAAGAACAACGGCAAGTGCGA
>JAABUP010006189.1_pt1 | contig 17302 bp, 16 predicted proteins | sample 5559201 | NCBI WGS metagenome assembly JAABUP01 (sample SAMN10711887, study PRJNA513373) | rock metagenome | isolation source: Antarctica rocks | place: Antarctica
GTATCCTTGATGTGCTGAGAAGTCGCCGGCGGCATCTCTTTGTAACACTGCCCGTCTTGTGCGGCTGCATTATTCTCTGAAGTCCACATACGACCTGCTCGCTCGATTAGCTCTACTGACTGCCTGACCAAGCATGGATTCAATATTTAAGGAGGATGAATCAATGATGTCTGTCATTCCGCTGCCACTTTTTGGCTAGCCGACTACTGTCAGTGACAGGTTTAATAGCCGGTGCCACGCGCGTGACACGTCCAAACACCGACTCGGTGCTAGCTTCTCATTCGTAAAAGAAGCTAAGCCTAATACAGTCTTAGAGCTACCGTAGCTTGCAGCTGATCGTACGCAAGTAATGAGACCCTTATCCAGCTGCGAAGAACAAGCCCCCCACCTAAAGGAGCAATGCAGATGACTGAAGATCTTGTAAGTGGTTGCATTCACTGTTCCGTGCAGCACCCACACGCGTGCTATTCATCTCCATCTCCTTCATATCATCTCCTCACTCCTTGGACCGCTACGAACGATTCTAGCACTTGTCGGCTCCTCACTTTCGCAAATTTTCGAAGCACGTGAGCCCTGGGGTGAAGTGACCGGCTTTCGCTACGCATAATCACTTGATACATGCCAACTTACAACGCGCCGGCAATTATCACGATCACAGTCGGTGCTTTAGTCCATCAGAGCCCAAGTTTGTTCTTGGGACAGCGGAGACACAAGATGGGCCACTTGAACTGCCCACCACGAAAGAGGTTCTTGCGAATCGTTTCGGCTTCGATTTTCGTGGTCATACTAGGAATACTTTATGGACATCACCTGCCAAATATCCCTCCCACGGTGAAAGAGCATGTGTCGCAGTATGCGTCAGCCCTCTACTTCGATCATCTCTCCGACCACTCGCAACCGCAACCATTCTTGGAAGGTGAAGAGTCTCCGGAACTACCATCGGAACCCATACACCTATTTACCAGCGTATCAAGCGGTAGACCTGCTGCAATCGCCACTGCTCCAGTCCATGGCTGTCCAGCCGTGCCGAATGCCGCAGATTTCCTTGTTTCTATGAAAACTGGTGCAACAGAGCTCTTCGCCAAGTTGCCGCTGCAACTTCTCACAACGCTTCGTTGTGTGCCAAACTGTAAGTGCCAAAAGTCACAATGCCGATGTCAGACATAAGCTGATCTTATACCCTTCGTTTCTTGACATGGTCTTCTCAGACATCGAACAAGACATTGGAGGCCATCACATCTACGGCTCCCTCGAGGAAGTTAGCGATAAGTATAAGTACAGCCACCGCGACTTCAACTTCTATCGGCGGCTCCTGGATCTCTTTGCTAAGGGTCAGGATCTCAGCTTGTTAGCAGACACGAAGCAGGCCACCGGCAACGGCTGGGACCTGGATAAGTGGAAGTTCGTTCCTATCGCACACAGGGTGTATGTCGAACAGCCGGACATCAAGTGGTATATCTTCCTAGAAGCAGATGCGTACATGGGGTGGTCCAACCTGCTGGAACTGTTGTCAAAATTGAATCCGGACAAGCCATGGTATCTCGGTGCTACGCACTTCTACGGAGACGTCGCGTTCGCCCACGGCGGCATGGGTTACATCATCTCGAATGGAGCGATGCGAATGCTGGACACTATATGGACTCCGCAGAACATCGCTCGGTGGGAGCGCCGAACTGCAGCCGGGTGTTGTGGCGACGTCGAGCTGGCGGCTGTCTTGCAAGAAGCTGGTGTGAATATCACAGGAATACCGGGTCTCTACGGTGAATCACTTTCGTGGTTCGAGTGGGGTGAGAGTAAATGGTGTGAGCCGGCTTTATCATGGCATCACGTGAAAGCTCACGACATGGAGTCATTGTGGCAGTTCGAAACACAACGTCTCGCTGAAAACGAGACGCACTACGTCTACCGCGACCTGTTCCATAAACTTGTCAAGTCGCATCTGGCCAGTACGCGCTCCGACTGGGACAACCTGTCTCGAGATCGAGTGTATACCGGACCGTCCGGTCTGCATGGAGACGAAGACCGTAGGTACCCGCTAAGGAGCAAATGGGGGGAACTGTCGGACGAGGAGAAGGAGGAGCAGCGTGTAGAGCTCAATGACGAACAAAAGAAGGACATTGAGAGCTACGGTACGTACACAAAAGGGACGAGATGGGATGAGCTGTCGGACGAAGAGAAAGAAACAGCATGGAGAGAGCTCACCGAGCCAGAGTTAGAGGCACACACGTCCTTGCGATCGTGCCGTGCTGCCTGCGAACTATGGGAAGAATGTGTGCAGTATTTTTTTAAGCCCGGTCGATGCCATTTGCACAGAAATATCAGGCTGGGGCATTTTGTAGATCCTGTGGATGTAGATGTCGATGTGGGTGCGGACGCAACAAATCGGACTTCATCAGGGTGGATGGAAGCCCGCATAGATGCTTTTCAGGGTCGGATGATTGAGTGCGAGACCGTCCAAGACTGGATGAGCCATTACGCTAAAACGGAGCTGCCCTAGAGGATTGTACAAGACTGCAACGAAATCTGTCACTGGGACTTCGCAGGCTTTATGGTCTTCACGACGATCAGATGCTCACCGCATAGGGAGGGAGCACAGTACTGTTGTGCCTACGCAAAACAGCAAAGACGCATCGGTACTCCAACTATACCCCTTCCGTTACAGCCAACTTGGGAGTCCGATTACCCCTGCACTGGGAACGACGACTCACCTTCATCGCCCTAATGTAACCCAATATTTAAAATAATCACTGATTATCATGTGAGACTTCGGTGATCTGCTAACAAAGTATATAGAAGCAGAGGTTTCAGCCACCGAGAATTGCGCAGAGATGAACCCACATGGCCATGCACGGCACCCACAGACTATTGAGGTTGTGGGGTCGGTATAGAGATGTACGTTAACTGCATCACTGACACATCCTGACTTCGACTTTGCGGGTCGGTGCTGCTGCGTAGGCCGTTGGGTTGTAGGCCGCTGCTGAATCATCTCGAAGGCTGGCAATGTGACTTTAGGCCGCTCCGATGTCCCTGCAGTACCATCGGTGCAGGAGTGAAAACGTCGCTATGGTCGAAATTTGGTACCTTGAGAAGTCAACTGATGGTATGATTGATCGATGCACCTGGTTAGGAACGTAGAAAATCCATCATGGCGTCGCAGTTCGGAAGGCTCCATTCATCCGGCCCTTTGCTTCGGGCATGGTAAAATATCGAGAGAACACCGTCCAGCCGCCAAGACAGGAGATTCAACCACCAGCAAAAATTGCTGCGGCAAGGACACTCGTGACGTTATAACCAGGATCTGTGAGTGTCCATATCAAGCCTAGCTTCTGTCCCTATCTGTTAGATCAGGACTCTAGCGCGTCAGATGTACCAGGTGTACTTCATGTCCCGCACGTTTCGCCGCGTGCCGCCTACGCTAGAAATGCCAAGCACGGAGCGGAGAATGCGGAGAATCACATCCATGGCAGGTAGGCATTCCGCGGCATCGCCCGAAGTGCATTCCTATATATAGCTCAATTCCGAACAGATCTGGCCACTGGCCAGTCTTAAAAATGTCACCGATGGACAGAGTTCTCAACGATATGGCCTGGGTAGGATCAGTAAGAAGGAGTGTGTGGAGAAACTGCACGAAGATGTACAGAATCTACCTTAGCGGAGAAGTCAGTGGCCACCGCAATTGTCTAGAGCTGATTGGGAAATCAATGATGCAGACCCGATGCTCTTCTACATGGATGGAGCTTCGCTTCATCTTAGGCACTTTCTATGACACCAAAACCCATAGAAGCAGATGCTTCGAGACGCTGACTAGATAGTACAGAAGAACATCGCACACAGCAACCTGCGCAGAATCGGTCGAAGAGAAGGTCTTAAAGCATCTGGGGCTAAGGAGTAGACCGTGTTGAAGCTTCCGTGTCAACGTTTTGGAAGCAGCTCTACATCCTTATCAGGTCATCTTTGGCCCTATACGAACGCTCTAAGGCAGGTACCTTACGGTCCAGGCGTGCTGTAGGGGCGTCGATGAGACCTAAGAACTCTCTTCAACTACGCAGCCGCCGCCGCCCTTGCTGCGCTAGTTGCGAGCAGAAGCTCGCGGCCTGCGGAGCCACAGAAGCCGCAAGGATCCCAGGACAAGAAGCATCGACCTTAGAATGTGGAGGGTAGAAGGCCAAGGAGTTAGCCCAATACATGCTTGCTCCTGCGGACGTAACGCAGCAGATGATCCAATGAATCCCGCTCAGAGAGAGCATCAAGATGTCAAGGCAGCACCAGTAGACTGAAATAGAGCGTCCAGACTGACGGCACAAGTGAGGGGCCGTCCAGACTCTATTACAGGCGCATATACCCCCTGGTGCCCTGTCTCTGCCGGGTTGAGGTGGAGTGGCGACACGGGAAGAGAAACGCGTAGCGCTACGATCATTTACACGTCCGGCGGTGACTCCTGGGTGCTCAATCATCGGTTTCTACCGCAAAGTCAATTCTAGGGAGACTAGGGACTGACTAGGCATGCATGGAGCCGGCTACATTGCCCTTGGTCGTTGCTAAGCTTGGCATCGACGCATGGGAGAAATGGCTACATTGGGACAACACAAATACTTTGTGTATATAACGAGCTAAGTATCTCACAATATCGCACTGTGCCTACACAGCTATTACTTGCACCCCAAGTTCTATTGTAGGATCTTTTCCAGCTTACTCTCACTCCTCTTTCGACAGTGATCCTGTACCTTTTCGTTAGGATACCATACTTCTGCACTCACGATGAAGGTCGCCTTCATTGGTGTTGCCTTGGCCATCAGTATTGACCTGGTCTCTGCATTTCCAAGACTTGTTGCGCGCACGGACGACCCCTGCTACTGTGTCGACCATGTGAATGACGATAACGGCAAGAAATATGGCGGGTAGGCAAAACCCTTGTTCGTGCGTGCTCGTTCATGTGTCTTCGCGTAACTAATGCCCCGTCTCCAGTTCTTATGATCTGTGTTCCGAATCTTTCGATGCCGCTTGGCCGAAGCCTATCTACAGTGGAACTGACAACTGCTGGACGACTGCTTATGAGGACGACGAGTGTGGCTACCAGTACGGCGGGTATGTGGTCGCGGTCCGATTCCAAACTGTGATCGATTCGTCCATTTTCTAACGCGTACAGCGCATACAATTCCTGCAATGGCGGAACGTTCAAGAAAGCTTATAAAAAGCCAAAGTGCAAGACGAATGAGGGAAGCGGTAAGACAAAGACGAAGACTCTAGCTACAATTTCGTCCACCAGCACAAGCGCCACTATCATATCGGCTCAAAAGACGACTAGCAGCCGGACGTCCACCTCCACGCCAATGCGATCGAGCAGCTCCACTCCACCCTCCTCCAGGAGCCCGACGTCCACCTCGTCGACGCGATCGAGCAGCGCTAGCACGAAGACCAGCTCTACTTCGCAACCGAGCAGTTCCAGCACGAAGACCAGCTCCACTTCGTCCTCTAGCACCCCGACGTCCACTTCCTCGTCGACGCGATCGAGCAGCTCCAGCACGAAGACCAGGTCTACTTCGCAATCGAGCACCCCGACGTCCACTTCCTCGTCGACGCGATCGAGCAGCTCTAGCACGAAGACCAACTCTACTTCGCAACCGAGCAGCTCCAGCACGAAGACCAGCTCCACTTCGTCCTCTATAACCCCGACGTCCACTTCCTCGTCGACGCGATCGAGCAGCTCTAGCACGAAGACCAGCTCTACTTCGCAATCGAGCAGTTCCAGCACGAAGACTAGCTACACTTCGTCCTCTAGCACCCCGATGTCCACTTCCTCGTCGACGCGATCGAGTAGCTCCAGCTCGAGGACTAGCTCCACTTCATCTCCAATCACCCCTAGCACCTCATCCAGTTCAACATCCGCCCAGCAGACAACTAGTCCCACATTAAGCTCATTTTCGACTCAGCGATCGACAAAGTCAAAACCAGCAGTTCCTACTGCAACCACAGTCAATCAAAGCAACCAATGCGGTAATAGCAACGCGCCATATTGCTGCACTGCGGATGGGTCAGGTAGTTACACGACATGCTCTCCTATGGGTAAGTACCCTGGATTATATTCGGCCACGTCTTGCTCGCAAGGGTTTTTATCTCAGTTCGCTAATCATGATAATCTAAACAGGTGGTAGTTCCACGTGTTCACAGACCATAGTGTGTTGCAGCGCCAACAACGTAAGTATCTTCTGTTCTATTGGCTTTGTTACTTTCCCATGGCACTGGTATACTAACCTAGTCTCTAGAGCGTTCAAGTCTGTCTCGGCAATGCCAACATTGTTCTCGCCCCAAGCATTAGTATATAATGGTTTCACGGATATGATGATTTTTGTTTAACAAGGAGGGAAATGACTTGAAGATGCAACAGTAGCAGGCTGCGTGTGTCAGTCATCATACGAATGCTGAGATAAACGTCAACTCTGTGATTATTAAAAGCACAATCAGGCTGAGCAGTTGTTTAATTCGCTTATTCACTCTTCTTCTATGGAACCGGAAATGTTGGACATATCATTCGAATGAAAGCATACGCCTTGGTTTCTTTGTAGTGACCATTTAGGTTTCACCCAAGTCATAAAAGCGGTACTTACAGTAGAGACTTCCTGGAGGAGACTTTCTGATAATGTTATATTAGGTCATGCGGAGTGCACCGCCACCAGTAGAACCTATTTTCACTTCACGAGGAACCAGTACTACCATACGCTCGTTGTGCTGCACCATCCAATGTTGCATTCGTCGGTATACAAGCCTGTGGACATGTCTTCTAGCTTCGATCTTCCCTTCTACAACATTGCTGGCGATTCGTTCAGCTCTTTGAGCGTTTCCCTATCCGTGACTGCGCGGTGGAAGCCCGTCATCTCATCTGTGCTGTTTGACGATGCCGACGAGGGACTACACAACACCAGCTGCGGCGGCTGCTCCGTAGTCTTATGCGCATAGAACCGGGAGTCTCGCCTGAACGCCGCGTACGCTACCAATGCATCTGCCACGCCGTCCGACTGCTCGAAGGAGGCGATTTGGACGATGTAGTCCCGGCCCGGATACATCAAGGTAGGCATACACTGCCGCTGGTGCTTTTCAGCAAGAGAGGCGATCAGCTTACCTGATGATTGTATTGCACCTGCAGTGCCTCATTTACACTTCTAAGATCGCCAGTGCTGACGAGCACACTGGGTATCGAAATTCCTAGATCTCCTGGCCAGACTGCTCGGTCTCGTTTCGCTCCATCTACGATAACGCTCTCGCCATCAACAGCTAGATTTGCATCGTTCAGCCAGCCTGACGGAGGAGGACCCCACTCACGTCCAGTATTTGGCGGAACAGTGTTCGTCTGGACGGTGTACGCACCAGCATACCATATGCGATTGAGCTACAGTGTCATGCGGACGTCGACGCCGCAGACCAGAATGTTCGAACAGCGCTGCACGGAGCGGCCGGGCTCGATCACGTCGGCCTCGTCCGGTTGCTGCTGAATGACCATGCGGGTGCAACACTAGAGGATATTGACGGATGCACGGCCATCGACTTCGCCGCAAGAAGGTATCATTTGGCCATTGAGGACCTCCTGCGCGAACACTCTGAACCGCTTGCCGAAGATGAAGTTTCCCATGAGTGAACAATTTGCAGCTTACTCTCGGAGCACCTAGCGGGCACGAGCAGTTGACAAACATGGCACGCGCTCTCTCGAGGCCTTACGACAAAGTGAGATTGTTAGACACAACGATACATGCAGTGTTACGTTCTTGTGGTATGGTCGTGCGAGGGCTAGGTCACGATGCTTTTGAGCTCCTCGACCACGAGATGTGAAAACGCTGTATGGAGCCGGGTGTCCATCTCCGAGCTTTGCACCTCATCGCCTTCTTCATCAACACGCATACCGGACCCGCCGTGGGCTACAAGGCATCGCCGGGTAGCGAAATAGTATTTGTCTCCCACGCTGCGGCGTAACCCTGTAAGCGGATTCGAGCTCTTGAACGGCGGCGATCCCTCTTCCTCAAGGAGCCAAGCACGGATCCTGGCGTCTTGAGCAGATGGCTCCGGCCATCTCTTCAACGACATGAGTATATGCAGAGGTTGCCAGTGCGCAATCTCAAGAAGTAACAGGCCAAGGCTGTAGATATCATACGTTTTCCGCGAGCGAGAGACCCTTGGCACGTCTGCTTGTATGGTAGGCCATCGGTAGATATCCCAGCGAGGGTCGAAGCCACTCTTTGTCGTCTCACCACTGTCCGGCCGCGAATACTCGAAACCGGACAAATAAGGAGACTCGATGGAGAGATTCTCGTCGTTCATCGAGAAGATGACATTTGCGCTGTGGACCGCTTTGTGCAGCCATCCCACGGTGTGTAGATACAGCACCGAAGAGGCAAGTCTGTGCGCCAATGCGATGCGTTGCGACAAAGACGGCTGGTGTTGGATCCTACCCAACAGGCTATGAAGCGTCCTGAGTGCGGTGCTGCGGCTCGAGCCTTCCGGCATTGCAAAGATCCAGGCTAAACGGCTGTGTGCCGCCCGGTCATCCACATACCCGATGCATGTTGGCGTCAGGAATTGACGTGGTTTCGGAGCAGCAAGCGTTTGCGCCAAGGTGGCCATCCGGATCATCGTTTCCCATGCCTCGTCGGACCCGTCGAGACCTTTGCTCGCTTCTCTCCACTCGATCCACACCTCGTTGTCCTTCCCTCCGTCCTTCAGGACGCCTCGCGGACGATGCGGTGGAGACTCCTGCTTCTCAACCTTGATGATGGCGTGAGCACAGCACGCTCGGAAACGCAGGCCCTCTTACCGAAGAACACCGCCCGGCTCCTCGTACTGTCGATCAACGTCGGGATCACTGTCATCTCGAGGGCTAAGCAGTGCCGATTCCGAGATGCATTTGATCTTCTTCAAACTTTGACGGTCTCTTTCCATCAGGCGGCGCTTCAGCTCCGCATCCAAATCATTGGCTTAATCCATAGTATGCGGCTGTGCGCTGCTCTGCGAAGGAACCTCGCGCGAATGGTGTGCTAGTCCCAGATTTTGATGTGCCCAAGGCTGTTGCGCAAGCGGGCGTGTGCGAGGTGCTGGCAGCAGGCGGTGTTCGGAGGTCGACAGGGCGTAAGGTGGTGACAGCGTCGCAGAGGCAGCGGGAAGGTTTGCTCGATCTCAAGCTCTCTGATCTGGTCTGCTGAGGAATGTGGTGCGGAAATCGTTGAATGCGTAGCGACGCGTGTCGCGCCCGTTATTCTGAAGATCTTTGCCCCGCTTGGCACTCGCAAAACTTGGCCTGTGCAGCGTGCCGCCGTTACGGCCCGGCTTGCGACGTCGGATCAGAGGTTGTCCCCCGTAATCCGCGGGGAAGCGGCGCACAAATCCACCACCTTTCAACAATCCGATTCTGACCCCCTAGACATATCCTCAAGAACTTCTTACTTCTGTTTGCCAAGCTCTACAGCTATAGGTCCCTTGCGAAACTTGCAATGATTTGATAAATTCCCTTTCAATACACAACTTTTCCTACTTCATAAAATTTCCAGATCGCACTATATAGCTTCGTTTTGTCAATGCCGGTCGATCAGTTGTTCCTGTCAACGAAAAGCAAAATGCAATGCTACGCCTAGCCCACGTTCGCGAGCAGATGCTGCAAAGCCAGCGCATCGAAACGCCACACATTTTCTCCCCACTTCCTAGCCCTCTCACCTCTCTACGACAGAAGACAAGACAGGACATATAAAGGAACGTACAGCTTTCATTTGGAAGTACTGCAGTGCACGTAGAGAAACTCACTTCAACACGGCAGCACTGTGTGGCCAGAACAAGCGGTGGCAGACATGTCTGAAGATGTTGTTCGGCTGATGGATAGAATGAATCTTGGTCAGTCCATTCACGAACGGAAAGCAATTGAGAAGGGGACGCACCACCAAGTCGCGCTTAACGATGGAACCAAGAAACTTTTGCACCTCACCCAGGAGACAGCTGCACAAGCGGATCTGGTACAAAGCTTGAACGCAGACAGCAAGATTCCTCTCAACCAGCATGTGGCCGCCCTGAAACGCCTCACAAAAAAGGTAGCCGAGATTGCAGAAGTCGGTCAAGCTTTGCAAAATGCTACTGCAGAACACATCTGACTACATTTCTGTCGTCCGGAAGCGTGAGCCATAATGTACAGAAGCTGCTGTCTCATTTTGAGTCGCGGCTCAAGGCAATTATTGAGCATATCTTTGAGACGACTGATACCAATCAAAATATATTATGGAAGATTTTGGAGGAGTGTTACGTGCAGTCATATAACAGCAGGGGAGACCTACACATCGACAATTACTTTGCGCCTTTGTACGAATCAGCCCTTGGTTCTCCTTACGATCCCGACTTTGAGAGTGAAGAATATTACGACCATGAGAGTCGCCTTGATGTGGATCCTCACTACGCTGAAGCGGAGAGGATCCGTCAACGACGAGAGTCCGAAAAGAGATATGAAAACGAAAAGATGACTCGACGAGCTTGGATTGACTTTTGGGTGCAATCATCAAATCGATGTCTTGGTGGACCAACTTTGTTCTGGCCGTTGGCAGATGGCGGTTTTGAGGACCTCCCAGCACCTCCGCGATACCCGTTCCGGACATTCGATGCCTCAAGTTCAGGCAGGAGCGATCACTATAACGTAGCCTCTTCCGCAAGCATACATAGACCCGAGGCCAGCAGGATTGACTTCCTATCACTGAAGCGAGAAGGGAAACAGCCCAGAACAAGAATTAAAGGTTCCAAAATTATTGTTCAGTGAAATTAAGGAAGTTTTTTTCGTACACAACCAGGAAATAGGCTTAGAAGCGGCCATTTTTTGAAGACCTCGTAACAGAGCACTGGTTTATTTTTAAGTTAAACGCACCGAAAATTTAATGGATCTAAACAATATACCGACATCTTGACTATAGATAAGTTTAATTATCTGCCCCACTAAAGTCTAGCTCTGCGTGAAGGAATATTCCCGATTACCTTTCAAGGAGTATTGACTTTGTGCGGCTTTGCAGCCTGGTAGGCACAAACAGCGAGGTGTAAACCAACGGACATCTAACGCCTTGGGATCCGGTCTTCGTCCCGAGACTAGTAAACGCCGTACACTGCTCTGCTTGGGACTCCGTATTTTGTGTCAACGTCTAATCCAGCGCTCTCACTCACACTAAATGATACACGGCGGAATCGCTCATGATGTCCTTTTGCAAGTCTCCGACTTCTAGGCGGGCCAAATTCCAGGCTTCTTTCTCATCAGAACCGCTCCGAAGCTGTCGCGTCAACTCCGCCCTCTTGGGTATTTTTCGTGTCGTCAACTTATCGCTGGAAGATGCACTGCTGTTGCCGTCCATGTCCGCGCGAACGTGTCCGCTGTCGAGGACAGCTCTGCTTGCACAGCTGTCGAACTTGGAAAGTGAGATTGCAAACGATTTGTTTGGATCGAAACGGGCAACACTCGTCGGAATGGGCGTGTCACATGTAGCTACGGTGTGCGCAGAGTAGGTTACGCCGTGTAACGAGCTACCAGTTCGCACAACACCACGTACAGTATCTCGCAAGAAGTTCGCTTCACCAACTGCACGCATTCAAGCAGGCATAGGTAAAACGCCATAACGTTTGGACGCGGTCAAGCTTGGTGATCGTTGCTCCACCAGCAGCTATCTGCCAGAGACTGGAGCTCTTGCCGAGGAGAACTGTCGCGGTCAAACGGACGTATCGTAGTGGTGCAGCAGGCTCATCAAGCGCGACGAAGCGGCACCGCCACTGACAGTTGTGGTAGCCCTTCTAGACTGCTCTTTCCTTGTTTTTTCCAAGCGCTTTTGTACCCTTCGCTACCCCTAATCCGACACATCGGACTCAGCATGCTCAGCATCCAACACTTATCGTTCACCGAATACGGGATGTGTTGCGGAAAGGTAATGCGACGATGAATTCCAAAATTCATAGAGGATTCTGCGAGTGGATGTAGCGGTCTTTGCAACCACGAGACAAGATGGCATTACAGTCTGCGGACGCGTGTGCAATGGCCGATAGAAGAAGGACAAATGCCACGTTCTGTCTTCCAGAAATGCAAGACGGTAATATAAGCAAGACCTAGAAGTCGGTCCCGTGGAAGCTGTGCCACCACCGCGAAATTGCTCAAACATCATTCTTGGTGCTTCGCTGTTGCCCGTTGTAAGTAACTGCATGTGGACTGAATGTGTGCCATGTCGAGCATCCAAACGATCGAAAGTACGCGAATCGTGATATTAACATCAGCGTATTTCATTCACCTTTGAAGTAAGCGAGCCACAGACCGGAGCCCCGCCGACTCTTCCATTGGGGAATATGCGCGAGAAGGGGTCCACGCGTGACTTTTTGTGGCCCTAGCACGCGATTTCTCCAGATCATCGAGTGCTAGGCCATGTTCGGCTACGTCGCAGTACTGAATTACTTCACCAAGTAAATTACGGTTCTTTCCTTAGCCTTTTCGGTAACACCTCGGCCCGTCTTAGTTTCCCGTTACTCGTGGAGAAGAATCCGCATGGACCAATCGACGGGGGTGGCGGTGGTCAGGCTTACGAGGAATTTGTATACCGCCCGAGGCAGAAGCGTTGCCGACGAGACAGACTTTGAGCAGACCGCCGACCCTCTGCTGCAGCATAACGATGATGTTCCGCAGCAGCTGGCGGAGACTCTGGAAAAGCTGCATACCGACTTCATTCCAGATATAACTCAGGCGAGTCAGCCCAGGATATGCTTCCCTTCAACACGAGGTAAGTGGATCTCGGTAGTCCTTCACACTCCGCTCGGCGCATGACCTTCGAGGTGCTGAAGACTGATCGGCACAGGTCAAGGCGATGAACAGCTCCATAGGCCTCTTCCGCCTAGATCGAAAGGACAGTCATCACATGCAGCGTAAAGCAGCATCGGGAACTCTGGTTCCAGAGATTCATCGTAAATTGGAGGAGGATCAAGGGACCGAAGCTGAAATGCTCAGTACGGAGGGTTCTGGGACTCATGACTCAATCATAGAGGCAACGTGGTTGCAACATCACGATAGCAATAATGATGAGGCGCACGACATGGCGCGCCTTCACGAGGATGTCGAGATGCCGCATTGGCAACCTCCCGAGTCTCCCAAGCCGAGAAGCACCAACAAATGCTCGACCGAAGAAATCGCAATTCACCGGTACAGGGCACGGACTCGTCGTTGCTCGAGTGGTCCGTTTTGTCGAAACTACGACTGCTATCTCAGCCATCATTGTCCTGCTGGAGACCGCTGCCGCAAGGGTTCGGACTGTTCCTTTTTTGCAGCGGACGACGGAGACCTTCACTACAGTAATCCTGAACAATTGGGGCCGGCGTTCAAGCTCACGACCTGGCAGACCGTTTGCCTCGATGAGGCTGTCATATGCTTCAATAAGCTTATGCTACCTCATACACTCTCTGAGTCGTAAGACGCATACACCCGCCAAACCAAAGCAGGGGCGACCGCTACACTCGACTTTTGCTGCCTCGACCGCTGCATCTCTCTTATGGACCACGACCTGAAGGGAGGTCTCTCACTACTAATCCATGCGGATCAGCTCTCCCTCCATTCAGAGTCCTCGGTAGGTTATATAATAGGCGCTGGTATTTTCCGTCCCATGGGCCCAGTCCATTCAGGCTCACTCTGTTCAGGTGTACAGGTACGTGCAGGGCGTTTCCACGCAGTGTAACGCGACAACATCTGTCGTACAGCTAAACGTAGGAGATCGCACCGTCTTCACTCAAGAAAAGTGGTGGTGATTGTCGCTGGTAGGTCTGACGCAGCGAATTTTAAAATTCGCGCGCAGCATCAGCGCCGGAGCCCGCGCGCACGCCAGATTCAAGCATCCAGGCATTGATCGCAGTCAAAGGCCAGCGTCAGTTGCGGAATGAACGCATAGGAAGAGAGAGACCAGGTGCCGATCAGGCGCGTTACAGGAAGCATGGCGCGAAGCATGGAAGGAGAAGCATAGTGACGCGCATTCCTGGGCCGGCATGTTGCACAGCCAGCATCGTACCTACGTACACACCCATAACCGTTGAAATGATCAACGCCGCTGAGTTGTTCCACCACATTGCAGATTGGCAGATTATCGTAAGTAAGGCAAGTTGTAGTGGCGTTTGGCAAGATCACATTCGCTGCCATCAACGGACAAGCATCATGGCATAGCCAAGAAAGAAGCCATCGCTATCAGCAACGTAGTAGAGGCATGGGCAGGAGTGACCCGCGCCCGGAGAGAGTTCGAAGTCCCTCTGGTAAAACCGAGGACTGAGTCCTGGTTGCACCAGCTGTCATGGCGTCATCACGTACAAGCAGGTCAATGCATGAACCTGCCCTATATAGAATTACGGCTTCTTATATGTACGGGTTTATGTCGAAACTCATTATGCAAACCGAGTGCTTGGAATCTAACATTTTCCGAAAGACCTCAGACATTTCGCATCTTACATGGCCAAACCCCGTGATCTAATACCCGTAGCAGTGATTCATCTGATATCCCTGTTGGGCAATAGACTGCGTGGTTTACAAAACCCCCAGTCCCCGTTCGCAGTGCCCGCGACCGGACGTCCAAACTTGCGTGCCTCAATGGTATGGCACCCTATTCTGTCATGACAGCAGCTCGTCAGTGAACGCTGTAAGCCCCAACACTACGCACAGAGCTCTCAATCTACTGTCTTCGACAGCGCGATCGTTTCCCAGCGCTGATGCTCTGTCCCATCGGCCACGGATGCCCTATTCATGAGCCGCAAAGGACCACTTCTGCTGCAAGAATTCGTCCGGAAGAAGAGGTGGCAGTGACTCGGACTTTCGTAGGGCAAAGCACACAATAGCAGCCTCATATTCCTCATAGCTGAGCGCTTTCGCAGCGGCAGTCTTCCAAATTGGAGTTTCGGGACGAAGGATTAGGCGCGCTTGTCCTGAACCTAGGTCTTCCAGCGCCCGCAGGTACAGAGCATCGAGTCGACAACTATGTGCGATACACTGTAGAACATCTTCCCAACGGCCCTCGCGCGGTAGAAGGGCAACGTAATGGAGTCGAAGCTGACGAAGCTGCTTGAGACGCGGAAGCAGTCCCAGTAAGTGGACAGCACTGACAGCAAAGGACAGATGTAGTTGTCGTAGAGACTCCAAGTAAGAAGCGGCTGATAGCAAATATTGGGAGACTTTGATAGACTGTAGCACACTTTCTCGACTTTGAGCACGCATAGCAAAGTTGTGCTCGAAGAAAGTACAATCGCATTATTCGTCACTTCCAGCGTGGCCACGGAAAACGAGAACCAGGTGCTGAAGCTTGACAGACTGTCTCAGCATGTGCGACACAGCTAAGGCGATGTTCTCCAGTTCTTCGGGGCCCTCGGACCAGATAGTATCAACACGGCATTCTAGACGGGAAAGGCGAGAGAAGCCACGTTCGACGGCTACAAGTTCTCGCGTAAGCGCTTCTGTGTATTGTATGGCTCGAAGAGGTCCACCAATGGCATTCGTCCAGCTCTCAAGCCCCTCACTCACGAGCTCATCATCCGGGTAGGAATGTAGCGAGGGTGTAGTCGTCCAGTCGAGGAGTCGCCGAAGATGTGCCGTACTCCAAAAGGCATGGCCTCGAGAAAATATTTCGACAGAGTGTAAGAGACTTCGCGCCCGCAACATGGTGCGAAGTACGATATGAAGCCCTGGCGTGCCGAAACGGTCGATATTTATAGGGTCGAATATCCGAAGGCTGTCTCGGGGGATGACCAGTGCAACAGCCACGACATTGGGTAATGTTGGGTATCGTTCGATAGAGCTCACTGCAGGGCACGCGATGGCCGAAGCAAAACCCTGAGCGGCAGCGAAAGGTGTCTTGTCCAGCATACTCGCGGTGTGCATCCCGTATAGGTGCAACAGAGTACACAGCTCCTGCAGTGAGTTGCTACCTACGATCAGCGTCTGATCTCGCTGAATATGGTCAATCAATGCTTCCGTAAAGCTGCGCCAGTCACAGCAGATGCTCTTCTGCGCTAGCCCAATCAAAGACACGATCGTCATTCTTGTGTAGTGGCCAAGATCACGAGAGAGCGGATTCACGACTCTTCTGAAGTGGACAAAGAGTTGATTCGTCGTGTCTTCAAACTCAGAAAAGATTTGCAAGTACCACTGGAAGAACACTCTTGCCATGTCACCTGGATCGATGGCGATTGTTGGCGAGGTGATATCGATTTGAGCAATGGCGCTGGGGTCTCCAGTCCAAGGTCTCTGCCAAGCGACGCGGAAGCGTGATTGACTCATGGTTCCAGTGTCACGCTTGGAGTGGCCGAGAACAGCTTCTGAAGCGAAATTCTCACTTGTACTGCCGGTGAGATATATTGTTGGTGCTACTCCGGCAATTAGGCAGAAAGTCGCAATGTCTGCGTGTAAGATTGTCGGCAGATAATCCGAGGTCTTATTCGAGGATCGAAGCAATGTCTCGACATATAGCACGCTAGTCGGTTTGGTTCCCAATAGCGGGACGGTGGCCGGCATGAGATTGAGAAATCCCACGTGATCACTCATGTTGGAGGTGTCGATCACGTCGAATGGCCCACAAGCGTCCAAATGGGCGTGTGCGTCCAATTGCAGTAATGTGGCACACCATGGACGAGAGTAGCGGTGTAGACTCTTGGCAACACTAGAGTGCCGACGCACTTTTTGTTGCAAAGCGTAGCACAGGCTGACTGCCTCTCCGCAGTGGAAATAAAGCTTCACGGTCTTGAGCTGGACATGTTGCCGAAAGCTCTCGCGCCACTGTGCAAATTGTCCTTTTGCACCTGTAGCAAGATGCTCGGCCATAGCTGAGGTGCTCGCTGTCGTATCATCGAAGACGATAGCCAGGTGATATCCAAGCAGCGGATCTGATCCATAATGGACGGCAAAATTCGCTAGAGGCGCGGATGACAGTCTGAAGAGCGGATTTGCGAAGCCTCCATGGCATTTTTCTAGAGCGGACACGTCACTCTGGTTTCCAGCGACAACCCCAGTTTGCCAGTAGCCACGAAAGGCGTCGCTTAGCGCTTTCGAACATCTAGTAGATAGCGCGTGTATTCCGGCACAGCGGCCACCGTGCAGAAAAATCCCTTCTTCATCAAAGCCTCGTTGCGAGAACAACCTCCGGCTCTCCTCCAGTATATGGCGTCCTTTTGTTTCCTGAATGCAGGCATTGAGATACAGTCGCCAGAATTTGGCAACTTCAACTAGCGTGCTCTTGCTCAAGAATTTTAGGTGCGCAGCATACGCAGACTTCTGCCAATCCTCGATGGTCCGTACACTGTTGAG
>JAABUP010006191.1_pt1 | contig 17294 bp, 17 predicted proteins | sample 5559201 | NCBI WGS metagenome assembly JAABUP01 (sample SAMN10711887, study PRJNA513373) | rock metagenome | isolation source: Antarctica rocks | place: Antarctica
TGGGCCGCTAACACGACGACCATCGCCTAAACTCGACCGCTAATTGCTGTTTGGGGTCCAGTTACGCTGCCTCTCGGCCGTTACTGGTCAAATGGCTGTTCTACGAAGGGATCGTTGCCCGACCCCGTGCAGGTCCCAGCCCGGCGTGTACTCTTTCCAGAGCGTGTCGGCCTGGCGATAGGAGAGCCGGGCGTACCCGTCGGCTGTCAGATCGGCGTGGCGCGGGTTGCGCGCCTTCCGCGCCGTGACGAAGAGCGGGCCGTGCGCTGGTTGGGGGGAGACACCGATTCCTGCATTTTAGGGCCATTTGGATGTGGGCACGCTGCGACCAATTGCTATTGATGCTATCAACGGCAGTGTCATCGTTGGAGTCCGGGCGGGGGAGTGGCTGCGGCGTTATCGCCGCCCCACACCATAGCAGCAGTCCGGTGTCGTCCCCGCAGCCGGATCGCTCTCGCTCGCATGATGACCTGTTATGCTACGCGCATGACGATTGCTGACGCCGATTGGGAGCATAGGGCCTCTGCGCTCTGGGCCGAGATTGATCGCATCGACGCGGACGACTTTGTCGCCCGCGTCGATGCGTTGGTCGCCGAACTCCCGCGGGGGAGCGCGATTGGGCTGTTCGAGCGCGGTGCGGCCTGCGATTCCACCGGCCACCCGGAGCGGGCGGTCCCGCTGTACGCGGCCGCGCTCGACGCGGGCCTGGCGGGCGAGCGTCGCCGACGCGCGGTCATCCAGATGGCCAGTTCGCTCCGGAACCTCGGGCAGCCGCAAGAGGCCCTGACACTCCTGACCGCTGAGGTCGACGCCGCCTCCGACAACCTGGATGGCGCGGTGGCGACCTTCCGCGCCTTAGCGCTCGTTGACCTGGGACGTGAACGGGAGGCGGTGGCCGTGGCCCTGACAGCGTTAGCGACGTACCTGCCGCGCTACAACCGCTCCGTCGCGCGCTACGCGCAGCAGCTCATAGACGACGTGCCATAGATTGTAGGTACGGGTCCCATACGATAGCTGTGTCATCCATGGGGTCGTGGACGATAGGCGTTTCGCTCCGGCCAGTCATGTGGCTGAGTCTCCTGCGACGACTCACGACAGAAAACACGTTGCGGAACGTTCTTTTCGTGACGAGCGCATACCTCTTAACGGTCTTTCTCTCGCGTGTCTAGCGGGATGTGTCCCTCTGCTTCATCAAAAAGAAACGCTGAAACTCGTCACAGAAATAGCCGGGAAGGTAAATGGCCCAAAAATGCAGGAATCGGTGTCTCCCCCCTGGTTCGCCCCGCTCCTTTATGTAGGCATCGAGATACCCTGAGACGCGGCGCGAGAAGAACATCTCGCGCGGCTTGTCGCCCTTGCCCTGCACGCGGATGCACCGTTCGGTCCAGTCGACGTCCTCGATGTTGACGGCCAGGGCCTCGCGGCAGCGCAGGCCGCCATCGTAGATCAGCCAGAAGATGGCACGGTCGCGCGCGTCGCGGATGCCGCGCAGCACCGCCTCGACCCGCTCCGGGTCCAGGGCGCGCGGACCGCTCCGCGTCTGGGGGCGGCGCTCCAGACCGGTAAGCGGGTTGTCGGCGAGGTAGCCCTGGGTCTGACACCAGCGCACCAGGCTGCGCAGGGCGGCGTAGCGGCGGTTGTACGTACTGGCCGCGAGGTGTTCCTGCGTCGCGAGGAAGGCGGTGGCTGCGGCGTGCGTGAGCGCCGTCGCGACGGGCTGGTTGCCGACGTGCGCGAGTAACGGGGCGAGATCCTGGGCGTAACTCTCGCGCGTGCGCGCAGCGAAACGGGAGCGGGCCAGGAAGCGGTCGACAGCCGTGGCCAACGGCGGGATCAGCGAGACCGGCTCGGCAACGCGCGCCATCCATCCTCCTGGGCGTCTCTATCGCACATAATGCGTAGTATACGCTACGTGGAAGAGAAGGTGCTGACGCTCAGCTCAGCGCCGAAAAGGACATGTTATCGCACCTAATCGGCCATTAGCTGCGATAAGAGGACTGCCACCGCGGGGAAGATAGCCCTGCGCCATCGCGGGGCGAAACGTCGTGTCACCCAGGCAGATGCAGGGAGTTGGACAGGTGCAATGCGCGCATATCGCGTTTTTGTGGGCTTCCCTGTGCTCGATGCTGCGTCCTTGCCCCACTGGCCCCTGCGTGGATGGACTTATCGGCCAGCACAGCCCCCGCCATAGACATCGGCATGGTCGAAAAAGTTGATCCCTTCGTCTAGCGCCGCGTGGATCAGCGTCGCAATGTCCTGATTGGACATACTAGAAATCCGCATACATCCAAGCGATATTTCGGAAGCATCAAGGTCGCAGCGTGCAATTTTGATCTTATTCATGTGATTCCCTTTGTCTTGAAGACTATCTTCGACGATTCTGTTCTAACCTGTGTCCGGCGTTTGAAAATGGGTCCGTACCATGCCATGGTTCTTGCCGGGCCAGACTCCGACGCCATCAATTTCCCAAACGGTTTACACCTCTACTCGAAGGGCTGCAAATACTGGCGCTCGGCCTCCCACATCTCGTCGAATAGGGCGCTCAGTTCGGCCGGCGAGCAGACCGCCGCGCTGAGCGGGTCGAGTTGCAAGGCGTAGCGCGCCGCCTCCTTGTCGCGCTGTAACAGCGCGTCGACCATGAGCGTATTGACAGCCATGTGGGCGCGGTTGAGCGCCGCGAGCTGCTCCGGCAGCGCGCCGAAGTGGCACGGCTGCACGCCGTTACGATCAGCCAGGCAGGCCACCTCGACGCAGCCGTCGGGCAGGTTGTCGATCAGTCCAGTGTTGCGCACGTTGCCGTAGATCACGCGCGGATGGCCCAGCGTCACGGCCTCGACGATGTCGGCGCCGTACTCGTGGCTGCGCCCCAGCGGCACCTCCCGCGCGCCCTCCAGCATCTCGTGGATACGCCGATCATTCTCCTCGCGCCAGCGCGGCCAGTTGTTGGCGTAGAAGCCGCTCTCGCCCAGGTAGCCTTTGCGCGTGTAGCGCTCGATCAGGTCGGGCCGCTTGCGGTAGTATGGGACGTACTCCGAGAAGTGGCCGCTGCTCTCGGTCACAAAGGCGCCGAAATGGAGCATCATGTCGAAGCGCACGGGGTCTTGCTCGTACACCTCCAGCACGGCGGCGCGCTCACGGAGGCGCGGGTACTGATCGTCGCCGTGGTGGCGCAGCAGCGTGAACCAGGCGTTGTGGTTGATGCCGGCGCAACGCCACTCCAGCTCGTCGTAGGGGACCTCGAGGTAGCCCGCGATGAGGCGCGAGGTGTGCTGCACGCTGTGGCAGAGGCCGACGGTGCGCATGCGCGTGCCCTGCAGCGCGGCCATGGTCAGGATCGACATCGGGTTGGTGTAGTTGAGCACCCAGGCGTTGGGGCAGAGCCGCTCGGCGTCGCGCAGGATCTCGAGCCAGGCGGGTCCGGTGCGCAGCGCCTTGAAGACGCCGCCGGGGCCGATGGTGTCGCCGATGCACTGATCGATGCCGTACCTGAGCGGGATGTCGTAGTCGTGGCGCACATTGGCGAGGCCGGCCACCTCGATCGAATTGACGATAAAGTCGCTGTCGGGCAGCAGCGCGTGGCGCTCGGTCGAGGCGACCACGCTCCAGCGCTTGCCCGTCAACTCCACAATGCGCTCAGCGATTTGCTGGGCCAGTTCGAGGCGCGCGGCGTCGATATCGACGAGGGCGAACTGGCCCTCGTCGAGCCCGTCGACGTTGAGGATGTCCGTGATGATCTGCCGCGCGAAGACGGCGCTGCCCGCGCCAATTAGGGTTACTTTAGGCATGACGCGACTATGCTCCTTCTCACTTATCAATCGCCGGCCGCCGGCGTACCAACTCCGCGCTGAGCCCCACACGAGGCGCGGATGACGAGCGACGTCGGCACAAGGTGGATGATCGGCGTGATCTCCGGTCGATTGATGCGCTCGATTAATTTGCGCACAGCCACCTCGCCCATGGTCTCGGTCGGGACGTGAACGGTGGTCAAGGGCGGATCGAGATCGCACGCGAAGGGGATATCGTCGAAACCCGTGATCGCCAGGTCGTCCGGCAAGCGAAATCCTTGCTCTTTGGCGGCGCGCATCGCCCCGATAGCGATGGTGTCACAACCGCACACAAGCGCGTCCATCTCCAACTCTTGCCGCAATAGGGCTTGCGCGACCGGGTACGCCCCTTCAACCGACCATGGCGCCTCAACAAGAAGCGCGGGATCAAGCGGCAGGCCGTGCCGGGCCAACGCGTGGACGAACGCCTCGGCGCGCTCGTCGTGGTCGGCGGCCGGACCCAGAAACGCGAAACTCCGGCGCCCCAACGCGACGAGGTGGTCAACAAGCATATACATGGACCGGCGCTTCTCCGCGGCGATAACGTCCACACGCAATTGTGCATCCCAACGCATCCGGTCACTCCCCTCGATCACCACGGTGCGTTCGCGCCCGATAGTTTCGCCGAAGGGGCGAACACCGCCTAGCAGAATAAGCCCGTCGATATGGGTGCGGCTAAGCAGAGATCGCTGCATGCGACGCTTCAAATCGTCGACCGTGAAGGCGAAACGGAGATGATATTCCTGCCGAATAATCTCGTCATCGACCCCGGAGAGGACCGGCGACCAAAACGGGTCGGAGAATTTATAGGACACGTTGCCCAGGATCAACCCGATATTGTAGGTGCGCTGGACCTCCTTGGCGACCCTGCGAACGAGCCTTTGTGCGGCATCGTTAGGTTGATAGTTCAACTCACGGACGGCCTCCCACACCCGTTCCTGCGTTCCCGACGCCACAGGGTGTGAACGGTCACCGCTCATAGCGCGCGAAGCCGTGGAAACTGATACGCCCGCCTTCTTGGCTACGTCGCGCAAAGTCGATATCATCCAATGTCCCCATAGATGCGGAAAGCGTTTGGCAATGAGCTAATCATAATCTTTCTGCCATATAGGCGTCAAACACCGCCCAATTATCCGCGCCACGGCACCTGGTCGCACCTGTAACCGGCGTTGCGCCGCGTGGTGACGGTAGGCGCAGGGGGCGTGCGGGGATGAGGCCCGGCACTGAGGCGCGGAGGCGCGGTGGGGTCTTGACGCTTGTACAAGTAAAAGAGTATGATGGCGTCAATTGGGAGATACAAACGTTTTCCATCGGTTCGGGGTCTGCGTGTCTGGGTGAAGAGAAGAATGAGCAAGATAGTCTTTATCGGTGCCGGGAGCCTTGTTTTCACGAAAAATCTGGTCCGCGACCTGCTGACCTTCCCCGCGCTCGAAGCTAGCACCATCGCTCTTGTCGACATCGATGCGGAACGTCTTGCGTCCGCCACGGTGACGGTGGACAAGATTATAAAAGCCGGTAGCTATCCCGCCAAAGTGGAAGCCTATATGGATCGGGCGGAGGCATTACCAGGTGCCAACGGTGTCGTCAGCACCATATTGGCCGGAGGACTGGATGTCTGGCGCGCCGATATCGAGATCCCCAAAAAGTACGGGGTCGACATCAATATCGGCGACACGCGAGGTCCGTCCGGTATCTTTAGGGCGCTGCGCACGATTCCCGTCATGTTGGATATCTGTCGTGATATCGAACGCTATTGTCCCGCTGCGGTCTTTCTCAACTACACGAACCCAATGGCGATGCTGTGTCGAGCCATGCGAAGCGACACCTCAGTCAAGGTGGTTGGGCTGTGCCATAGCGTCCAGGGGACGGCCACTATGTTGGCGCGGTGGATTGGCGCGCCCATGCAGGACGTTACCTACCTCTGTGCCGGCATCAATCACCAGGCCTGGTATCTCGAGTACAAGTGGAAAGGGCGGGACGCCTATCCTTTGATTCGGAAAGCCATCGAGACTGAAGCCATTTATAACGAAGAACAAGTGCGTAACGAGATGTTTCTGCACCTGGACTATTACGTGACGGAGTCGAGCGGTCACAATTCGGAATACAACGCTTGGTTCAGGAAGCGACCGGACCTGATCGAAAAGTACTGCATGCACGGGACCGGGTGGAATCCGGGAGAGTACGCCTACTCGATCAAGGGCTACGAGCAAAGAAATATGGAGAGGCAGCATGGCGCGCCTATCGATTTGAAAAGGGGGAGCGAGTACGCTGCCGACATATTTAACGCCACGATCGGCGATGGGGCGTTGTGTGAGTTCAACGGCAACGTCCCGAATAGCGGCCTGATCGACAACCTGCCGGAAGGCTCCTGCGTAGAAGTGCCGGTCTTAGCCTCTAAACGTGGGTTGGACCCTATTCATGTCGGTCCTTTGCCGCATCAATTGGCCCTATTGAACGACATAAATGCGCGGTGCGAAGATCTGGCCGTCGAAGGATCACTCAGCGGGGACCCGAGGAAGATATTCCACGCCGTGTGTCTCGACCCTTTAACCTCGGCGGTGCTGAGTCTGCGCGAAATCAAGGGCATGGTCGACGATATGTTCAGCGTGAACAGGGAGTGGTTGCCTCAGTTCAAACACCGATCCTAGCCCCACCTCCTTGGCGTGTCCTTTTGTGGCACTCGTGGAAGGTATCTATGCGGGAGGTAGTATTATGAGCCTCAGTTCAACCGTCGACCAGCGGACCTTACAAGCGGAGGCGCGCCGCCGGGGCCGCAAACGCGTCCGGCACAACCGGATCGTGGGGTACCTGTTCATCTCGCCGTGGCTGATCGGCTTCCTGGCCTTCGCCCTCTATCCGTTCCTGGCGTCGCTGTACTACAGCTTCACCTCATACGATATTCTCTCGCCGCCGCGGTGGATCGGGTTACAGAATTACAGTCACATGATGGGCGACTCCCTGTTCTGGCAGTCCCTGTACAACACGCTGTATTTCACCGTTTTCTCCGTGCCCCTCTCGACGATCCTCGCGATTTTAGTAGCCCTGTTGCTCAACATGAAAGTGCGTGGCCTAGCCTTTTACCGGACCATCTTCTATCTGCCCAGCGTGGTCCCGCTGGTCGCGTCCTCCATCTTGTGGATTTGGCTGTTCAATCCGTCCTTTGGCCTGCTGGATTCGTTCCTGCGCACGCTGAACCTTCCTGCGCCGGGATGGCTCTATGACGAGAGCACGGTCAAACCAGCGCTTATCCTGATGAGTCTGTGGGGTATAGGTGGGGCCATCGTCATTTACCTGGCCGGGTTGCAGGGCGTGCCCGTGGAGTTGTACGAGGCCGCCGACCTGGAGGGGGCGAATCCGTGGCAGAAGACGATCAAGATAACAGTCCCGTTGATCAGCCCGGTCATCTTGTTCAATGTCACGTTGGGCTTGATCGGGTCGTTCCAATACTTCACGCAGGCCTACGTCATGACACAAGGGGGGCCAAATAACGCCTCGCTGTTCTATGCCCTGTACCTGTACCAACAGGCGTTCCGGTATTTGCACCTCGGGTATGGATCGGCCATGGCGTGGTTGTTGTTCGTGCTGATTTTGCTGGTCACCCTGGCGGTCTTCAAGACCTCGGCGAAGTGGGTGTACTACGGAGGCGAGACCGCGTGATGCCATGCCGATCACGGTCATGCCGATCACGGTAAGGATCAAGAAGGGGGTGATTGCCAGGCAGGGTACGGTACGAGGGTTGCGCCAACCCCGACACAACGGATGTCCGGCATGGGCGCTGACGCTCATGCGCAAAGAGCTGATGCTCATGTGTGAAGAAAGGCGGGGAGATGAACAAGTGGATCAGGACGACGAGCGTCGCGTTGGTAGCCATCGCGCTGTTCGCGTCGGTACCCGGAAGCAGCACGAGGGCAGCGCGGCCCACAAGCAACCAGGCTGTCGTGCATTTAACGTACTGGAACATGTGGTCGGGGATCTGGACGAACGTCGTCCAAAAAATGGTCAACGACTTCAACCGGACTCATCCGACCATCCAGGTCAAGATGCTGTCGGTACCGTCTTCAGACGCCGAGCAGAAACTCTTAACGGCGGTCGCGGCGGGCAACCCGCCTGATGTTTTCACGGAGTGGAATCCGTACGTCGCCACGTTCGCCCAGAAGCACGCGGTGCTGGATCTCGGCCAGTTCATGACGGGGAAATACGCCGGCTTGAAAAACTGGTTTTATCCGGTCGCGGCGAAGTGGGGCACCTATCAAGGCAAGCTGTACGCCATGCCATGGACGATGAATTCGCTCATGTTGTATTACAACAAGACGATGATGAAGCAGGCGGGCCTGAATCCGAACAAACCGCCCACGACGATCGCACAGCTTGACGCGCAGCAGGCCAAGCTGTGGAAGTTCGGCTCGAAGGGTCAGGTCACGCAGATCGGCTTTTACCCCAACTCGTGGGACGTCTGGACGCCCACCTGGAACGTGCCCTTGCTCAAAAACGGCAAGTACGACCTGACGAATCCGCGGGCCGTCAAACTGATGAGCTGGATCGCGTCGTACAAGCACTATCCCTACGCGCAAGTCAACTCTTTTGTGTCGGGGGTCAGCGGGGCCGGCGGCGGGTCGACAGACCCGTTCGAGCTCGGCAAGCAAGCGTTCCTCATCAGTGGCATGTGGGAAATTCCTACGATCGAGCAGTACAACCCGAAGCTGCAATACGGGGTCGTGCCTCTGCCCGTCCCGCCCGGAGGCAACAAAGGCGTGACCTGGGTCAACGGCAATTACAACGAGATCCTGGCGGGGAGCAAGCACCCCCAGGAGGCTTTCCAGTTCATCTCGTGGCTCTCGGGCTATAACAATGCGGCGTGGGCGGCGAAGGCTTATCCGACCGGCGGGTGGATCCCCAATTCGCCCAAGATCGCGGAGGAGGGACCATTTCGGCAGTTCGAGCGGGCCAACCCGCTGCGCCTAGGCTTCGTGAACATCATGCTGAACCCACGCGATGATGTCTCGCCGGTGACGACCGCGGAGATCATCTATGGCACGACGATGACCAATGACATAACGGCCGTGCTGGAAGGGAAAAAGACGCCGCTGCAGGCGTTACAGCACGTGGAGCAGGTGAGCAATCAGGAGATCCAGCAGACAGCGGGCTTCTAGATGCACGATGCCCGGATGGGCATGGGCATAGGGCCGGGGCCGGGGCTGCGACCCCGGCCCACCCCGGCTACGGCGCGCATGCGGAGCTAACGGCGGGTGCTGTCGAACGGCGCGCATGCGGAGCTAACGGCGGGTGCTGTCGAACGGCGCAAGAGCGGCGTATCTGCAACAGAGCAACGGAAGGGAGATCTCTACATGGCAGCGGCAAATGTAGAAAAGCTGGAGCGCGTGGCGATGCCACCCCGAGCACGGCCGAAAGGGCTCACGCAATCCGTGCTCAAACAGGCGATCCTCATCGCCCTCAGTGTCCTCTTCGTGTTCCCCCTATACTGGCTGGTCTCCACGTCGCTCAAGCCGAGTGACCAGATCCTGCGCTGGCCGCCGGTCTGGATTCCGCACCCGATCAACTGGAGCAGTTACCCAGACGCTGTGCGCTTCGAGCCTTTTTTTACGTACGTGGGAAATACGTTGATCTACTGCGTTGTCACCCTGATCGGCACGGTGATCTCCAGTAGCCTGGTGGCCTACGGATTCGCGCGGATCAACTGGCCAGAAAAGAACGTGCTGTTCGTGCTGATGCTGGCCACGCTGATGCTGCCGTTCCAGGTCATCATGATCCCGTCGTTCATCCTCTTCAAAGCGCTCGGCTGGGTCGGGACGTTGCTTCCTCTGCTCGTTCCCTCCTTCTTCGGGAGCGCCTTCAACATCTTCTTGCTGCGCCAGTTTTTCATGACCCTCCCGCAGGAATTGTCCGAGGCGGGGCGGATCGATGGCGCCAACGAGTTTGTCATATTTTTGCGCATCATGCTGCCGCTGGCCAAACCGGCCCTGGCGACGGTGGCCCTGTTCCAGTTTATCTTCGCCTGGAACGACTTCTTGGGGCCGCTCATTTATCTCAATGACCAGTCCCTGTACACGATTTCCTTGGGCTTACAATCCTATGTGAGCTCGTACGGTACGCAGTGGGGCTTGCTGATGGCGGCCTCCACCCTGGCGACGCTGCCGATCATCATCCTGTTCTTCTTGACGCAGCGGACGTTCATCCAGGGTATTACCTTGGGCGGCGTGAAAGGATAGCATTCTTAATCCTTTATGCCATCAATGGGAATTACAACGGCTGTCGTCGATGCGGGTCACATCCTGCTCATCAAGCGCGAGGATTTCAAGGTTTGGAGGTTCCCCGGCGGCCCTGTTGAAGCGGGGGATCGCTCAGCGAAGCGGACATCCGTGAAGCACGGGAGGAAACAGGTCTCGGCTCGACAGCAGGGCACGGTAGGGGCACCACACGATAGCAGCAATGCGCCGTGGCCGGTCCCTGTCTCTGTACGCTCACGACGGAGGTCGGATAACTCTATCCGCTTGCTGCTGCGCGCGGAATCGCGTCGGCGCCAGCCCTTCCTTGCGGCGAAATAAGCGCGAGAAATAATAGGGGTCGTCGAAGCCAACGGCGGCGGCGATGTCCTCCACGCTCCGTGCCGTCAGCGTCAGCAACTCCTTAGCCCGGCTCAGGCGTATGCGAAGCGCGTACTCCTTCGGCGAGTATCCGGTCACCTCCTTGAAGCGACGCCGCAACGTCGAGTAGCCCATGTCGCTCTCGCGGGCGATCCTCGCGAAATCCAGGGGCCGCAGGGCCTGCTCGTCGAGGCGTACCAGCGCGCGGCGCACACCCCTCGATGACAGAGCATCGCCGGACATCGGCGCTTGGTCACTCCCATGCGCCACGATGATCAATCGCTGCACCAGTGTCGCGGCGAGAAGACCGGCGAGCGGTCCTCCGGCCAGGAAGTCGGTCTGTATTTGCGCGAAGAGCGTCGCGATCTCCGGGACGGCGTCCACGGGCGTCACGGGTCGCGCGGGGGACAGAAAACCGAGGCACGCGAACGTTTCGGGGAGAGTCCCCTCGAACATGATCCATCACTCAATCCACCCCCTCGCGTTGGGAGCGTAGGTGTGCATGACGCCGGGGAAGATCCAGACGAGGGTATGGCCCTCGATCGGCAGACGCCCGGTGGTCGCGGCCGTTTCGATCCACCCCGATCCGGCGCTCACGTAGACCACGGCGTAGCCGTCCAATGTCCACGGCTCGCATACCCATGTCTTGTGCCCTGTCGAGCCATAGCCCGTACAACTCAAGCCCAGCAAGCGGTGTGTCGCGGCCGGTGTCTCGTAGCGTACGACATCCAGCATCGATTGGCCCTCCATATTGTCATACGCTGCCACGTCGGTAAGCATAAAATCCAGGCCGAGGATATAGTCCCAAGTAGTGGGCGCGACACGAAGTCGCACGTATTGAGTGGACTAGGAAGTGATCCTAGGCTCAGGCTAGTACCCAGTGCCTGTCCCTGATCCCTGCATGCGTCGCCGGCAACGGCGGGGTGTGAAGCCAGGGGTACTGTCCAAGGAGCGACCAAACCATCTGGTCAAACCGGGCTAGGGGAAGGTCGGACGGGTGAACGCGAGTGAATCCTCGATGAGGCTTCGTCACGGGAAGTCGCCGGAAGGATGGTTAATCAAGACGGCGATAGTGGGCTATGGCACGGCGCCCCACTAACGTCGTGCGCGGGTACCACGGCCCCGGAGTAAAGAGGACACCCACCCCGACCGCATCTCAAGCGTGGGGAACGTGGAAACCCTCATGGGATCTGACCGCGACGGCAGGACGGACCTGCCCGGCCAGTAGGCCGCTCGCGAGGGCGGCACAAGGGTCCAGGAGGAGACGATGTCTCAAGAAGCGAAGGCTGCCCGCCGAAAGGCACGGGGAACCCATAACCCGGCAGATAGGGCCGCGCTGGGCGGAGAGACCCACCCTGAAAGGGGGCTGACGTGAGACAGGGGATCAATTGACCGATACCGACGAAGACGGGAGCACGCCGGTGCATGTTAGATACGGCCTGTATGGTCGTAAACGGAGCCGACGAGGGCAGACGCTCTACCCTGTCAGTAGATCGGAGAGGCTCGATTGACCTGGGAGCCGCGTGCGGGGAAAGCCCGCTTGCGCGGTTCTGAGGAGGGGAAAGTGCCGCGAGGCACCGACCTATTCCGCGTGGACTTTCTGAGGGGATCGCCGGGACGACAGCGCGTCGGGCCGGCGCCCTCGGGGAGGCGATCATGTCGGCGTGTGGATAGCGCGTTGACGCGAACGGCCACCGTGTGCTTTCCAACGAGTTGGAAGGATCGGTAGAGAGGAGCACACAATGGCTACGGATAGGATGGCACTGGTCGATGTCCTGCGCAAGGGCGAGGACCCGGAGGCGGACTTCCTCAAGGAGGGGGTGCGCTGGCTGATCCAGGAGTTGATCGAGGCGGAGGTGAGCGCGCAGATCGGGGCCGGGCGGTACGAGCGCAGCGACGAGCGGACGACGCAGCGCAACGGCTACCGGACGCGGCGCTGGGACACGCGGGTGGGGACGCTGGAGGTGGCGATCCCGAAGCTGCGCACAGGGACGGACGTCCCGAGCTGGTTGGAGGCGCGGCGACGCGGCGAGCAAGCCCTGGTCGCCGTCGTGGCCGAGGCGTACGTCCAGGGGGTGAGCACGCGCAAGGTGGAGGCCTTGGTGCAGACCCTGGGCATCGCCGGGATCAGCAAGAGCGAGGTCAGCCGGCTGTGCGCCGCCCTCGACGCGCAGACGGAGGCCTTCCGCACGCGACGCCTGGACGCGGAGTACCCCTACGTGTGGTTCGACGCGCGCTACGAGCACATCCGGGAGGACAATCGGGTGCAAGCGATGGCGGTGGTCGTGGCCTACGGCGTGCGCGCCGACGGGGTGCGCGAGGTGCTGGGCCTGGACGTGGGCCTCTCGGAGGACGTGGCGCTGTGGCGCGCCTTCATGCAGGGCCTGGGCGCGCGCGGCTTGCGCGGCGTCAAGCTGGTCATCAGCGACGCCCACGTCGGGCTCAAGCAAGCGATCAAAGAGGTGTTCCTGGGCGCGAGCTGGCAGCGCTGCCGCGTCCACGTCATGCGCAACATCCTGGCCCGCGTGCCCAAGACCGCCCAGGCCATGGTGGCCGCCACCGTGCGCACCATCTTCGCGCAGCCCGACCGGGCGGCCGCCGAGACGCAACTCCTCCAGGTGATCGAGGCCCTGCAGGCCCGCTTCCCCGCGGTCGTGCAACTCCTGCTGGACGCGGAGGGCGAGGTGCTCGCGTTCTACGACTTCCCGCCCGAGCATCGCCGCCAGATCGCCAGCACCAACCCGCTCGAGCGCCTCAACAAGGAGCTCAAGCGCCGCAGCGCCGTCGTCGGCATCTTCCCCAACCGGGGGGCCGTGCTGCGCCTGTTCGGGGCGCTGCTCGCTGAGCAGAACGACGAGTGGCTCGTGGCCGGCCATCGCTACATGAGCGAGATAGCGCTACGCAAAATCCTTTTCCAAGGAGAGGAGGACGCCCCCGCCCAGTTGGAGGTCAAGACAGCCTAACAGAGGCACGAAGCCACGGTGGCTTTTCCACCACTTGACAGGACGCTATCGGCCGAGAGCGATTGGTGCATGGCTTTGCCACGCGGGCAGTGCTACCATAGTCGTATCGACCGTCGAGCCGCACTCGCCCGCGAGAGCGAATTATCCACGGAGTGGCGAGAGCGAGAGCAATATGGAGGAAGACGTATGACAACAGCAATTCCCAACATTTCGTTGACCAGCAATGGGTTCCCCTTGTCCATGGACCCCAGCCGGTTAGGCCGCCTCACCCCTACCGATCCCGCGCGGCCGCGCGACGAACTGTGGGAGCAGTACCGCGTCCAAGGGTATCTCTGGCTCAAAGGCATCCTCGACCAACGGGAAGTGCTGGATTTCCGCCGCCGTTACTTCGCGGCCTTCGTCGACGCCGGTCTCCCGTTGATCGCGCCGGGGACCGACCCGGTCGAGGGGATCTTCGATGACGGGGCGACATCGGCCGACCCAGGCTTATACAACAAGGTGATCATGGAAATCGTACGGTGGGCCGAGTACGAGGCGTTCTGCCTGGCCACGCCGATCCGGCGCTTCTACGAGACTTTCCTGGAGGGCATCCCTTATCTGCACAAGCGCAAACTTATTCGGCACGGCAAGCCCGGAGCTCGCCAGAGCACGGGTGCCCACTACGACCTCATCTACCTTCGCGGGGGAACCGACCGCATCTGCACGAGTTGGATCCCAATCGGTGACGTGCCCGTGGAGCGGGGGGGCTTGGTGTACCTCGAAGGCTCCGATGAGTGGGGCCGCACGAAAGAGGCGGAGTTCGCTGCCTATAACCGCGACCTGCATCACGAAGAGCGCATCAGCGCCTATAACAAGAACATGGAGGGCGGTTGGCTCTCCAACGACCTGGCGGCGATGGCCGACGACCTGGACACGCGGTGGCTCGTAGCGGATTATGAAGCGGGCGACATGATGGTCCATAGCCCCTACGTGGTGCATGCGTCCACCATGAATGTCGACCCCGAGCGGCGCATCCGCCTCTCGACCGACATCCGCTATCAGCGCGTGCGTGACGAGATCGACGCGCGCTGGGGCAACCATTGGTCGCTCGATGACATGCTCTAGCAGCTTGTTGGAGAGCGCGGGATAGGGATGCTGCGGCGCGCATGGCGAGGTCATCCGGCAGACGCAAGCTTGTACTGGCCGATTAGTTCATCCGTGCAAAAATACCTGTCGAACTGATGCCTCTGTAGGGCGTCTGCCGTATAACTGGCGCACATGAGTAGAGTAGGCCGCCGGCGAGGTGCTGCTCAGACCGGTGGCCATCGCCCTGGACACCGGCTATCGCTACTACGCGCTCGATCAGCTCCCACGCCTGAATCGGATCTTGGCGCTCAAGGATCTAGGCTTCCCCTTGAGTGAGATCGCCCGTCTCTTGGACGCAGACTTCTCCCCCGAGCACCTGCGGGGGATGTTCGGCGCTCAACAGGCTCATGTTCAACAAACGATCGCGGCGGAACAGGCCCGCTTGGCGCGCATCGCTGCCCGGCTGCGTCAGATTGAACAGGAGGACACCACGCCGCGCTACGATGTGCTGTTGAAACGGAAGCGTCAGGATTCGGAACGCAAACGGGCTGCGGTGCGCGTTAGCCTGCGGTGTCCCTGGCCTGATCGCGCCTACGCTGCCGGCAACAGCGCGCACACCGCGCCCCACCGCTCCTGGAATAGGCGGCGCCGCTCGGCCAGGGACACCGTCTCGTTCAAGTGCTGGCGGAAGTGGAGATGGTCGCGCAACTCGTCATGGGCCGGGCAGAAGCGGGCCGCCGCGTCAAAAGAACCGAAGCCGCGCATGGGATAGTAGCGTTGCTTGATGCCCCGATGGTCCTGCTCCATCCGATTGTTCATGGAGCGGCCGGTCCGGTGCTGGACCTCCGGCCCCAGCGTCGCGCGGATGGCGCGGGGGTAGGCGTCATGCTCGTCCGTGGTCACCGTCTCCGGCGCGGGACCGACGACGGTGCACGCCCGCTGGAAGAAGCGCTTGGCGGCGTCCATGTCCCGCGTCTCGCTCAACAGCGAGTCGACCAGGTTCCCGTCGGCGTCGATCGCGCGATAGAGGTAGCACCAGCGCCCGTTGACCGTCACATACGTCTCGTCGCAATGCCACTTCGTGCCGGCTGTGCCCCGGCGCGAACCGCTCCTCCCAGTCCCGCACCGTCTCGTGGGTGAACGTGAAGCCACGGGTCAGGACCATCTCGGCGAGGTCGCGCAGGCTCAGCTTGTAGCGCAACCGCTAGAGCACGACGAGCAGCGCGCTGTCGGTGGGCGCCTGGAGGTGGTTGAACGGCGTGCCCGTCCGCTCGTTGAAGGTCCGCCGGCAGGGGCGACACCGGAACAGCCGATACCGGCTCTCCCGCACAAAGGGTGAAGCTTTTGAGCGTCGTTTACCCTTACGGAAACCGGTCAGATGGGGCAACATATGACGAGCGCCTCAAAGCCCAAGAAGTCGTGCTCGTGTCACACTCACTTGGCCGTAATTCTCGGTCACCCTTTGTGCGGGAGAGCCTAACGTGGTGACACATCCGTCCTGTTTGCCTTGACAAGAAAAAGGGCCAGAAATAGTTCAGGCCCATGCCTGTAACGCGTGCTTTGACCCCCGAAATCTTGCCAACGCATATAGAACGCTTTGTCGTAGTAACGGAACAATAAACAACGTTTAGCCCAGCGCCTGCGGATGAGATAGAGTGGCACGTAACCCGTCACCGCTTGCCATCGCCCGTGCGTTCCCTTCTTTGTGCCGCTTGGATGCCTCACTCGCCGAGGAGGTGGCGTTCCAAAATGCCGTCGGCCAAGTAGTGTGACAGGTCGGGCTGGAGATCGACATCGGCCTGGTGCTCCCGCAGGAACGACAGGATGCTCGTCGCCAGACGCAGCGCCGCGCTGGCCACCGCCCGATCATCAGCTTGACAGAGGCCGAGGCACAGCATCAGATCGTCACCGTAGCCGACCGGGACGACGGTCAACTCCAGGCTTGCCTGCAAGGAGTCGCGTACGGTCGTCACCCGTCGTTCGGGGTTGAGCGGACGCAGCAGCCGCGGGACGTAACACCCCAGGTCATGGGCGTGCCAGCGTGCGCCGACGGCGTCCCCGGCGGCGGCAGCCCGCTTCACCTTGGTGGCACACTCGAGAAAGTCTTCGAGCTCCGGAGACAGGGGCGGGCGGCGCATAACGGGTGGGTCTCCCAGCACGGCGCGTGCCGCATCGGTAGCCCAGGCCCACACCGCGACCTCCTCGGTGGGGAAGCCCAGCGCCCAGTCGGCGGCGGTCTGGCCCTCCTCAACCCAGTCCTCCAACGCCTGCGCACCCGCCGACACATGCAGCGGCGCGTCTGGGCGCGGCTCGAACCACGTCCGGTAGTGGCCTTGCGAGGGCACCGCGGTGAGGACGGTCACGTCAAGGTCGCTCTGCCGGGTTGCCCGCCCCGTGGCATAGCTGCCCGTCACCAGCACTCCGAGCGCCGCGGGCTCGACCTCGCGCAAGCGGTCTACCACGCGGCCTAGCAGCCCTAAGGGCAGATCGTCCAGCGTGAGCCGCGCCATCTGCGGATCCTGACCATCGCACTCTCGCATACGCACCTCATCCACACATCCCGACTTCTGATAACTCTACTAATCAGTAGCCCCGACCCTGCTGTACTTCTGATAATGTCCCTCGTCCACCTGATTAGGAGTACGATTGGGCTTCTGATAATAGGATGGCACGGCTATGCGCCAGATTCAAGCAGAGCTAAACGTTGTTTATTGGTAATCGCTCAGGGGGGGCTGGCCGGGATCGTGCAGGAAGGCGTGGGCATGAGTGCACACAGGCCGGACGGTATCACAGCAGAGGACTGGGCGGCGACGCCACGGTCCGTGCGCGTGCTGGTCGGG